>Ga0209692_10000083_pt1 | contig 329077 bp, 317 predicted proteins | sample tdDd472_FD_187129 | JGI IMG/M metagenome (GOLD analysis project Ga0209692, IMG submission 187129) | Marine sediment microbial communities from the Atlantic coast under amendment with organic carbon and nitrate - tdDd47.2 (SPAdes)... | ecosystem: Environmental > Aquatic > Marine > Coastal >... | reverse complement strand
CCACCGCTGTACCACCCCAGACTTCCGCACACACGCGCGTCAGCGCCGCTGTCAGCGTCGTTTTACCATGGTCTACGTGACCAATCGTACCCACGTTTACGTGGGGCTTATTTCGTTCAAACTTTTCCTTCGCCATGACGAGCGCTCCTCATTAGGACCTGGTACTTCAAACAAAAACAATCCGCAGGGTCCAACCCTGTGGAATAAATGGAGCTCATAACCGGATTTGAACCGGTGACCTCTTCCTTACCAAGGAAGTGCTCTACCGACTGAGCTATATGAGCGATATAAACGCCTTACCGTATCAATGGAGCGGGTAGCGGGAATCGAACCCGCATCATCAGCTTGGAAGGCTGAGGTTCTACCATTGAACTATACCCGCCTACTGCTGCCCCGGGACGTCAGCTATATGAGCCGAGGTCACCATCTACGGCATTTCACTCTACACAGCCGGTCATCTGAGCCGGCTTGCCGATAACCATTTTTTGGCTATCTACAATGTTAATGGTGCAGGGGGGTGGATTCGAACCACCGAAGCTTTCGCGTCAGATTTACAGTCTGATCCCTTTGGCCGCTCGGGAACCCCTGCGAAAAAGGCTGGACATTGTCCACACCACTTGCCGAGGTGTCAAACAAAAACACCCGGCAAACATAAAATTGGAGCTGGCGAGAGGAGTCGAACCCCCGACCGGCTGATTACAAGTCAGCTGCTCTACCAACTGAGCTACGCCAGCTCTAAATTAAAAACCCGCTGTTAAATCGGGAGCGCGATTCTATTGAATGTTGGCCTCATAATCAACCGTTGCACGAACCCAATCCTTGTTTTTTGGAAGATTAATCACCAAGCCTGATGCTGACCCGTCAAGTGTCCGCCTTTGAGAATCATATGGTCAGTTCGACATTTCGCATGGGGTCGCCTCCTCTTGACGAATAGCCGACTCCTGAAGACCTAAGGTAGCTGCAATATCAGAAAGGGTGTTTTCATCGTTATTATCCCCCTTGAGTTGCACCCATGCCTTTTTTTCTACTTTTGTCCGAGGGATGAGGACACTTTCCACGCCCTCTGCCGACAATTTGTCCTGATAGCTATCTGCGTTTTCCTTTCCACTGAATACACCCAGAGTAATCCCGTTCTCATACTCACCATCAGTAATCAGGTAACTCTCGATATTCCTGTCGTGGAGCGACTTCAATAATAACTCTGCCTCCGCCCGGGTTTCCCTCGGCTGCATAATGAGCCAGAAGCCCTCACTAATCACTTCTTCTTTATTAATGACCAATATCTCATTCGCTCGGTCTCCTAATACCAATAGGATTCTAGCTACCGTTTGCGGCTCAAAGGGTCCCAACTGGTGACACATCTCTTCATCGACCGGCATATCCGAGACATGCCGCTCGGGTTCTGATGGTGACAGCTTCTCTACCTGCTGTTGATTTGCCTCTTCGGTAACTACTTTCTGCTCGTCGGCTGCGGGGCTTTCAGCCCATAACTGCAATTCTTTCACCTCGGAGCCTTGTTCAGCGGGGTTAACTGATGTCAAGTTAGAAACGACATCACGACGATGATCTGCCTCACTGCTAAACCAATAGGCTGCCACTGCGTTTAGCATCAACAATGTCCAGAAAAACCAGCGCATTTTATTCATGGGAACAGAACAGCCAGGCCGTCCAAAACCAGATCCTTGCAGTAAACGGCCTCACGGTCCTTCAGTGGCACCAACATTTCTCCATCACCACCTGTGACAAAAATCTTTGCGTTGGCTTCAGAGCACAATAGCTCCTCGTGCACAGCTTCAACAAAACTTCGCAGCATCAATAAGGCACCATGATCCACAGCTTCCTGTGTTGACACGCCCAGAGTAACTTCTCTCCGGAATCCTTCGCTGAGAAGTATATTCGCTGTGCCACCGAGCAAGCTGTTTCGCATCATCATCACACCGGGCACAATGTACCCGCCACGGTGCCTACCCGCACTGTCCAGCACATCGATCGTCACCGCGCTGCCGGCATCAACCACCACACAGGCACCCTGATATTGCTGCCACGCAGCAAGCAGCGCCAACCACCGATCAACCCCCATAGATTCGGGCCGTTCGTAACCACAGGTAATACCTCCTGCATTTTTCGTGGTTTGCGCTTTCTGCACAATACAACCCCAATGCGCTGCTGCAGTTTCAACCTCTCTGGTGACACTGCCATTACCCACACTGGACAACCTGATACGTGTTGGCACTCCCTGAACACCGATTTCCTTTGCAGCGTCATCAAAGGTCTTGTGAACGCCATGGGTATTGACGCCGCTATCGTGCCTGACACGCCACTTCACTCGCGTGTTACCCACATCAACATCAACGATCATCACTACCCCGCATACTGATTTCGCCACCACTAAAAGATTGTAGAGCGCCATCAATTTCGATCAGCAAAGCGCCGCGATCATCAACACCACGAGCAATACCCTGCAGGGATTTGTTGAGCATCGACAGGGTCACACCCTTACCGTCGAATGCATCATTTTTTTTCCACTCATCCCTGTAGGCACCAAACCCCCCCTGTTGGTAGCTCACCAACAGATCAAACAATTCCTTGATCAAAGATACTGACAATTGATTACGCGAGATGGGTGCAGATGAAATCTGGGAGATATCCGCCCATGGTTGGTCAATTGACCCTCCTGACGATGTCGTCATGTTCAGATTCAGCCCAACACCCACGACTACCTGGCAAAAACCAGCGGGATCACCTAACACCTCCAAGAGTATGCCCCCCAGCTTTTTATTTTCCCAAAGCAGGTCGTTTGGCCACTTAAAGGCAAGTGCATCAACGCCACAGTTAACGAGCGCTCGCCTGACGGCCACACCCACAGCTAGGCTCAGCCCCTCTATTACCTGAACCCCGCCCTCAAAGCCCCAAACCACAGACAGATAGATATTTCTTCCCAGCGGGCTGACCCACTGACGTCCTCTCCTTCCTCGTCCTTCCGTCTGCTGTTCCGCCAAAATGACCAGCCCAGTTTCATTACGCTCGGCGGCGGCCTCCCTGGCCAGCTCATTAGTAGAAGTGATGGTACTGTAAAGGCTCAAACGAGGACGAATAGTAAAAGTGCAACTATCAAGCTGATGCTCCAATGCTTCAGCATTTAACAGATCCAAGCCGCCAGGAATTCTGTAACCACACCCTTTTTGGGATTCGACCTGCAATCCAGCATCGACAAGCTTCTGCACTTGCTTCCATACGGCCGTTCTAGAAATCCCCAATTGCTCACCAAGCTGCTCACCGGAGTGATATTCGCCATCAGCCAGTATGTTTAAGAGACTATCCATCAGGCTATCAACAGCCTCACATTGATCCACACAAACCGCATCCCTATCAGGAAGAGAAGCAGAGCAAAGCCTTTGCTTAACATATCGCCCGGCAACCGGTGTGCGAGCCTGGCACCGAAACGGGCAAAAATGGTGCTGGATGCGACAATACCAATAAATGCTGGCAGATAGATGTACCCCATAGCGTGTGGAGGCAGCTCTGCAACGCCATAACCTTTATAGAGGTAGGTCAATGCGCCACTCACAGCAATCGGAAGCCCGCAGGCCGCAGATGTACCAACAGCATGTTTGACAGGGACTCTAACCCAGGTGAGAAAAGGGACACTCAGCGAGCCGCCACCAATCCCAAACAAGCTCGAAACAAAACCAATCACACCGCCTACAGCAGTTTTACCTGCAGGGCCTGGCATATTCGCGCCACCTTCAGGATTGATTGGAAAGGCCATTTTGCCCGCGACGAGACACAGGAAAACACCAAATGCCAATTGAAGTGAGGCGCCTGTAATACTGATAGCAAAGACAGCCCCAAGAGCCGCACCAAGACAAATTCCCGGCGTCAGCCACAACGCAACATGCCATAGCACAGCACCGTGTCGGTTATGAGCAGAAACGGAGCTGATGGAGGTAATCACAATAGTGGTTAGAGAAGTACCGATCGCAAGGTGGGTAAGTATATCCGGTGAAAGGCCCTGTGCAGTAAATGTGAAGATGAGAATAGGAACAATGACGACGCCACCACCGAGGCCAAACAGACCACTGATTAAACCGGCAACAGCCCCCAGGCCAAGATACAGCAGGTAAACTTCCACGACACCCCCAAAGCAACAGCATCGCATTATGCCTGATTTGGAATAGTCATGAACAACCACAAACCAGGTGATCATTCATGTGCACTATTTGAAAAACGTGATTAAAAAATAAAGACGAAAAAAAACCTCACAAATCTGTGAGGTTTTTTAATAAGAACCTGACGATGACCTACTCTCACATGGGGAGACCCCACACTACCATCGGCGCTAAGCGGTTTCACTTCTGAGTTCGGGATGGGGTCAGGTGGTTCACGCTCGCTATTGTCGTCAGGAAAACGGTTATGAGTGCGAAGCAACCGATATGACTTGGGTAAAGTCGACGGCCTTGTGGCTTCGTACTCAAATAGGACGGTAAAAATGTTAAAGCAGCGAGTGATTCATCGGACACCGGTCCGTAATGCAATCATTTCTATTATATGGTCAAGCCTCACGGGCAATTAGTACTGGTTAGCTCAATACCTCACGGCACTTCCACACCCAGCCTATCAACGTCGTAGTCTTCAACGGCCCTTTAGGGGACTCAAGGTCCCAGGGAGATCTAATCTTGGAAGGGGCTTCCCGCTTAGATGCTTTCAGCGGTTATCCTGTCCGAACATAGCTACCGGGCAATGCCACTGGCGTGACAACCCGAACACCAGAGGTTCGTCCACTCCGGTCCTCTCGTACTAGGAGCAGCTTTCCTCAAATCTCCAACGCCCACGGCAGATAGGGACCGAACTGTCTCACGACGTTCTAAACCCAGCTCGCGTACCACTTTAAATGGCGAACAGCCATACCCTTGGGACCGGCTTCAGCCCCAGGATGTGATGAGCCGACATCGAGGTGCCAAACACCGCCGTCGATGTGAACTCTTGGGCGGTATCAGCCTGTTATCCCCGGAGTACCTTTTATCCGTTGAGCGATGGCCCTTCCATACAGAACCACCGGATCACTAAGACCTACTTTCGTACCTGCTCGACGTGTCAGTCTCGCAGTCAAGCACCCTTATGCCTTTGCACTCATAGCATGATTTCCGACCATGCCGAGGGTACCTTCGTGCTCCTCCGTTACTCTTTGGGAGGAGACCGCCCCAGTCAAACTACCCACCAGACACTGTCCCCGACCCGGATAACGGGCCAAGGTTAGAACCTCAAACATACCAGGGTGGTATTTCAAGGATGGCTCCACGCAATCTGGCGATCACGCTTCAAAGCCTCCCACCTATCCTACACAAATAGGTTCAAAGTTCAGTGCCAAGCTATAGTAAAGGTTCACGGGGTCTTTCCGTCTAGCCGCGGGAACACTGCATCTTAACAGCGATTTCAATTTCACTGAGTCTCTGGTGGAGACAGCGCCGCCATCGTTACGCCATTCGTGCAGGTCGGAACTTACCCGACAAGGAATTTCGCTACCTTAGGACCGTTATAGTTACGGCCGCCGTTTACCGGGGCTTCGATCAAGAGCTTCGTCCGAAGACTAACCCCATCAATTAACCTTCCGGCACCGGGCAGGCGTCACACCCTATACGTCCACTTACGTGTTTGCAGAGTGCTGTGTTTTTAATAAACAGTCGCAGCGGCCTGGTCACTTCGGCTGCCAACAGCTTACGGAGCAAGTCCGATCACCATCAGCAGCGCACCTTCTCCCGAAGTTACGGTGCCATTTTGCCTAGTTCCTTCACCAGAGTTTTCTCAAGCGCCTTGGTATTCTCTACCTGACCACCTGTGTCGGTTTAGAGTACGGTCTCTTGTTACCTGAAGCTTAGAAGCTTTTCTTGGAAGCATGGCATCGATCACTCAGCTCAAAAGAGAGCTTCGCCATCACATCTCAGCTTTAAGGACCCGGATTTGCCTAAGTCCTCAGCCTACTTGCTTAGATCGGGACAACCAACGCCCGTCTGATCTAGCCTACTCCGTCCCTCCATCGCAGTAACAAGAGGTACAGGAATATTAACCTGTTTCCCATCGACTACGCCTTTCGGCCTCGCCTTAGGGGCCGACTAACCCTGCCCTGATTAGCATGGGACAGGAAACCTTGGTCTTCCGGCGTGGGGGTTTTTCACCCCCATTATCGTTACTCATGTCAGCATTCGCACTTCTGATACCTCCAGCAAACCTCACGATTCACCTTCAACGGCTTACAGAACGCTCCTCTACCATGCAAGCAAGCTTGCATCCACAGCTTCGGTTATCAGTTTTAGCCCCGTTACATCTTCCGCGCAGGCCGACTCGACTAGTGAGCTATTACGCTTTCTTTAAAGGGTGGCTGCTTCTAAGCCAACCTCCTAGCTGTCTTAGCCTTCCCACATCGTTTCCCACTTAACTGATATTAGGGACCTTAGCTGGTGGTCTGGGTTGTTTCCCTTTTCACGACGGACGTTAGCACCCGCCGTGTGTCTCCCGTGATTGCACTCACCGGTATTCGGAGTTTGCATGGGGTTGGTAAGTCGGGATGACCCCCTAGCCCAAACAGTGCTCTACCCCCGGTGGTGAGACACGAGGCGCTACCTAAATAGCTTTCGAGGAGAACCAGCTATCTCCGGGCTTGATTAGCCTTTCACTCCGATCCACAGGTCATCCGAATCTTTTTCAACAGATTACGGTTCGGGCCTCCAGTCAGTGTTACCTAACCTTCACCCTGCCCATGGATAGATCGCCCGGTTTCGGGTCTACTCCCAGCAACTAAACGCCCTATTAAGACTCGATTTCTCTACGGCTCCCCTAAACGGTTAACCTTGCTACTGAAAGTAAGTCGCTGACCCATTATACAAAAGGTACGCAGTCACAGAACAAGTCTGCTCCTACTGCTTGTACGCATACGGTTTCAGGTTCTATTTCACTCCCCTCTCCGGGGTTCTTTTCGCCTTTCCCTCACGGTACTGGTTCACTATCGGTCAGTTGGTAGTATTTAGCCTTGGAGGATGGTCCCCCCATATTCAGTCAAGATAACACGTGTCCCGACCTACTCGATTTCACTTAAAACGTCTTTTCGTGTACGGGGCTATCACCCTGTATCGCGGAACTTTCCAGAACCTTCCACTAAAACGTAAAAAGCTTAAGGGCTAATCCCCGTTCGCTCGCCGCTACTGAGGGAATCTCAATTGATTTCTTTTCCTCTGGGTACTTAGATGTTTCAGTTCCCCAGGTTCGCCTCATACACCTATGTATTCAGTGCATGATACCCGCCTGATGACGGGTGGGTTTCCCCATTCGGAAATCTCGGGATATAACGCTTGTTTGCCAGCTCCCCCGAGCTTATCGCAGGCTCCTACGTCCTTCATCGCCTCCAACTGCCAAGGCATCCACCGTATGCGCTTAGTCGCTTGACCATATAAGACAAACGACTGCATTTACGATAATCATCTTTCGATGACGTTTTCGCCGGACAGGTGTATAAGAATACACTCGCCTTTGTTAGTACAGCTTTAACATTTCTACCTTTTTAAAGAACGTCTGATTCAAAAATCAGAATTAAGCAATCGATGAACAATTCCTTAATTCTTATTTCTGATGAGCAGCAAAGTAACAGTGGAGAGTGGTGGAGCTAAGCGGGATCGAACCGCTGACCTCCTGCGTGCAAGGCAGGCGCTCTCCCAGCTGAGCTATAGCCCCATAGCAACCTAATGTCCAATCTAGGAATTGGTGGGTCTGGGCCGATTTGAACGGCCGACCTCACCCTTATCAGGGGTGCGCTCTAACCAACTGAGCTACAGACCCACTGTATACCCAAAGGGTGTGCGCTTGCCTGGGCAACCGCGTGCTGCTCTTTATCAGTGATCAGATAATGCGTGTGAGTACTTGACTGAAACGTCAGTGCTTCGATTAAGGAGGTGATCCAGCCCCAGGTTCCCCTAGGGCTACCTTGTTACGACTTCACCCCAGTCATGAATCACAAAGTGGTGACCGTCCTCCCGAAGGTTAGACTAGCCACTTCTTTTGCAACCCACTCCCATGGTGTGACGGGCGGTGTGTACAAGGCCCGGGAACGTATTCACCGCGACATTCTGATTCGCGATTACTAGCGATTCCGACTTCACGGAGTCGAGTTGCAGACTCCGATCCGGACTACGAACGGTTTTCTGGGATTGGCGCCCCATCGCTGGTTAGCAACCCTTTGTACCGCCCATTGTAGCACGTGTGTAGCCCAGGTCGTAAGGGCCATGATGACTTGACGTCGTCCCCACCTTCCTCCGGTTTGTCACCGGCAGTCTCCTTAGAGTTCTCAGCATTACCTGCTAGCAACTAAGGACAAGGGTTGCGCTCGTTACGGGACTTAACCCAACATCTCACGACACGAGCTGACGACAGCCATGCAGCACCTGTCACTCGGTTCCCGAAGGCACCAATCTATCTCTAGAAAGTTCCGAGGATGTCAAGACCTGGTAAGGTTCTTCGCGTTGCATCGAATTAAACCACATGCTCCACCGCTTGTGCGGGCCCCCGTCAATTCATTTGAGTTTTAACCTTGCGGCCGTACTCCCCAGGCGGTCTACTTACTGCGTTAGCTGCGCCACTAAAGTCACAAGGACCCCAACGGCTAGTAGACATCGTTTACGGCGTGGACTACCAGGGTATCTAATCCTGTTTGCTCCCCACGCTTTCGCACCTCAGCGTCAGTATCAGTCCAGTGAGCCGCCTTCGCCACTGATGTTCCTTCCTATATCTACGCATTTCACCGCTACACAGGAAATTCCACTCACCTCTACTGTACTCTAGCCTGACAGTTCTGGATGCAATTCCCAGGTTAAGCCCGGGGCTTTCACATCCAGCTAATCAAACCGCCTACGCGCGCTTTACGCCCAGTAATTCCGATTAACGCTCGCACCCTCCGTATTACCGCGGCTGCTGGCACGGAGTTTGCCGGTGCTTCTTCTATAGGTAACGTCAGGGCTAATGGGTATTATCCATTAACTTTTCCTCCCTATTGAAAGTGCTTTACAACCCGAAGGCCTTCTTCACACACGCGGCATGGCTGGATCAGGGTTTCCCCCATTGTCCAATATTCCCCACTGCTGCCTCCCGTAGGAGTCTGGGCCGTGTCTCAGTCCCAGTGTGGCTGATCATCCTCTCAGACCAGCTACGGATCGTCGCCATGGTAGGCCATTACCCCACCATCTAGCTAATCCGACGCAGGCTCATCCAATAGCGCAAGGTCCGAAGATCCCCTGCTTTCCCCCTTAGGGCGTATGCGGTATTAGCATGAGTTTCCCCATGTTGTCCCCCACTACTGGGCAGATTCCTACGCGTTACTCACCCGTCCGCCGCTCTACTCGCTCCCGAAGGAACTTTCACGCTCGACTTGCATGTGTTAGGCCTGCCGCCAGCGTTCAATCTGAGCCATGATCAAACTCTTCAGTTTAATCTTTTACCTCTACCTTTCGGTAAGAGGGAGCAGTTTCACGAAAACCCGTGGTACTACTCAAAAACTTGGCTCAAACACTTTGGCTTACCAAATCGTATGAATTGATGAGTTACTTGCGTTTGATGATTCGTTGTCACATGAATCGTCTCAGCAAGCACCCACACGCATTATCTGATCTATTTGTTAAAGAACGTTTGCTCCCTTGGGAGCGGGCTGCGTATTCTAAGGATCGCCGCCCTTATGTCAACTGATTTCGATGATTATTTTTTAAAAAATTTTCATCTCTTTTTCAGTTGATCCGCTTGGCTTGTTCCCCGAAGCGGACGCGCATTCTAGCGCCTTACACCTTGTTGTCAACGCCTTTCTGTAAAAAATTTTTGTTTCTTTACAGCGCCCTGACGGTGCGTTCAGACCGGCTAGTAACTCCGAACTGAGGCGCGCATTCTAGCGATTAATTTCAGGCAGTCAACGCCTTTTTCAGAAATTTTTTTACTGGCTCTGTTTAACTACTTTTCAGTCAGGCCAGCTGTATTCTTATAGCACAAAAAAACGCGATACAAGGTCGCGTTTAACAATAAGTAATAGCGCTATCAGACCAGTTCAAAGAGGTGATGCTTTTTCTTCCCCATCTTCACCATAAAGAAACGTCCGTACAATGCACTACCGGGATTAAAGCACTCACCAGCTCGCAAGTTGTCACTTTCATCCTTTGCAATACCATTCACCAGTACAGCCGAGCGCCCCAGGGCATCTTTTACTTCTCTTCCCGCCTTGGCCATACCACACTCTGTCAGCAAGGTGGTCAGTGGCTTGCCGTCCAAGTCCACAGCAGACAAATCACTTGCCGGCATCCCATCCTGCTTAAGTTGCTCTAAGTCATTTTCTGTTAACGACTCCAGCCCACCTGAAAACAACGCCTCGGTGATTCTCTCTGCCGCCGTCAACCCCGACTCACCATGCACCAGTCTGGTCACCTCTCTGGCCAGAATACCCTGGGCAGATTTCCTGCCCTGTGTTTCTGCATCAACACGCTCTATTTCCTCAATTTCGGAAACTGGCAAGAAGGTAAAATATCGCAGAAATTTATAGACGTCGGCATCCGCGGTATTTATCCAGAACTGGTAAAACGCGTAGGGAGATGTCTTGGCTCTATCCAGCCAGATTGTCCCGGTTTCCGTTTTACCAAACTTGGTGCCATCCGCCTTGGTCACCAGCGGCAGCGTTAGGCCAAATACCTGATTCCCGTTAAGCCTTCTCGTTAGGTCTATTCCACCAGTGATATTCCCCCACTGGTCTGAACCGCCCAGCTGCAAGGTGCACTGATATCGCTTGTTGAGTTCAGCAAAGTCGTAAGACTGCAGCAACATGTAAGTAAACTCGGTATATGAAATACCGGCACCCTCTCGATCAAGGCGCTGCTTCACCGACTCTTTATTCACCATATTGTTAACAGAGAAATGCTTGCCCACATCTCGCAGAAAGCTAAGCAGCCCCATGCCGCCAATCCAGTCGAGGTTGTTCACCACCTCCGCGGAACAGTCACCCGCCTCAAAATCAATAAACTGAGAGACCTGTGACCTAATGCGCTCCACCCAGCTTCCGACCACATCCGGGGTATTCAGCTTGCGTTCCTGGGCTTTGAAACTGGGATCACCAATCAGTCCGGTAGCACCACCCACCAGGGCGATAGGCTTATGTCCTGCCAACTGGAAGCGACGCAATGCCAACAACGGCACCAGGCTACCTATATGAAGGCTGTCTGCTGTCGGATCAAAGCCACAATAGAGTGTACGGCCCCCAGAGGACAAGTGCTCCTCCAATGCGCCATCGCCCGTCATCTGTGCAATCAGCCCTCGAGCCTGTAAATCAGCTATCAGCTCCAAAGAATCTCCAGACATGCCTTCTTCTCTTATTAACTACCGCCAAACAAAGGGAGGCAAACCTTACATTATCCCGCCGCAAAAACAAGAGTGCGCGACCCCATACGCCTTTAGTATCAGTGGGATTGGCCGATTATCTGTTATATATTGGAGCCTTAAGCACACCAATTACAGTAATGGTTAAACAACCATGAGCCCGAAAGCACTATGAGCCAAGCCAGTTTTAAAACCCCAAAGCAAGAATCGAGCCCTTTGCAGCACTTGCTGACCAGCCGATTCGTCACGCGAGGACTGCCAGTCCTCGGCTGCTGTGTTTTCGTCGCAATACTGGCAACCTCTTTTATGGAGCCCAATGATGATGACAACACCACCGTTCAGGTTGAGAGTGTCGCCGTCAGCTTTCAGTCTTCAGATGACACCCCCACAGAAAACCCATTAGTCGCAAGCGCACAAACGACTGAGCAAGAGGCTGCACAGGTGGAACTGACTGCCACTGATCCAGCCGTCCCTGAAGAGACATTCACCTGGAAAAAACAAATAGTCAGAAGCGGCGATAACCTGACTGCCATCTTCAAGCGGGTATTACTCGGCTCTGCTGATGTGCACCGTCTGATGTCGTCATCCCCCCTCACCAAACCCCTTAGTAACATGAGGCCTGGCGAAGAGTTGCGCTTTGGATTCGCTGAAAACGGCACTCTGGCCCAGCTGAAATACACCAAATCACAGCTCGAAAGCTATATCTTCAAATCAGCAGATGATAAAAGCTCCACCTATGTGGCTGAGCACATCATCCGCGAGCCAGAAATCACAACGGCTTACAGGGAGTCCACCATTGAGGATTCGCTGTTTCTAGCCGGTGATCGCGCACAACTGCCCCACAACTTGATCATGGAAATCGCCAACATTTTTGGCTGGGATGTCGATTTTGCGCTGGATATCCGAAAGGGCGACCATTTCGCAATACTCTTTGAAGAAAAATTCCTGGATGGTGAAAAAATTGGCACCGGCAATATTCTCGCCGCCGAATTCACCAACCAGGGGCGCACCTTCAAGGCTGTTCGTTATGTAGACAGTCAGGGCAAAGCCAACTACTTCACACCTGAAGGTCTGAGCATGCGCAAGGCTTTTCTGCGCGCACCCCTGGACTTTACCCGCATCAGCTCAAACTTTAACTTGCGCCGCAAACACCCGATTCACAAAAGCATACGCGCGCACCGTGGCGTCGATTATGCTGCCCCGCGGGGAACGCCGATCTTCTCCGCCGGTGATGGCAAGGTAACCGCCTCGGGTTACAGCAAGGCCAATGGCAACTACGTCTTTATTCAGCATGGCCAGCGCTACACCACCAAATACCTGCACCTGAACAAGCGTTCAGTCAAAACCGGCCAAACCGTGCGCCAGCGCCAGGTTATCGGCACAGTGGGTTCCACCGGATATGCCACCGGCCCACATTTGCACTACGAATTCCTGGTCAATGGCGTCCATCAGAACCCGCGCACCGTATCACTTCCCCAGGCATTGCCCATTGATGATGCCGAGCGCAGTAACTTTGACACTGCCACGGCTTCACTGACCAATCAGCTAGCTCTGTACAAACAATCCACTCAATTGGCCATGCTGACCGAAAAGGACCAGCAAAGCACCAGCACGCAATAAGCTAGATGCCCGACGCCGAACTCTACATAGGCCTTATGTCGGGGACCAGTGCAGACTCCATAGACGCTGCTCTGGTCGATTTCAGCCATGATCGGTGCCAGCTGCTCGGCACCCACAGCAGCGACATCTCGGACCTCAAATCAGAAATTCATGCCCTGGCACAACCGGGCGATAATGAAATACAACGACTGGGACAGCTTGACCGCGAGCTGGGCATTCGCTTTGCTGAAACCGTGAAGCAACTACTGAGACAGCAGCAACTCACCAATACCGCCATTCGCGCCATCGGCAGCCACGGCCAGACCATACGTCACCGGCCACCTTCATTAGAGGGAGGTCATGCGTTCAGTCTGCAGGTTGGCGACCCCAACACCATCGCCGGGCACACGGGCATCACTACTGTTGCAGATTTCAGACGACGAGATATCGCTCTTGGCGGGCATGGCGCGCCATTGGTACCAGCCTTCCATCAGGCGGTATTCCATCAACCCGGAGTCAGACGCGCCATCATCAATATCGGCGGCATAGCCAATATCACGCTGCTGGAAAAAAGTGATGAGACACCGATGCAGGGCTACGACACAGGGCCCGGTAACGGCCTGATGGACGCCTGGACCTTAACCCATTTACAACAACCCTACGACGCTGAAGGCAACTGGAGCCGACAGGGCAAAACCCTACCGGCCTTACTGGAACAATTATTGAGCACCCCCTATCTGGCACTCCCACCCCCAAAGAGTACCGGCAGGGAGCTATTTAATCTCGACTGGCTCAACGGGCAACTCGGGACGCTCAATCAGCCATTCGAGCCAGCAGATGTGCAGGCCACGCTTCTGGATTTCACCGCCCAAACCATCGCGACGGCCATCAAGCGACATAGTGAAGAACCTCTGGACGTGTTTCTCTGTGGTGGAGGCGCACACAATCGGGCGCTTGTTGAAAAGCTAAGCGCCTTGCTGGATCCGATTCAGGTGGCAACCACAGATAACATTGGCGTGCCCGTCGACTGGGTTGAAGCGATTGCCTTTGCCTGGCTGGCACAACAGACGCTAGAGGGGAAGCCGGGCAATGCACCTGCTGTAACCGGCGCGCGTACAGCCGCAATTCTGGGGGCTATCTATCCCGGCTAAGATCGAATGGTTAAAAGTAAATGTACTTTTCCACTTCGATAAGGCGGCTTTCTTCAACCGGCCCCACCGGGACCGTGCCAACAAATGGCAGAAGCGTTTTCAAATCCAGGCCCAAACCATGGGACTGAGTTTCACAGACCTTGATATCAACCACTTTGAGCGCAGAGAGCTTGGCCGCGAGGTCGACAATAGAGCGGTAACGGAGATAGTTTTCCCTGAAGAAAATGCTGACTTCGGGACCATGCAACACAAGCACCACCGGGGAAAAATCCTGCCGCATACCTTCGTTAAGATAAAACTGCTCGGCACGCTGAAGAACTTCCGCCACCTCTTCAGGATTATTTTTTTCAATGCGGGCCAAATATCCGGCGACTTCCTGACGCTCACCCTCAACCAGGCCATTGGCAGAGGGGGCGCTGTTGGCAAATGCTGAAAACGCCAAGAAAAGCGTGATAAACAGGGATAACCAACGAAAGCACCCCAGCATGGGTTACACCGAGAAGGAAGACCCGCAACCACAGGTGGTCGCGGCGTTGGGGTTGGATACAGTAAAGCGGGAGCCCTGAAGGCCCTGCTCATAATCGACCGTTGAACCAGTGAGATACTGGATACTCAGCGGGTCAACCAGCACGGCAACACCCTCTTTTTCAACCAGAGTGTCATCTTCAGCCACGAGCTCATCAAAGCTGAAGCCATACTGAAAACCCGAACACCCACCACCAGTGACAAAAACTCTCAGCTTCAGATCGGGGTTACCCTCTTCTTCAACCAGACCTTTCACCTTGGCCACCGCCGCATCCGAAATATACAGCGGCATGGGTGTAAATGTAGCAATACCTGACATGGATACTCCTGAATTCATTATGGAAGTGCTATACGACTCAATACCCAAGCATTCCAGTCAAGTATTCTATCACGAACCAAGGTCCTGCATGCCAGTTTCAGCAACATTTTCTACCGGTGACAGGGACTCCTGCTGGGCAGATGCCGAACGGTGAACGAAATTCCCGTTTACCTGGGCACCCTTCTCAATCTCGATGAGCGCATAGTGCAGATCGCCCTCCACCTCAGCATTGGCGGCAAGTTCCACCTGAAGGGATGAATAAATATTACCTTCGATACGGCCATTGATCACCACCACAGGGACACTGACATCGCCCACCACACAACCCTTGGGCAAAACCCTCACACGGGCGTCAGCACCGTCTTCGGCCATAATATTGCCAGTAATCTGGCCTTCAACTTCAAGATTGCCCGCAAAGCGCACATCCCCCAGAACGTGTGTACCACTGGCAATCAGTGTGGTGCTGCCCGCTGCAAAGTTTGTCAGGTTGTTTTTCTTACGCATGGTTTGCCCCCTAAGCTTCATCCAGGTGCCAGTCAAAACGCCTTTCCACGGCATTGGCGCCGGCATTGGTTTTCCAGACACTCACCTTGATTGCCCTGGGTTCAAAGCCCACAGGCAGGGTCAGCACCCCCTCCAGCATATGAAAATATTTAAACTTGACCGCAACCGGCGACGTTCCCACATTTTCATCCAACTGGTCTAACGAGAGGGTTTCCTTAATGCCATTGCGGGCACCCTCCAATTCAACCTTGAGATTAATTTTGACAGTTTTCAGTTTGCTGTCTTTTTGCTGGATCACAATCCGGTAGGAGGCTCCCTGGCCATCCCCAAGTGACTTCAGCATCAATTCGCCAATTTGCAGTCCACTCTCGCTGCCCCCCGGCTGCATCAGGTTGCGGTAAAGGCGCAGCTCTTCTTCGTTGGCCGCCAGTTGCAGTTGCAGGGAAGTAACGAGTTTTCTCACCTGTTCCAAAGAGCCACGATCCACATTCGAGGCCAACTGAACATTGGTGAATTGCTGGCGCAGCTCTTTTTCCTCGGCACGTAACTGTTGCAACTCACTGGTCATGCGGTGGTTTTCCAGCACAGCGTTATCCAGGAACCCTGAGCCCCAAAAAAATCCGACAAGGAAAAAAAACAGTATCGCCAGCACCCATAGCAGTATTTCCAGCCAGCGGCGTCCCGGTCTGTGGGACGTGACCACCAGCTGGTGGGATCGACTGCGGAACATCAGGGCAGGAGTGCCGGTGCCATGAGGCCTGCATTTTCCGGCAGGCCAAACAGGATATTCATATTTTGAATGGCTTGTCCCGAAGCACCCTTCACCAGATTGTCTTCAACCACCAATACCACCACTTTGTCGCCATCCTGGGGACGGAACACACTGATACGACAGGTGTTGCCGCCTTTTACTGAACGTGTTTCCGGCTGACTGCCAGCGGGCATCACATCAACAAACGGCTCATCCCGGTAGCGCTCTTCATAGAGTGACTGCAGATCCACATCTTTATTGCTAAGGGTGGCGTAGAGCGTGGAATGAATGCCTCTCACAATTGGCAACAGGTGGGGCACAAACGTCACAGACACCTTGCCTCCGGCAATATCCTGCAACCCCTGAGTGATTTCCGGCAGGTGGCGGTGACCCGCAGTCGCGTAGGCCTTGAAGCTCTCACCGGCCTCGGTCAGCAAGGTGCCAATGCTGGCCTGCCGGCCTGCTCCACTGGCCCCGGAAGCAGAGTTTGCAATCAGGTCACTGACATCGATGATGCCCTGTTCCAACAAGGGTAAGAAGCCCAGCAGAACGCTGGTGGGATAACACCCCGGACAGGCGATCAACCGGGCCTCACGTATCTTGTCACGATTCAATTCGGGTAATCCGTACACGGCCTCATCTACCAACTCGGGGCAGGCGTGGGGCTGCTTGTACCACTGCTCCCACAATGCCACGTCGCGAATTCTGAAATCCGCGGAGAGATCAATGACCTTGATACCCTTGGCCAGCAACCCTGGTACTGTGCTCTGCGCCACTCCGTGGGGCGTGGCAAAAAACACCACATCGCACTTCTCTAGCTCGCCGGAGGCCGGGTCGGTGAAACACAAATCGTAATGTCCACGCAGATTGGGGAACAAATCAGCGACCGAGCGACCGGCTTCACCCCGGGAGGTGATAGCACACACCTCCACATCCGGATGAACTGCCAACAACCTCAGCAACTCGACACCTGTATAACCTGTGCCACCAACAATGCCTGCTTTAATCACGATAAGTCTGTTCCTGTCATGGGTTTGGGAAGCTGCTTATAATACCCCAATCATCAGGGCATTAAAGGGTCCCTGTTCCCCAGTATTTCAGGAAGCCCCTATGGCCTTCGAAAAGCGACAAACTCACTGGCCGACCCGACAGCTTGACAACTTCCGCGCCAGGCTCGCCCACGCCGACGCACTGCCACAACTGGCTATTCTCGGCTGCCTCAGCGGGTTGTTGACCGGCCTAATCGCCATTGCCTTTCGCCTTTCCTTTGAGCTGCCACTTTCTATCCTGTTACCCAATGGCAGTGAATCCTTTGAAGACCTGCCAGCATGGTTGCGCTTTTCGCTGCCCCTCGGCGGGGCTCTGCTGCTGGGCCTGATCGTCCATCGCCTGAAACCGGAACAGCGCGCCGTGGGGGTTGGCCATATCCTCGATCGTATGCGCCACCACCAGGCGCAATTACCCTCCACCAATATGCTGTGGCAATTTGCTGGCGGAGCCATCGCGCTGCTCAGCGGCCATTCGGTAGGCCGTGAAGGTCCCGCGGTACACCTGGGCGCCGCCAGCTCCAGCCTGCTTGGCCAAAAACTTCAGTTACCCAACAACAGCCTGCGCACGCTTACGGCCTGCGGTGTTGCTGCCGCCATCGCCGCTTCCTTCAACACGCCTCTGGCGGGAGTGATCTTCGCCATGGAAGTGGTACTGATGGAATACACCATCATCGGCTTTATCCCGGTGATTCTGGCCGCCGTCACCGGTGGCGTGCTGTCACGTATCGTATTTGGCGATCAGCCGGCCTTTGCGATTCCCCTTATCGACCTAGTGAGCCTCTGGGAGCTGCCCTACCTGTTACTTTGCGGTCTCGCTATCGGCCTGGCATCCACGGCCATGGTGCTGCTGTATCGTTTCAGTGGCCGCTTTGATCGCCACCCACTGCTATTGCGCTTCCTGTTTGCCGGTCTGCTGTGCGGCAGCGTCGCTATTGCCTTGCCACAGATTCAGGGTGTCGGTTACGACACCGTCGAACTGGCGCTTACCGGGCAAATGGCGCTCTGGCTGTTACTGGCCGTGGCGGCGGCGAAGATTATCGTCTCCATGGTTTCCATGGGGCTGGGATTACCCGGGGGCATCATCGGCCCCAATTTTGTCATTGGCGCCTGCCTCGGTGGCGCACTCGGTCTTCTCGGCGACATGTTGCACCCCGGCGAGTCCGGCTCCAGCGGCTTCTACGCGGTGGTCGGCATGGGGGCCATGATGGGCGCGGTGCTGAACGCACCCCTGGCGGCGCTGATTGCTGTGCTGGAATTAACTTACAACCCGAATATCCTGTTGCCGAGCATGCTGGTGATTGTGATCGCCACGGTCACCTGCCGTATGCTCAGCAGGCTGCCGGGCATCTTCTCCATCGACCGTGATTTGCAGGGCTACGAATCCCCCCTGTTCCAGATGCTGAGTCGTTCGGGAGTTACCAGCCTGATGCGTAGTAATTTTGTCCACCACTCCCGACATCTACCCACCGAAAAGGCAAAAACCCTGCTGGAAAACAAGCCGGAGTGGATTGTGATTGAGGATGTCGGCGAACCGAAATTCATTCTCAAGCCAGCTGACCTGGCCCATTATCTGGAAGCTCTGGCGAATGAAGCCGATGAGCCCGAAGCTATCGATTTGAGGGAAATCCCCGGTGAGCGCTGGCGATTGTTTCCAGTTCATCACCGTGCATCCCTGCAGGAAGCACTCCTCACCATGCAGCAGAATAATGGCCAGGCTGTGTATATCAGTCAGGCCGCGGCTCCCCTGATGAGCGAAGTTGCAGGTATCATCACCCATCAGGACATCGACAACTTTTACCGATAAGGCCCCAGAAATGAGTTTGATCAAGGAGCTACTAATCAGCGGTCAGAGCTGGATTACCGCCTTCCACATTATCGCCGTAGTGTGCTGGTTTGCCGCACTGTTTTACCTGCCAAGGCTGTTTGTCTACCACGCCATGTCTGACGACGACATCAGCAACGAACGTTTCAAGATCATGGAGCGCAAACTCTACCGGGGTATCGCCACCCCCTCCATGGTCGCCACCATTCTGCTGGGCATTGCACTGTTCAGCATCTACCCGGACTACTTCCTGCACGCTGCCTGGTTTCACGTAAAAATCGCCCTGGTCATTCTGCTTGTGATCTACCACCACGCCTGTTTGTACCTGATGAAGCAGTTTCGCGACGATAAAAACACCCGCAGTCATGTGTTTTACCGCTGGTTCAATGAAGTGCCAGTGCTGATGCTGGTGGGCATTGTGATTATGGTAGTGGTCAGGCCTTTCTGACCGCCGGCGGGTAGACCGCCTTTTGCCGACTATACTCAAAGGCATGACTTTGTTTTTAAAGACCATGCCCTATGCACAAACTCCGCAGCTACCTAGCCCTGCTGATTTTCTGTAGCACCCTCAGCCTGTGTGCCTCGGCTCAGCCGGGGGCTACCAATGCCGTGTGGGTGCTGGATATCAAAGGTGCTGTTGGCCCGGCCGTGGCTGACTACCTGGAACGCGGCATAGCATCTGCCAATGACAGCGGCGCGCAATTGCTGGTCATACGTATGGACACCCCCGGCGGACTGGATAAATCCATGCGCCAGATTATTCAGGCCATACTCGCGTCACCGGTTCCCGTCGCAAGCTATGTAGCTCCCAGCGGCGCCAGGGCCGCCAGCGCTGGCACCTATATCCTATATGCCAGCCACATCGCCGCCATGGCGCCAGGTACCAACCTCGGAGCCGCTACACCAGTTCAGCTTGGCGCACCCGGTGTGCCCAATGCGCCAAAACCTGCCGGTGAGCAAGGGGAACAGGGGCATCCTGAGCCGTCCACCGCCATGGAACGCAAAGTCATCAACGATGCTACTGCCTATATCCAAAGCCTTGCGGAAATGCGCGGCAGAAATGCCGAATGGGCTGTTGCCGCCGTGCGTAGCGCCGCCACCCTGACCGCCAACCAGGCACTGGAGCAAAATGTCATCGATGTGGTGGCCGACAACCTGCCCGATTTACTGAAACAGGTTGACGGACACACCCTGCAAACCTCTGCTGGAGCCCTCACCCTGGCCACTGCGGGCAGCGACACCCATCAACATCAGCCGGACTGGCACACCCGCTTTCTGGCGGTCATTACCGATCCCAGTGTCGCCTATATTCTGCTGCTGATCGGCATTTATGGATTAGTGTTTGAGTTTTCCCAACCCGGCATCGGGCTACCCGGTATTCTCGGGGGGATCTGCCTGCTGATCGCCATGTACGCGCTTCAGGTACTACCCATCAGCTACACCGGCCTGGCGCTGATGTTACTGGGCCTCGGGCTGATGATTGCCGAGGCTCTCAACCCCAGCTTCGGGGTGCTGGGGGTGGGCGGCATCATCGCTTTTTTGGTCGGGTCGGTAATGCTAATGGATACCCATGTACCCGCCTTTCAGATCGCCCTGCCCATTATTCTCGGGATCACCGCCATGTCGGCCGCCCTGCTGATTTTGCTGCTGGGCATGGTCTGGCGTGCCCGGCACGCCCGCGTTGTCTCGGGCCTCGGCACACTCGTTGGCCAGTCCGCCGAAGTGGAATACCTGCATAAAGGCCAGCCCTTTGTTCACCTGCAGGGTGAAAATTGGTCCGTGGAAGCCGATCAGCCACTTGTCCCTGGCGACCGGGTACAGGTCACCGGAACATCCGGCCTGACATTACATGTGAAAAAGGAGACACCGCCATGAGTTTATATTTCTTCGGCACCATACTGCTCTTTATCTTGATGTTGCTGGCAGCCATGTTTCGCGTGCTGCGCGAATACGAGCGTGGCGTCGTCTTCATGCTCGGGCGGTTTTACAAGGTGAAAGGCCCCGGTCTGATCATCATCGTACCCATCATTCAACAAATGGTGCGGGTGGACTTACGCACCATCGTTATGGATGTGCCCACCCAGGATGTAATCTCCAGAGACAACGTCTCAGTCAAGGTGAATGCGGTGGTCTACTTTCGGGTGCTGGACCCGGAGAAAGCCATTATCCAGGTGGAAAACTTTTACGAAGCCACCAGCCAACTGTCACAAACCACCCTGCGTTCAGTGCTGGGGCAACACGAACTGGACACCATGCTCGCCGCCAGGGACAAGCTCAACGCCGATATTCAGGAAGTGCTGGACCTACAGACCGATGCCTGGGGGATCAAGGTCGCCAACGTGGAAATCAAACATGTGGATTTGGACGAAAGCATGATTCGCGCCATCGCCAAACAGGCGGAAGCGGAACGGGTACGGCGTGCCAAGGTGATCCATGCCGAAGGGGAATTTGAGGCCGCGGAACAACTACTGAATGCCGCAAAGAAACTGGCGGAGCAGCCCCAAGCCATTCAATTGCGTTACCTGCAGACCCTCACGGAAATCGCCGGGGAGAAAAGCTCCACCATTGTCTTCCCACTACCCATGGACATCCTGCAGGCGATCAACAAGCCCGTTGGCAATAATAGCTAGCCAGCGAGCCTTACCTAGAAACCGCTGCCGGGTTGCGCCAGGTACTCCAGCTCGGCAGCTGTGGACTCACGCCCGAGAATCTTATTGCGATGGGGGAAGCGGCCAAACTGCTCAATCACCGCCGCATGCCGCTCGGCATAATCCAGAAAGTTAGCAAAAGCCTCTTTCTGTTTATCGTCCACCTGGGACAACAACTGCTTAAACAGAAATACGCTGCGCGCCTGTATATGAGGGTCTTCCGAATGTTCCAGGGGCAGGTAAAAGAACACCCGCTCAATGGGTCGCAACTGTTTGTCCAGCCCTGATTCTATACCCGACAAACTCCAGTTAAGGGCCAGCCGGTCAGCGCTGAAGGCCGTGGGTGTATCGCGGTAAATATTCCGGGAGAACTGATCCAGCACCACAATGGCCGCCAAGCGGCTCTCGGCAAACTGCAACCAGTATCGATTACCGCCATTTACCAACACCTGTAGCAGGGTTTCAAAGCGCTCACGTATCTCTTGATCAGTCTCAGCCGACTTTCCCCACCACAGGGCCGCCTGCTGTTCGGCGATCTGAGCGCCGTCCACCCCATCACCGAACCAATAATCCAGCACGCCTTGCCACGCCGGAAGTCCACTACCGTCCATTGCTCCTCCCATCTTCACATTCCATGGCGCGCCCCGCGCCAATTGGTGATAATAGCCGCAAATCAATCAGCGGTAAAAAGTCAGTATTCATCATGCAACAATCTGAAAAGCTTTTCGCAGCAGCCCAGAAGCACATTCCCGGTGGGGTAAATTCTCCAGTACGCGCCTTCAAGGCCGTCGGCGGCACCCCGGTATTTTTCGAGAGCGCCAAGGGCGCCCACCTGTTCGATGCCGACGGCAAGCGCTATGTCGACTACGTGCTTTCCTGGGGCCCGATGATCGCCGGTCACAATCACCCCGCTGTGATTGAAGCTGTCACCCGCCAACTGCAAAAGGGCATGACCTTCGGCGCTCCCACAGCGCTGGAAATCGACCTCGCCGACAAACTCTGCGAACGGGTTCCCGGCCTCGAGATGGTGCGCATGGTCAACTCCGGTACCGAAGCCACAATGAGCGCGATCCGCCTGGCGCGGGGTTTTACTGACCGCGATAAAATTATCAAGTTCGAGGGCTGCTACCACGGTCATTCCGACTCGCTGCTGGTGAAGGCCGGTTCCGGAGCACTTACCCTCGGCGTGCCCAGCTCCCCCGGTGTTCCGGCAGCCCTGGCAGACCACACAGTCACCCTCACCTACAACGATATTGAAGGCGTACAACAAGCCTTTGCCGAAATCGGCGAACAAGTCGCCTGTGTCATCCTTGAGCCAGTGGCCGGAAACATGAGCTGCATACCACCGGTGCCGGGCTTCCTCGAAGCCCTGCGCCAGCAATGTAATTTGCACGGTGCTCTATTAATTATCGACGAGGTAATGACCGGCTTTAGAGTTCACCCCGAGTGCGCCGTGGGCCGCTACCAGATTGATGCCGACCTGATCACCCTCGGCAAGGTTATCGGCGGCGGCATGCCCGTGGGCGCCTTCGGCGGCAAGCGCAAGATTATGGAACAGATCGCTCCGCTGGGGCCGGTGTACCAAGCGGGCACGTTGTCCGGTAACCCGGTGGCCATGGCTGCCGGTCTCGCCACCCTGGAATTGCTGGCCCAGCCCGGCTTCCATGACGACCTCTTTGCCAAAACCACCTGCCTGATCGAGGGCCTGCAGGCTCGCGCCGACGTGGCGGGAATCCCTATGACCACCAACCACGTGGGCAGCATGTTCGGGGTATTTTTCACCGAGGAAAGCAGCGTCACCAATTACCAGCAGGTCATGGCCTGCGATACCGAGCGCTTCGGCAAATTCTTCCACGGCATGCTGGATGAAGGCGTGTACCTGGCACCGGCATCCTACGAAGCGGGGTTCCTCTCAACCGCTCACAGCGATGACGACCTGAACTTCACCCTGGATGCCGCAGAGCGGGTCTTCAATACGCTGTAAAGAAAAAGCCCTACTTTCGCAGGCTGGCTTATTCTTGCCAGCCTGCGTTAAAGTGGTCTGCAACGCTTTCGTATTGCGTAACTATAATTGCCATACAAAAACGCGCACCGACTGTGAGTGATAATTTCATCCTGACATAGGATCTACGGCATGTGGTTACGTACCAAATGTGACTTATCGTTCGAAATCTCGGTACCAACACCGTTTATTCTGATGCTGCGCCTACGCAGTGGCCTTCAGCAATGGGTAGCCAGCGAGAAATACCGGCTCGAACCCAACGTACCCATGTTCGAATTCACCGACACCTACGGCAACCTCTGCCAGCGGCTCGTTGCCCCTCCCGGGCACTTTTCCATATACACCTCGGCCGATGTGCGCACCGACGACTTCGTAGACGAGGCCCCGGGGGCGCCCTTTGTCGAGGTGGAATACCTGCCCGACGCAGTGCTCAGTTACCTATTGCCCAGTCGCTTTTGCGAATCCGACCGCTTTGGTCAAATGGCCACCGACATTACCACCGGCTACCTGATGGGCTACGATCAGGTGAAAGCCATCGAAGCCTGGGTGCGCGATAACATCAGCTACCTGCCAGGCACCAGCGATGTGCCGGTTTCCGCCATAGAAATTAATACCCGTGGATCGGGGGTCTGCCGCGATCTTGCACACCTCGGCATTGCCCTCTGTCGCAGCCTCAGCATTCCCGCACGACTGGTGGTAGGTTATCTGCACGACCTGCAACCCATGGATTTACACGCCTGGTTTGAGGCCTATGTGGGTGGCCGTTGGTACACCTTCGACCCCACCCAATCCCATATACGGGGCGGCTATGTGGTCATCGGTTACGGGCGCGATGCCGCCGATGTCGCTATCAACAACCAGTTTGGCCCACCGGTGTATCCCATCTACCAGAATATCCAGGTGCAACGCATCGAGGAAAAGGACATTTAACCTAGCAGTAATGCCTGCGAATTATCTGCCCGGCCTGAGGTCCAACCAGCGCTAAGGGCAGCTTTCCCGGGAACAACATTCCATAAAGCCGCCCGATTTCATTATCCTGTGTCATTCATCACGACTTACAACTTCGGGCTGTCTTCATGTCGCTACGATTTTTACCCCGCTGGGTAACGCATGCACTGCTACTGTTCACCCTGCTGGTCATTGCCGTCGTCGGCTACGGCTACTGGTTCCTGCACGCCAGCCTGCCCAAGCTCGAAGGCAACGTTACCAGTGAACAGCTGCACAGCACTGTCACTATTGACCGGGATGCTCAGGGCATTCCCACTATCGGCGGCAGCAATCGCAACGACATCGCATTCGCCCTCGGCTTTCTCCACGCCCAGGAACGGTTTTTCCAGATGGACCTGCTGCGCCGCAATGCCGCCGGCGAACTCTCGGAGCTCTTCGGCATCCTCGCGCTGAATCACGACAAAGCTGTTCGCGTTCACCAATTTCGCAAGCGTGCACTGCATGCCTTTCAGGCCCTTGGCCCGGAAGACCAAACCCTGCTGACAACCTATACCGAGGGAGTCAACAAGGGACTCGACGAACTCCGCAAGGCTCCGTTTGAATACGCCCTGTTGCGCACGCCACCCAAACCCTGGCAGGTGGAAGATGCTTTCCTGGCAATGTTCAGTATGTACATCGACCTGCAACCGGAGCTGAGCGAATACGAACGTTCGCTCGCGGTGCTGCGGGATTCGCTGCCCGCTGACTGGTATGCCTTTCTGGTCCCTGAGGGCGGCGAGTGGGACGCCCCCATTGAGGGGCCAGCCTATGTGTTTAATGATCGTCTTCCCACACAGCCTCTGGCGCAGTTGCAAATACCACAAGATGCCGGGGCTACCGCAGCGGTGTATAAGGATTTTGTCGCCGTCGGCTCCAACAACTGGTCCGTGGGCGGCTCACTCACCGATTACCCGTCCGGCATGATCGCCAACGACATGCACCTGGGGCTGAACGTGCCCAATATCTGGTACCGCGCCTCCTGGCTCCTGCACGCCGACAAGCGTCGTGTCACTGGCGTCACCCTGCCCGGCGTGCCGGTCATGGTGGTGGGCTCCAACGAGCATATCGCCTGGGGCTTCACCAACACCTATGGCGACTACCAGGACAGCATCTTGTTAACGGTCAATGATGCTGGCGATGCCTACCTCACCCCCGACGGCTGGCAGCCTTTCACCACGGAGATAGAAACCCTGAAGGTGAAAGAGGAGCCCGACGAGACCCTGGCGATCCAACACACCATCTGGGGGCCTGTGATCGGCGAAGACCACAAGCACCGCCCACTGGCGCTGCGCTGGGTCGCTCACGATCCCGAAGGGGCCAACCTGCAACTACGTCAGATGGAAGCTGCCAACAGTGTCGATGAAGCCATACAGCTCGCCGCCAATATGGGCATTCCGGGGCAGAACCTCAATGTGGTGGACCGCGATGGTAACCAGGGCTGGACCATCGCCGGTCGTCTGCCCAAGCGGTTAGGCTTCAACAGCGAACGGCTATCATCAAAATATCCACAGGACTGGTCGACAGGTGAACCGCACTGGGATGGCTACCTGAGCGCCGCCGAGTATCCCAAGGTGATCAATCCCACGGGCAGCCGAATCTGGACCGCCAACGCCCGGGTGGTCTCCGGCAGCATGCTCGACAAAATCGGCCACGGCAGTTATGCCCTGGGTGCCCGCCAGCAGCAGATCGCCAAGGACCTCAACGACAAAACCCACTTCAGCGAACAGGATATGCTGGCCATCGCACTGGACGACCGCGCCCTGTTCCTGAATCGCTGGCAGCAACTGCTACTAAACCTCGCCAGGGAAAATTCCGATATAGAAAATGCCGCCACCCTGACCGAACTATTGGAGAACTGGCAGGGCCGCGCCTCGAAAACCTCCGCGGGCTACCTGATTGTGAAACGGTTTCGTGAAAACGTGATCGGTGCCAGCACCGGGCGGGTAATACAGAAGCTGGATGAGGACACCGACTTCTTCGACCCGGTGCGCGCCAGCGTCTACCTGGAATACCCCACCTGGGCACTGATTACCGAGCAGCCCGCTGCACACGTTCCCGAGGGCTATCGCAACTGGCAGGAATTTCTAGTGGCACAGGCCAACAGAACCCTTAGCGACATCACCGAAAACGGCAAACCGTTGAGGGAACAAACCTGGGGCGAGGCCAATACCCTGGCCATCCGCCACCCCTTGAGCGGCGCCATCCCCCTGCTGGGCGAACTACTCAACATGCCCGGCCAACCCTTGGACGGCGATACCTATATGCCGCGAGTGCAAAAACCGAAAATGGGTGCTTCCGAACGCATGGTGGTGGCGCCGGGCCACGAGGAAAACGGCATTTTCCATATGGCCGCCGGGCAGAGCGGCCATCCGCTCTCCAGCTATTACGCACTGGGCCACCGGGACTGGGTGGAGGGTAATGCCTCCCCATTTTTACCGGGGCCGGAGAAATGGCATTTGACACTAACTCCTGAGTAAAAAATTGGACTGGCTTATGAATAGAATAGGTTCTGACGATCAAACCACCGAGAGGTTTTTTACTTCTTCCGCTTATTCATGTACTGACATTAGGTTTATCTGCCCAAAAAAATGCTGTCAAACCGAACAGTGACATGCCTCCCAACAAAGCAGCAATAACCTGATTTGACGAGGACAGATTGAAAGATCCACCAATTGTTCCCGCAAGCATTAACAGCGCAAGCACGAGCACTGACAGAACGCCTACTACCTTACATAAATTTGTAACTAAAATTGTGAGCGGCATATAGAAAATTGAGAGCACTATCAGCATGGCTAACGCCAGAAGAAATAGATGCCCGACAGAAAAACCAAAAATCGAGCCACTATAATAAAACATGCCGATGCTTGTTGTTGCTAAAAACAATTTAAATATGTTCGTTATCACAACAAGATTCTCCTATTACATATAACATCCAAGTTAAGGGCGCGATGTATTTTCCACGTCCTGCTTAAGCCCATTGCCAGAAAGCATATGATTGGAAATATCCCATATCATCAGCAGCAATATTAAACAGAAGGGAGCTATCATAAACCAGGCATAATATTTACCGGGACTATTTAAGTTTGCATAGTAGTTACATGCGTCCAATGACACACTGCCCAAACTTAGGGTACAACAAGCAATAATTATTTTTGATCATAGCAATGTTTTGCTCGCAAGCTTGCCGCCCAAAAATCCGCCAACCATACCAAATACCCCCGCAAGGGTTGCGCCCCATGCAAAACTATTAAAAAATCTGGCCAAAAATAAATCCGGATGCTGCTACAAATATTAAATAGATACGCAAAATTATAAGTAAATTATTCATTTTTTTGCCTTCTCACGGCGGTAAAAACGGTTAAAAAATAATCGACTCCCTTTGATTCTCTAATTTGAATTTACATGGGCGTTTACGCTTGGCTTTATTAAGCTTTCCACAGGTCATGTGAGATTGAGACCACCATCCGAAAGTATTATTTCACCCGTCAAATAACTGCTTGAAACGAGCATTGAAGCCGCATGTGCGATCTCGCTTGGTTTTGCACCGCGCTTCATTGGTGACTTTTCTCTCCAAAGTTTGTGTGCCTCAGTCCAGCTTTCAGTCATGGGTGTATCTACAAGGCCGGGAGCTATTGCATTAACTCGTATCTCAGGAGATAGAGTTAGCGCTAAAAGCTGAGTCATATGATTTAGTGCAGATTTGCTCGCTGCATAAGGAATTGAAGCCCCCTTTGGGCGAACACCTGCGTGTGAGCTGATATTAACAATGCTACTTGGGCATTCTGGAGTTGATGACTGCCGGAGTGATTGCTCTGCCTCAGAAATTAAAGTCCAGGGGGCAATAACATTTACTTCGTAGAGGTTTCGCCAAATTTCCGGGGATGCATCTTTTAGTGAGCCATGGGGTATCATGGCATTGATCCCTGCATTATTAACAAGCACATCCAGCCGACCATACCGAGACAAAACTTCTGCTATCAAGTGTTTTGCCTGAGCTTGATCAGATAGATCGGCCTGGATATATGCTCCCCCTGGAAAACTTCCCGCCAGCTTTTCGCCTTTTGTAACAGAAGATCTTGAATGAAACACAACAGTAAATCCGTCATCAGCTAGCTGTTGTGCGATAGCTTTACCAATACCTGATGTCGAGCCTGTAATAAGGGCAACTCTTCCTCTATTATTTTCTTGATAAGATCTCATTATTCTTCCGTTTGGGTAGCGACTTGGTCTCTTGCACTGCCTACATGTTGCTTATTGGATGGCAAAATGGATTCGTCTGCCATTTTTTATTCTATCTGTTTGACTCGCTCATCAATTCACGTCGAATTCTGCCAATTGCTTCCTCAACAGATTTTATGCATGCCAGCCAGTTCTTGCCATTAGTATTCATGACATCTGAGCCGTAAACACCCTCTCGGCATGAGCGCAGATACGCAAGCGTTGGATCTCTTTCTCGAAGGTATTCTAAAGCGTCCAGAACCATACGATGCTGTCATCCCCCTGCGCGCACCCGACTCAAATACCACTTGATATCAAAAGGATACCAGGCTCCTAGGTCATAGTACCTATGCCCAATATCCCCAATTGCCGCCCTTTCGGCCCCTTTAGGTCATTTGCACAATGCTTCCAAATAGCCACCCCTATAATCTGCAGGCATCACTTTTGATCTCTCCGGTACAACCAGCACACAGAGGAATCCGCGATGAAAGCTAAACGTGTCTACGATCTGCCCACCAGGGTTTTTCACTGGCTTTTTGCCACGCTCTTTGTGGTGGCCTTTACTATTGGCAATACCGTTGACGACGAGTCCCTGGTGTTTTCCTACCACATGATCGCGGGGCTAACCCTCTGCTTCCTGGTGGCCTGGCGACTGGTGTGGGGTGTCATCGGTACCACCCACGCCCGTTTTTCAGATTTTCCCCTGCACCCCCGGAAGCTCGTCGGTTATTTCAAAGGCCTGCTATCCGGCGATCACAAACTCTGGAGCGGTCATAATCCGGCCTCGAGCTGGGCCGCCGTCACCATGATGGCCTGCGCGGTGGGTCTGGGCATCACCGGCTACCTGATGGCCTCAGGACTGGCAGGCGAAGACCTGGAGGAAGTTCACGAACTGCTCGCCAACGGCTTTCTGGTGATAGTTCTGCTTCACCTCGCCGGTATAGTCCTCCATACTTCCAAACACCGTGATCCCATCTGGAAAAGCATGGTGAACGGCGAAAAACAGTACGTGCCCGCCGACAGCGCACCGGTTAAAGCCCGTCGCATCAGTGGGGTATTTTTTCTGGTCCTGACCATCGCATTTGCCGGTTACCTGCTGCAAAACTTCAACACCGATACCCGGGAGCTGAATCTGCTCGGTTCGCAACTGCACCTGGGGGAAGTGGAGGATGACGACGAGCATGAATCCCACGATGATCACGACCATGACGACGACTAGAAAAGCATCATGACCTCCCGAGACCGCGCCATACTGCTCATCACCCTGCTGCTGATCACGGCCATCATCGCCTTTGACCTGGTCACAGATTCCGGCGAGGGGGTTGCCCTCTGGCACCTCCTCGCAGAGGCAACGGCGGGATTTCTGGGTCTGTGCGGGGTCTTTTACGTGCTGAAGGACATGTTCCGGCTGAAAAAGCACCTTAACCGGGAGCGGCAGATCTCCGCCAGCCTCAAACAGGAATCGGAAGAGTGGCGCGATCGCTCGAAAACCTATCTGGATGGATTGTCTGAAGCTATCGACCAGCAATTGTCCGCCTGGCACCTGACCCCGGCGGAACGGGAAGTGGCCTTCCTGTTACTCAAGGGCATGAGCCTCAAGGAAATTGCCGAGATACGGGATACCGCGGAGAAAACCGCGCGGGTGCAATCCATGTCAATTTACGCCAAAGCCGGCCTGTCCGGGCGCTCGGAACTCGCCGCGTTCTTTCTCGAAGACCTGCTGCCCGCCACGGGCATGGACGCCAACAAAGACCGGGAACAACCTTCATCCAACTGATTCCAATTATCCCTCGGCAACCAGTAAACCCGGCACGGACTCCTATTGCTTAAACGTTTTTACGTGGCCACATCCACCGGCTCACCCCGATCACATTTTTTGCAATCCAGCTCGAACCCCAACATGCCATCTCGACCAACCTGTGACTCAACCCAGGGGCGGTTGGTCCATGGCGGGTCGTGGCGCACATGCTGAAAGTGGCCACAGTCCAGCTCCGCCACCCAATCGTCACATTCGTCTTTGTGATAACCACAGATAGGTTGTTTCATTGCGCCAAACCCCGACTGGCTGGCTAGAGGTTAACTGTCTTGTTCATGGCCAGCCGCGATTCTCGCCTGGCGCTTTTTTTGCCGCGCCTTTTCTCGGCACGCCCGGCAGCGAACGGCGGTACTGAAGAAATAGCCCCCCGCCTCTTCATACCACCATTTTTGCTGAGTGGCGGTCCAGGTTTGGTGTATGCCGCAGTCCTCGCAGTCAAACTCGATGTCGTAATAGAAATCCGGCGCGCTTGAATAGGTGTTACCCATCACCAGCTTGCTGGCGTCGACGGGCAGTCGATCCTGTTTTTTATTTTTTGATCTAACCTGTTTGCCCATCCATCACCTGACAGTGAACGTTATCGCCCCTAGGCCTCAGGATTCCTTCAGGTAAGCAATCATGGTGTCCACATCGCTGCACTCAAAGGGGTCATCCGGGCAATCGTTCATCATGCCTGGCTCGGCAAATAGCTTTTTGATTTCACCATCGACAATGTGGGCGGAATAACGCCAGGTCATTTCACGACCGCCCTTGGTAATCAGCATGCCAATGCCACGGGTAAAATCGCCCTGTGTATCAGGCAGCATTTTTACGTTTTCAATACCGATATTTTTGGCCCACTGCGACATGGTAAAAGGTGCGGTCACACTCATGCAGTACACCTCATCCACACCGAGAGATTTCAGCTCGTCATACTTGGCATCGTAGTCGGGCAAATGCGCATTGGAGGCCCTCGGCGTAATGGCTGCCGACAGGGCAAACACCACAATATTTTTACCCGAGAAAACTTCATCCGAGGGAATATCCACCCAGCGCCACGGGTTTCTGCCGCCAACGCCTTCACCGCGAACACGGTTTCTGAAAATCATCTCTGGTACTTTATTGCTCATCATTCTTCTCGTTTTCTTATACTGGCGTGCGTGATTTTAAAGGGGACAGCGGGACAATTGTAGGGGCAAAACCCCGATGCCAACCCGGCACAGCCTTCTTGGTTTATTCGCACACAAAACCGTGCACCTTAATTCTGACCAGCTACCCTAGCAGAATAGCCCGCTTTCGTCCCGGCCTGTGCAACCCACCCTGACCCGACCAGCGGATGCAGGTTACACTCGCCTGACACGGAATTTCACCCAACACGGAACTGGAGCACCACATGCGCAAACCGTTTCTCTTCGCCTACACACTGGCAGCCACGCTGGGAGCCTGGAGCCTGGTGGCCCAGAACTACGAATTTGTTATCTACACCCTCGTCACACTTGCGCTGGTGACGCTGATCTACACGGGGGACAGAAAATTCACCTTCAGCCCTGCGGTGCTGTGGGGTTTCAACCTCTGGCTGGTGCTACATATTCTCGGCGGGCTGTGGTCGGTGAACGGCAGCGTGCTGTATTCGCTGGTGCTGATCGATCTCGTCGGCGAGCCCTACTCCATCCTGAAATACGATCAAATTGTGCACACCTACTGCTACTTCATTATCGCGCTGCTGCTGTGGCGAGTGGTTTCAACCGTCAGGCTCGACGCACCGCAATGGCTACTCGCAGCACTGACGGTACTGGCCGCGAGCGGCGTGGGCGGTATGAATGAAATTGTGGAGTTTTCCGCAACGGTGTTGGTGCCCAACACCAATGTGGGCGGATACGAGAATACGGCGATTGATCTGGTGGCGAATTTTCTGGGTGCCTGCCTGGCCATTCCGTTTTTCAAGGGAGAAGAAGCTAACGCCCCATCCCAATGAAGCCTTTGCAGTGATCCCGATATCGCGCAGGTAGACACAGCCCTGACTCAAGGAATCCTAGAGAAGCTCGGCCTTGTTAAAGATTGATATCGCTGATATTGACCCAAACCTGACCAAGAATAACGAGCAACACGATCAGTGCCCAGCCACCGTATAGCAGGTACTTTCTGTCGAGCCTGCCGAGGCCATTGAGCTTAAAGCCATAGAGAATCAATGCGCCGACGGCCGCCTGCCCCCACATCAGCCCCAATGCCGCAGGACGGGAACCGATCTCGGGAGCAAAACCCAAAGCAATCACCAGAAAACCCACCACGCCAAAGGTTAGCAGTAGCCAGCCAAATATTTTTAAGTAATTTAACACCGAGGCTCCCGTGTAGTAGCGGCTTCAGCACGTTAACACTGGCCACAAATATTGAAAGTGTTATCTGATCCCACTTATTTCAAAAGATATTAACTATCGAATATTGAAGGCTTTGTTAAGGGTTATTGTCGTGCTCAAAACTACCGCTTTTTAAATAGCTGATAACCTGAGAAATCACTTTTTCATTCTTCATCATAAAGGGGTGGGTAACAGGCATCTCGATATGATCATTCATGCCTTCCAGCTTCGTGCTTTCAATAGAAACCTTTCCATCATCAACACTTGGTATAAACGTTGATAGGATTAAATTAATACTCCGAGTTCCAGCAATAATACCTACATCGAAGTTCGCCTTTCCCAGCGTATTAGGAACACTTAACGCTCCCGTGCCCAGCTGCATGCCGGCATCACCATTGATAAAGTGAAAACCCGGCACATCCCGAAGCTTATCAACCACTTCACTTCCTTGATTGGGCGGACCCAGCATAACCACTCGTCCCAGGTTTTTAATGGAGTGATTACTCAGGTATTGCCTCACCAGAATTCCGCCAAGGGAATGCGTCACAAAGTTTACTTTCGTGCCTTCAGGGCATCGTTGAAGGGCGGGAGGGATCGCCAACTCCGCAAGCTTTTCTATCGGATATTCCCTGGAAGGATAACCTTCATTGATGGGTAAAAAGCCTTCTTTTGAAAGGGCTTCCTCAAGAACATCCATCGAGCCTGACGTTCTTGCGAGGCCATGAAGAAGGACGACACACGACGCTTGCGTGTTAAAGGAAAAGAACAGTAAAAATGCTAGTAGAGGTAACTTCATGCTAGAGATTTATAACGACCATTACAGGTGCCAAATTGGCGGAGCCTAGTTTGGAAAAGTTGTATCTGAACCCACTTATTGCCACTTATTGAGTTAATTTGCATTGTTATGTTCATTATCTTCTGTGGAATCCGCAGCCTCAAAAAATGAGGTGGATATAGCCGTGCCAAGCATTACAACTAACAGCAGCAAGCCTAATAAAACCTCTGATACAACCAATATTTTGCTAATTGCTTGAGTCGGGTGTATTTCGCCATACCCTAAAGTAGTAATTGTCACTACGCTAAAATACATAGAGTCCATCCAGGATTCCAAAGGTGCATTAAAACTACTAGGTTCCCAATGGCTCAAAAAGCGGTAAATAGACGAGAACATTAGGGCAACCAATAGGTAGATAATAAATATTGAAAACACTCTATCAAATAGAGAAGAGATTTCTCTTGCTTTCCCTATAAGCTCACTGAACGTAGATAACACGACCGTCCTAAAACCGACATACAAAAAGGATAATGCAAAAAATGCAGCGTAGCCCCACAGCAAAGGAATATGCAGGCTTTTATTATTTAGGTTTTCACCGAGATTGAACTTAATATTCAAGTGAGCGTAAAGAAAAAACATAATCACATACCAAAATGGGAGCTCAATAGCTTTATGCAATAGAGTCGTTTTTTTGTTATTTCTATTGTGAAGTGGTAAAGGAACGAAATATTCCATTCTCCAGTAGCAAAGCATAAGTATTGTGCTTGAAAGTACTATCGGTATTTCAGGCGCTATATCCCAGTACGCCCACAGGCTAAAAATATAAAAATGAAACATGCCGAAAACGATTGGAAACGAAATAATCGTAGCCAATACAGATCCTTTAATATTTATGTTAGAAATATCTAATTTCTTCATGCTTGTAGAGAATAACGCCGTGCTTAGGGGCCGTAGCGCAGCGGAGGTCCCAGCGCAGCGACTACAGCACCTTGTTAAGCATTTTTGGGTTTATAAGCAACGATATTCACTGTGCCCTTGCCTTTATACTTCTTTATTTCAAAATCACTGCTGAGACTCCGAATAATCTCAGGCAACTTTGTTGCCCCATAGGTTCTAGGATCAAAATCAGGCGTTGATCGTTTAACAAACGACCCCGCAGATGCTACGTTTGCCCAGCCTTCATCATCTTGGTATTGCTCCCACGCTTTCTTAAGCAGAGGCACCAACTCTGAAGTGCTCGCTTTCTCTGACGTGGTGACTTCGTGAACTACAGGCTCTGATTCAGGGACTGGCGATGGTTCAGCGCCTAGGTTTTCCGTGAAAATAAAATCGTCACAGGCATTTCTAAATGAAATTGGCGTCTTCTTTTCACCGACACCAAAAACAAATATTTCTGACTCTCTAAGTCGAGAGGCCAACTTTGTAAAGTCACTGTCACTCGAAACCAGCGCAAAAGCATCGAATTTGCCAGAATAGAGCAAATCCATTGCGTCAATAATCATTGATGCGTCTGTAGAATTCTTGCCTGTTGTGTAAGCAAATTGCTGAATTGGCTGAATTGCCAATTCATTTAAAGATTGCTTCCAATTTTTGAGATATTCACTAGACCAGTCTCCGTACGCTCTTTTTATTACAACATGCCCATGCGCCGATATCTCGTCCAATATTGCTTTCACTTTCGAATATTGAGCGTTGTCTGCGTCAATTAATACAGCTACTTTCTTGTGATCATCCAAATCTTTCATTCAAACTCCAATCTTGATACTGAGTATGCTTAACAGTCCGTTAATGAGGCCTTCGGCCTCATAATAATTATTAAAAGGCGGCCACTGTAATATATTATGCTAGCAACCATACTCTCCTATAACACTTTGTATTTCATATACAATCTAGACATTCCCAGGTTTCCAAAACCTGTTATAGGGGTCACATTTGGTTTTGTAGATAAAAAAGGTGGCAAGCTGAATTCGTTGCCGATTCGATAGGGTTGTTTTGCAATATCGTCATCACCATTCCCTAGTTTGTGATGGGTTTCCTATAGCAAGCCGCTGGAGTGGCCTTTCCTGACAATTATCACCAGTATTCCACCCCCGTACATAGCTGGCAACTGCAACCATGCGACCGACGCGGCAACAAATTGATTAACCGCCCTATCCCACCTATTATCCTCAGGCTTAGCCAACCCGGAGCAACCATGAGTTTCAGCCACAATCGCGGACCCTTTCCCGCCACCCGCCTGCGTCGCAACCGCGCCGATGATTTTTCCCGCCGCCTGGTGCGCGAATCGGTGCTGACGCCTGACGACCTGATTTACCCGGTATTTGTGCTGGAGGGTTCTGGCCAGCGTGAAGCGGTGGCCTCCATGCCCGGTATTGAGCGGCTATCCATCGATCTGCTAGTACAGCAGGCCCGTGATATTGCCGACCTGGGGATTCCCATGGTGGCGCTGTTCCCGGTAACGCCGCAGTCCGCCAAGAGCCTGCTGGCGGAAGAAGCCTACAACCCGGATGGTCTGGCACAGCGAGCGGTAAAAGCCATTAAGGATGCCGTGCCGGAACTGGGGGTGATGACCGACGTGGCGCTGGACCCGTTCACGGTGCACGGCCAGGACGGCATTATTGACGAAACCAGCGGCTATGTGCTGAACGACATTACCGTGGAGACCCTGGTGAAACAGGCGCTTTCCCACGCCGAGGCCGGTGCCGATGTGGTGGCCCCCTCAGACATGATGGACGGCCGCATTGGCGCAGTGCGCAATATTCTGGAACAACACGGCCACGTGAATACCCGCATCATGGCCTATTCCGCCAAGTACGCCTCCAGCTATTACGGCCCGTTTCGCGATGCAGTGGGCTCTGCCGCCAACATCAAGGGCGGCGACAAGAAAACCTATCAGATGGACCCAGCCAATAGCGACGAAGCCCTGCACGAGTGTGCCCTGGATTTGCAGGAAGGCGCGGACATGATCATGGTAAAACCGGGCATGCCCTACCTGGATGTGGTACGCCGGGTGAAAGAGGAACTGAAAGCCCCCACGTTTGTGTATCAGGTGAGCGGCGAATACGCCATGCACTGCGCGGCGTTTGAAAACGGCTGGCTGAACCGGGAGCAGATTATTCTGGAATCACTATTGTGCTTTAAACGCGCCGGGGCGGACGGGGTGCTAACGTATTTTGCGATGGAAGCGGCAAGGCTGTTGAACAAATAACGGCGGGTTTTATCCGAAACAAAAAAGGGCTGCAATTAGCAGCCCTTTTTAATGCATTTTTGAAAACTATCTGCGTGGCTTCTGCCTCGAAAACGTTCTCTTAAAAGCAGTTAGTCTTCGTCCGACGCATCGGCATAGGCATCGGCATCCATCATGTCTTCCAGTTCTTCAGGGTCGGACATTTTAATTTTGAAAAACCAACCGTCGTCGTAGGGGGAATCGTTAATGGTTTCCGGGGCGTTTTCCAGCACATCGTTAATGGCGATCACTTCGCCGGATACGGGGGCATAGATATCGGAAGCGGCTTTCACGGATTCCACCACACCAGCCTCATCACCAGCGGAAACGGTGGTGCCGATTTCGGGAAGCTCCACATACACCACGTCGCCGAGGCTGTCCTGGGCGTGGTCGGTAATGCCCACGGTCACAGTGCCGTCACCTTCATCGCGAGCCCACTCGTGGGTGCTGGCGTACTTCAGATCAGATGGGGTCTCGCTCATGGTGGTGTCCTCAAAATTGGTAGTCTAAAACTGCCGGGGATTTTAAACCCGAATGCCGGCAAACTAAAGTGCTTGGAAAGATGGCCTTAACCACCCAACCCCATGGCCTGACGCACCAGCTGGTTTTTCAGGGGGCCGAGTTGGTTGGCCAGCTTCATGCCGTCGTTACGCAGCAATCGAAGGGGCATGGCCTGGGACTCAAACAGGCGTTTAAAGCCTTCCATGGTGGCCATCATCCCCAGGTTGTGGGGTTTGCGGCGGCGCTGGTAGCGCTTCAAGCCGGATAGTTCACCCGGCGACAGCCCCCGGGACAGGGAGCGCTGGATTTCTTCCGCCAGGGTAATGGCATCCTGAAAACCGAGGTTAACCCCCTGGCCCGCCAACGGATGAATGGTATGGGCGGCATCCCCCAGTAGGGCGATACCCGGCAGCACGTAGTCCACCGCGTGGCGTTGCCACAGGGGAATACAGTAGCGTTTGTCGACGGCGGTAATCTCACCCAGACAGTGATCGCTGGCCTGACCCAGTGCCCGGCAAAACTCCGCCTCATCCAGCGCCATCAGCTCTTTGGCTTTCTCGGACTGCTGGGACCAGACAATGGAACAACGGTGGCAATCGCCCTGCTCGTCCTGAAGGGGCAGGAAGGCCAGCGGGCCTTCGGGCAGAAAACGCTGACGGGCCGTGAAGTTGTGTTCACGTTCGGTGGTAATGGTGGTGACGATGGCCTGATGGCCGTAATCCCACTGTCGCAGTTGCAGGCCGCAGAGTTCACGCACCCGTGAGCGGGCACCGTCGGCGGCGGCCACCAATTGTGTTGTCACCCTGCCGCCATCGGCCAGTTCAATCACCACGCTGCCATCTTTTTCCAGTCGCTCCAAACCGGTGACCTTGGCGGGGCAAAGTAAGGTCACATTGGGCAATGCTTCTAACCGCTGCAACAGGGCCTCAACGATGAGGGCATTTTCGACAATATGCCCAAGGCTGGGCTGGCGCACTTCGGCGCAGTCGAATTCGATATGGCCGGTGCCATCTGCTTCCCAGACTTCCATATGGCGATAGGGGCAGGTTCGACGGCTGGCAATCTGTTGCCAGACACCGACATCACTGAGCAGTTGCCGGGATACTTCAGTCAGCGCCACGACCCGGGGATCAAAGGTTTGGGAAAGGTCGGGCATGACAAAGAGGCTGGCTTCCAGCACGCCAATGCGCAACCCGGCTCCCCAATTGGTGCTGGCCACCCGGGCGGCAAAGCTGGCGCCGACCATACCGGCACCCACCACCACGATATCAAATGCATGGTCAGCCATTGGCGGCTCCCTTGATGCCGTTCAACCCTGGTGTACCGCGGGTTTCCAACCCCATGCCGAGGCGGGCAAACTGATGACGCAGCAACGGCACCGCATCCAGTGCCAGTAACCCGAGGTTTCTTGCCAGCGCCACCGGCGAGCTATCCAGCCCGAAGACTTTAGGCAACAGGTCGCTGAGCAATATGGTTTTTTGCTGGTCGGCCTGTTGTTGATTCAAATAGCGTTGCAACACGTGGAGATCACCAAGAGATTCGCCCTTGGCAGCGGCGTCGCCCAGTACTTCGGCCAGCACCGCCAGGTCCCGCAGGGCAAGATTAAAGCCCTGTCCGGCTACCGGGTGCAGGGAGTGGGCGGCATTGCCGGTGACCACCACGTGGTGCCGCACCTGTTCATCGCTGGTCACCAGCTTGATGGGATATGCCTGACGGCTACCCACCCGCTGAAAGTGACCAAGGCGGAAGCCAAAGCGCTGTTGCAGTTCTTCAAGGAACGTTTCGTCATCGGCCTGCAGCATTGCTTCGGCACGTTCCGGCGGCAGCGTCCAGATCAGTGCGGCACGGTGTTCACCCTCAATGGGTTGCAGCGGCAGCATGGCCATGGGGCCGAGATCGGTAAAGCGCTCGTAGGCCACGCCATTGTGATCCTGGGCCAGGGAAATATTGGCGACAATCGCCATCTGGCCGTAATCCTTGCTGCTGGCTCCGATACCGAGTAATTCCCGGGTATGCGATTGCGCGCCGTCGGCCACCACCAGCAGGCGGCTGGCAAAAGATTCCGTCGCATCCTGATCATCGAGACTAACCGTCAGCTCAACCCCTTCCCGGCGCGCCTGAACGGTGGTGACACGGGCGGGAGCAAGCCAGTCAATATCAGGGGTTTGCTGCACCGCTGCCATCAGCGCGGCACCGAGATGGCGGTTCTCCACCACGTAGCCCAGTGCAGGCAGCTTCTGCTCTTGCGCTGAAAGGCGGGTGGTGCCGATATGGCCACGATCAGATACATGTACTTCGTTGATGGCAGCCACGCCTTGCTGTAATTGATCCCAGAGGCCCAGCAGTTCAAAAATTTCCCTAGTGCTGTGGGACAGCGCCGTGGAGCGGGCATCGAAACTGGGTTGTGCGGGCTCACCGGACGAGGGCGTTGCCACCGCTTCCACCACACGAATTCGCCAATCCAGCTTCAGAGACGACAGCAGCAGCGCCAGGCTGGCACCCACCATGCCGCCACCGATGATGGTGATATCGAATGTGTTGTCCTGCTCAGCGGCCACGTGTGTTACCTGGTTTCTGCCATCAAGGCTTCAATGTCGGCGGTGGCTTTCGGCGCGGCGGCACTGAGTATGCTGGGGCCTTTTGACTTGATCAGCACGTCGTCTTCAATACGTATGCCGATACCCCGCCAGCGCGGCTCCACATCATGGTTATCGGGTGAGATATAAATGCCCGGCTCCACTGTCAACACCATGCCCGGTTCCAGCACGCGCCATTCATCGTGCACTTTGTAGTCGCCGACATCGTGCACATCCATGCCCAGCCAGTGACCGGCCCGGTGCATGTAGAAATCGCGGAAGGCTCCGGTTTCCATCAGCTCATCGCGGCTACCCCTGAGAATACCCAGGTCAATCAGGCCGTCGGTAATAATTTCCACCGTTTTCTGGTGGGGTTCGTTCCAGTGGTTGCCCACCTGGCAAACCTCAATGGCCGCCAACTGGGATTCCAGCACCACGTCATAGAGGGCCTTCTGTTCCGCGGTGAATTTGCCGTTAACCGGGAAGGTACGGGTAATGTCCGAGGCGTAATGCTGCAATTCGCAACCAGCGTCAATCAGTACCAGGTCGCCATCCTTCAGTTTGGCGCTGTTTTCCACGTAGTGCAGGATGCACCCGTTGGCACCGCTGCCAACGATGGAGCTGTAGGCGGGGGATCGCGATCCCGCCATGGCAAATTCATGCTCCAGTTCCGCCTGCAACTGATACTCGTACATGCCCGGCTTGCAGATCTGCATGGCCCTGCAGTGGGCACGGGCAGAAATTTCAGCCGCCGTGCGCATGATTTTCTGTTCGGCATGGCTTTTGAACAGGCGCAACTCGTGCAGCAGGTGGTCGAGGTCGACAAATTCTCCCGGGGGGCTGGCACCGGCCCTGGCACGGGAACGGATATTGTTGACCCAGTCCATCAGATGCTTGTCGAAAGCGGTGTCCTTACCCATGGCGTAATAGACACGATCGCGCCCTTCCAGCAGGCCCGGCAGGATATCGTCGATATCGTCGATGGGGAACGCGTCGTCGGCACCGTACTGTTCACAGGCACCTTCAGGACCCGCACGGTAACCGTCCCAGATTTCCCGCTCAATATTGCGGTCGCGGCAGAACAGCAGGAACTCGCCCTGGGGTCGACCCGGAATCAGCACCATAACTGCTTCGGGCTCCGGGAAATTGGTGAGGTAGTAGAAATCACTGTCCTGCCGGTAGGGGTAGTGCACATCGCGGTTTCGCACCCTTTCAGGGGCTGCGGTAATAATGGCGATGCTGTTTTCCGCCATCATGGCGGTAAGCGTCTCTCTGCGTTTGGCAAATTCCGAACTGGAAATCATAGATAACAAGGTCCAATCGCTTAATGGAGTGTTCTGGGCTGCTCAACCTCTGGCATGCCCAGTTCTGCATAAATGAGAAGTACCGCTACACGGACATATTCCACCAACTCGGTGTAGCTGACTTCATCTTCCTGATCTTCCTCGTCTTCCAGCATGCCGATCTGGGAAATGGCCGCCAGGTCGCGCAGTGCGTCAGCAATATCTGCTGCCAGCTCGGTTTCTCCGGAGATGCTGGAATTGCCCAGCCCATAGAGAAAACCCTGGCACCAGTCACCCAGCGCTTCGAGTCGCTGGTTCAGCTCCATGTCGTCTTCCGGCAATAGCGGCTGGAATTCAAAACCATCACTGCAAATTTGCTGCCGCGAAAAGGCATACAGCGCGGGTAACATGTCACCCATGTCTTCAATGCGCTCCCGCTCCTGATCCAGCAGCTCTGCCACCAGGATAATCAGTTCTTCTTCGTCAAATTCCTGGCCGCCGGAAATACGGCCGCACAACATGCCATGCAGCTCGGAAGGACTGCCGGGCAGATTGGCATGAATAAAGCCATCGGCTACATCATTAAAATCCATGGAAAACCTTAATCTTGCAGGGTCATTCGAACCGGAATCCTAACACCGTTCAGATGGCCAAGCATCCTGCCGGTGGGGTACAAATAAAAAATCCCAGTTCAGCAAATAGCTAGGCAATACTTCTCGAAACGGCATCAGGATGATTGACCGCTCAGTGACAGCACAATATAGTTGCTGTGAAGGATCAGCCACGGCCACGGCAATGTCAGACGATTTACAAACACTCGAACACAAGATTGATCGACTGATCAATATTTGTGCACGCCTGCAAAAAGAGAACCTGACGCTGCGTGAACGTGAAACCAGTCTGCTGAAAGAGCGTAGCCGCCTGCTGGAAAAAAATGAGCTGGCGAGAAGCCGTGTCGAGCACATGATTGTGCGCCTGAAAAACCTCAACAGCGAAAGCTGAGCATCATGAGCCAACAAACCGTCAACATCCGCATTCTCGACAAGGAATACCAGGTCAGCTGTCCCCCGGAAGAGCGGGATGCACTGTTGCATTCCGCCCGCGCACTGGATGAACGTATGCGCACCATTCGCAATTCCGGCAGCGTTATCGGCCTGGAGCGCATCGCGGTGATGGCGGCCCTGAACCTGACCTATGACCTGACCAAGCTGGAATCCCAGACTGCCGGCCAGAGCCTTTCCGAAGAAGCCTTCAAGCGCCTCGACAACAAACTCGATACCGCACTGCAGAGCTTCGAGACCACCACCTCTTTTTAATCGCCACCTTTCATCGACAGCTGCGTTATACTAGAGCAACGCCCTGGGGTGCTTGCCAGTTGACAAGTCCTCGAGCCGATAATCTGTAACCTGGGGGTTACAAGACGATACGGTGTGCATGTCCGCGTGACGGAAAGCCTAAAGTGTCGCTGTAGCCACCACCTTGAACTTCACGGTTCAAGGCCAAGTTGACAGCGGCACCTCCGGGGACTCATTCTCGATTTTCCTTCCGGGTATTGCCTGTAGTCATGGACAGCAAGAACCTTCGCAGCCTGATGCGGCAGCGCCGCCAATCTCTGACCCGGCGGCAGCAGCAGATCGCCAGTGCAGGTCTCGCCGAGCAACTGTGTCGACTGCCCGAATTTCGTTACCGTAAAAACATTGCCTTTTATCTCGCCAACGACGGCGAAATAGACCCGCAGTTTGCCATGGGCATTGCCGACCGGGCAGGCAAGCACTGCTACCTGCCGGTGCTGCACCCCCTGAAACAAAACCGGCTGCATTTTGTTCGCCACACGTCCGGAGACTGCCTGGAGGCCAACCGTTATGGCATTCTGCAACCGCCCCTGAAGGGCAACCGTATTGCGTCCATGCACAGGCTGGATTTGATCCTGTTGCCCCTGGTGGCGTTTGACGCCAGTGGCAACCGCCTGGGCATGGGCAAAGGGTTTTACGACCGCACCCTGAGCAACCGGGCCGCACACACGCGACTGATCGGACTCGCCCACAGTTGCCAGGAAACTGATAATATTGCCCGGCAATCCTGGGATATTCCGCTGGATGCCATCGTCACTGAATGCAATACCATTCATATTCGCCCTGAAAAGGGCTAAGAAGCAGCTCACTATGCGCAAAACCAAAATTATCTGCACCATTGGCCCTGCCACCGAGTCCTACGACATGCTGGAACAACTGGCTCTCGCCGGTATGAATATTGTTCGCCTCAACATGTCCCACGGCGACCATGAATCCCACGCAAAAGTCATCAAGGCCGTGCGCACACTGAACAAGAAGCTCAAGCACCCAATTGCGCTGCTGATGGATACCCAGGGGCCCGAAATTCGCACTGGCGATATCTGCAATGAGCTGGACCTGAAAAAAGGTGACGAGATTTCCGTGGTGGCACGTGGCGAGGACGACGTGGAAGCCAGCTCTATCCGCATCAATTACGAAGACCTGATCGACGATGTGCATGTGGGCGACAAAATTACCGTGGACAACGGCCTGATCAATCTGGAAGTGCTGAGCAAGGAAGACCGTGTCATGCGTTGCCGGGTGGTAGATGGTGGCGTTCTGAAGAGCAAACGCCATGTCAACTTGCCGGGAATTCGTGTCAACCTGCCGGCTATCACCGAAAAGGACAAACGCGACATCGAGTTTGCCATCGAGCAGGACGTGGATTTTATCGCCCTGTCCTTTGTTCGCGCCGCCGCCGACGTGCTGCAACTGCGCGAACTGCTTGGCGACAAGGCGGACAAGATCAAGATCATTTCCAAGATCGAGGACCAAGAAGGCGTCAAGAATCTCGAGGAGATTGTCGCGGTTACTGACGGGGTGATGGTGGCGCGGGGCGACCTGGGCGTGGAAATTGCCATCGAGAAACTGCCCCGGGTACAGCGCCGCATCATTCGCCTCTGCGCCCAGCAGGGTAAACGGGTCATCGTCGCCACCCACATGCTGGAGTCGATGATCGAAAACCCCATTCCGACCCGTGCAGAAGTGACCGACGTCGCCAACGCCGTGTATGAAGAGGCGGACGCCATCATGCTGTCCGGCGAGACCACCATCGGCAAGTACCCGATCAAGTGTGTTGAAATCCTCGACCGCATTGCCCGCTCTATCGAGCAGAGTCCCGGGCTGCGCTTTACCGATGGGCTGATTCTCAAGAACGACAAGGAAGAAATTGCCGCCGCCGCGGTGAAACTGGCGGAATCCATTCAGGCCAAGGCGATCATTGTGCCCACCCGGCGCGGCCGCATGGCCGGTTACGTCACCAACTGTCACCCGCAGACGCCCATTATTTGCGCCTTTACCAATGACAGCCGCACCCGTCGTCAGCTGGTGCTTAACCGCAATGTGCTGAGCTTCCGCATCAATTTCAGCGAGGACCCGGAAAAAACCCTGGCCACCGCCGCCAACATTCTCATTGAGCGCGCCGAGTTTTCTCCGGAGGACCGCCTGGTGGTGATATCCGATGCCCTGGCTGGCTCCGGCATCGATGCCATCCAGATCCGCCAGCTCGGCGACCTGCTCAAGGTGCCCACCGAGTAAGCGAATTCGCTGATGCGCGGCCTATTCGGCACCCCGCTGCTTTGTACCCTGCTGCTCTCTGCTCTGGCCGCGCCTTTGGCGTTGCAGGCAGGGAGCTCAAGCACCTCCGCGGCTAAACATCCTCCCGCCAACGTTATTCTGTTTATCGGCGATGGCATGGACGAGCACCAGATCACCCTGGCACGTAATTACCTGCTCGGAGCCAACGGTACGCTGGCTATGGAACAGTTGCCGGTTCGCAGCTCTGCGAAAGTGCAAACCCTACGCGAGGACGACCCCACCCAATATCGCTATGTTGCTGACAGCGCCAATACCGCCAGCACCCTGGCCACGGGTAGACTCACCAGCATGGGACGTATTGCCACCAGTGCGGGTGATGACCGGGATCTGCCCACTGTTCTGGAAGCGGCGCGCCAGGCCGGGCTGGCCACTGGCCTTGTCACCAGCGCCAACCTCACCGATGCCACCCCCGCGGCCTTTGCCACCCACACGGCCCATCGCAACTGCCAGAATCCGGGCGATATGCACAAACCCATCAACTATGTTCCCGCCACACAACAATGCCTGGCAGACCACCAGAGCCAGGGCGGCAAGGGTTCTATTGCCGAGCAATTACTGGCTTCCGGTGTGGATGTGCTACTGGGTGGCGGCAAAAAAGAATTTACCCGTATCGACAGCCATAACCCTCTTGAAAAAATTGTGGCAAGTCCCGGTTACCAATTGCTGCAACAGCGCGAGAAGCTGCTGTCTTATCACGGCAACGAACCCCTGCTGGGGTTATTTGCCAGCGATCACCTTACCGTGGAATGGATAGGCGAAGGTAACCGTCGCGCTGAACCCATGGCTTTCAACTTAATCGGAGAGCCGATGTTCCCGACGCCCTTCAGTTGCCAACAAAACCCTAGGCATTGGGGCACTCCGACACTGGAAGAGATGACCCGCGCGGCACTGGAACAGCTTGCGGGCAAATCCACAGGCTTCTTCCTGATGGTGGAGGGTGCTTCCATTGATAAACAGGCCCACCAACGCAACCCTTGCGGGGAAATTGGCGAATTGCAGGCTTTCGATCGGGCAGTGGCCGTGGGACAAGCCTTTGCCAGCAAGCACACCAACACCCTGATTATTGTCACGGCTGATCACGGCCAGGCGGGGCAGATCATCCCCCTACCGGAGTACTACCAATCCTGGGGCGGCAAACAGTATCCCCCCGGCCACTATGCGGTACTGGAAACCCGTTCAGGAGAACTGATGGGGGTGAGCTATGCCACCAACGCAGCACCACAGGGGAAAAGCGAACTGCACACAGGCGTCAATGTGCCGGTATTTTTGCAAGGCATCGAGCATCGACAAGTACCAGCCCTGATCGACCAACGCACCATCAATCAGCTGATGCGCCAACACCTTGGCCTGACTTCAGCCGCCCAGTAGCAACCCGACACCCAGCAGTACCGGCGTCAGTAATACCAGAACCACATTACGTCCCATCGCTGGTATCAGAAGTTCGCGGCGGCCCTCACTGGCACGAAGCGCACGAAATACCTGCCAGCCCAGCGGCAGTGTCCCCAGGGCCAATAGCGAAGCCAGCGGCATGACGCCGAGCAGAAAACCCAGTATCAGCGAGCCATAGGCACCCACCAGCAACAGGCCGTACACGCCCACGCTGCCAGGTACGCCAAGTAGCACGGGGATATGCTTTCGCCCGACGGCGCGGTCGGCTTCGATGTCCGGCAACTGGTTCAGAAGCAACAGGCCATTGACCAAAAAAAACACCAGCCAGGAAACCACCTGGGCGCTGGCCGGGAAGTGACCGGTTAACAGCCAGGTCGTACCGTTCACCATCAACAGCCCGAAGCCCAGCCCCGGTGACACCAGGCAGAGCAACGGCATACGGTTAATGACGCGTGTATAAGCCAGAATAATCAGGCCGCCGACAAGCCCGATGAAGAAAATTCGCGTGCCCACCCGCCAGCTGAGATAGCCACCGATGGCCGCCATCAAGGCAAAAGCGACAATGAACAACCATCTGGCGGCCTCTGCCCGCTGTGGCCTGGCAGGCAAGGTGCCGCTGCCACCGCTGAAAGGAGTTCGATCCGTGGTCTGGTCCAGTCCGCTGGCAAAGTCCTGGTATTCATTCAGGGCGTTGACCGCCACATGGGCAGCCAGTGCAGCAATGAGAATCAGACAGGCCAAATCAACGGCCAGTGAACCACTGAAAAGATAGCTGGCCGCCATGGCCGGAAACAGCACGGCGGGAGTCAGCAGCAGAAAGGGGCCACGGGCAATCGCCAGAAGATCGACCGCAAGCCCCCGCATCAGCACGACTTAGCTAAGAAAGAAGGTGTAGGCGGGATTATCCGTTTCTTCGGCCCAGACATAGCCCAGGTCATCGAGAAACTGATTCACCAGTTTTTTCTCCCCGACAGGCACCTGCATGCCCGCGAGTACACGGCCATAGGCCGCGCCATGATTGCGATAGTGGAACATGGAGATATTCCAGCGTCCGCCCAGCTGGTTAAGGAAATTCATCAATGCCCCCGGGCGCTCCGGAAACTGGAAGCGGTATACCAGCTCGTCCACCGCTTCGGGAGCACGACCACCCACCATATGACGAATATGCAGTTTCGCCATCTCGTTATCGGTCATATCCTGTAACGGGTAACCCTTGGTCACCAGATCTGCCACCAGCTGTTCGCGGTCTTCATCACCGCTCACCTGGACACCGACAAAAATATGCGCCTTGTCGGGATCGCCCATACGGTAGTTGAACTCGGTGATATTGCGCTTGCTCAACGCGGTACAGAATGCCTTGAAGCTACCGGGCTGTTCCGGAATGGTCACCGCCAACACAGCTTCGCGCCGCTCACCAATTTCGGTGCGCTCCGAAATGTATCGCAGGCGGTCAAAATTGATGTTGGCACCACTGTCCACCGCCAACAGGCTTTGGCCCTGAATGCCGTGCTGCTCGACGTATTTTTTCAGGCCGGCCACACCCAGTGCACCAGAAGGCTCACAGATGGATCGGGTATCGTCGAAGATATCCTTGATGGCCGCACTGATTTCATCAGCATTGACGGTGACAACCTCATCCACCGTATCTTTCAGCACGCGGAACGTTTCCTTGCCGATCTGGGCAACGGCTGTGCCATCGGCAAAAATACCCACGTGCTTGAGTCTCACCCGACGGCCTTTTTCTAGCGCCGCCGCCAGACAGGCGGCATCGTCCGGCTCGACCGCAATGATCTTGACCTCGGGGCGCACGTACTTGATGTAGGCGGCCATACCGGCACAGAGGCCACCGCCGCCCACCGGAATAAACACGGCATCCAGTGGCCCGGAAACCTGCCTCAGGATTTCCATGGCAATGGTGCCTTGACCGGCAATGACATCGGGATCATCAAAGGGATGCACGTAAGTCATGCCCTTTTCTTTCACCAGTTTCTGGGCGTAATCGGACGCTTCATCGTAGGTTTCCCCGTGCAGTACCACCCGTGCGCCTCGCGCTCTCACCGCATTGACCTTGATTTGCGGTGTAGTACTCGGCATCACAATGGTGGCCTTGACCCCCATCTTTTTCGATGCCATGGCCAAACCCTGTGCATGGTTGCCAGCAGAGGCGGCCACCACCCCTTTCTGCAACTGCTCTTCGCTCAGGCACAGCATTTTGTTGTAGGCACCGCGCAACTTGAACGAGAACACCGGTTGCAGGTCTTCCCGTTTCAGCAGCACCTGGTTGCCAAGGCGCTCGGACAATTGCGAGGCTTCATCCACCGGCGTTTCGACCACCAGGTCATAGATGCGGGCATTGAGAATACGTTTGACGTAACTTTGTGGCATATTCGGGCCAGTACTTCCGTTAGGGTTAGCGGGCAATAGTAAATTTTCGCCCCGCTCAAAGCCAGCACTGTCACGGCTTATCTGTCCTTTCCGCAGGCGATCCGTATAATTGCAGCCTCCTATTTAGCAATGGCCCCACCCATGACCGCAAATACTTCCTCCCAGGACGCTCTGAAACAGGCTGTGGCCGCCGCCGCGGTGGCATACACCCTGTCGCGTATCGATGACAAAAGCATTGTCGGCATCGGCACCGGTTCCACTGCCAACTGCTTCATTGACCTGTTGGCTGAGCACAAGGCCAGTATCGCCGGCACCGTAGCCAGCTCCCAGGCATCGGCAGAACGCCTGAAAGCTCACGGCATTCCCGTCTACGATCTCAATGCCGTCGATGAGGTGACCATCTACGTGGACGGCGCGGATGAAACCAATCCGCATCTGGAGCTGATCAAGGGCGGCGGTGCTGCGCTTACCCGCGAAAAGATTGTCGCAGCCGTGGCTCGAGAGTTTCTGTGTATTGCTGACCAATCCAAGTGGGTGGATCACCTGGGGACGTTCCCGCTGCCGGTGGAAGTGATTCCCATGGCCCGTAGCCACGTGGCTAGGGAACTGGTGAAGCTGGGTGGTGACCCGGTTTACCGCCAGGGTGTGGTGACTGACAACGGCAACGTGATTCTCGACGTTCATCACCTCCACCCCATCAGCCCTGCGCGGGAACTGGAAGAAAAAATCAACAACATTACCGGGGTCGTCACCAACGGGTTGTTCGCATTGCGACCGGCGGATGTATTGATGCTGGGGACGGCTGAAGGCGTAAAGACCCTCTACGCCAAGGATTAATTAACGTCAGATACGGAGCTACATAACCTGCAGCGGCGACTCAGAGAGCTCGGCAAACTGCTCGCGCAATTCCAGAATATGTTCGCTCCAGTAACGCACGGTATTGAACCAGGGGAATCCCATGGGGAAAGCCGGGTCTTCCCAACGGCTGGCCAACCAGGCCGCGTGGTGAATAATGCGCAAACTGCGCAGCGCTTCCACCAGCTTAAGCTCACGGGGCTGAAACTCGAAAAACTGATCATAGCCATCCACCACTTCAGACAGTTGCGCCAGTTGCCTGTCACGACTGCCGGACAGCAGCATCCAGATATCCTGTACGGCCGGAGCCATACGTGCGTCGTCCAGATCGACAAAATGGGCATTGTCATCCCGCCAGAGAATATTCCCGGCATGGCAATCGCCGTGAACACGGATATGCGCCACCGGTCCGGCAGCAGCAATCACCTCATCCACCGCCTGCAATAAATCCCTAACCAGGGAGTCATAGGATAACTTCAGTTCAGCGGGAATAAATTCACTCACCGTTGCCACCGCATCGTGGCCAAAGGTCTGGCTATTCAGCACCGGACGGTGCACAAAAGGCTTTACGGCACCCACCGCATGCATTCTGCCCAGCAATTTGCCCAAGAGGTGAAGGTTATCCAGATTGTCCAGCTCAGGCCCTTGGCCACCCTTGCGGGGAAACAACGCGAAACGAAAGTTCTCGTATTCGAACAGGCTGCGGCCTTCAGCATCCCGAATTGGAGCAACTACCGGCAACTCCTGGTCTTGTAATTCAAAACTGAACTGGTGTTCTTCAAGGATCTGTTCGTCGCTCCAGCGGCCGGGACGGTAGAACTTGGCGATCAGCGGCACACCATCTTCGATGCCCACCTGGTAAACACGGTTCTCGTAGCTGTTTAAGGGAAACTGGCGCCCGTCGCAGAGATAGCCAAGACTCTCCACAGCATCCATTACCTTATCGGGGCCAAGTTGGTAGAAGGGCTGTGCCGCGGAGGCTACCGACTGTTCATCGGTCTCATCATTGTTCATCAGCTAGCGGCTTTTGCCCGCCCAGAGCAACAACAGCGTGCCGACAAACCAGAGTGTTGCGGTACCGCCCCAGAGCAGCAGAAAGTTTTCTCCGGCCGCGAACTTTCCGGCAACCAGGTGCCCGAGCATCAGACCAGCCAGCGGAGCCACCAACAGCAATGGGGCAAAACGACCGCTGCCGTCCAGCTGGGCAATAAGCGCCAGCACATAAGCAGCAGCAAAAAACACGGCGGCGGCAACCAGACTAAAGCCCGCCAGATATCCAGTTTCTCCAGGCAAGAATTGCAGAAGGGCCAAGGCAGCCAACAGGATGACGGCTGCCACAACAAATGGCACTGCGTAACCTGCACGGTTAGCGAGGATCGCCGCCACCATCGCACCCACCGGACCAGCCAGTATCAACACTAGCTCCGACTGTGTAGAAACTGCTAACGCCATGGCACTGGCAAGGGGTTCGCACAGGTACCACAACAGTCCACTTCCCAGGAACAGCAACAGACTACCGGCCAACGCCGCGAGCAACCCCGCCGACAGCTGGTTGCCCTGATCATTTAACAGGCTGATACGTTTTGATCCACTGGATGGCATCAGACGGCTGAGGGGAATCGCCACAAAGGCCACAGCCGCCACCCCCAACAACCCCTGTTGAAAACTGAAACCGGCCAGCAACGTCTCCTGGATCTGTTCCAAACCAGCCGACACCAGACCGAGCAGCAACAGTAACCCGGCAAAATTTCTCACAGGGGTAGCGGTATCACCCAGACAGGTCGCCACCACACTCAGACCAAAACCGGCAAACAACCCGGCAAGTGCGAGACTGGACCACAACACGGCATCACCTGCCACGAACCCTGGTAGCAGAAAAGCGGCACCTGACACCAGGCCGGCAATCAGGCTTAAACGACGCCAGTCACCCAGGCGAATAAAAAAGATCGACAGCAGCCCACCTAGCAGAACCGTCAGAGAAAAGATGCCGCTAGGCAGCCACGGATGTATCGCCAGGGCCTCGGCGGCAATTTGCCGTTGCAGGAATGGTTGTCCCAACCAGAATGCTGACAGGCACAGCCCCACCAGTATCGTCGCCAGTCGCGCACCTGCCCCATTGATATTGGCACGCTTCTTTTCAAACAGGATTGAAGACATGTTGTTGAACCTCGCCGGTACTCTGGAGAGCGCGTACTTTGCTGTCTGAAACCCCAAAAGTCCAGACGGTTTTTCGTTCCGGGCAGTGCAATGTCATCAATTTGTCACGGCTTTTTCACACAGCTGACACAGGGCAGCACTAGGCTTTGCCATGAACCAAAAGAAAAGAACGAGGAAAATGCCATGAATAAGGCAACAAATGAAAACATTACCCAGCAACCCATCGCCAACCTGATGCGGCAGCAAGCCAGAAATTTTTTTGTGGAAGTGAATGGCGACGGCGAATACATCTATCACTGGATCGATACATCCATCGATATGTTATCCAGCAGTAAACTCTGGGATCTCTTGCGTATTGCGGAAATACCGGGCTGTATGATGGATGCTGACTTCATCGGCTCCATTACCGATGAACTGATCCGCCGCAGCGACTACTTTGACGGTCGTCCATTACTGCCCCGCCACTGAACCCCCGATTAATCCATCGCAGCGACAAACTGAAAACGCTGCACGCGCTCCCCGTCCCGCTCAACCATATCCCCAAATAGCGCCAGGGGCCGCACCCACAACCCCCCTTCTCCGTAAAGTGGCCGGTAGACCACCAGCCACTCCTCCGTTTCGCTGTGCCGGGCAACATCGATGACTTCGTAGTCGTTGCCCTTGAAGTGGCGATAGCGTCCGGGACGCACAACCGGCTGATCAGAGTTCGGCAAGTATCTTCTCCGCCGAACTGACATCAATGCCACCCGCTGGCTCTACCGCCAGATGGGTGACGATGCCGTCCTCCGCAACCAGTGCGAAACGCTTGCTGCGCAAGCCCATGCCGTAACCACTGGCATCTACTTCGAGGCCAAGGGCGGTGGCAAACTGACCATTACCGTCGGCCAGCATCAGTAGCGCTTCGGCATTCTGAGCTTTGCCCCAGGCATCCATCACAAAGGCATCATTTACCGACATGCAGACAATGGTATCCACACCCTTGGCTTTGATCTGGTCTGCCAAGACCACATAACCTGGCAGGTGCGTCAGGCTACAACCGGGGGTAAACGCACCGGGAACAGCAAACAGCACCACCTTTTTACCCTTGAAAATGTCGTCGGTGGCGATGTCCACCGGGCCTTTCTCACCCATGGTTTTCACGGTGATATTGGGCAGGGCTTCGCCTACGGAAATGGTCATGGAAACACCTCTTGAAGAATGGACTGAGCCATTGAGGATAGCAGATGCGGTGGTCGGCAGTGCAGGTGCACTGCCTTCAATGTAGATCGTTACCGAGCCACCACCGAGGTGGAAACCGAGATAAGGTCCACCAGCTCTACCGTTAGCTGGTCACCGGGCACCAGCGGACCGACACCAGCCGGGGTTCCGGTCAACACAATATCGCCGGGCATCAGGGTAAAAAAGCGGGAGATGTAGGCCAGTAATTGCGGCACCGGGGTAATCATCAGGCGGGTATTGGATTCCTGACGCACTTCACCGTTCAGAGTGAGCCGAATCTGGACGTTTTGCAGGTCAGGCACCCTGGCGCGCTCCACAAATGCCGAAGCAGCGCAGGCACCATCGAAGCCTTTAGCCTTATCCCAAGGGAGCCCTTTCTGCTTGAACTGCGCCTGCAGTTCACGCAAGGTCAGATCGAGAGCCACCCCGACACCAACAATGGCGTCTTCCGCCTGCTGCTCGGTACACTCGGTCAGTTGCTCTCCAATGAGCACCGCCATTTCCGCTTCGTGATGGCAGGCACCATAGGCCACGGGGATGGCCACGGTTTTTTCCAGGGAAGCGAGTGCCGTGGAGGGTTTCATGAACAGCACCGGCTCACTGGCAGCCTGACTGCCCATCTCACTGATATGGTCGCGGTAATTGAGACCGACACAAACTACTTTGCCGGCGGGAATTTCTGCCGAGCGCCCATTGGCAAAGTGCAGGGAGTGATCAAGGTAGTACATTGCCGATTCCTCTACCGTCGTTGAGAGCCAGCCAGCCCTTTACAATCCGATATATATACCAGACCCACACCGCGAACAGCACGACAAATCCAATCAACACAAAGGCCAGCAACCAGCCAATCACCACACCCGCCAGCAACCACCAGAAGGTTTTGATCTGCCAGTTGAAATGGGACTCAAGGTAGGTACCGCGCACCTCGTCCCGCTTCAGATAATTGATAATCAGACCGGCGACAGCGGTCAAACCAACCACCAGGCTCAACCCCTGCAGGAGATACACCAGTAGAGTGAGATTCTTGAGTTTTTCCTGTTCCACCGCGCTGATCACTTCACCGCTGAGGGGCAAGGATTCTTCTGGCATCTGCTCGGTCACGGCGGCTCCCCCTGAGAGTTATATCAGATGGCATCCACTACTTTGCCGGGATTCATGATGCCATTGGGGTCGAAGACTTTTTTCACCTGCTGCATCAAGGCCACTTCGGCAGCGGATCGACTGTAACTTAACAAATCCTTTTTCAGCAAGCCAACGCCGTGCTCAGCGGAAACACTACCGTGAAATTCTTCAACCAGCGCGCCAATCTGCTTGCTGACGCCACTGCAGCGAGCGGTAAAGTCGTCAATGGACAGTTCGTCGGGCTTAAGAATGTTCAGATGCAGGTTGCCGTCACCAATGTGGCCGTACCAGACCACTTCAAAATCCGGGTATTGCTCGGATACCAGCGCCTCTGCCCGGGCAATGAATTCCGGCATACGCGACACATTGACACTGATATCATTTTTATAGGGTTTCCACTGGGAGAGTGTTTCCGACATATCCTCGCGCAGTTTCCAGAGATTTTCCGCCTGGGTCAGGCTCTGGCTGATGACACCGTCCAACACCCAGCCTTCCATGACGCAGGTCTCGAACAACTCCATGGCACGATCCAGCTCCGCCTCGGATGTTTGTTCAAATTCCAGCAGCGCGTAACAAGGCGCTTCGGACTCAAAGGGAGTCGGCACTTCGCTGTGGTCCACCACCCGCTCCATCCCGTTGTGGGTAAAGAACTCGAATGCAGTCAGGTCCATACCGTCATTAAAGACTTTCAGCACATCGATAATGCTGGGTATGTCTGACACACCCAGCACCAATACGCTCAGTTCTTTCGGGGGCTTGGCCAGGCCAAGGGTCGCCTCGGTGATAATACCCAGGGTGCCCTCGGAACCGATAAACAGATGACGGAAATCCAGGCCGGTATTGTTTTTCACCAGGCCGTGGTTGAGCTCGAGAATGTTGCCGCTGCCATCCACCACCTTCAGGCCCAGCACCCAGTCACGGGTCATACCATAACGGATCACTTTGATACCGCCAGCATTGGTGGCGATATTGCCGCCGATCTGGCTGGATCCCGTGGAGGCAAAATCCACCGGATAAAACAGCCCCTGCTGTTCGGCAAACTCCTGTAATTGTTGTGTGATCATGCCCGCCTGTACGGTCACACTGCGATCCACGGCGTTGAAATCAATCACCTTGTTCATGCGGTCCAGCGCAATCACAATTTCACCATTCAGTGCCACAGCGCCCCCACTGAGCCCAGTGCGACCACCGGAAGGCACGACCGCCAGCTTTTCCGCATTGGCCAGTTGGACAACCGCCTGAACCTGCTCGGTAGTCTCCGGCAACACCACCACCCCAGGGGCAGGCTGCCAGATTGTGGTCCGATCCACACCGTATTGCTGAAAGGCGCTATCGTCTGTCAGCACTCGCTGTTCACCAACAATGTCACGCAATTTTTCAATGACTGGGGGGGCAACCGTCATCTCGGAATCCTCTACAAAATAGGAGCAGTTATCGAAGGGCGTGCATGGTATCATAGCCGCCCTTTTTTTTAGATAGCTGTATGGCCACCGGATCGAGGAGCGTATGGTCAATTTTTCGCTGAATAAATCCAAGATTAAGTTTCTATTGCTGGAGGGCGTCCACCCCTCCGCGGTCACCACCCTGGAAGCCGCTGGCTACACCAATGTGGAGTACCTGAAAGCGGCGCTGTCTGAAGACCAGCTGGTGGAAAAGATTAAGGACTTTCATTTTGTGGGCATACGCTCGCGTACCCAGCTCAACCGCCGTGTTCTGGAAGCCGCCAACAAGCTGATCGGTGTCGGCTGTTTCTGCATCGGCACCAACCAGGTGGACCTGCAGGCAGCCACTGAGCAGGGTGTTGTGGTTTTCAATGCGCCCTACTCCAACACCCGCAGTGTGGCGGAACTGGTGATTGCGGAAACCATCATGCTGATGCGCGGTATTCCAGAGAAGAATGCCGCCGCCCACAAGGGTGACTGGCTGAAAACCGCCACCAACGCTTACGAGGTACGCGGCAAGACCTTTGGCATTATCGGCTATGGCAATATCGGCAGCCAGGTGAGCGTTATGGCCGAAGCCATGGGCATGAAGGTGAGATTCTACGATGTCGTCACCAAGCTGCCTCTGGGTAATGCCGAACAGGTAGGCTCCCTGCGGGAATTATTGCGTATTTCTGACGTTGTTTCCCTGCATGTGCCGGATACCACAGCCACCCGCAATATGATGGGGGCCGACCAACTGGCCGCCATGAAAAAAGGAGCCATCCTGATCAACGCCGCGCGCGGTAAAGTGGTGGATATCGATGCACTGTGTGGCCGTTTGGAAACCAAGCAAATCAGTGGTGCCGCCATTGATGTGTTCCCGGTCGAACCAAAGTCCAACCAGGAAGAATTCGTTTCACCCCTACGCAAGTACGACAATGTCATTCTCACACCACACATTGGTGGCTCCACCCAGGAAGCCCAGGAAAACATTGGTCTTGAAGTTGCGGAAAAACTGGTGAAATACAGCGACAACGGCACCACCATCAGCGCCGTGAACTTTCCGCAGGTGTCTCTGCCCTCCCACGCGGGCACCCACCGCCTGCTGCACGTTCACCACAACACGCCGGGTATCATGACCGCCATCAACCATGTGTTTTCGGACAACAATATCAATATCAGCGGTCAATACCTGCAGACCGCTGAGTCCGTAGGTTACGTGGTGATCGATGTTGATGCCGAATACAGCGACCTGGCTCTCAAGGAGCTGAAGGCTATTGAAGGCACCATCCGCTGCCGAGTCCTTTTTTGACCTGACACGCCACTGCTACAAAAAAACCGCCGGAATGGCGGTTTTTTTGTGTGTCGGTATTGTGGCCAAGCACCTCAGCCTTCGCTGATGGCCTTAAATACCCTGTCCCGCAACCAGGTGACTTCATTGACCAGGTGATGCTGGGCACCATGAACGACTTCCAGCTTCATGTTGGGGAATTTCCTGCGGATGGCGCCAACATTGAAACGCCAGTCCACAGTGGTATCGCAATCCCCCTGTATCACTCTCAAGGGGAATTCACAGGGTGGCAGGGCCGCAAACTCCTCAGTCCAGCGCTTCATGGAAGCCACCCATTCGATCGGGATGTAGTCATACTGGAGCGGATCAGCACTCATCAGAAACTCGTTGAATGCCTCATTGGCCGTATTGGGCCGGAAGGTGCGCGACACTTTTTTGAGAATGCGATGAAAGACCTTGTAGGTGCGCAGGCTTTTCATCCATTCACGAGGCCTGATCAGCGGAGCCAGCACCACGACATCGGAGAGGTCATTGGGGTAGTGATGGGGTTTTGCCGCCATCACATACTTGATCAGGATTGCCCCACCCGTACTCTGCCCCACTGCATTCCAGGGTTTTGGGAAATGGGCTTCACACTGCGTCAGCAGGTCGGAAAACACATCCACATAACGGTCAAAGCTCTTGATACTGACGCGCTCCCCACTGGACAAGCCGTGACCGGGGAGATCAAAGGCAACCACCGCATAACCGCGCCGCAACAGGTAACGGATCAGATGACCGTAAAGGCCGATATGATCAAAGTAACCGTGGACCACAAGGTAGGTACCTCGGGGATTTTCCGGCAACCAGTAATGGGTGGCTATCTGGAAGCCGGAAGATGAATAGCTGCCCAGACAATAGCGCACACCGGACAGGTCATCCGGCAGCGTCAGACCGTAGTAGTCGAGGTACCAGCTCTCGGCTGCATTGCTGGCACGCCAATCCACAGATACATCAAAGGCGAGGTTCTGCAAGCTGTCCCGCAACGCTTCGAGCTGCTCCTGAGCCTTTCCGCCAGAAGCCGTCTCGACGGGATCAACCCGGTTCGGATCGTTTTCAGCGCTCGTCATCATGAACCAACAAAACCACCAGGCGCCTGACCAGGGGCGCCACCACCATCACCGAGGGGAATGCCACAACAAAAGCAAAAGCCCAAGCATGCAACCAGATCTCAAGAATATCTTCGACCAGTCCGACATTAAAAACACTGATCACCAGTGACATAAAGCAGGACATGAACAGCGCCATCAGAAACGCGAACAGAACGTGCTGATATTTACGATGAATCATCGGCTTGAAACTCCTGACTCCCGGATTGATCTACGGCCACTTTCAGTCAAAAAAGGGCGGTTAAACCGCCCTGATGATTTGACTTACCCGGCGTTGACCTTTGGGTCCAGTGCTCCGCTCTGGTAGCGGGTAGACATATCCTCCAGCCCAATCGCGGTAATTTTTCCAGCATTCCCTGCTGTGCCAAAGGCCTCATAACGAGCCAGGCAGATTTCCTTCATGGCTTTGACGGTTTCTTTCAGGTATTTGCGGGGATCAAACTCGGCCGGATTATTGGCCAGGAAGCGCCGCACAGCACCGGTTGACGCCAGACGCAGGTCCGTGTCGATATTCACCTTGCGCACGCCGTGTTTGATACCTTCGACAATTTCCTCTACCGGTACGCCGTAAGTTTCGGGAATCTCGCCGCCGTATTCGTTGATCACCGCCAGCCAGTCTTGGGGTACCGAGGAAGAGCCGTGCATCACCAGATGGGTGTTGGGAATGCGGGCATTGATTTCCTTGATACGCTCAATCGCCAGGATATCGCCCGTTGGCGGACGGGAAAACTTGTAAGCCCCGTGGGAGGTACCAATGGCAATAGCCAGGGCATCCACGCCGGTTTTGGCCACAAAGTCAGCCGCCTCTTCCGGGTCTGTGAGCAGCTGGTCGTGGGACAACGTGCCCTCGGCACCAACGCCATCTTCTTCACCGGCCTGTCCGGTCTCCAACGAGCCAAGACAACCCAGCTCACCTTCCACGGAAACACCGCAGGCGTGAGCCATCTCCACCACCCGCCGGGTCACGTCGACGTTATAGTCATAGGAAGCCGGCGTCTTGCCATCTTCCTGCAGTGAGCCGTCCATCATCACCGAACTGAAACCGAGCTGGATGGAGCGTTGGCAGATTGCTGGGCTGGTGCCGTGGTCCTGGTGCATACACACCGGAATGTGGGGAAATTCTTCGATTGCGGCCAGAATCAGATGCCGCAAAAAAGGTGCCCCGGCATATTTTCGAGCGCCAGCAGAAGCCTGCACGATCACAGGGGAATCCGTTTCATCGGCGGCCTCCATAATGGCCCGCATCTGTTCCAGGTTATTCACGTTAAATGCCGGTACGCCATAACTATGCTCGGCAGCGTGATCCAGTAATTGGCGCAGTGAAATAAGTGCCATGAAATTATCCTTTATTCAGTAACTGTTTTTTGCTGTTCAGTTTTGGGCTCGGGCTTCAAGGACGGCTACCGCTGGCAGAACCTTGCCTTCCACATATTCCAGAAAAGCGCCCCCACCTGTTGAAATATAGGAGACTTTATCAGCGATACCATATTTATCCACTGCTGCCAGGGTGTCACCACCACCGGCAATGGAAAAACCCTGGTTGGCTGCAATCGCCTCGGCAATGGCCTGGGTACCTGCACCAAACTGGTCAAATTCAAACACCCCCACCGGGCCATTCCAAATGATGGTGCCAGCATTGCGCAGGATATCGGCCAGCTCGGCAGCGGTTTCCGGGCCGATATCAAAGATCATATCGTCCGCACCTACTTCAGAAGCCTGTTTCAGCGTTGCTGTCGCTGATTCAGAAAATTCAGTGCCCACCACAACATCGCTCGGCAGGGGAATCTGAGTTTTCGCCATCAGTGATTTAGCCTGAGGAATCAGTTCGTGCTCGCAGAGTGATTTGCCCACGGGCAACCCGGCGGCAGCCAGAAATGTGTTGGCGATGCCGCCACCGACAATCAGTTGGTCCACTTTCTCCGACAGAGTTTCCAGTACGGTGAGCTTGGTGGAGACCTTGGAGCCGCCAACAATCGCCACCATCGGTCTTGCCGGGTTGGCGAGGGATTTTTCCAGGGCATCCAGCTCGGCGGCCAGCAACGGGCCAGCACAGGCGACCGGCGCAAAGCGGGCAACGCCGTGGGTGGAGGCCTGGGCGCGGTGTGCCGTGCCGAACGCATCCATTACGAATATATCGCAGAGGTCGGCATAGGCGCGGGAGAGGGTCTCATCATCTTTTTTCTCGCCCGGATTGAAGCGGACATTTTCCAGTAATGCCAGCTGGCCATTTTCCAACTCGACGCCATGTTGCCAGTCCGACAGGACAGCAACTTCTCTTCCCAGCAGTTTGCCCAGGTGATCGGCAACCGGCTGCATGGCGAACTGCTCTTCAAACTGTCCTTCCGTGGGACGGCCCAGGTGTGACATGACAATCACTTTGGCACCCGCGGCAAGCGCCTGCTCGATCGTGGGCAATGCGGCGCGGATACGGACGTCGGAGGTCACCACGCCATCCTTAACCGGCACATTGAGGTCTTCGCGGATCAGGACACGCTTGCCCGCCAAGTCCAGATCCACCATTTTCAATACATTCAATGCCATCTTGAAATTACCTTCTTATACTCATCTTTTACTCGACATGGGGACCCAGTGCTTTACCAGTTCCACCATGCGATTGGCATAACCCCACTCGTTGTCAAACCACACCAGCACCTTCACCAGCCGCCGCTGGCTGACCCGGGTCTGGCCGGCATCGACAATACCGCTGCGGGGATCGTGATTAAAGTCGCAGGAAGCCAACGGCTCCTCGGTGTAACCGAGGATGCCAGCCAACCGATTTTCTGCCACCTCTTGTAACACCTGATTCACGGTACCGGCATCGACATCCACTTGCAGCAGGATAGACAGGTCGATGGCGGACACGTTCAGTGTCGGCACCCGCATGGCCTGTGCTTCAAAACGCCCACTCAATTCCGGCAACAGTCGATCAATACCTCGGGCCAGCCCTGTGTCCACGGGAATAATGGACTGCATGGCCGCACGGGTTTTTCGTAAATCCGTGTGGTGATAGGCATCGATCACCGGCTGATCATTCATGGCCGAGTGGATGGTGGTAATCACGCCACCCTCCACACCGAAAGCCCGATGAAGTGCATCTATAACCGGGATCACGCAGTTGGTTGAACAGGAGGCATTGGAAATTATCGTTTCCTGGCCAGTCAGGCGGTGCTCGTTGACCCCCAGCACCACCGTCGCGTCAACGCTCGGCTCCGCAGGCTGTGAAAATAGCACTTTGCCTGCCCCTGCAGCCAGGTGTTGTTCCGCGGTATCGCGATCTGTGAACGCGCCGCTGCACTCCAACACCACGTCCACAGCCAGCTCCCGCCATGGCAGGACCAGAATTTCCTCACTGTGGAATACCGAAATCGGGTCACCGTTGATGGTCAGCAGGTCATCCTCCACCGCCACGGAACCAGGAAAGCGACCGTGGGTGGAATCGTATTTAGTCAGGTGTGCAATGGTTTTGCAGTCGGCCGGCTCATTGATGGCCACCACCTGAATCTCGTCACGGGCTCCCGATTCATAGAGTGCCCGTAACACCGAACGACCAATGCGCCCGTATCCATTAATGGCTGCGCGAATCATAAATCGTGCCCACTCAAAGGCGCTGCCTGACAGTCAGTCGCTATCACAATATCGCGTTGACGGCCTTGATGACATTTTCCGTGGTGAAACCGAACTGCTCCATCAGCAGACCGCCGGGTGCCGACTCACCAAATGTGGACATACCCACGACACGGCCATCGAGACCCACATATTTATACCAGTAGTCTTTGTGCCCGGCCTCAACGGCCACTCGGGCCCGGACCTGGGGAATCAGTACACTGTCGCGATAGGTTGAATCCTGGGCATCGAACACTTCGGCGCAGGGCATGGACACCACTCTGACAGCTACACCCTGTGCACCGAGGGCTGCCGCCGCTTCAATGGCCAGGGCCACTTCCGAGCCGGTGGCAATCAGAATGGCCTGGGGTTTGCCCTCGCAGTCTTTCAGTACATAGCCACCGCGCTGCACGTTGGCCAGCTGTTCATCGTTGCGAGGCATTGGCGCCAATCCCTGCCGTGAGAAAATCAGGGCGCTAGGTCCATCCTTACGCATAATGGCCTGCTTCCAGCACACGGCCGACTCAACGGTATCGCAGGGACGCCAGGTTTGCAGGTTGGGAGTGGAACGCAAGGCCGTCAGTTGCTCAACCGGCTGGTGGGTGGGGCCGTCCTCACCCAGACCAATGGAATCGTGGGTATAGACGAAAATAGTCTTCTGCTTCATCAGCGCGGCCATACGCACTGCGTTGCGAGCATATTCCATGAACATCAGGAATGTTGCGCCATAAGGAATAAAGCCTCCGTGCAACACAATACCGTTCATCATGGCGCTCATGCCAAATTCGCGCACGCCGTAATAGATATAGTTACCAGAGGCGTCATCCGCTTCGACGCCTTTGGCTCCGGACCACAGCGTCAGGTTGGATCCTGCCAGGTCGGCAGATCCACCCAGCAGTTCCGGCAATAACGGGCCATAGGCATTGAGACAGTTCTGGGAGGCCTTGCGCGAGGCAATTTTTTCCATGGCCTGCTGGCACTCATGGATATAAGCATCCGCCTTTTCAGAAAAGTCTGCAGGCATCGCACCTTTCAGTCGACGGGAGAACTCGGCTGCCAGCTCCGGATACTCACTTTTGTAGTTCTCAAAAGCCTGCTGCCAGGAAGACTGTGCTTTCTGACCTTTTTCTCTGGCATTCCAGCCGGCGTAAATTTCCTCGGGCACTTCAAAGGGGCCGTGGTTCCAGCCCAGCTGTTCTCTTGCCAACAGAATTTCATCGGCGCCTAGGGGCGCACCGTGACATTCTTCTTTACCCTGCTTGTTAGGCGAACCAAAGCCAATAATGGTTTTGCAGCAAATCAGGGTCGGCTTTTCTGTTTCCAGACGCGCCATTTCAATGGCGGCCTTAATAGCTGCCGGGTCATGACCATCGACGTTGGGAATCACTTGCCAACCGTAGGCCTCGAAACGACCGGGTGTATTGTCGGTAAACCAGCCTTCAACTTCACCATCAATGGAGATGCCGTTGTCATCGTAGAACGCGATCAGTTTACCCAGCTTCTGGGTACCGGCCAGGGAGCAGGTTTCATGGGAAATACCCTCCATCAGGCAGCCATCACCCAGGAAACAGTAGGTGTAATGATCCACCACATCATGACCGGGGCGGTTGAACTGTGCTGCCAGAATTTTTTCTGCCAGCGCCATGCCGACCGCATTACTGATACCCTGCCCCAATGGTCCGGTGGTGGTTTCAACACCGGGGGCATAGCCATATTCAGGGTGACCGGGGGTGCGTGAATGCAACTGACGGAAGTTCTTCAACTCCTGCAGGGGCAGATCGTAGCCGGTGAGATGCAATAGTGAATACAACAGCATCGAACCATGGCCGTTGGACAGGACAAAGCGGTCACGGTTGGCCCAGGCGGGATCGGAGGGGTTATGTACCAGGTAGTCATTCCACAGCACTTCGGCGATATCCGCCATACCCATCGGGGCGCCGGGATGGCCACTATTGGCCTGTTGAACGGCGTCCATACTCAGTGCTCGAATGGCGTTGGCGAGATCACGTCTGGAATGCATCGGGGGCTTGCTCCTGCAGGATAAATCGGGGATTTCAAAAGGGGCGCTATTTTCTCGTACTCGCGCTACTCAGTAAACAGCCAGTCGGCGCCTTTTATCTATATCAATATTTTTTGATATAGATTTCCTGCTGTGCTAAGGTGCTGACCCATGTCACAGGCATTACTAAAAACCGACACTCCCGCGTCCTTTCCGGATGCCAGCGAACTCGCGGCCTACTGCAAGGCGGCAGGGGATGGCCTGCGCCTGGAAATTCTGCGCGTATTGCGACAGAACGCCTACGGGGTACTCGAACTGAGCCAGATCTTTGATATCGGACAATCGGGGATGAGCCACCACCTCAAAGTACTGTCAAAATCCGGACTGGTGGCAACGCGCCGTGAAGGCAACAGTATTTTTTACCGCCGCGCGCCCGCTATCGAAGGTTCAGGCGGTAGGGAATTCCAGCTGGCCCTGTTCAGCGCGGTTGATCAACTCAGCATACCCGCGGCAATTCAAGAACGTATTCAGCAGGTACACCGTGAACGCACCGAGGCCTCACAGGATTTCTTCAGGCAAAATGCGGCGCGTCTTCATGTTAACCAGGACCTGATCGCTAGTTTTGAACAGTACGGCGAACCCGCCACTGAACTCCTGGATACCACAGCCGTCAGCCGGCAGCACGTTCTGGAAGTTGGTCCGGGTGAAGGCGGTTTTCTACCCGCCCTGGCAAGCCGCTTTGAACGAGTAACCGCACTGGACAATTCCGCCGAAATGCTCGACCGGGCCAGGCAGCTTGTCACTGAGCAGCAACTGGATAACGTTCAGTTGCTGCACGGCGATACCGAGTTCGCTCTGTCGCAATCACTGCACGCAGACTGCGTCACCCTGAACATGGTGCTGCACCACACGCCGGACCCGGCAAAAATATTCTCTGACCTGGCCCAGCTATTGAACCCAGGCGGGGCACTACTGGTCACAGAACTCTGCCACCACGACCAGAGCTGGGCGCGGGAGTCCTGCGGCGACCTGTGGCTGGGCTTTGACCCTGAAGACCTTTCCCATTGGGCCGGAACTGCCGGCCTGAAAGAAGGCGAAAGCCTGTTTCTGGCACAACGCAACGGTTTTCAGATCCAGTTGCGACAATTTTTCAAACCGACAGTTGCGGCCGATACCGGCCTATAGCTTGTTGATAAGCACTATAAAGGACCACCGACCATGTCGAACTACAGTATTTTCACTTCGGAATCCGTTTCAGAAGGCCACCCCGACAAGATGGCAGACCAGATCTCAGACGCCGTTCTGGACGCTATTCTCCGCGATGACCCTAACTCGCGGGTCGCTGTAGAAACCCTGGTGAAGACCGGCATGGCCATTATTGCCGGCGAAGTACGCACCAATACCTATGTAGACCTCGAAGAGATTGTACGCGGCGTTATCCTCGATATTGGCTACGACAGTTCGGATGTGGGTTTTGATGGTGCCTCCTGTGCCGTACTCAATGCCATAGGTAAGCAATCTGGCGATATCGCCATGGGTGTCGATGAAGCAGAAGCCAAGGATCTGGGCGCCGGCGATCAGGGATTAATGTTTGGCTACGCCACCAACGAAACTGACGTGCTCATGCCCGCCCCCATTTATTACGCCCACCGATTGGTGGAGCGGCAGGCTCACCTGCGCAAAAGTGGTGTTCTCCCCTGGCTTCGCCCCGATGCCAAAAGCCAGGTAACCCTTCGCTATGCCGATGGTAAGCCGGTGGCCGTTGATGCCGTGGTTTTATCCACCCAGCACGCCCCGGATATTTCCCTTTCTGATCTGCAGGAAGCCGTGCGTGAAGAGATCATCAACCACGTACTGCCGGAGGAATGGCTGCACAGCGACACCCTGTATCACATTAACCCCACAGGCCAGTTCATTATTGGTGGCCCCATGGGCGATTGCGGCCTCACCGGCCGGAAAATCATTGTCGACACCTACGGTGGCATGGCCCACCACGGTGGCGGCGCATTTTCAGGAAAAGACCCTTCCAAAGTGGACCGTTCAGCCGCCTATGCGGGTCGCTACGTGGCTAAAAACATTGTCGCCGCAGGCCTTGCCGAGCGCTGTGAAATCCAGGTGTCCTATGCCATCGGAGTCGCTGAACCCACGTCAATCAGTATCAACACATTTGGTACCGGAAAGCTCAGCGATGATGAAATTGCCGGTCTTGTGCGCGAGCACTTTGACCTCCGCCCCCGCGGCCTGATCGAGATGCTTGATCTGAAGCGTCCCATCTACCGCCCCACTGCCAGTTACGGACACTTCGGGCGGGAGCTGGAAAATTTCACTTGGGAAAAAACCGATAAAGCCGCTGCGCTACAGTCAGCGCTGTAACCCCATACTGCGAAAGGAACGAATCCATGACTTCGATGAAAGACTATAAAGTTGCCGACATTAGCCTCGCCGAGTGGGGTTTCCGCGAAATTGCCATTGCTGAAACGGAAATGCCAGCGCTGATGGCCCTGCGCGACAAGTACAGCGCCGAGCAACCTCTTAAAGGTGCCAAAATTCTTGGCTGTATCCACATGACCATTCAGACTGCCGTGCTGATTCAGACACTGGAAGCTCTGGGTGCCCAGGTGCGCTGGACATCCTGTAATATTTTTTCCACCCAGGACCATGCCGCAGCGGCGATTGCAGCCAGCGGCACCCCTGTTTTTGCCTGGAAAGGTGAAACGGAGGAAGAATATGACTGGTGTCTGGAGCAACAAATTCTGGTTGGCGGCAAACCCTGGGATGCCAACATGGTTCTGGATGACGGTGGCGATCTCACGGCTAAACTTCATGAGAAGTATCCGGAAGTCCTGAAGAATGTCCACGGCATTACCGAGGAAACCACCACCGGCGTTCACCGCCTTTACGACATGCTGAAAAAAGGCGAACTGAAAGTTCCTGCCATCAATGTAAATGACTCAGTAACCAAATCGAAAAACGACAACAAGTACGGTTGTCGCCACAGCCTCAACGATGCCATCAAGCGCGCCACCGATCATTTGCTGTCAGGCAAAAAAGCTTTGGTGATTGGCTACGGTGATGTCGGCAAGGGTTCAGCCCAGTCTCTGCGCCAGGAAGGCATGATCGTCAAGGTGACAGAAATTGATCCCATTTGTGCCATGCAGGCCTGTATGGACGGCTTCGAAGTCGTATCACCATACCAAAAAGGCGACCCCGTTCAGGGCGTCAACGCCGACCTGCTGGCCACGACGGATCTGGTAGTGACCTGTACCGGTAACTACAACGTCTGTGATGCCGATGTGCTCGCCGCCCTGAAGTCCGGTTGCGTGGTATGCAATATCGGCCATTTCGACAATGAAATCGATACCGCCTACATGCGAAAAAACTGGCAGTGGGAAGAAATCAAACCCCAGGTTCACAAGGTCTATCGCAATCGTGAAGCCAATGACCACCTGCTGTTGCTCTCAGAAGGCCGCCTCGTAAACCTGGGCAATGCCACCGGTCACCCAAGCCGGATTATGGACGGCTCATTTGCCAACCAGGTTCTGGCGCAAATACACCTGTTTGATCAGAAGTTTGCGGATGCCGATGCCGATACCCAACGCGAGATGCTACGTGTCGAGGTCCTGCCGAAAAAGCTGGATGAAGAAGTTGCCGCCCATATGGTTGCCGGATTTAATGGCGTGATCACCAAACTGAAGAAGGAACAGGCGGAATACATCAATGTCCCTGTGGAAGGTCCCTTCAAGGAAGACAGCTATCGCTACTGATAGCCGTCATCGCTGTTACTGAATGACTGGAACATGAATGATTATGACTGACCATCACCTCAGCTTTGAGTTTTTCCCGCCCAAAACCCCAGAAGGGCAGGAAAAATTGCGAGCCACACACACGAAGCTTGCCCGCTTTCAACCGGAGTTCTTCTCTGTCACCTACGGTGCCGGCGGCTCAACCCGTGAACATACCCGTGACATCGTGTTTGAAATCCAACAGTCCGGCTCCATGGCCACACCCCACCTTTCCTTCGGCGGGGACAGTCGCGAAGCGGTAAAAAGCCTTCTGGAAAGTTATCAGGCAGCAGGCATCAAGCGCATCGTCACCTTGCGCGGCGATCTTCCCTCTGGCATGGGAGGCATGGCACAACTGGTATATGCCAATCAACTGGTGGAATTTATCCGCGAAAATTTTGGTGACACGTTTGAATTACTGGTTGCCTGTTATCCGGAAATTCATCCCCAGGCCGAAAGTTACGATCGCGACATTTATTGGCTTGGACAAAAATTTGCGGCCGGTGCCAGTCGCGCTATCACGCAATATTTCTTCAATCCCGATGCCTATTTCTATTACCTGGAACAGTGTCAAAAGCAGGGAATAAACCAGCCGATTATTCCAGGCATTATGCCCATCACCAACTTTCAGAATCTGGTACGCTTTTCCGATAATTGTGGTGCCGATGTACCTCGCTGGATTCGCCGACGGCTTGCGCAATTTGGCGATGACAGCGCCAGCATCAAGGCATTTGGCCTGGAAGTCGTCACCAAGTTATGCGAAACACTCCTGGCCGGTGGTGCACCTGGGCTACACTTCTACACCATGAACCAGGCAGATACCTGCACGGCGTTGTGCCGCAATCTGGGCTTTACTGAAAGCTGACCCCATGCGTGAGATACGGGTTTTTACCGATCAGCCCCTGACAATTGGCGCAGAGCTCACTCTGGAAGATCATGTCGCCCGTCATCTGGGCGCCGTTTTACGGCTGAAAGCAGGCGACCCGATCACGCTATTTAACGGCCTTGGTGGCGAGTATCCGGCCACCCTGACCGACTGCAGCAATAAACGCGCCCGAGCCCGGGTTATGGATTTCGTCACTATTGAACGTGAATCGCCATTGCAGATTCACCTTGGCATCGGCCTCTCGCGGGGCGACCGCATGGACTGGGTCATCCAGAAAGCCACAGAAGCTGGGGTCAGTGAAATTACACCGCTTTTCACCGACCGCACAGAGGTCAAACTCAAAAGTGATCGCCGTGAAAAGAAACTGGGCCACTGGCAGCAAATCGTCGCAAGCGCCTGCGAACAGTGTTATCGCAACCGACTGCCCGTTATCCACGAGCCCCGCAACCTTCAACACTGGCTGAATGAAGTTTCTTCCGATAAAAAACTGGTGCTTCACCATCGTAGCGAACAGTCCCTGCGCCAATTACAGGATGAAACATGCTCCTCTGTCACCCTGTTGATAGGTCCGGAGGGTGGATTGTCACAGAATGAGATCGAAGCTGCCATTCAACAAGAGTTTCAGCCGCTAACATTGGGCCCAAGAGTGTTTCGAACAGAAACTGCGCCAGTTGTCGCTATCAGCATCCTTCAGTCGATTTGGGGTGACTTTACCTAGCCACACCCGTTCTCTTTGTCTATCCTCCTTCATCTATACTAATCGGCCAAGAGCATGCCAATGCATCTATTCAGCTTATACCCAAGGAAGGGGTAGCATGATGAATGTGAACTATCGTACTGTTTTTATTCTGGTTATTGTTTTCATCACACTTGTATTGGCCAGCGTCTTAGCCGCGAGCTTTATGGGTGAGAGAAACGTTTTTCCGATTGACTGGGAATTACTCACCTATACGGTGATATCTATTTTCTCACTTTCCATGGTCGCCTTTATCACGGCGATACATCGTCTTTTTATCAAACCAATTCATTCCCTCACCCTGGCAATTGAACAAAAAGCCAAGAATGAGCATAGCCCGTTTGAATTGTCTGGCAAGGCGGGGGAGGTGATCGCGCTGAACAATGCTCTGTTCAACGTATTTGATGCAGAAAGCAAAGCCAAGGAACAAATCAAGCATCTGGCCTTTTACGACAATCTCACCGGCTTGGCGAATCGGCGCCTTTTCAAATCCTATCTTGGCAGTTCAATTGCCTCCTGCGCACGTAACCAGAAAAAATTGGCCTTGTTGTTTATCGACCTGGATAACTTCAAAGTCATTAATGATCATTATGGTCATCTGATCGGCGACAGGGTTCTTGCCGAGTTTGCCAATCGCATCAAACGGATCACCCGAGGAACTGACCTGGTCTCAGTGATCAATCAGGATGAAAGCAGCAATATTGCACGCCTGGCAGGCGACGAATTCGCCATTTTACTCTCTGGTCTGACTGACACCATGGCAACGGTTTCCGTCGCTGAGCGAATTCTTGAATCTACACTCCAACCGGTCGAAATTGATAATCATAAGCTCTATGTTCAAGCATCCATTGGCATTGCCACCTATCCAGATGATGCACTTAATGCCGATGAGTTGATTCGTCATGCAGATGCTGCCATGTACCAGGCAAAAAGCTCTGGCAAACATACCTACCACTTCTTCTCCAAAACGCTGTCTAAAATTCTCCAGAGACAACGCCAGGTTCAGGAAGCCCTGCGCACAGCATTACTTAACGGCGAGTTTCATCTGGAGTTCCACCCCTATGTTGATGCCAAGGAATTCAAACTCGCTGGTGTAGAGTTGTTGTTGCGGTGGCAGAGCCAAACCCTGGGCAATGTTTCACCGGACGAATTTGTGCCTATTGCCGAATCTTGCGGTTTGATGAAAGAAATTGATGCCTGGGTCATCAGTAAAGGCTGTGAAATGCTGAGCGACTGGCGAAAACTTGGTTTGCCCCCTGTTCGCTGCTCTATCAACATATCCGCTGGTGAACTTCGCAACCGATCTCTCCCGGCCTTTATAGATGCATGCCTGAAGAGCCATGACTTGTCTCCATCAGACCTGGAACTTGAAATAACCGAAACAAAACTGGTGGACCACGATGATCGCACTATTCAAGTGCTGGAAGGATTGAACAGTATGGGCCTGTCGCTCGCGCTGGATGATTTTGGTCGCGGCTTTACCTCATTGAACCAGCTTGTGGCGTTCCCTGTTCATAAGCTTAAAATTGACAAAGTTTTTATTGCCGAACTCAATGACAAAGAACGCCTGTTTAAAATTGCCGATGTCATTCTGATGCTAAGCCGCTCCTATAACCTGACCGCCACAGCTGAAGGTGTTGAAAATATTCATCAGGCACGCTACTTGTCTCAGTCAGGCTGCCAATATTTGCAAGGTTATTATTTCAGCGAGCCAGTTTCTCGTCAGTCATTCGAGGCAATGCTGGCTAAAGACAACCGTACCCTTCCCTTGCCCAGCGCCAGTATCACATCTATAGATAGCGGGGCCACGCGCCGAACGAATTAGTACCAAGCTAGCTCTCGGTGCCCATATATTTTTTTAAAAAAAAGCCGCTTTCTCAAAAGAAAACGGCTTTTTTATTGAGTTATGCGGATTAATTGGTTTTTTCTTCTTTGCCCGCTTTTTTCTCCTGGTACAACGCATCAAAATTGACAGGAGCAAGCATCAGGGGAGGGAAACCACCCTTGATCAACATGTGATCAACGGTCTCACGAAGATAGGGGAACATGATAGCAGGGCATGCTGATCCAAGCGCCTCTTCCAGATGCTCTTTTGAGAATCCGCTGATCATAAAAAGTGCAGCCTGTTCAACAACCAACTTGAAGGCCCCGATGTTACTGGATGTATTGTGGGCTTTGATCGAGACAGTCAGGAGTACTTCATAGCGACCTTCTTCAATCGTATTGCTTTTAATATCCATATCCAGCGCAATTTCCGGTTTCCAGTCATCACGGAATACCGTCGCAGCATTTGGCGCTTCATACTCAGTACGCTTTATATAAATTTTCTGCATTGAAAAATGCGGCCCGTTATTAGCTTGTCCAGCTTGAGACATAGTAATTTCCTCAATTTCTACACATATGAACTACGGCTCTAACAGCAGTCAGGCCATTGAATATTGTTCAATAATTTCTGGCTAGTGTTCAGACAGATAGGCCGCAGTAGGCGGCAGGAGGGGAAGTATAGTCTCCCTGCTATCTCAAGAAAAGTCAGCTGATTATCGGGAGCAAACTCACTGGCAACACGACTATTTCAACGCTTGAGCCAGAAATAAAAAAGGTCCCGACCCTAAGGTCGGGACCCATAGCAACCACCATTAAATTTTGGCGGGAGCCGGCATTTCCAGCCACTCGAAGAAAGTCTTCAAATCGGGCTGAATGTCGTGCATGACGGGGTACCACGGAGTAGGTGCTTCCACGTCGTGCTGAGTGCCGCAAGACGGGCAGTAGTACTCACGGTATACCTGCCAGTTAGTGTCGGGAGCCATGATGGCAGGATAAATCTGTTCCATCTTCTCTTCACTATCGCGAACGTAGATCAGAGCACCCAACTTCCAGTTTTTACGGTAATCACCGAAGTCGTGACCACAGTCACACATAACTACGATTTCTTGGTCAGCTTTGCGCTCAACAACGTTCAGACGTGGACCCAGAGCCAGGATCACTTTGTCGTCATAATCAACGTTATCGTTAAGCACTTCCATGTAAAGCTTGTAGCGATCGTTATCTTTCGGCATGGAAAGCATCAGGTGGACGGTATCCCAGTCCAGATCACCTTTAACCAGGTCAGCGACCTGTTTCTTAGTGTAAGTAGACATATCTAAACTCTCTTATGTTCTGTCAATTCATCAAGTGATAGAGCGGGGGCCGGGACTCGGGCCCCGCTCTTCCTATCTCGGCAAACAAGGTTGCCTTATTCTTCTACCATGACAACTGGGGTTACGTCGGGCAGGTCACCAATTTCCATGGTGATGCGAGCACCGTACATAGGAGTACCCAGTTCTTCTTCAGGCAGTTCCCAAGACTCAGGCAGATCCCAGAATTCTTTGAATTCCGCCAGGAATGTGGGAGACAGATAGAAGCTTGACGCAAACATTTGTTGAACGGCCAAAGACGCTTTCTTGTCGATGATGTTTTGACGCTCACCTTTCATCCACTCACGAACAGGCTGGCCGCGAGCGATACGCTCTTTGCGGATTTCAGCTTGACGAGCTTTAGTTTTGTCAGCATCAACGGTGTAAACACCTTCTTCATCTTTAGTGAATACAGCGCCGTAGATCTTGATGGCGAACTCTTCGAGAATGAAGTTTTGGTTCAGGTCATCTTCAATCGCTTCGATTTCACGATCAAGAGGATCACCCAAGCCCGGACCACCACGCAGGTAGTTCAGGTACAGGTCACCGTTGTCAAACATTTCTTCAGTGGTAATACACTGCTTGTCACGCTTAACAATAGCACCTGGCTCCAGGTGTTTTTCAAACTCTTTGTCACGAGGATCGCGATCTTGACCCAGAGGCAGAGATTTGCCTTCAGCGATACGCTGCTTCAGACCGGTTTTGTGAGCTTCAAAACGGTAGCCAGTAGCTGACGGATAACCACCCATCAGACCCCAGTCACTGTTCATGTAGCCGTTACCCATGAAGAACATGGTCCAGTCAGTGGAGTTCCAAACCATACGCAGTGTTTCGTAACCCAGACCACCGCGGTACTTACCGTAACCACCAGTGTTAGTCTTGATACGACGACCCATGTACAGCAGAGGCTCAGCCAGTTCCCAGATCTCGATATCACCCATGTCACCTTCAGGGTTCCAGATCGCAGCAGCGTGGTTCAGACCATCTTTAACAGCACATGCACCAGTACCACAAGCAGCAGTTTCGAAGCTGTTAACCGCGTGGATTTCACCGTCCTGGTTTACACCGCCGCCTTGCAGCCAGTTACAGGGGTTGGAGTTTCCAGCGTTAACTTCTTCCAGGTAACCGCGACCGAAGTAGGTACGGCTCAGGCCGCGCCACAAGGAGCTCCAGGAAGATACCAGGAAGTGCCATGCGTCAGCGTGAGCTGTACGACGGTCATCCGGGTTAGTCCAGGTGCCTTTAGGGCAACGGAATTGGGTCGCATAACGAGGACCATCATTGATACGCTCGGTAGGAACCAGGGTCTGAGTCATCATTACCCAGATACCGGAAGTAAATGCAGTCGGGTTAGTGTTATAAGTGTGCCAACCCCAACGGCTGCAGCCTTCGAAGTCCAGACGCCAGGTAGCATCAGCGTTTACAGTGATGGTACAAGGCGCGTGCATGATAGTGTCCACTTTCGCGAAGGTAGACGGTACATGAACGTCCGGGTGAGTGTAAGGAACGTCAACGAATGCAACGGTCTTAACTTTACCGGGGATACACATAGCTTTGATGCGGCTGATCAGACCACGACGGCCATCTTCAACCACTTCGTACATGAATTGCTCAACTGCTTCTGCACCTTCTTCTTCGATCACTTCGAGAAGCATGTCGCGGATCATGTGAGCACCAGCAATACGGGTTTTCTCATCGAGAATCCAGTATTTGGTGGTACGTACGTTACGTTGAGACTCATGCAGGTAGTCGCGCAGCGGGGTATCTTTACGGCCGGTTTTACGACAGCTGATTTGGATGCCGTCACCGAAACGCTGGATTTGGCCGTTGGACATGGAGCCAGGACCTACCGCACCAGTATCGATTACGTGAGTCATACCACCGACCCAACCTACCAGTACACCATCATAGAAGATAGGTACGATGGTTGCGATATCACAGGGGTGAACGTTACCGATTTGACAGTCGTTGTTGGTGAACATATCACCGTCTTCGATGCCGGGGTTCGCTTCCCAGTTGTTCTGGATCATGTATTTGATCGCAGCACCCATGGTACCCACGTGAATGATGATACCAGTAGAAGTTGCAACACAGTCACCAATGGCGTTGTACAGGGTGAAACACAGCTCACCTTCCTGCTCAACGATAGGAGAAGCAGCAATTTTCTTAGCCACTTCACGGGCGTTTACCAGGCCAGCACGAACTTTGGAGAAGATGCGCTCGAAACCGATAGGATCGGCATCTTTGAACTCCAGATCCTTCATGCCATTGTAGAAGCCAGACTTGGCAGTACGCTCCAGAACAGCATTACGGTGCTCGTTCAGAGTCAGGCCACTTTTCAGCAGTGAGCCCGGTTTTGTACCCAGGGGGTTTTGTAAAATAGTCATTTTTTATCCTCTGTATCTTTTCGTCTATTTAGTCGACGTTAGCAATTCTCTATGGATAGCTAGTACTCAGTCCTTACACTTCGATCAAGTGGTACAGACGGTGTCCGTCCAACCAGGTTTCGAAGCCAGTAGGAACAACATAAGTAGTAGCATCGGACTCAATAACAGCAGGACCAGTAATGCGGTTGCCTGGCAGCAGAGATTCCATTTTGTAGAGTTTTGCTTCAACCCACTCACGGTTGTAGTAGAACGGACGAGTACCGATGAAGGCTTCTTCCGGAGGAGTCGGGCCAGCATCAGGCTCGGACGGTACAGCGGGTTTCTTAGTAGCAACAGAGCCACGCAGGATGGCACCAGTGATACCAAAGCCCAGTTCCGGAGAACGTGCTGCATCGGCGTATACACGAGCGTAGGTTTCATCAAAGGTGGTAATGAGGTCATCCCACTCTTCTGCTTTGGAGATAGAAGCCAGAGGTGAGTTCATTTCCAGGTCGTTCAACTGACCCAGGTACTGCATGCGGTATCCGGGAGTCAGAGTAACGTCTTCTGGGCCAAATCCGTTGATACGGAATTCTTCCAGAACTTTCTCAGTCAGCTCATCCCAAGCAGCTTGCAGGGTATCAACGGCGTTTTGTTTGTCCTGAGTAGTGGACTCTTTAGTAATACCGATATCAGTAGATTTATCGTAGCGGTATTCGAAGTCAGCAGTCGCACAACCGAATGCAGAGAAGCCAGCAGCCCATGCAGGGATAATGGTTTCTTTGAAGCCCAGGCCTTTGGTGTAACCGTAGGCGTGAACCGGACCACCACCACCGTAGGAGAAGCACACGAATTCACTCGGGCTGTAACCTTTAGCAGAGATCATTGCACGCAGGTGTTGACGCAGAGACAGGTCAAGCAGTTCGATTACACCGGCAGCTGCATCTTCCAGAGACAGACCCAGCGGATCAGCAACTTGCTCTTTAACACACTGCTTAGCACGCGGTACGTCCAGCTCCAGAATACCACCGAGGAAGTTGTCGGGGTTCAGGTAGCCCAGGATGATGTGACAGTCAGTTACAGACACAGTGTCAACACCGCCGTCGGGCCAGCAAGTACCTACACGGTAACCAGCTGAGTCAGGACCCAGTTTGATGGAGTTACTGTAAGGATCGATACGTACGAAGCTACCAGCACCCGCACCGATGGTGTCCATCGCTACCAGAGGCAGAGACAGTACCAGACGCGCCATATCGCCGTCTTGGTGGATAGAGAACTGACCTTTAACGATCAATGCCATATCGAAGCTGGTACCACCGATGTCGGAACATGCGATGTTGTCGATACCCAGCTGTTGAGCCAGATACTTAGCACCGATTACACCACCGATAGGACCGGATACCAGAGTACGTGCCAGCTCTTTCGCTTTCCAGCTGATAGTACCACCGTGAGATGCCATTACGCGCAGATCGTAGTTGGCGCCAACACCTTTCATACGATCGCTCAGAGAAGACAGAATCGCACGTGAAGGCTCAGCCGCGTAGGCTTCCAGAATAGTAGTGTTAGTACGGTGAGTTTCTTTACGTACTGGGTAGTAATCAACAGAAGCAAAGACTGGGATATCAACACCCTTCTCTTTGGCAACTTCTTTTACAACGTCACGAACTGCACGCTCGTGGTCACCGTTCAGGTAAGAGCTCAGGAAGCTGATTACGATGGCTTTAACGCCTTGGTCGATCAGCTCAGCAGCGGCTTCACGGGCTTCGTCCAGACGAACGGGGAATACCACGCCACCTTTAGAGTCAACACGCTCGGTTACACCGCGAGTATCGTGTACGTGAACCAGAGGCTCGTCGTAACGGTGAGTGTTAAGGTGCAGACGATCTTCAAAGGCATAACCCAGGTAGCACTGAATCGCACGGCCCATACGGTGAAAATCTTCAAAGCCTTTACTTACGATCAGACCAGTGCGCAGACCTTTACGGCCAACAACCCGGTTCAGCATGGCAGTACCGGAGAATACGCAGGTTACCATTTGCGGGAAAACTTCTTCTACAGACAGACCCCAGTGAGCAAGTGCATCCCTACTGGACTCCATTACTGCTGATGGCTCATCCACGTCACTTTGTGCTTTACCTACAACGAACTCGCCGTCGGCGCGCACAAAAAAGGTATCGGTCATCGTGCCGCCGGCATCGATACCCATAACTTCTACAGGATTGGTTGTTAAATCATTCAAGGTTATATCCTCTAGTTATGTTGATTTACTACTACTCCGCCCCATTCATTGGACTCATTGATGAGACCGTTAGTTATGATTTTAGGGAGGAGTGCCCTCGCTACAGCTATAGCAATAGCCATGCCAATTTTAATTTATTGTTAAATTTTATTGTCTTATAAGGGTTTTCAAATCAATGGCCACCTAAACCGTCCGAAAAACGTTCGAATATCAGTCGCAGGCCGGACATTAATCGAACACGGATTAAACCATGGCACCTATAACAAGTCTACGACCATAGTATTAATCGCCATTTACCCCTCCATATTGGCCGAATTCGACCCCAAATCTAGCTTTTTCACCCTCCAGACGCCCCTTAAGCCCTTCTAAAACTTGTATTTTCACTCTCAGGAGACGAAGATACGCAGTCCTACTCTATAATTTCAGTGTGATAACTATAAAAAGTCGGCGAGTGAGAGTGCCATGAGTTACGAATCCTCCCTTAAAGGGTCGGCTGCCGTATCGCATCCGACGCGTGTAGCATCAGCCCGAGAAAAACTGCTGACTGACGGAAACCTGCCCGACAACACCGTGCGTTCTGTTATCGAAGCCTCCTGGCAGCGCTGTGTAACGAGCCAGGTTGACCCGCTGGTTGCCAAACACAGCCTCGAATTAAGCAGTGACGAACTCATGGGTATTCGTCGACAACATAAAGAGCTCATATCTGCGTCTGAAATTATCATGCGCGAAGCCAAGGAGCTGCTTGCCGAATCCGGCACAATCATGCATCTGGTCACTCCATCGGGCATGATCCTAGATTATGAAGGTGACCCCGCCACCCTGGAGCTGGCCAACAACTTCAGTCTTATTCCTGGCGCGAACTGGAATGAGCAGGCAGCCGGCACCAACGCCATCGGCACCGCCCTCAATATTGGAGCGCCTGTTCAAGTTCACGCCTTTGAGCATTTCTGTGAAAACATCAGTCGCTGGACCTGTTCTGCAGCAGTGATTCGCGACCCCTTTGAAAAACGCCTATTAGGTGCACTCAATATCTCGGGGCTGAAAAACACGCTGCATGATTACTGCCTGGCATTGGCCATCTCCGGTGCACGTAGAATTGAAGGCCAGTTTGCTCAATTAAAAATGGCCCAGCGTGATCTACTGCTGGGCTCCACCATTGATCACTTTACTAACTCCGGCAACGATGGGGTCTTGCTCTTTGACATGGATGGCAAGCTGGTACGCGCCAATACCATGGCAGATAAAGTGTTGGCGGCCAGAGGGATTAAGATTAACCTGACGCCGTACAACCCCATACTGACTTTGAACAGTGAAGGCGTGTTTACTCCCGAGTCTGAACGCGCCCTGAACCAAATCGACTCCAACTGGGTCCAACCGGTCATTCATCAAGGTGAGCAGATTGGCTATCTTGCGATTATTCCACTCCCCGCTCGTCAGTCACAGAGAGCTACGAATCCAGTGACCAATGTCCCACCACCGTCCCGGTCTACCGGATTTTTCCGCCTGGTCGGTCAAAGCGCTCCCTTCCTCAAAGCGGTACAACAGGCAAAACGCATTGCCAAGGCACCGATCCCGGTTCTTTTGCAGGGCGAAACCGGTGTCGGCAAGGAACTCTTTGCCAGAGCCATGCACGAAGAAGGGCCTTCACAGACAGGCGAGTTTGTCGCTCTTAACTGTGGCGGTTTATCGCGAGATCTTTTGGCCGGCGAATTATTCGGCCATGTTGAAGGAGCTTTTACCGGCGCTCGACGTGGCGGCATGATCGGCAAGATCGAGGCCGCCAACGGTGGCACCCTGTTCCTTGATGAAATCGGCGAAATGCCCCTGGACCTTCAACCCATGTTCCTGAGGGTCCTGCAAGAGTCGGAAATCTGCCGTGTCGGTGAAACCCGCCCACGCAAAGTAAACTTTCGCCTGATTGCCGCCACCAACCGCGATCTGGCACAGGAAGTTGCCGAAGGCCGTTTCCGCATGGATCTGTACTACCGAATCTCGTCTATGACGCTGACGGTACCGCCTCTGCGCGAACGCAAGGGCGATGTCTCTCTCCTGGCACAAAATATTTTTGCCCACCTGCTGGAGCAACATTCCGGCGACCAGAAACGGCTAAGCAAAAAAGTTTTGGATCTCTTGGAACGCCACAACTGGCCCGGCAATATTCGGGAGCTGGGCAACCTTATTACAGCGGCTTTTTTCCTGTCTGACCGCGAAGAGCTCACGCCAGATGACCTGCCTAAAGACTTTCTGGCAGCCCATTCCTCTACCCTGGAAGACGACGATGCCAACCCCCTCGACCTGGCCGAAAAAGAGGTCATCATTCGAGCTATCAGGGAACAGGGCGGCAATCTGACCCAGGTTGCGAAACAGCTTAACATCGCCAAAAGCACGCTCTACATCAAGCTGAAAAAATACGGTATTGAGCGTCCATAACCAGGTGTTTAAATCTGCACACAAAAAAGGCCGACCATTGTCGGCCTTTTTATTTGGCGATGTTTCAAAAACAGCTAGCTGACTTCATCCACGGAAAATTCCCGAGCAATACGCAGGGTTCTTGTAGCCAGCTGCACTTCTTTCAGAAACAGCATCAGCGCCACAATCAGGAACACCAGTGCCAACACGAAAAAGCCAATTATCAGGCCTCCGATATGCAGCTTCCAGAAACCACCAACAAACAAGCTGACGATTAAGGTACACACAAGTAGTGCGGCAGCCGTACACAGGCCGATGGCCCAGTTGGTGATTTTCGACCGCCTCCAGAGAATGCGCAATTCCCGCTGACAAATGTCTTTTTGCTCCAGATCTGTGAGACGCAGCTCCCGCAAACCTACCACCCTTGCACGATCGACGATTCGACCCAGCCTTCCTGACATGACATTTAAAAAGCCGGCGATCCCTGCCAGCAGGAACACTGGTGCAACCGCCAGCTGAATAATCAGCGCCAGATCTGTGGCCGTTATGATCGGATTGATACTCAACACCACCCCCTAATTTTCATTTTCAGTGCCCAACACTCCAACGCGCTGCATTTTTTCCTGCAAACGCTCCCCACAGATGTAAATGGCCGGCACCAGCAGCAGTGTCACAAACGTGGCCACCAGTACACCAAATGCCAAAGAGATGACCATCGGTATCAGAAACTGAGCCTGCGCACTTCGTTCAAACAATATTGGCATCAAACCAAAAAAAGTCGTCAACGACGTCAGCACAATGGGCCTGAAGCGATCCCTGGCACCCTGCATGACAGCATCCAACGCCTGCCAACCCTCCTTTCTGAGCTGGTTAATGCGGTCGATCAGTACCAGGTTGTCATTCACCACCACACCTGCTGCCGCTAACACGCCCATCATGGAAGGCATGCTGATTTCCTTGCCAAATAATATGTGGCCGAGAATAGCGCCGGCAATACCAAAGGGTACTGCACTGAGAATCATGACGGGTTGCCAGTAGGAGCGAAACTCCACCGCGAGAAAAGCATAAATGGCCAACAAGGCAAGCAACATCATCTGCAGGAACCCGGTTTCAAATTCCTGCTGATCTTTCTGGGCACCGGCAATCTCCAGCGTTAATCCCGGATACTTTTCTTCCAGCGCCGGCCAGCGTTGTTGCAGCAATGCCCCGACCACCTCATTGGCCGAGGCAGCCCCCCTCGTCAATTCTGCTTCGATTTCCACCATCCGCATGCGATCGCGGCGCTTGATCTCGGTATAACCCGGCACGAAGGTCGCTTCAGCAACAGCATTGAAGGGGATTTCTCGCCCGTCATCCGTACGAATGCGCAACTGATCCAGCGAAGAAACACTGGCGCGCTCCTGCTCCGGATAACGCACCATCACTTTGACATCTTCCTTTTCACGGGGAATACGTTGTGCTTCAGCGCCGTAGAAGGCATTGCGCAATTGTCCTGCCACATCGCTCAGCCCAACACCTAGGGTATCAGCCCCATCCTGCAGGCTGATTTCAATTTCCTGCCTAGCTGTACGCAGGGAGCTTGAGGTATTGAAAACGCCGGGATAACTGCCCAATGCCGCCTCAACTTCAGCGGTTGCAGCGCGCAGATCGTCCATGTCGCGCCCCTTTAACAGCAGATTGATGTCCTTTGGCCGCCCCATCAAGGTGTACTCGACTTCATACTCTTCGACGTTTTCCACCGGTCCAATATGTTTGCGCCACAACTCGGCAACTGCCCGCGATGACACCGAACGCGTCTCATTGCTGGCTAGCTCAAGCACCACTGAAACAATGTTTTCCTTGCTCTCGGAATAATGGTTTACCAGCACCGAACCACCATCTTCCGCCATCATCAGGGGTTCCTGCTTTAATCCTTCGACGCCCTGCTCGATCTGCTCCATGATATCCAGCGTGCGTTGGAAACCCACTCCCTCCTGCAGCTCGACAGTAGCCCGCAAGTACTCACCTTCCACCACCGGGAAAAATGCGACCCGCAGCCATCCGGTGAAAAACACGCCGAGAACCACAATTAACACCGCGAGAAACAGGGAAATGGTGGTCGCGCTATGGGCCAGCGCTCTCGCCAGAAGGGGTCGATAGGTATTTTCAGCGAAATTTTTTAGCGCCCCTGAGGTGTGCTGACGAGCATTGCGCAACCACCGAGTTACTAGCCAACGGGGTGGCTTTTCAGGCTTCAAGTGACGCAAATGTGCAGGGAGAATCAGGAACGACTCCAGCAGGGAAAAAGCCAGTGCAATCAGGGCCACTTTAGGCATTTCCTGCATCAGCTTGGTGGAATCACCAGGCAGCAAAAGCATGGGAACAAATACCACCATGGTGGTTAACACGGCGAATGTCACTGGCTTTGATACGGAATGCGCCCCGAGGATGGCACTCTCCACACCTTTCAGGCCCCGTTCATAATGTGCGTAAACACTTTCACCCACGACAATGGCATCGTCCACCACAATGCCCAGAATGAGCAGAAATGCGAATAGTGAAACTACGTTCACACTGATACCCAAATAGGGCATGACCCAGAGTGTGCCCACATAGGCAATGCCAATACCCGCAGCGACCCAGAAAGCCAGCGCCGGTCGCAGGAACAGCACCAGCAACCCAAACACCAACAGCAAGCCGCCCAGGGCATTTTTTAACAACAGGTCGATACGGCTGTTCAGGTAAACGGAAAGGTTGCGCCAGACAACCAACTCAACACCAGGCTGTAACGTGGGTATTTTCTTATCGATATATTGCTGAACCGCCTCGGAAGTGGTGACCACATCCGGATTGCGCGTATTGAAGAGATTGATAAAGACCGCTGGCTTGCCGTTAAACAGTGACACCAGATCCTGCTCGGCAAAACCATCGTTGATACGGGCAATGTCGCCGAGCGTGATTTCCGTGCCATCTGCATCAGGCAACACCACAATGCGCTCAAAATCTGCGCGGTGGTAGGCCTGTCCGCGGGTTTGCAAAACAATATCACCCGCCACTTCGCGGATTTCCCCGGCTGGCAGGTTGATGGAAGATCGACGGATGGCCGCCACCACATCCTCAAAACGCAACTGGTAGCGTCGCAATGCATCTTCCGATATCTCGACGGAAACTTCTTCCGCACGAGTTCCACCAATTTCCGCCAGGGTCACCCCCGGCAGGTTCACCACCTCATCGCGAATAGTTTCAGCCAGGCGCTTAAGATCGCCCTCATTTAACGGACCGGCAACGGCCAGGCTGAGAATTTGTGTACGGGCCAGCACTTCCTTGATTTGCGGCCTTTCGGCATCAACCGGGAACGTGTTAATGGCATCCACACGTGATTTCACATCATTGAGGAGCTTCTGGGTGCTGTAGCCATCGGCCACTTCAATTTCTATCCGGCCTCCACCCTGATAGGCAAAGGAACGGATCTCCTCAATACCATCCAGGTCGTGAACTTCTTCCTCCACCCGAATACAGATCTGCTCTTCAACCTCTCGGGGGCCAGCACCGGGATATGGCACTTCGACCTGCACAACGTCTCTGGGAATTTTCGGGAACATTTCCTTATCGAGCCCGGGAAGACTGGTAAACCCACCCACCAGGATCATCCACATCAGAAGATTGGCAGCTATCGGATTGTTGACCCACCAGGCGATCAACCCTTTACCGGAAGCACTCATTGGTCTGACGCCACATCCGAACTGATGACGGGCTCGATGGACATGCCTTCAATCACATATCCCGGGCGCTCCAACAATACTTTCTTACCCTGCTCGATACCGGTGACCAATGCCTGCTCATCGGAGAACTGCAACACCTGAACCGTGACGATCTGTAATTGCTGTTGATCATCCAGCACCAGCAGACGGTTTTTTTCATACAGCGCTGAACGGGGCACCGACAACACATTCTGGAAAGTTTTTCCGGCAATCTCGGCCTGCACAAATAGGCCCGTCATCATGGGCGGCTGGTAAGCCAGCGGTTCTGAGACCTCAACAATGCCGTACAGTACGCGGCTTCGGGTATCAATACTGGCCTCTGTTCGCAGTAACCAACCCTGCCAGGTAGCCTGCTCCCCGCCAACCCACGCACTCAGTGTGACAGGCAATCGCACCTGCTGGTTGGGTTGCAGAGGCAGCTGTAACAAGGCTGTCTGATCTGCCGTCAGCGGCAACCTGATTTCCGCAGCGCCAATATCAAAAATAGCGGCTACTTGCGTACCGGCACTCACGTATTGACCGAGATCGACTTCTGTCTGCCGCACCCGGCCAGCAAACGGTGCGCGAATACTGGTGCGCTCCAGGTTGATCAGCGCCTGTTGCAAATCGGCCTCCGCCGCAGCCAACGCCGCCTTTGCCGCTTTTAGCTGGGGCTCCCTCAAAAACAGGGCATTACCTTCCGTGTTGCCCAAGTCACGCCACTCACGCTTTGCCTGACGCGCCTGACCACTTTCCATAGCCAGTGTTTTCTCTGCCTCCGCCACCCGCGACCTGGCCTGGGTGACAGCGATGCGGTAGTCGCGATCATCCAACTGCAGCAATGGCTCCCCCTGTTCGAAGAAGCCACCATCGACAAAGTTCTCAGACACTGTCACCACCTGGCCGCTGACTTCTGCGGTCAGGGTAATTTCTGTCTTGGGCTGAACAGTCCCCTGCGCATAGACCTGTATCTGCCTAGGCTGGGGGTCTGCCACTTGTACGGGGATCTTTGGCGCCTGCTCTGTATGCGGCATTTGCGGTTGTGGCACCGGTTTGGCCGCCGCCAACAGCATCACCACGATAATCGCCACCAGCAGAATGGACAGGGGGATAATCCAATTTTTGATTACAGCTTTGGGCACAGAGCGTTCCTTATTCAGAGAATCCATTATGGCAAAAATGGTTGCCATAGGGCGCAGCAATTGGTGAGAAATGCCTGCGATAACAGGCCAGATATTGGGCACGGTTTTGTCATGAAAGTTTCTTTTTACTGCAACCGCGCAGTCATCTGCCTTATTTAGGCTTGTGGCAAATGAGGGCAATATTATGCGTTACAACACCATCTGGCTATCCGACATTCACTTGGGGTACCGGGACTGCAAAGCGGATTATCTGCTGGATTTCCTGAACAATACCCAAGCCAACACCCTTTACCTGGTCGGTGATATCGTCGACCTGTGGGCCATGAAACGCTCTTTCCTCTGGCCAAAAAGTCACTACGAGGTGCTGCGAAAAATTATTGCACTCGCCAACAACGGTACACGCATTGTATACGTACCCGGTAACCACGATGGATTAGTCCGCGAAGTCATCGGCAATTCCATTCTCAACATAGAAGTTTGCGCAAACTATGTACACACCACTGCCGAAGGAAAACGCCTGCTAATGATGCACGGCGATGAACTCGATCATGCAGTGCTGTGCAGCCCCTTCCGGCGCCTGGTGGGCGATGCCAGCTACAGCTTGCTGTTGCGCATGAACCGGTGGGGCAACTGTATTCGCCGTTGGTTCGGCCTGCCTTACTGGTCACTGGCCTATTACGTGAAAAACCGCGTCAAAAATGCCCGCGAAGCCATTACAGCCTTTGAAGAAGCCGCAGCCCGGGAAGCCCGCCGTCAGCAGGTGGATGGCATTGTCTGCGGCCACATTCACCAGCCGGAAATTCGCAATATCAACGATGTGCTTTACTGTAACGACGGTGATTGGGTAGAAAGCTGTACCGCATTGGTGGAACACGGCAACGGCAAGCTGGAACTGGTCCACTGGGCGGATCTGCAACAAAGCATCAAATCTGACCTGGCTGCCAACGATGAAACCATCACGGCTCCCTATGCCCTGCCACGGTTATCCCCTTAATTTTCACACTCCTCTAACATGCCCGCCTCGGCACCACGGCCGACCGCCAGGTAGTCAAATCCCAGCGCCGACATTTTTTTCGGGTCATAGAGGTTTCGACCGTCAACGATGACTTTCTGATTCATTTTTTCAGCGAGCTGAGCAAAGTCCGGTGCCCAGAAATGTTTCCATTCAGTACAGATTACCAGCGCATCAGCACCCTTAACTGCCGCCTCCTTCGTACCCATCAACACAAGGTCCTTGCGGTCACCATAAATGCGCTGACACTCTTCCATGGCCTGAGGGTCGTACGCCTGTACCGCAGCACCCCCCTGCCACAGGGCTTCCATTAACACCCGGCTCGGGGCCTCACGCATATCATCAGTGCGTGGTTTGAAGGCCAATCCCCACAAGGCAATCACCTTGCCAGCCAACTGGCCATCAAAGTAACTGTTTACCTTGTCAAACAGCCGTTGCTTCTGGTGGGCATTGACCTGCTGCACCGCTGATAACAGATGAGCCTCATATCCCACTTTGTGAGCGGTCGCCTGCAGGGCCTGCACATCCTTGGGGAAACAGGAGCCCCCATAACCGCAACCGGGATAAATAAAGTGGTAGCCAATGCGGGGATCAGAGCCGATGCCCTGACGCACTTTTTCGATATCAGCACCCAGGTGTTCTGCCAGATTGGCAATCTCATTGATAAAACTGATTTTTGTCGCGAGCATGGCATTGGCAGCGTACTTGGTCAGTTCCGCAGAGCGCACATCCATCACCAGCAAGCGCTCGTGGTTGCGGTTGAAAGGCGCGTACAACTCGCGCATCAACGCCTCTACCCGCCCTGAACTGGTCCCTAGAATAATGCGATCCGGCTTCATAAAATCGGCAAGTGCGGCCCCTTCTTTCAAGAATTCAGGGTTCGACGCAACCTCAAAAGAGATATTGGCCCCACGCTGTTGTAACTGTTGCTGTACGACCTCAGAGACACGATCCGCCGTACCCACAGGCACCGTGGATTTGGTCACCACCACGGAGGGTTTTGCCAGGTAGTCACCGATGGTTTTCGCCACAGCCAACACATGCCGAGTGTCTGCCGTGCCATCCTCATCGGTGGGCGTGCCCACGGCAATAAAGATGACATCACCATGTGCCACAGCCAGCTGAGTATCACAGGTAAATTCAAGCAGCTGTTCCTGCTGGCCTTCTAACAGATAGTCTTCCAAACCCGGCTCAAAGATCGGGCAGATACCCTGTTGCAACAGGGCTACCCGAGTCTCGTCCTGATCCACACAAACCACATGGCGCCCGACCTGGGCCAGGCAAGCACTGGTCACCAACCCCACGTACCCACCGCCAAAAACCGTCACTTTCATCCGTGCCTTCCCTAAAGAATTTTCCTGATGATGTGACCGTGGCATGACATGGCCATGTCAGATAGATGACGTTTTTAAGTCAACCAAGGTAGCTCTGTTCATCGGCCAATTTCAGTTACACTTACCGTCAGACCTTGCGGCGCATCGCCACTCGACAGGCTTCGCTCCAGATATCAGTCCCGAAAATGGCCTGCTTTTATGCAGGGTGAGACCAATACGCAGTAATTGTCAGCATTGGGAATTTATCACCCCCTAGAGAGGTCGAAGCGATCAAGCGGCATCAAATTGGTAACCGTTCGACAGACCATTTACATACGGTCAACTGACCGAATCAGCACAAGGAACTCACGTTGCCCCTGCTCAAAAGCCGACTGGATTTGCTCTCTTCCGACCCTCACTCAAAGCTGTTGTCCGGTGTTGTTCGCGGTATCGAAAAAGAAAGCTTGCGGGTGACCCCTGGTGGAACGCTGGCCAAATCGCCCCACAATGCCTCACTGGGGTCTGCACTTACCCACCCCCAGATCACCACCGACTACTCGGAAGCGCTGCTGGAATTTATCACGCCACCGTCAAACGATGCCGATCAGGTGTTGAAGACACTGGAGAACATCCATCGCTTCACCTACCGCCAGATTGGCGACGAGCTGTTATGGGCCAACAGTATGCCCTGCCAGCTAAGCGGCGACAGCGACATTCCCGTGGGCCAATACGGCAGCTCCAATATCGGTCAGATGAAAACCATTTACCGGGTCGGCCTCGGTCATCGCTATGGCCGGTTGATGCAGACCATTGCCGGCATTCACTACAATTTTTCAGCGCCCTACGCGCTGTGGGAACTGCTGCGTAAACATGAACGTCCAGAGCAGTGCCTACAGGACTTTAAAACCGACAACTATTTTTCGCTGATTCGTAATTTCCGTCGCCGCTTCTGGTTGTTGCTCTACCTGTTTGGCGCATCCCCGGGTGTTTGTCGCAGCTTTGTCCGCGGTCGCGAGCATCAACTGGAACCCTTCGGCAAAGATGATCACAGCCTTCACAAACCCTTCGCCACTTCACTGCGCATGGGCGATCTGGGCTACCAGAGCAAAGCTCAGGAGCAGCTGGTGGTGTGTTACAACGACCTGCGCAACTATGTTTCCACCTTGCGAAAGGCTCTGCTGCAGCCCTATCCCGAATATGAAGCCGTCGGTCTGAAGGATGCTGATGGCTCCTACCGTCAACTCAGCACCCACCTACTGCAGATTGAGAATGAGTTTTACAGCACCATACGACCCAAGCGAACCACTCGATCCGGGGAAGTGCCCCTCTGGGCTCTGTGGGAGCGGGGTGTGGAATATATTGAAGTGCGCTGCATTGACCTGAATCCTTACCTCCCATTGGGCATTGATCGTCAACAGATCGACTTCCTGGATATCTTTCTTCTCACCTGCCTGCTTTCAACCAGCCCGGCTACGGATGACCAGGAGTACCGCAACATTCTGGATAACCAGCGGCGTACGGTTTACGAGGGCCGCAATCCTGAGGTCAAGCTGCAGGATGGCAGCCAGCCAAGATCTCTGGGGGAGTGGGCAAAAGCGCTATTTGATGAGATGAGACCGGTGGCTGAACTGATGGACAAACATCATCAGAACTCCGAATACAGTCTGACCCTGAGCCGCCTTGAAGCCCGACTGGATGACCCTTCACTGACACCATCAGCACAACTGCTAGCCGAGATGGCAGAAACCGGCCAGACCTATTTTCGAGTGGCCATGAACCATGCCATCCGGCATCGCCAGCATTTTCTGGATACACCACTGCCCAAAGACATTGAACAACAGTTTAAAGATGAGGCTGAAGCGTCCCTACAAAAGCAGCGCGATATTGAAGCCAGCGATACGCAAACATTTGACGAGTTCCTTGCCGACTATTATCGGCAATACGACTTTCAACTATGAACTACCTTGCCCACCTGTACCTGTCAGGTGAAAACCCGCAATGCATGGTGGGCGGTCTGCTGGGTGATTTCATCAAGGGACCATTGAAAGGCGAGCTCCCCAGTAACATCGAAACCGGTATTCAGCTGCATCGTCAAATTGATGTATTCACTGACAGGCAGCCTGAAGTTCAGAACGCTATCGAGCGCTTCTTACCACCCTATCGCAGATTCGCCGGTATCCTGCTGGATATTTGCTACGACCACCTGCTGGCTGCCAATTGGTCGCAGTACCATAACAGTGAGCTGGATGACTTTTGCCAGGACTTTTATCGCACACTGACCAACTATCACAACATTCTGCCTGCGGGCGCAAAACGCTTTTGCGAGGTCGCCCCCAGGGTGAACTGGTTGCAGAATTATGCCCGGTTTGCAGAACTGGAAACCATGCTGGAACGCATTGGACAACGATTCAGGAACCCGGTGCCACTTCATGAAGCCTTCCCATTACTTGAACAGCAATATCCCCTGCTGGAGCAGGAGTTCCATCAGCTGTTTCCCCGCCTGATTGAGTTTTCGGTAAAGCAACGACTAGAATCGAACCAACTTTGACAAGGAAATTCACTATGCCCTCTACCCGACAAGTTTTTCTGCTGATGTTTGTCGCTTGCCTGTCGCTGATACTTGTTGCCCTGTATATGCAGCATGTCATGGAACTGACGCCCTGCTATCTGTGCATTACCCAGCGGGTTTTTGTAATGCTCACCGGGGGTATTGCACTGCTGGCTTTTCTCCACAACAGCAAAATCCGACTTTACGGAATACTCACGGCACTCAGCGCTCTGGGGGGCAGCTTTTTTTCCGGCAAGCAACTGTGGCTGCAAAGCCTGCCCGAAGATCAGGTGCCGGCCTGCGGGCCACCCGCCGAGTACCTGTTCGATGTATTCAGTTTCAACCAGGCATTGAGCATGCTGCTGCGTGGCGACGGCAATTGTGCTGAGGTTCAGTGGACCTTCCTGAGCCTCAGTATTCCAGGCTGGACCATGATCTGCTTCCTTGGACTGGCTGCCCTGGGCCTCTGGCAGGTTGTTCGCAAGCCGTGAACATGTTGCGTGGCCTTGCCACGCTGGTTTGTTTTCAGGGCATCGGCGAGGCCATTGTTTACCTGAGCGATATGCCGATACCCGGACCGGTAATTGGAATGGTGCTGTTGTTTGCGACACTGCAACTCACCGGCACAGAGACCCCGGAATGGCTGGGTGCAACGGGGCATTTCATGATTCGCTGGCTATCGCTGATGTTTTTACCCGCCTGTACCGGGCTGTTTTTTTTACCGGACATCACGACCGATCAATGGCTGCCGATCATTGGCGCCATGTTTCTGGGCACGCTTTTAACCATGGCTGCGTCAGGCTACCTCATGCACCGACTGATGCCTGATCCTGACGGAGACAGCCAATGACCTCCGTGCTCACTACGTTGACCCTGTTTGCTCTGACAGGCGCGGCATTCTTCATAGCGTTTACCCTCTACCGCGCCTCTCATGCCCGCCCGGCCATACAGGCACTGTTGCATCCCCTGGTAGTCGGACCACTGCTGGTGACAGGTGTACTGTTATTGACCGGGGTCAGCTATTCACACTATCGCCAGGCCAACAGTCCGTTTTTTTATCTGCTGGGCACCGCAACGGTGGCTCTGGCTATTCCCCTGCACCAACAATTTCACCATATTCGCCGCTTGGCGCGCCCCCTACTGACCACCCTGCTGTTTGGGGCCAGCTTTGCGGTTATCAGTGCGCTGGGCATTGCCTGGCTGCTGGGGGGCAATAGTGAAACACTGGTCTCTCTGGCACCCAAATCTGTTACCACCCCCATCGCACTGGGCATCGCAGAAAAGGTTGGCGGCCTTCCGGGTTTGACGGCGGGGGTGGTGGTTTTCACCGGTGTCATTGGTGCCATTCTCGGCCCACTGCTGTTCAGCAAACTGGGTATCCGGGATGACCGCATCATCGGCTTTGTCACCGGCATCTGCGCCCACGGCGTGGGCACCACCCGCGCCTTCGAGATCAGCTCCCGCTGTGGCGCATTTTCCAGCCTCGGGTTGGGAATGACCGGCGCGCTGACAGCATTGATCCTGCCCTGGCTTATTCTCTGGTGGTTTTAAGCCGCGTACAGAACTGAGCCCTTTTTTCGGGCCTTGCCAGCCACCCCCCGTTTCCCTATGCTTGGTCGACCAATAACAACAAAAGCAGCTGTTTATGCTTGAAAACTGCAAGTCGGCACAGGAACGTTGGGGTGGCGTCAGCCATTTAATTGATCAATGGCTTCAGGAGCGCCAGGATATGCTGGTGCGCTTCTGCAGCCTCGGAGATATCCGTACCTTCAATAGTGATGACCTCTCTCACCGCCACAAGGTAAAAGCCTTTTGTGAAATTCTTGTGGACTATACGTCCGCCGGACATTTTGAGATTTACGACCAGTTGGTGCGGGAGGGTAAGGACTTCCGGGACGGCGATGCACTGCACACCGCGAACCAGCTGCTGAAAACTATCGATGCCACCACAGAGCGCATTCTCGACTTCAACGATAAATATCTGGAAACCGATGATCTGTCCTCACTGGGAGTAGACCTCTCTTCACTTGGGGAGTCGCTGAGCGCCCGCATGGAGGCAGAAGATATGATGATCGAAGTTCTGCACACATCACATCAGGATAAGCTGGCCCCCTGAGTCCCGCTCCAGACAGGACAACCCATTGAACGCAATAAAAAAGGCCCAAAGGGCCTTTTTTATTGCATTGCGACTACTCTCGTTATTCATCGACGACGTTGATCAGCTCAACTTCAAAAATCAGCGTGGCGTTGGGGCCGACCAGACCGGAAGTGCCGCTTGGTCCATAGGCCAGATCTGCCGGAATATACAACTCCCAGACCGCCCCTTCCTGCATTTTCTGCAGGGCTTCCGTCCAGCCGGGAATCACCTGATCGAGACGAAGCTCAACGCTACCACCGTGATTTTCCGAGGCATCAAACTCGGTACCATCAATCAGCCGGCCGCGGTATTTGACCTCAACCGTACTGGCGGCGTCGGGCATGGCACCGGCACCCACCTGCAATACTTTGTACTGCAGACCCGTCTCGGTGGTTACCACACCTTCTTTTCCTGAGTTTTCCTCAAGAAATGCCTTGCCCTCTGCAGCATTGTTTTCCGCGGCCAGTCGCATAGCTTCCTGACGCTCAGCCGTGGCCTGCTCCTGCTTGGCCTGCTGTTGTTGCTGAAATTCCTGAACTACCGTCGTCAACTCCTCCTGACTGAGGCGCGGATCGCTACCTGCCAGGGCATCATCAAAGCCGGCGAGAAAAGCTTCACGATCCAGTTCAATCTCTGGCTGTGCAGAAAGCCTGCCGCCCGTGTCCATACCAATCAGATAGCTCAGTTTCTGTGCCTGGTTATCCAGCGCAACCGATGAGTCCACCTGGCCAGAGTCGGCATCGTCCTGGCAAGCCGTCAACGTCAGTGACGCTGTCAACGCCAGCAACACCAGTTTGATTTTCATAATTCATCCTTTATCAATTGCTTGTTCAGCCAGCATCTTACAGCAATTTATGCTGAGAAATGTGGCCGGTTTAAAGGCCACAGCAGTGGCGACTGGTTTACAAGGGACGGCGCACCCGCCAGGGACAGGAAAAGCTCAAGGTTGGCCTTCTGTACTCCGAGTATCTCCTGATCACAGGTCAGAGCATTAGCGCTGGGTTCACCCAGCCACCAATCGGCCAGCATATCCTGTACCACCCTCTCTGCGCTCAGCTCCAACTCCCGTACGCTCTTTTCTATCTGGCCAACTGTGAAGGCAGAATCTTTCAGATAACGCCGCAACTGTCGCAGTCGCTGTACAACCTGCTTATCCCACTCGGCGATGACGCGTTGTGCTTTGTGTATCTGCGTTGTGTTCAGCTTTTCACCTCTGGAACCGGTCCAGCAGCAAAAAAGCAGCAGGTTGATATTGACGCCATAGGCGTCCTGCAAATGGAGGCATGCCTCTGCCACCTCCCTGCGACTGTAATGCGCCAGTGAAAATTCCCAGAAAGGATTGTCCGGTCTCTTTGGGGCCGCCATCAGGTCATTGCCAACACTGCATCCACGAGCTTGTTGATACCGATGGCGGCTTCTCCAATATTTTCCGCCAACATATAGGCGGGCGTCGTTACCAGCTTGTTGGCTTCATCGATACAGACCTCATCTACACCACAATTTTTGTGAATAGCGCCCGTCGCTTCAACAGCCCGTGCAACCCCCGAGTCGTTGCCAATGGTGCACGTTGCGCCATCACCGAACAGAACGCCGGTCATGGCGGGGGCGATACACATCAAACCCACCGGCTTGTTTGCCTCACGCATGGCCTGCACAAAAGCAACCAGAGAGGGGATCACCGTCAGATCAGGGCCGTTCACGGCAAAATCAGAGAGGTTTTTGGCGGCGCCAAAACCACCGGGAAGTATCACGGCATCAAATTCGGCCGCATCGGCGTCTGACAGGTTCTGAATGTTACCTCTGGCAAGGCGGGCTGCCTCTATCAATACGTTGCGCTCATCGCCTTCCATCACTTCACCAGTAGCATGGTTGATGACATGGAGCTGCTGCATATCCGGAGCAAAACATTGCACCACGGCTCCAGCCTGATCCAGCCGCAGCAAGGTAATTACCACCTCATAGATTTCTGACCCGTCGTAAACACCACAACCAGAAAGAACAACTGCAACACGCTTGGCCATAAGGACCCTCCCGAATTTGCCTGATACTGAACAAAAATAGTCTATCGTTAGAATAGAGCCCAGATTATATGGAGCAGCTGTATAAAATCCTACGGTTTTCCGGGAGTAGCAACGCTTGGTTAATTGCCTGTCCTATCTCATTGCGATCAATACCAATGCCCCTGATCAGCCGGCCCTGGAGCGGGCTGCTGCTCTGGCGATGGAAAATGGCGCCAGTCTTACCGCATTTGCCTGTTGCTATCTCGACAGGAAGGAAATGCTGCACTACAACTCTCGCCAGGATGCCAAACACGAGGCACGTAGCGAACTGGAGCAACGCCTCAGGCATCAGGTGGCAAAACTCGGATTAGCCGCGGATGTAAATTACGAAACCGCCTGGAATGAAGACTTTCTGAAAGCTGCCTGCCAGAGGGCCCAGCATCCAGATGTCTGCATGATGTTTCTCGATCGATCTTACCAGGAGGATCTGCCACGATGGTTGGAATCCTCCCCTTGTCCCCTGTATCTGGCTTCCAGTGAAGTTAGGGTGCCTGACGGCCCTATTCTGGCGGCCATTGATCCGCGCAGTCGCGATGAACTCCACGACGGGCTGAATCACAACGTACTCGCCACCGCCAGCAATCTGGCCGAAGACATGCACCGCGAGTTGAGCCTGGTCTGTGCCCTGGATGAGAAAGAGTCAATTGCCACCCATCTTGGCTTTGACTACCTGTCGGAACTGACCGCTGAGCAATCAGCTATTGCCCAGCGCTTTGCCCTAGACCCGTCGCGGGTTCACCTGCAAATTGGGCGTCCCTGTACGGTGATCTACCAACGCGCCCTCCAACTGGAGGCCGCTGTTCTGGTCATGGGGACAAGTCGTGAAAAAAGCCTCTACAGCACCTTGGTGGGCTGCAAGGTGGAACGGCTTATGGAACACTATAACGGTGATTTGCTGGTAGTTACCTAGACTCTTGTTGAAAAGCTATCTGCGAGGAAACCGTTGCACACTTCAAGCTCGGTTATCAGAGATAAACTCAGCTTATTTTCAATGTGGCCTTTCATCATCGGCTTCAAAAACAGCTTTTATCCGGCGGTTAATCTCCTGAGCTTTCCTTGCGATAGAGCAGATCCCAGACGCCGTGCCCCAGGCGGGCACCACGTTTTTCAAACTTTGTCACCGGGCGATAATCCGGACGCGGTGAATACTGGCCGACTCCCGCTTCATTCACAAAGCCACTGACGGCCTCCATCACCTCCAGCATATGCTCGGCATAGGGTTCCCAGTCTGTCGCCAGGTGCAGAATCCCCCCCGGCTTGATATGTGTTCGTAATTTGGCAACAAAATCAGCCTGAATCAGTCGGCGCTTGTTATGCTTTTTCTTGTGCCATGGATCGGGAAAATAAATCTGAACTCGGTCAAAACTTTCAACGGGTATACAGTCGTCCATCACGTCTATGGCATCTGCGAGGTACACCCGCAAATTACTTAGCTCGTTTTTTCCAGCATTATTGATCAGGCGACCCACCCCTGGCGGGTGGACTTCAATACCCACGAAGTCCTTATCTGTTTCCTGCTGCAACATTTGTAGCAGCGAGTCCCCCATGCCAAACCCGATTTCCAGCACACGGGGAGCCACACGATCAAACACCTGATCAAGATTGACCGGGCCGTCCTTGAGACTTAATCCATAGACGGGCCAGTACTTCTCAAAGGCAGCTCGCTGACTATCGGTCATACGACCCGCCCGCACCACGTAGCTACGAATGGATTTTTTCTTGTACTCCGGTTTGATTTCCAACGCTAGACTCCTTTCTCACGTCGTGCGACCCATTGCACCAAGGCAAAGGAAAGAACGAGCCAACCTGCCAACAACAACACCCCACCAATTGGGGTCACCATTCCCAGTGCCCTGATACCGGTCAAGACCAGCACATACAAACTCCCCGAGAAGACCACGGTGCCCAGTAGAAAGAGACGAGCCGCCCACTTCATTAGCGGCAGTGGCTCTCCCGCTGAAGCAACCACGATAGTCAGCAGGGCAAACACGTGAAACATCTGGTATTGCACCGCCGTGTGCCAAACATCCAGCAAAGAGACGTCAACGCTGCCGCGCAGGCCGTGTGCACCAAAGGCACCCAATGCCACAGCCAGAAAACCTGACAGGCCGGTAAATATCGCAATTGTTTTCATGGTATTCCTTGGTTTTCATTAAAAAAGCCGCGGAAACCGCGGCTTTTAAACGAGGCTTTTTCTGCTGGAATCAGGCTTCCATGATCGCCCGTACTTTTTTCATGGCATTCTGCTCCAGCTGACGAATTCTCTCGGCAGAAACACCATAGCGATCAGCCAGATCATGAAGTGTCGCCTTGTTATCTGTCAGCCACCGGCTGTTGATAATATCGCGGCTTCTCTCATCAAGCTCTTCCAGTGCCTCGCTCATGCGCAGGCAGCTGTCCTGCTCGCTATCGGCCCGCTCCAGCTGCAATGCTGGATCGGCTGACTTGTCTTCCAGATAGAGTGCCGGCGCCTGATAGCTGCTGTCGTCATCACTGTCTTCCGGCGCATCAAAGGCGGCATCACGGGCCGATAACCGTTGCTCCATTTCATAAACCTGGGCAACTTCCACGCCCAGATCCTCGGCGATGGCCTTTGCCTCATCCTGGGTCAGCCAGGCAAGCTTCTTTTTGGCCGTACGGAGGTTGAAGAACAGTTTGCGCTGGGCCTTGGTGGTGGCCACTTTAACGATACGCCAGTTACGCAGCACGTATTCGTGAATTTCAGCTTTGATCCAGTGAACGGCAAAGGATACCAGCCGCACACCTTTTTCCGGGTTAAAACGTTTTACGGCTTTCATCAAACCGACGTTGCCTTCCTGGATCAGATCGCCCAAAGGCAGACCATAACCGTTGTAGGAACGGGCAATATGAACCACAAAACGCAGGTGTGACATCACCAGCCGACGTGCAGCATCAAGATCTTCGCGATAGTAAAGATCTTCTGCCAGAGAGCGCTCTTCATCGGCAGACAACACGGCAATGGCATTCACACCCTGCATATATGCAGAGAGATTGGCACCGGGTGCCATCCATTCAACTGTCTGTAACGCTTTCTTCATAACGGCCTCGACAAATAAGGGTGCAGTAGTTTAGCAGCTTGTAGTTAGATTTTCATACCCGCAAAAAGTTGCGATAAGCACCTGATTCAGATCAATAAACCCTATTTTGGTTCAATACTCACGAGATGTCGTGCTACCGCCAGCCAGGCCCCTAGCAACCCGAGCAGAATTCCGGATCCCAACAACGCCAATAATCCACTGAACCCCAACCCCGCCAGAGAAAACGATGTCTGGTAAAGCGTTGCCAACCTCTCCACCGGGCCATCAATCCATATCAGCGCTAACATGACCAGCACCCAGGCGAGCAGACCACCCAGCTGGCCATACCAGATGCCCGTGTAGAGAAACGGCCGGCGTACGTAACTGTCAGTTCCGCCCACCAGCTTCACAACCACAATTTCATCACGGCGGTTTTCAATCGCCAGACGGATGGTGTTGCCGATAATCAGCAATACCCCCAGGGATAACACCAGGCCCAATGACAGCACCAGCCGCTGACCAATTTCCAGGATCCCCTGCAAGCGCTGCATCCACTTCATATCCAGCCGCACATCATCTACCGCCGCAAGCTCGGCGATGCGAGCAACCAGAGCCTCACTGCCGACCAGGTCGGCGCGAAAACGCGTTGCTGGCTGCACCAGCAACACCCCCGGCAGCGGGTTTTCATCCAGCAGTTCCAAAACACCGCCAAAACCCGAGAGCGCCTGAAACTCCTCCAACGCCTGCTCGCTGGAGATATAGCTGACACTCTGGATATCGGTATCCTCTTGCAAGATCTTCTGCAGACCCGCCACCTCTTTCGCGGATGCAGTTTTCTTCAGAAACACCGTCATCTGCGCGGTACTGTCAACGCGCCCTGCTAGCTGCTGGAGGTTGGCCACACCCACATAAAGTGCTGCAGGCAAACCCAGTGCAATCGCAACCACCAGAGAGGTCATCAGTGTCTGGACCGGCTCGGCCAGCAGTCGCCGCCCGGTACTCAGAAATAACCCTCTGTGGTGATCGACGTAGCTTTTCAGTTTGTCTGTCCAGCGGGCAATGCCATCGCTGGCCCCACGACGGACATCAACCCTGGGCTCACGCGACTGATTTTTGCCAGCCGTTGGCTTCCGGCGCAACAGGCGGTTACCGGCTGACATCTGCAATTGCCTCGTCACTCACCAGTTTGCCCTGCTGAAGATGCAGCTGGCGTCGATTCATACGGGTGATCAGATCCACATCATGTGTAGCGACCAGCACCGTGACGCCCAGCTCACCAAATTGTCTGAACAGCGTCATAATTTCCGCTGATAGCTCCGGGTCCAGGTTTCCCGTCGGCTCATCGGCCAGCAGTATGCGTGGCTTATGCACCACCGCTCGAGCGATTCCCACCCGCTGCTGTTCTCCACCAGACAGAGCTATCGGGTTATGTTTTTCCTTGTTCAGCAGGCCGACTTTGTCCAATGCAGCACGCACCCGCCGCCCGACTTCACGGGGCTGGTAACCGGATACCTGCAGGGGTAAGGCAACGTTATCAAAGACATTGCGATCGAACAGCAGTTGGTGGTTTTGAAAAACAACACCTACCCGTCGACGGTAGTAGGGAATCTGGCTGCGGTGAAGCCTGCCAAGATTTTTACCATTGATCAGCAGTTGACCCTGGGTAGGACGCTCCATCAACATGATCAGCTTCAGCAGGGTACTTTTACCAGCACCTGAATGGCCGGTAAGAAACGCCATTTCCCCGGCATCCATGTGCAGACTGAGACCACTGAGCGCTTCCTGGCCTGTGGGGTAACGCTTGCTGACCTTGTCAAAGTGGATCATACAGGGAGTTGCTACCTCAATCGCTTCTGCTCAGCAGTGCCTGAACATATTCCTGGGCATCAAAAGGCTGCAGGTCATCAATACCTTCGCCCAGCCCCACAAAACGGATCGGCACGCCAAAGCGCTTGCAGAGAGAGAAAATAATGCCACCCTTGGCCGTGCCATCCAGCTTCGTCAACGCCACACCGCTGACATCCACCGCGTCCTGAAATTGCTGCATCTGGTTCATAGCATTCTGCCCGGTCCCGGCATCCAGCACCAGCAGCACTTCGTGGGGAGCGGAATCGTCCAGTTTGGCCATGACTCGCTTAACTTTTTTTAACTCATCCATCAGATTGCTTTTGGTGTGCAAACGCCCGGCCGTGTCTGCAATCAGAATATCCACATTGCGCGACTGTGCCGCCTGAATGCCATCAAAGATAACCGAGGCACTGTCGGCGCCGGTATGTTGGGCAATCACCGGTACCCGGTTACGCTCACCCCATGCCTGAAGCTGTTCAACGGCAGCTGCGCGGAAGGTATCTCCCGCCGCCAGCATCACAGACTTGCCCTGTGACTGGAAACGGCGGGCCAACTTGCCAATGGTAGTGGTTTTACCAACACCATTAACCCCCACCACCAGAATCACGTAGGGACGTTTTTGTGTATCCAGCACCAGCGGCTGTTCACAAGCCTTCAGCTTTTCCACCATGGCATTCTGCAATGCAGCCACCAGCGCTCGGCTGTGAGACAGCTCGCGGCGCTGCACACGCTCGGACAGGTCACGAATGATCTCAACCGTGGTTTCAATGCCCACATCCGCCATCAATAGCAGGGTTTCAAGCTCTTCCAGCAGCTCATCATCAATCTCGCGGTCACCGAGAAACAGATTGCCGAGGCTACGGCTGGTTTTGGACAATGCCTGACGAAAGCGATCCCGCAAACGGGTCTTTGTCACGGCTGAAACCTCAGCGTTCTCAGACGGCACAGGTGTCTCGGAAACTGGCTCCGGCTGGGTTGCCGCTGGGGCACTCTCGGAAACACCGGGCTTTTGCCCGCGAATACGCTGCAGGAAGGAAAGCTTTTCCTGGCCCGAAAGGTTGTTTTCGTGGTTGTTTGATTCAGAATCCGACATCAGTTTTCTCAGTGGTCATGCGGCGGTGTATGCTAGCACTATAAGGAGCCAGCCAGATTTTGAAACACCACCAACGTTCAACATCATCACCCTCCGGACGCAGGGCTGCAGGGCAGCTGCGTATTATCGGTGGCCAGTGGCGCGGGCGCAAACTCCGTTTTAATGAAGTGGCCAGTTTGCGCCCTACGGGTGACCGCATACGCGAAACCCTGTTCAACTGGCTGGCTCCTGTGATTGCCGGCGCCCGCTGTCTGGATCTATTTGCCGGCTCGGGCGCCCTCGGCTTGGAGGCCCTATCCCGTGGCGCGGCCAGTGTCACCATGATTGAAAAACACCCGGTGGCCGTTTCCGCATTGCGGGATAACTGCCAGTTATTGCAGGCGGAAGGTGCCGATATACTGGCCGCAGATGCCATCAGCTGGCTGGAAAGCACGCGACCGGAAACGCCTTACGATATTGTCTTTCTGGACCCGCCATTTGATGCCAGCCTGCTGGAGCCCTGCCTGAAGCTGCTCTTCAAACAGGACTTTCTGGCCAAAGACGCCTACCTGTATATGGAAACCGATCGCCAGCAATCACCGCCCGCCATGCCGGCGACACTGTCTCTGCTAAAAGAAAAAACCGCCGGACACGTGAATTATCGACTATACCGCTTATTTGAGAATATCGATTAAAACGTTTACCATGCCCGCCCCACCCAGAGCGAAGAACCATTGTGAAAACAATTATTTACCCAGGCACCTTTGACCCCATTACCAATGGCCATATCGATCTGGTTGAGCGTGCCAGCAAGTTGTTTCACCATGTTATTGTTGCCATTGCCAGCAGTGAACGCAAAGGTCCGACCTTTAATCTGGAAGAGCGTATTGATCTCGCCAAACAAGCTTTGTCACACCTGGAGAATGTGGAAGTTCTCGGCTTTGACTATCTACTGGTTAACTTCGTCAAGGATTGTCGAGGGGACGCTATCCTGAGGGGACTGAGAGCGGTATCCGATTTTGAATACGAGTTTCAGCTGGCCAATATGAACCGTGCCCTGGAACCGAATATTGAAAGTATCTTTCTCACCCCGTCGGAAAAACTTTCCTACCTGTCTTCGTCGCTGGTCAAGGAAATTGCGTCACTGGGCGGCGATATCGACGCGTTTGTCCACCCTACAGTCAGGGAAGCACTGCACCGCAAGTTTGGAAGAGCCTGATTAACGCTGACAGTCAGGGCAATACACCGTAGAACGCTGACCCTGGCGAATTTCTTTCAACAAAGCACCGCACTTCAGGCAGGGTTCACCGGCGCGCCCATAAACGTAGAGCTGCTGCTTGAAATAACCGGGCTTGCCATCACCCCCGACAAAATCTCGAAGGGTCGTCCCACCCTGCTCTATGGCACTGGCCAGCACTCGTTTGACCTGCTCGACCAGTTCCACATAACGCACCCTTGAAACTTTGCCGACACCCAATGTGGGGCGTATGCCCGCATGAAAAAGGGACTCGTTGGCGTATATATTGCCCACACCCACAACAACCTTACTGTCCATAATGAACTGTTTGACGGGCACTTTTCTTCCCCGCGAGAGCCGGTAGAGATAGTCACCGCAAAAGCCGTCGTCAAAAGGCTCCGGTCCGAGGTGATGTAACAGCGGGTGCTCTTCAGGGAGGCCCTCCAACCACTGAATCGTACCAAAACGGCGTGGGTCGCTGTAGCGCAACACGGTGCCATCAACAAAATTGATATCCACGTGATCGTGCTTTCCCACCGGCGTGCCGACTGTAACGATGCGCAAATTACCGGACATACCCAAATGGATCATCAAGTGCCCACTGGCAAAGCGGAACAACATGTATTTACCGCGCTGGCGACCTTCCAGCAATGTCTGTCCGACCAGTAATGAGGACAACCCCTCCGTGACCGGCCATCGCAACCGGGGCTCCCGGACGCTAACCGAGGCAACCTGCTTTCCCAGTATATGAGGACTAACCCCGCGCAGGGTTACGACAACTTCCGGCAGTTCCGGCATAGATTACTCCCGCCATCAGGTAGCGCAAAAAAAACTCTGGCATACTAATGCACCCTTCACCCGAGGGCACCCCGTTTGTACTTTACAGGTAGCTTGTAGCCATGGCATTGGGACGTCGAAAAATTACCGATGAACCGGCGGAAATCGATATGACGCCGATGCTGGACGTTGTTTTTATTCTATTGATTTTCTTCGTCGTCACAGCCACGTTTGTACGTGAAACAGGCATCGGCTTGCAACAGACAGTACAGACTGATCAGCCACCACCGAAAGAGTTGAAGCTTGCCACGCAAACCTTTCAGATCGCCGAAGACAATAGCGTCTGGCTGGAGGGACGGCGTATTGATATCCGCTCAGTACGAGCCAACGTAGAACGGGCACACGCGGAAAATCCCCGCTTGCAGGTGGTGATTGAAGCTCATCCCAAGGCCAGAACAGCCTCGTTTGTCATTATTTCAGATCAGGCCCGGGAAGCCGGTGTCAACGACATCGCTCTCACCACGATGCCTTAACCGATCTTCTGCGGCTCATAACCATTCACCGTCTTTTACTCCGCCACAAAAAAGCCCCGAACCAGTCGGGGCTTTTTTTAGTGATTGAACGCCTAAGCGTGGAAGCGCAACTTACTTGATTTTCGCTTCTTTGTAAGGAACGTGCTTGCGAACCACCGGATCGTACTTGCTGAACTCTAGCTTCTCGGGCTGGGTACGCTTGTTCTTGGTGGTGGTGTAGTAGTGACCTGTACCGGCACTGGAAACCAGTTTGATTTTGTCTCGATTTGACTTGGCCATGTTAGCGCTCCTTAAATCTTGTCACCGCGCTTGCGGATATCCGCCAGCACTTGGTCGATACCCACTTTGTCGATGATGCGCATGCCTTTGGAAGACAGGCGAAGTTTGACAAAACGCTTCTCGCTTTCAACCCAGAAACGGTGAGTGTGCAGGTTTGGTTCAAACCGGCGGCGAGTTCTGTTTTTGGCGTGGGAAACGTTGTTTCCGGTCATCGGCTTTTTGCCGGTGACTTGACATACTTTAGACATTGTTTTGCCTCTGCTAACTGGCGCCACCGATCTCTAGCGAGCGCACATAAATTCTGACTTTTGCTGTCGACCTGCGGGGACACCCCCGCGAAGAGCCGCGTTTTATACCAGAAGGGCCACCCTAAATCAAACAAATTTGCCGAAAAAGCACCCAAGTCAAAGGCTCTTAAAGCTGCCCTCGCTCTGCCAGAGAGACTGAATAACCGGCACCGACCACCAGATGATCCAGCACCCGCACATCTATCAGCGCCAGAGCATCCTGCAACCGCCGGGTAATCTGGCCGTCTGCCTCACTGGGCTCCGCCACTCCGGAGGGGTGATTGTGGGCAAAAATCAGCGCTGCAGCATTGTGATACAACGCCCGCTGCACCACCTCCCGCGGATGCACGCTGGCACCATCAATTGTCCCGAAAAACAGTTTTTCCCAGGCGATCAACCGATGCTGGGCATCCAGAAAAAGGGCACCGAAAACTTCCTGTCGGCACGACCGCAATTCAGCCTGCAGGAATTCCGCAACCTGTGAAGGGCTGTTCATTACGTGCTCACGCTGCAGATGCTCGCCAAGGTGACGCTTGGCCAACTCCATCACAGCCTGCAATTGCACGTACTTGGCTTCGCCCAGACCGCGGGCACGACAAAAGCGGGTTTTGTCCGCCGACAGCAAGGCATTCAGGTTGCCAAACTCATCCAGCAGCATCCGCGCCAGATCCACTGCCGACAAGCCAACGCACCCCGTGCGCAGAAAAATAGCCAGCAGTTCGGCATCGGAAAGCGCCTCCGCCCCCCGGGTCAACAATTTTTCCCGGGGACGTTCGCCCTCCGGCCAATCGCGAATCGACATAACACCTCCCTGTGTTTCCGATTATGTGAGCCCTGACTACGCAAACCCTGCTCGCGATGTTATCTTAGCCCCCTCGGCACGACTATGGGTAACTTCATGCTGTCATTGGCAAACAAAAGGATTCTGTTGGGTGTTACCGGCGGCATTGCCGCTTACAAAAGCGCTGAGATCATCCGCCGTCTGCAGGATGCCGGGTCAGATGTTCAGGTTGTCATGACACCGGCTGCCACCGAATTCATCACGCCGCTGACCTTACAAGCATTATCAGGCCACCCGGTTCACCTGGAGCTGCTGGATACCGAGGCAGAGGCCGCCATGGGGCATATCCAGTTATCTCGTTGGGCTGATGCTGTTTTGATCGCTCCCGCCAGCGCCGACTTTATTGCCAAGCTGGCCAATGGGCAGGCGGACGACCTGCTGTCCACCCTCTGTCTCGCCTCCCGCTCACCACTGGCCATAGCACCTGCCATGAATCAGGGCATGTGGCGCAACCCAGCAACCCAGGCAAATCTGGAGCGCTTGCGCGGTCGCGGAGTCCATATTTTCGGTCCAGCAGAAGGCAGCCAGGCCTGTGGGGATATTGGTCCAGGTCGCATGAGCGAACCCGAAGATATTGCCGAGCTGATGGCAGATATCTTTGAGACCGGAGCTCTGGCAGGTAAGAAAGTGGTCATAACAGCCGGTCCCACCCGGGAAGCCATTGATCCGGTGCGCTATATCAGCAACCACAGCTCAGGAAAAATGGGCTATGCACTGGCCGAAGCTGCTGCTGAAGCCGGCGCAGAGACCATTCTGATCAGTGGTCCTGTGAGCCTGACACCGCCAGATCGCGTACGAACAATCGCTGTGACCAGTGCCCAGGAAATGTATGAAGCGGCGCTGCATGAAGCAGACGGCAGCGAGCTGTTTATCGCTTCTGCTGCCGTCGCCGATTACCGGCCGGTGCAAACCTCGCAGCAAAAGATTAAAAAAGATGCCGCAGAAATGACCATTGAACTGGTCAAGAACCCGGACATTGTCAGCGCAGTCGCCGCATTAGCAAACCGTCCCTTTACTGTGGGTTTTGCCGCTGAAACCGCCAACCTGGAAAACTATGCCCGCGGCAAACTGGAAAGAAAAAATCTGGATCTGGTGATTGCCAATGACGTTTCTGACCGCACCATCGGGTTTAACAGTGACGATAACGAAGTGCTGGTGGTCGAGATGAATACCTCAGAAGCCATCCCGAAAATCAACAAATCCATTCTGGCTCGCCAGTTGATTGCCAAAATTGCTGAAATGATTAATCCGACAAAATGACAGAGACAACAAACGGCGCATCAAGCGCCCTGCACAAACTCAAACAACACCCGTTGATTCTGCTTCTGGTAGTCCTGCTCCTCGCAGGTGCCGGCTACACCAGTTACTGGCTATTTCAGAAAACTGTAACGACGTCCCAGAAAAAGCAGGCTACCGAACACGCCAGGCAACTTGCGACCAAATTGCGCATTACTACCAATCACTACCTGAAAGAGCGCAACCAACAGCTGCTCTCCTTGGCTGAAAAATCTTTATTTACTACTGCGGCTGCCTCTGCCGACATGTCGCAGATTCTCTCCATGGAAAAATTGCTACTGGAATGGGCGCCAGAATTAACCGCCGGTTATCTGATCACGTCTGGGGACCTGCGCCTGATTGAACAGCATAACTTTGCTGGCCATTACCTGACAGAAAAAACCCTGGCCGGCGATCTGCCGCCGGTAGCCGCTGCACGCCTCGGAAAGGAGTGGCAGCTTCTCTACAGCTACCCTTTGAAAGATCAGCAAGGTGATATTATCGGTGCCATGCTGGGCATTGAATCACTGCAACCGCTCCTGGATGCATTGAAACCCGCAGTGAAAGAAAACCTGGGGCTGACCCAGTTGATACAGACCCTACCCAAAACCAAGGGCGCTACATTTGTAACAACGGGCAACAAATCCAAGGCACTGGAGACCGTTGATTTAAAGCTAGAACCTGCCAACTGGTCACTTCGCTATACCGGCAGCAAGGTGTTACTACAGAGCACGGAACCATCCTATGAAGGTTTTGCCCTGTTTGGTTCAGTGCTGGCTGTTTCAACCTTAGTTATCATCTACCTGCTGCTACGCCTGACTCTGCACTTCCATGTAGACAAGGCACCCTCTCCGCGCACGGCGAAAAAAATACGCCTAGATACACCAACCGACCCGGTCAATGCCGACGGCGAATCATTCCTCGAAGTGATCCCTGGAAAAGGAGCCACACCCACACAACAGGAGGCTTCGCCCGAAGCTACAGGCACATTCCCTGAAATGGTATTCCGTGACTACGATATTCGTGGGATAGCCAGGAATCAGCTGACCAGTCAATTTGCACAGCAGCTGGGTAAAGCCCTAGCCCAGCGGGCCATCGCCCTCGGCGAACACACATTGATTCTGGGCCGTGATGGCCGCCAGACCAGCAAACAGCTGAGTGAAGCACTTGAGCAGGGAATTCTAAGCATCGGTTGCAATGTTATTCACTTGGGTTTGGTACCAACGCCTCTTCTGAACTTTGCCACCCACCACCTGCAACAGAGTGACTGTGGAGTGATGGTGACCGCCAGCCATAATCCCGCCGAATACAACGGCTTCAAGATGTTCTTTCAACACCACGCCATGTGCGGCGAGGAAGTGAAGTCACTGCGCCAGGAAATGTCTGGTGAATTCCAGGAGAAAACACCGGGAGAACGCAGTGAGCAAGATATTTCTGAGGATTACCTGCAAGCCATCATCGGCGACATTGTGCCGGCACAGGGCCTGAAAGTGATTCTCGATGCGGGCAATGGCGCAGCCGGTGAACTGGCCATCAGGCTGCTCGAAGGCATTGGTTGCGATGTATTGCCGCTCTACTGCGATGTGGACGGCACCTTCCCCAACCACCCACCGGACCCATCGGTGCCCGCCAACCTCGAGGACCTGAGGCTGTGGGTCAAGGAACAGAATGCCGACCTGGGGATTGCCCTCGATGGCGATGGTGACCGCATCGTAGCCATTTCTGCCAGCGGGCAGATTATCTGGCCCGATGAACTACTGATGATTTTCGCCCGAGATGTAGTCTCCCGGCACCCGGGAGCCGATGTGGTCTTCGATATCAAGAGCACCCGTCGACTCAACAGCCTGATCAGCAGCTATGGCGGCCGCCCGGTGATGTGGAAAACCGGTCACTCACACATGTATAACAAGATCATTGAAAGCAAGGCACCACTGGGAGGCGAGTTCAGTGGCCACATTTTCTTCCATGATCGCTGGCACGGTTTTGACGACGGACTCTACGCCGCAGCCCGGCTGATTGAAATCATGAGCATTCGCGAGCAGAGTCTGGATGACATCATGGCCAGTTTCGAAACCCGCTATGCCACACCGGAAATTCTTGTGCCGACAGACGAAGAGAGCAAGTTCGACATTGTGCAGAAACTGCTTGCAAAAGAAGTCTTTCAGGATGGCAAAGTGAGCACCATCGACGGCTTGCGCGTAGAGTTCCCCAAAGCCTGGGGACTGGTGCGAGCATCCAATACCAGCCCCGCACTGACCCTGCGCTTCGAAGCGGATTCCAGGGATGCCCTGGAAAAAATCCAGTCGCTTTTCCGGGAGCAACTTCGTAGCATAGACAGCAACCTCACTTTCTAACCCGCTGATAAAAACACCAGGAACATCAATGTCACTAACCCGCGAAGCCGCCTCCAACACAGCCAAAGTGCTATCCGAGGCGCTGCCCTATATTCAACGTTTTACCGGCAAGACGATTGTCGTCAAATTTGGCGGCAACGCCATGGTCGACGAAAAGCTCAAAGCCAGCTTTGCCCGGGATATCGTAATGATGAAATTGGTGGGCATGAATCCGGTTGTGGTTCACGGCGGTGGCCCCCAAATCGGTGACCTGCTGAAGAAACTCAATATCGAATCACACTTCGTCAATGGCATGCGCGTCACCGACAGCAAAACTATGGACGTAGTGGAAATGGTACTCGGCGGCACCGTCAACAAGGAAATCGTCAATCTTATCAACCACGCGGGCGGCAAAGCCGTGGGTATTACCGGCAAGGACGGCCAGCTGCTGATGGCGCGTAAACTCAAGGTTCGACACAGCACGCCGGAAATGGCGGCTCCGGAAATCATCGACATCGGTCACGTGGGCGAAGTGGCGTCGATCGACACCAGTGTGATCGATATGCTCACCAACAGCGATTTCATTCCGGTGATCGCCCCAATTGGCGTCGATGGCGAAGGTCGCTCCTATAATATCAATGCCGACCTGGTGGCCGGAAAGATCGCCGAGGTGCTACAGGCAGAAAAACTGATGCTGCTGACCAATGTAGCTGGGCTGCAGGACAAAAATGGTCAGGTGCTGACCGGTTTGTCTACGAAACAGGTGGATGATCTGATCGCCGACGGCACCATTTACGGCGGCATGCTACCCAAGATTCAGTGTGCACTGGATGCGGTAAAGGGTGGCGCCAAAGCGGCCCATATTATTGATGGCCGGGTGAATCATGCCACTCTGCTGGAAATTTTCACTGACCAGGGTGTCGGCACCCTGATCACCAATGCAACCGGGTAATAAACGTGGCAACGGATAATTCATCCAGAAAGCAGCAGATACTCCAATCCCTGGCGAGGATGCTCGAGGCGACCCCCGGCGGCCGCATCACCACTGCTGCCCTGGCCGCCGAAGTGGGTGTTTCTGAGGCGGCCCTGTACCGGCACTTTCCCAGTAAAACCCGGATGTACGAAGGCCTGATCGATTTTATTGAGGAAACACTTTTCAGCCGTATCCGCACCATTCTCAGCGAAGAGCCCGACGCCGCTATGCGCTGCTACAGGATACTGACACTGTTGCTGACCTTTGCGGAAAGAAATCCGGGAATTACCCGCCTACTGACCGGCGATGCTCTCACCGGTGAAACTGACCGGCTGCACAAACGCATTCAGCAGCTATTCGACCGACTGGAAACACAGCTGAAACAAATTCTCAGGGAAGCTGAGATGGCAGGAAATTTGCGGCTGGCAACCACCGTTACAGCAGCAGCCAATTTTATTTTATCACTGGCAGAAGGGCGCATCAGCCAGTTTGTGCGCAGCGGATTCAGTCGACCACCGACGGAGCACTGGCAGGAGCAGTGGGCCGTCGCGCAAGCGGTATTTATTCGGCAGGAGAATCCGGGGTTTTAGCCGTCAATTCTTTGAAGCGTTGCACATAGCGCTGATAGCGCAATGCCATTTGCTCATGCTCTTTCTGGCGCAGCTCAAGCATTTGCAAGGCATTACGATTAGCTATTTCCAAGCCATTCAGGTTATTCAACAGCTTGTCTGACAGTTTTGCTCCGTTGAACTGCTCCATTGCCGCCTTTTCGCGAAACTCCGTCAATTGTCGGCTATTTTTTTCCAGATTGGATTCGACAATCTCGATCTCGCGATCGAGCTGCTGCAGGCGACGCTCGCAGGCTGCCTGCAACTCCTCTACGCTACTGTAGCTGCGCAGAAGCATTTGGTCTTCTTCGCGATTCTGGGCTGCCGTTTGCACCGCCTCAGGTGCCATTTCTTCCTGGTTTTCCTGGTGGGGAGGAATTACCGCTTCCACACGTCCGGTACTGGTGATAACTTCATACCCTTGGGCGATGTATTCCGGGGGAACCTGGTGGTCAATAACCAGATTGCCATCGCTGTTTCGATAGCGGTAAAGATTGCCTGCCTCTGCTACCATAGCGCTCAGGCATAGCAGTACAACGGCGACAGCACCGATGGATTTGTAGGTTGTTCTGGTGTTTCTCACAAACGCACCCTGCCCTTACAAAGTCGAGTCCAAATGCCCAGGTCATTGAATCCTGTTTGCCAATTCATCAATGCCGGCTTGCCGGTTATCATACACTCTCCCAAAACAAGGGGCGATAATGCGCATCATAAGTCTTGCCGTCGACGGTATTCAGCAAGCAACAGAAAAAGGCCTGTTTGAATGGCTGGCATCCCAGGATGCCACCCTGATCTGCCTTCAGGACCTGCGCACCTCCGCCTACGAGCTTGAGGAGTGTCAAGACTACGTCCTGGATGGTTATTTCAGCTATTTTCTTGATGCCCCGGATGCGACTAAAAACGGTGTCGCTATCTATACCCGGGAGATGCCCAAGGCCATCATGTATGGCTTTGGCGCCAGTAATGGCGAGGATATGGAGGGGCGATACCTGCAGGCAGATTTCGAGCGGATCAGTATTTGCTCGCTGCTGGCCCCCGAAGCCATTGCCGGTACCAGCAGCCAGGAAACCAAGGATCGCTTTTTTCGCGACCTGCTCGGTCACCTCACAAAGATCAGCCACAAGCGTCGAGACTACTTTTTCTGTGGCAACTGGAATATTGCCCATCGCGAAGCCGATGTCTCAGAACCTGCCGCCTGTGAGGCCTTGTCCGGGTTTCTGCCACACGAACGACAAACATTGGGGCAACTCTATAACGCCATTGGCTACGTCGATGCCTTTCGGCTTTTCAATTCCGACAGAGATGAATTCACCTTCTGGCCCTCCGGCGAGCTTGGCAAAGGCTGTGGCTGGCGTACGGACCTGCAACTCATCTCCAATAACCTGCGTCACAGCGTGGAATATGCAGTGACCTACAAGGCCAAAACCTTTTCCAGCCATCTGCCTGTGATTATTGATTACGACATCGAATCGCTGTGAGCAGCCTCTGCATTAACAACCTGACAGGTAATCTGGTTGCGCTGATGGCCGCCCCTATTTAGACTCCCGCAGATCCCTGAAAAAGCCAAGGAACCCTTGCCGCCCTGATGCCAGACGTTATTCCCGACAACTCAGTAGGTATCGTCACCCCTCAAGTGATTCAGTTCGATGATCCACTGACACTGGCCTGCGGCCGCACCCTGGATCAATATCAGCTGGTGATTGAAACCTATGGCGAGCTTAACGCTGATGCCAGCAACGCCATCCTGATCTGTCATGCACTCAGCGGACACCACCATGCTGCCGGATACCACAGCATGGAGGACAAAAAGCCGGGCTGGTGGGATAACCATATCGGCCCGGGAAAACCTTTTGATACCAACCGTTTTTTTGTGGTGTGCCTGAACAATCTGGGAGGTTGTCACGGCAGCACTGGTCCGACATCCATCAATCCGCAAACGGGGCAACCCTGGGGGCCGGATTTCCCTGCTCTTCGAGTACGCGACTGGGTAGAGAGTCAGGTGAGACTATCGGATCGGCTGGGGATTCAGCAGTGGGCCGCAATTGTCGGCGGCAGCCTCGGCGGTATGCAGGTTATGCGCTGGTCTCTGGAACATCCGCATCGGCTGCGCCATGCAATTATCATTGCCTCAGCCATGAAGCTCAGTGCACAGAATATTGCCTTTAATGAAATCGCCCGCAACGCCATTAAATCGGATCCGGATTTTCTCGATGGCCACTATCTGGAGCACCAGACATTACCGCGCAATGGTCTTGGCCTGGCCAGGATGATCGGGCATATCACTTATCTCTCCGACGAAATTATGGGCGATAAATTCGGTCGCGAACTGCGCTCTGGATCATTCCAGCGCGGGCAGGACACCCCCATTGAATTTCAGGTAGAAAGCTACCTGCACTACCAGGGTGACGTGTTTGCCAGTGCCTTTGATGCCAACACTTACCTGTTGATGACAAAGGCGCTGGATTACTTTGATCTGGCCAGGGAATACAACCACGATCAGGTGGAAGCATTCCGGCATGCCCAGTGTGATTTTCTCGTGGTCTCGTTTTCTTCCGACTGGCGCTTTGCCCCTGAACGTTCCCGGGAAATTGTGGAAGCATTGATAGCTGCCAATAAAAACGTCAGCTATGCCGCCATTCAGTCCAATCTCGGCCACGATGCCTTCCTGTTGCCAAACGAGCGCTACGAGCAGGTACTCACTGCGTATCTGACCCGCCTGGACAATGAGGCCACGGCACCATGACCAACCGGACCGATCTGGACATTATCAAGCAGTGGATCAAACCCTCAAGTCACATTCTCGATCTCGGCTGCGGTGACGGTACGCTATTAAAAATGCTGCACCAGGAAAAAAACGTTGAGGGTTATGGCCTGGAAATCGATCCGGACAAGATCACTGCCTGCGTGGCCAACGGGGTTAATGTGCTGGAGACCAACCTGGACGAAGGTTTATCCCAGTTCAGCGATAAAAGTTTTGACACTGTTGTCATGACGCAGGCTCTGCAGGTCATGCGTTTCCCGCATCTGGTGCTGGATGAAATGCTGCGTGTCGGCAAGGAATGCGTGGTCACGTTTCCTAATTTCGGCAACTGGCGAGCGCGCTTCTACCTGCTCACCCGTGGCCGCATGCCGGTAACCAAACAGCTGACCTATCAATGGTACGACACCCCTAACATCCACTTCTGTACCGTGGATGACTTCGAAGCCCTGTGCGCGGAAAAAAGCATTCGCCTGTTGCACCGTGAATTTGTTGCCACCCGCTTGCCCGACCGGCAAATCAAAGGAATTTGGCCTAATCTTTTCAGTGAAACTGCAATTTACCATTTGAGCAAATAGACATTGCAGCGCCGTTAATCTGTTATTGAGACTGCGAGGGAATCACCATGAAATTGACCCGATCCATCTGTTTCGTCTTGCTAACTGTGTTCACTGTGGCGGCTCAGGCCAACGACAAACCCTACCGTGAATTTGGCAACATCAAAGTGTTTTACAGCGTGTTCAATAGCAGTTTTATACAGCCTGACATCGCCAGCGCCTACAAGATTGTTCGCGGCAAGGATCGCGGACTGGTCAATATTGCCGTACTGCGGGACGACAAGACAGGCGGCACCACTGCACTGGTCAAGGGCACTGTCTCCAATATTCTTGCCCAGCAGCAAACCCTGGATTTTTTTGAAGTCCGCGAAGGGGATACCGTCTACTACCTCGCGCCATTTCGTATTGACAACAAGGATTACATGACATTCAAGATTGAAGTCACACCCGATCCCAACAAACCACCACTCTCCGTCACCTTTCAGAAAACCCTGTATCAGGACGAGTGAGATCAGCTTCAACTGCGGGCCACTGTAGTAGCGGTGGCCCGCAGACTTCATTGATGTAACAGGTACCCACAGTTATGAAAGTCGTCCTCGCCACCGGCAATAAAGGCAAGCTCACTGAATTCCGGCAACTGCTCGCAGGACTGGATATGGACGTTGTGCCACAGTCCGACTTTGACATTCCCGATGCCATAGAAGATGGCCTGAGTTTTGTTGAGAACGCCATTATCAAGGCACGGCACGCCACCAAATTGACTGGCCTACCCGCTATCGCTGACGATTCTGGCCTTGAGGTGGATATGCTCAACGGGGCACCCGGCATCTATTCCGCCCGATTTTCCGGTGAAAACGCCACCGATGAAAAAAACAACTTGCGCCTGTTATCCCTGCTGCAGGAGATACCGGAGGAACAACGCACCGCCCGTTTCCAATGCCTGCTGGTGATGATGCGTCATGCCAAAGACCCGACACCGCTGATCTGCCAGGGAACCTGGGAAGGTCGAATCAGCTTCGCGCCACAGGGAGACAATGGCTTCGGTTACGACCCACTTTTCCTGATACCAGAGCTGGGTTTGACCTCGGCGCAGCTGGAGAAAACCGAGAAAAACCGCATTAGTCATCGCGGACAGGCCATGGGACTGTTACTGGAAAAACTGTCCCCCCAAACACGAACCTAACTGCCTTCTCAGCCGTTAGAATAGCCACCACACCAGCGTTACCAGGACCCCCATGTCGTTCACGTCAGAACCCCGTTGGCATCGCCACAAGCGCGGCCCCGCTTCACCGGCCAACGGCCCACTTCGCAGCTGGCTGCTGGATCGGGGTTCCCTCACCGAGCGACTGATCAAACTCAGTCATGGTGATTTTGGTGTAGAGGTCATCCGTCAGCAGATGGCATTCCCCAGACCATCCGAGCGCAAAGTGCTGTCCATGAGGCACCACCAGCTGGCGCTGATTCGCGAAGTGATTCTGCTCGGCGGTGGCAGACCCTGGGTCTATGCGCGCAGTGTCATCCCCCAAACCTCACTAAACGGGCGTCTGCGCGGTTTGCGCAAACTGGACAACCGACCACTGGGAGCGCTGTTATTCAGCGACCCTCACATGCGCAGGGGCGCCATAGAGCTCGCCTGCCAGGATACCCGCCAGCTACCTCTACCCGGTCCCCTGCAAGGGATACAGGCCACGATACCGGGGCGACGCTCCCTGTTCTGGCTGGACAACAAACCGCTGTTGGTGTGTGAGATGTTTTTACCGGAATTTACCCCTTACAATACCCCGCTTTAGCCCGGTATTAACGCCTAACATGAACTTATTGCGGGAAAGATTGCCAGACTTCATCAGCCTGATGCGCCTCAACAAGCCCATTGGGACGCTGTTGCTGTTATGGCCCACCCTCTGGGCCCTGTGGCTGGCGGCAGAGGGCGTTCCCTCCATCAAGAACCTGCTGGTATTTGTTCTCGGGGTGTTCCTGATGCGTGCAGCCGGTTGTGTCATCAATGATTTTGCCGACCGCAAAGTCGACGGTCATGTAGCACGTACCCGGCACCGACCCATGGCCACAGGCGCCATCACCACCAGGGAAGCACTGATACTGTTTTCCACCCTGTGCCTGTTATCTTTCCTGCTGGTGTTGCTGACCAACGCACTCACTATCCAACTGGCCTTTGTCGGCGTGGCACTGGCGTTCTGCTATCCATTTATGAAGCGCTTCACCCACCTGCCCCAGCTGGTACTCGGTGCAGCATTTGCCTGGAGTATCCCCATGGCCTTTGCAGCGGAAACAGGTTCGCTGCGCCCTGAGCTCTGGGCGCTTTACGCTGCTGTCATCCTGTGGACCATCGCCTACGATACCTTCTATGCCATGGTTGATCGTGATGATGATCTGAAAATCGGGGTCAAATCCACGGCCATTCTGTTTGGCGACATGGACATCGCCATCACCGCCACCCTGCAGGTACTGGTAGTGATTGCATTGCTGATGATAGGTACGAATTTTGGCCGCGGCCTCTGGTTTTTTCTGGGGCTGGCTGTTGCGGCCTTGCTGTTTCTCTACCAGCAATACCTGATACGCCATCGTGACAAAGACGGCTGCTTTAAGGCCTTCCTCAACAACAACTACGTGGGTGCCGTTATTTTTATCGGACTGGTACTCGACTACCAGCTGGGCGGCAGCTAGTTCTCCATGACACGCCCATCGCTGTCATATTTCTGTCATACCTTAGTCATGTAATACACAGATATGAAAAGAGACGATAGGGATATGAGCGAAAAAACCATTCTCGTCGTGGATGACGAACCCGCCATCCGCGACATGATCAGCACAGCTCTCGATGTGGCGGGATTCAACTGCATTCAGGCGGAAAACGCTCAGCAGGCTCACGCCATGATCATCGACGAGCAACCGGACCTGGTGTTACTGGACTGGATGATGCCCGGCACCAGTGGCATCGAACTGATTCGTCGCCTGCAACGTGACGAACTGACCAAAAACGTGCCAGTCATTATGCTCACCGCCAAGGCCAGCGAAGACAATGTTGTCCAAGGATTGGAAGTCGGTGCAGATGACTATATCACCAAGCCTTTCTCTCCCCGCGCTCTGGTAGCCAGGATTAACGCGGTTCTGCGCCGCGCTGAACCGGCCCTGCCACAGGAACCGATCCAGGTGGAAAGCTTGCTGTTTGATCCCATCAGCCACCGAGTGACGATCAGCGATCAGACCGTCTCCATGGGGCCGACTGAATTCCGCCTGCTGAGTTTTTTCCTGACCCACCAGGAGCGGGTCTACTCCCGCGACCAGATTCTGGACCACGTCTGGGGTGGCAATGTGTACATGGATGAGCGCACCGTCGATGTCCATATTCGACGCCTCCGAAAGGCAATAGCTCTTGAAGGCCATGACCGCTTCATACAGACTGTGCGGGGCGCGGGTTACCGCTTCTCCACACGGGTTGTAGAAGAGTAAGGACTACACTTGCACAGAGGGCTACAGGCAGAAATACGGCGGATTATCCTGATCACGCTGCTGCTGTTATTCATCGGCTTCATGCTGGGCGAAATACTGTTCACCCTGCTGGCCGGTGGCAGCATCTATATGCTCTGGACTTTTTCCCATATCGCCCGCCTCTACGACTGGCTGGATCAGGGGGCTAATGGGCTGCCGCCAGATGCCAGTGGTGTCTGGGGTGATATGACGGACTACCTGTACCGCATGCAGCAGCGCAATGACCGCGCCAAGCAGAGCCGCCGCCAACTTTCCGAGCGGGTGCGTAATATCACCTCTGCGTTACCCGATGGCATCATGACACTGACCCCTGACCGTGTACTGGAATGGTGGAATCCCGCAGCAGAGGCCTTGCTGGGCCTGGAAAAGGGAGACCGGGGTCAGTCCATAATCAATATTGTTCGCGACCCACGGTTTGTGGCCTTTATCCAGCACAACGAGCTGCCGCCACCTACAGAATTACCCTCCCCGGAAGACCCGAGCAGAACCTTGCTGTTCAGTGCCGCCGAGTTTGGCGACGGGAATATTATTCTGATGGCGCAGGACATCACCCGACTGCGCAACCTGGAACAGATGCGGCAGGACTTTGTTGCCAATATCTCCCACGAACTGCGCACCCCGCTGACCGTACTCTCCGGTTATCTGGAAACCCTGCAAGATAACAGTGATCAACTACCGGGTACCTGGAAAAAAGCCCTCGATCAGATGGAACAGCAGACCGAACGCCTCAACGCACTGGCCAATGATCTGGTCATGCTGTCGCAGCTGGAGTCGAATCGAAAACCCCCACCGCGCACTACCGTTGATATTGCCACGTTGCTGCAACAGGTCGTGCAGGATGCCCGCATGGTCTGCACCGAAAACCACCATATTTCGATGGAGCTGGTGGAAGAAAAACTGGAGGTCAGAGGTGAGTACAAAGAGCTCTACAGCGCCATTTCCAACCTGGCCATCAATGCCATCAAACATAATCCCGGTGGCGTGGATGTTAGCCTGACCTGCCGCAGCACCGAAAATGAAGTGATTATCGAGATCTGTGACGATGGTTACGGCATAGATCCCAAACACATTCCGCGGCTTACCGAACGCTTCTACCGCGTCGATAACAGTCGCGCCTCAAGCACTGGCGGAACCGGCCTCGGTCTGGCCATTGTCAAACATGTTCTCATGCGCCACGGCGGCACCCTGCAGATTCGCAGCACCCTGGGTAAAGGCAGCTGCTTTTGCTGCCACCTTCCAAAACCTACTGTAGTAGCATAGTCCCCTGTTGACGATTACCGACCCTATCGGGGTCCGTAATCACTGTCGGTGCCACTCAAGATGGATCAGTTTTTTGGATATTCGGGTTCTAAACAGCATTGATGAATGCGATGCCAGCGTTTGGGATGAGTTATACAACAGCTCCTACCCATTTTTGCAGCATCGTTTTCTCTCGCTTCTGGAACACTCCGGCAGTGCCTCCACCGCCACGGGCTGGCAACCCTGTCACCTGCTCCTTACGGAGAAAAGGCGCACCATTGGCGCACTGCCGATGTACCTGAAACATCACTCCTGGGGAGAATACGTGTTTGACTGGACCTGGGCTGAGGCCTACCAGCGTCAAAACATAGCGTATTACCCCAAGCTGCTCAGCGCCGTTCCCTTCACCCCCGCGGTGGGACCCAGGCTGGCCCTGGCACCCAATATCGAGCTTGCCAGGGTGGCACCGTTGCTGCTTTCCGCCATCCACAAGCTGGCCGATGACAAAGATATCAGTAGCTGGCACCTACTGTTTGCGGAGCCCACTCTGATTCAGGCCATGGGGAAGGCCGGCGCTCTACTGCGCAGCAATGTGCAATATCTTTGGGAAAATCGGGGTTATCGGCATTTCGATGATTTTCTCGCTGCGTTATCGTCCCGCAAACGCAAAAATATCAGCCGCGAACGCCGCGAACTGGCCAATAAAGGGCTGACTGTCAGGCGCCTGTGCAACGGGGAAATCACCCCCGAATGGTGGGAGTTTTTTTACCAGGTCTACCACAGCACCTATCACAAACACAGCGGCAACCAGGGCTACCTGACAAAGTCATTTTTTGACCGCCTGGGCGAGGTGATGGATGGCCAGCTGATGATGGCCGTAGCCGAGCGCGATGACGTAAAAGTGGCCGCAGCACTGTTCTTTTACGACGATGAAAGTCTTTATGGTCGCTACTGGGGTTGTATCCAGGAATATGATTTCCTGCATTTTGAACTATGTTATTACCAGGGCATAGAGTTTGCCATTGAGGCTGATCTTGCACATTTTGATGCCGGAGCCCAGGGTGAGCACAAGGTGCGCCGCGGCTTTGAACCACGGGAAAACTGCTCGGCCCACTGGATACGCAATGTGGATTTCGCCATAGCGATCAAACGTTTTGTCACCGAAGAACGACAATATGTGCTGGACTATATTCAGGACACCCGGCGACAGTTACCATACAAAACCGATAACGGTGGTTAGACCCGATTCCGAGGAGGAAGTTAGCCGTGAAGAAGTCCGTTAGGTTATTCATGCTGGGATGCCTGTTTTTCTCTGCATCAGGCCAGGCTGCCACTAAGCTGGAAATCGACCTCTATGTGCAGGAAGCACTGGCCGAGTTACATAAACAGTCCCCGGCCGCCAGGGAACTGACCTCACAGGCCAGAGGTATCCTGGTTTTTCCCAAGGTCTACAAGGCCGGTTTCTGGGTGGGTGGTGAGTACGGCGAAGGCGCGCTGCGCATTAGCGGCAATAACGTCAAATATTACAACATTGCCTCTGCCTCCCTGGGCTTTCAACTGGGCGCACAGATCAAATCTCAAATCATCCTGTTCATGACGGACAGCGCCCTCAACAAATTCCGCAATAGCGAGGGCTGGGAAGCGGGAGTCGATGGCAGCGTCGCCATCGCCAGCTTTGGGGCCGGTGGAGAAATTGATACCCAGACGGCACAGCAGCCTATCATTGGTTTCATCTTTTCCAACAAGGGCCTGATGTACAACCTCACCATCGAGGGCTCCAAAATCACCCCCATTGTTCGCTGACCGTCAAAGCCAGCGACGCACTGTGCGGCAGTAACTCTGGTAACTGACGCCAAACTGGCGCGTGAGTATTCTCTCCTCGGGAATGATCTGTAGCAGTGTTATCGTCGCGACAAACAGCGGTAATCCCGGGGTCGCGTACAGACTGTCCAGATACAGGTTCCAGGCCAGCAGCATCACCAGCAGCCCCAGATAAACAGGGTTGCGGGAATACCCGTAAATACCCTGGGTGATCAATCGCACTGTCTTGTGGGGGTAACGTGGATCGATAGTGGTTTTCGCCAGATACAGTGTGAGCACTGACAGGGCGACCACAGCTACACCCGCCACCAAGACCAGTATCACCAGTAAACTCCAGAACGCGCTATAGGAGGTATCGGCTCCAAACCCGCGGGCGAGCAGCCACATTAACACCCCGATCAGAAGCCATTGCGCCAGGGGTGGAATTTTCAATCCGAGGTTGTTGAGCGCTTTTTCCATATCAGTAACCGGTTGTTGGCAGGCATTGCATTGTCCTCTGCCAGCCTAAACCCGGCGATCTCTGCCAGTCTGTTAACCGCTTCAAAGTCTCGTATGCCCTGGTGGGGCGCCTGCTGTTTCAGCCACTGATCGAAACGTGCGTTGCTGTCACTGGTAAAACGACCCCCGTAGTTGAAAGGGCCATAGATGGCCAGGGTCGCATCTTCAGGCATGAGTATTTCCAGTTCCGCAAACAGGTTTTCCACTGATGACCAGGCCATGATGTGGCAAGTATTGGCCGTGTACAGTGCATCGGGCTGATAATCATCGAGCTGCCAGGGACGCTGGTCTGCATTGACCAGCAATGGCCGCCTGAGGTTATCCGCGGGGTACTCGTCGATCCAGGCATTGATGCCTTCGTGATTAACCGCCAGGTCTGCGGTTTGCCAAGTTAAGTGGGGCAGACGCGGCGCAAAATACACCGCGTGCTGACCTGTACCACTGCCCAGTTCCAACACCTGCTGGCGGTCTGCAAGAGCCCTCTGCAGAATGTTCAGTATCGGCTGACGATTGTTTTCGCAGGCCTGGGAAAAAGGTTTTTCAGAATACATACTTATTAAATCTATGTTTCATCGCGAGTGAATACCCACTCACGTGCTGATGACATCGCAGGCTGGTAGGCATAACCCGCCACATCAAATTCCTTGAGGCGTTCAACATCGTCAATGTGATTTTCGATGATGTAACGACTCATCAGCCCCCGAGCCTTCTTTGCATAAAAGCTGATGATTTTGTATTTACCGCCCTTCCAGTCCTTGAAGACGGGGGTGATGACGTCCCCATGGAGTTCTTTCGGTATCACCGATTTGAAATACTCGTTGGATGCCAGGTTGACCAATACCGGTGTGCTCATAGTATCCAGTTTAGCATTCAGCCCTTCCGTAATTTTGTTCCCCCAGAAACCGTAGAGATCCTTGCTCCGCTGATTGGCAAGCCGTGTGCCCATTTCCAGACGATAGGGTTGCATCAGGTCCAGCGGGCGTAGCAGGCCATAAAGACCGGACAGAATGCGCAGGTGGTCTTGCGCCCACAACAGGTCTGCTTCTGAAAGGGTTTCGGCTTCCAGCCCGGTGTAGACATCACCCTTGAAAGCCAACACGGCGGGACGCGCATTATCGGGAGTAAACACCTTCTGCCAGTCCTGAAAGCGGCCATAATTGAGCGCACCCAGCTTGTCACTGATCCCCATCAGGGCAGACACTTGCGGTGGTGATAACTGCCGCAGCTCCTCGATCAATACTGCGGAATCATCCAGGTAGTCGGGCTGACTGTACTGGGCAGTATTCAGCGGGGATTCATAGTCGAGGGTTTTTGCGGGGGAAATTACTGTCAACATACGTTGTCCAACCGGGTAGTCATTTACACATCAAGGTAGTTCATTATACTCATTTCACCATTGCCGCTTGCCAGGAGTACACATGCGCGGGTTTTACCGAATTTCATTTCCCCTTCTCGCCCTGCTGCTAACCCTCACGGGTTGCTCGGTGAACCCGGTCACGGGCCAGAGTGAATTTTCCCTGGTATCTCCCGAGCAGGAAGTGGCGATCGGCGCCAACAACTATGCGCCTTCCCAGCAATCCCAGGGTGGCAGGTACTATCTTGATCCGGACCTGCAGGTCTATGTCAGCTCGGTAGGCCGGAAACTGGCCGCTGTCAGCGATCGTCCCAATCTGCCCTATGAATTTGTTGTACTGAACAATTCGGTGCCCAATGCCTGGGCACTGCCGGGAGGCAAAATCGCTGTCAACCGTGGCCTGCTCACCTACCTCGAAGACGAATCGCAACTTGCCGCCGTGCTCGCCCATGAAATTGTTCACGCCGCGGCCCGTCATGGGGCTTCTCAAATGACCCGCGGCACCTTGCTGAATATCGGAGCGGCTGCTGTGGGCATTGCCGGCGCCAATTACGGCTTCGGTCAGGCCGGCGCCCAGGTGGCACAACTGGGGGCCGCTGCCTGGATGGCCCGTTACGGCCGCGAAGACGAGCTTGAATCTGACCGCTACGGTATGGACTACATGGTCAAAGCTGGCTATGACCCCTATGGCGCCGTGAAACTGCAGGAAACATTTGTGAAACTCAGTGAAGGTCGCCAGCAGGATTTCATCAGCGGTCTGTTCGCCAGTCACCCGCCTTCACAGGAACGCGTCAATGCCAACCAGGCCAAGGCTGCGACTCTGCCCAAAGGCATAACCAACCGCGATATTTACCAACGAAAAATCTCCAGGCTGAAACGTGACGAACCGGCCTACAAAGCTCAGGATGAGGCCATCAAGGCGCTCAACAACAAAGATGCCAAAGGTGCGCTGGCCGCGCTGGACAAGGCGATCGCCATACAACCCGGTGATGGCTATTTCTGGGAGCTTCGCGGCCACGCTTGGGAGATGCTGGATAATGCTGCCAACGCCGAGAAAGCCTTCACCACCGCCATTGGTAAAAACCCTGACTATTTCAGCCATTACCTGGCCCGCGGCATGCTGCGCTATGAAGAGGCGAATAAAACCGGGGCACGGTCTGACCTCGAAAAAAGCTACAACATTCTGCCCACTCCCTATGCCAGTTACTATCTGGGGGAAATTGCCCTGGACAGCGGCGATCAACAGAACGCCATTCGCTATTTTCAGACCGCCGCTTCAGGCAGTGGCGAGATTGCCAAAAAATCTCAGGAGCGGTTGGCGGTACTGGAGTTGGAAACAGCACCCCACAAATATATTCCCAGCAAGTTGGTACTGGGTGACGACGGCTATCTGATTATCGTCATTAAGAACAACAGCCCGGTGACGGTGACGAATGTAGAGCTGCAACTGACGAAAATGCTCAATTCATTTATCGCCGACAGCACCTCCAGCATCAATGGCCCAAGCAAGCTGGCCCCCGGCCAACAAGTCAGTCTGCAAACCCGTATCGGCCCCTTTAAGGAAAGTGCCGAAGCCAGCGCTTACCGTATCAAAGTGTCCAGGGTACAGATCGCCGCGCAGTAGCTCTCACGTATCCGAGAGCCGCTCCGCCAGAAATCGGCTACAGGCCAGCACCCGGGCATTGCTCCGCAAATCCGGGTGCGTCAGTAGCCAGAGCGGCGATTCAAACTGCCGTTCAAACTGACCAATAGGCTGAAGACCGGGTGCGACATCTTCTGGCAAAAAAGCCAGCCCCAAACCCGCACGCGCCAACTCGGCCATACCGATCAGGGTATTGGCGCGGGCAGCCACGGTGAAATGATGAATATTTTTCTCCAGCCATTGCATGGGGGCGAGCCGCAACAATGAGCGGTCCGGGCCAATCACCTGCTGTCCGGCAAAGTCTTCAAGGGTTAAACACTGGTCAGATGTGGAATGTTTCCCCACAACGCCATAGAGGTACCACGGCACGACCTTCAATTTTCTACCGACCAGATGTTCCGGTGGTCGGGCCGTGGCACGCAGGGCGATATCCGCCTCCATACGGGACAGGTTGAGATCGTCGCTACTGGCCAGCAACTCCACCTCAATACCGGGATACTGTTGCCTGAACTCCGCTAGCAGCGGTGGAAGCTCGTAATAGGCAAACCCATCCGGACAGGTAATGCGCACCGTTCCGGACAGCTCCTGATCTCCACCGAGTATCAGGCGGTCAATTTCCTCAATGGCCTCCGCCACCTGTTCCGCCCGCACCATCAACGCTTCCCCGGCACCGGTCAGGTGATAACGGGCGTCACGGCGTTCGAATAATCTGACCCCCAGCTTTTCCTCCAGCCCGCGGATACGGCGAAACACTGTGGAGTGATTCACCCCCAGTTGTTTGCGCGCCCCATTGAGGCTGCCGCACTCGGCCACCGCCCGGAAATACCGCAGGTCGTCCCAGCTCTCCACACACACCCTCCTCTACAGTTGTTTGCAAATCTGCAAACGTGGTTTTGAAACAATGCGGATTCTCTTTCATTAATGCAATACCCATACTTCACCCAAATCAATCAACCACATTGACAGAGGACGAACCGATGAACACATCAACAAACTATGGAACGACGCTACTGCGCATTAGCCTGGGCGTGATCTATATCGCCCACAGCCTGTACCTGAAACTGGTGGTTTTTACCCTCCCCGGCACCGCAGCCTTCTTCGAAAGCCTCGGCTTGCCAGCTTTCCTGGCCTACGCCACCTTTGCTGCAGAAGCCATTGGCGGGGTCGCCTTAGTGCTTGGCTACCAGGCTCGCTGGGCTGCACTGGCGCTGTTACCGATAGCTCTGGGTGCCACCTGGGCCCATAGCGGCGCCGGTTGGATCTTCAGCAATGCCGGAGGCGGTTGGGAATACCCCCTGTTTCTCGCCATTGCCACCGCTGTTATCGCCCTGCAGGGAAACGGCAGCCTGGCATTACAGCGCGAAAAAACTGTCTTAGAGTAAATAGACTATCTTCGGTAGGGGGGTGGGTTATGCATAAACTCTTCAGGGCAAAGGAGCGAGGCAGCACACACCTGCCCTGGCTCAGCAGTTATCACAGCTTCTCCTTCAACCACTATTACGACCCGGCGCACATGGGTTTTGGGCCGCTGCGGGTACTCAATGAGGACCATGTCGCACCCGGCGGTAAATTTGATACCCACGGCCATCAGAGTGCGAAAATTATCAGCCTTGTGATCTACGGAACCATGTACCACGAAGACAGCAGCGGCCATGCCTCGCTACTGCAACCTGGCGACTATCAGCTGATGAATGCTGGTAGCGGTATTACCCACAGTGAGGCCAACGCAAAAAGCAATGAGCCGATGGGATTTATCCAGTTGTGGGTGCTGCCCAGACACCAGGGTGGACTGCCCGACTACCAGTACAAACGCTTTGAAGAAAGCGCTCCCCTGCAACTGGTCGCCAGTGGAGCACCCGATGCCCAGGCCTTCTTGCTGGATCAGGATATCCATATCTGGCAATTGCGCCTCGCCAACGGTGGTGAGCTGTTACACCCGCTACAAACGGGCTGGATACGCCGCCTCCAACTTATTGAGGGGTCGCTGACCATTGGCCATCAAACACTAGGTCCCGGCGATGGCTTTATTCCCGCGCCCGGAAATGCCACTGAATACCTGGCCGGGCAAGATAGCCTGGCCCTGGTCTTCGACGTACCCCAACATCTTTACCAAGGACATATTGATGAAACCCATTGACCAACACAGCATCGAGCAACTATTCACAGAAGCACGCACCTACAGCCACTGGCAGGATCGTGGCATTGCCGCCGATACCCTTCGCCAGCTCTACCAACTGGCAGCCATGGGCCCCACCAGCATGAATGCCCAGCCAGCACGGTTTGTATTTTTAACCACCCCCGCCAGCAAGCAACGGTTATTGCCGGCTTTGGCTGAAGGCAATCGAGACAAAACACTAGCCGCCCCGGTCACCGTAATCGTCGCCCACGACCCCACGTTCTACCGCCACCTGCCAGAACTGTTCCCTCACATGGACGGCGCGGAAAAGATGTTTGCCGACAACGAAGAACTGGCGCGCGTAACGGCATTTCGCAACGGCACCCTTCAGGGTGCCTGGCTGATTATGGCCGCCCGCGCCCTGGGGCTGGACTGCGGGCCCATGTCCGGCTTTGATAACGGCAAAATCGATGACATTTTCTTTGCTGAAAACGGCTGGCAATCCAACTTTCTGATCAACCTGGGCTACGGCGATCACGACGCACTGTATGCACGGGGCAAGCGGCTGGATTTTGAAGAAGCTTGTCTCCTGCTCTAGCGCGTTCTCCTTACACCTCGGCAAACCCTTGGATATCGAGACAACACCCAATCATTTATATTTAAGCGTGATCAATGACTGTGCCACCATTTTGGTGGCACAGTAGCCTAGAAATTATTGTTGCCGTTTCGCTTAAACCAACTACCCACGTTGAATGCCCGTTATGATTTATCAGATTCTCGACCAATCAAACCATGCAGCGATAACTGAACTGTTCACGAGTGTATTCACTGCATCTGAGGGCGAGAAGGAAGGAACATTGATTGGCAAACTTGCTTCAGAGTTGGCATCAACGATCGACAATGACGAAACGATCAGTGTCGGTGCATTTGAAAACAACACTCTCGTTGGCGCTATTTTTTTCACTCGTCTGCATTTTAACCATGCTATCAGCGTTTACATGCTGGCACCGGTAGCCATAAGTAACGAACACCAGGGCAAAGGGATTGGGCAGGCGCTAATAAAATATGGACTTAACGAGCTCAAAAAACGCTCTGTTCATGTTGCCGTAACCTATGGCGACCCTGCTTTCTATTCAAAGGTAGGGTTTCAGGCACTTTCAGAAAATGTCCTTCAGGCCCCGCAGAAGCTTTCAATGCCATTTGGCTGGCTCGGTCAATCTCTGACCTCTGAGTCTATCCCAGTAATTAATGAACGTCCCATGTGTGTTAAAGCCTTCAACAACCCTGTTTATTGGTAAGCCTAAAAAATATCTGATTGCCCGATAATTTTCGAAAAAAAAACCAAAGTAAAAACTCATCTAACCATCTCCTCTCAATTCTGAGGTAGGAACTGATCTGTTTCCTTTATTCACTGCAGCATTAGAGGAAGTTGCACCTGACCCCACTTATTAAAATTTTGTTTGCGGAAAACGGCTGGAAATCCAACTTCCTGACCAACCTCGGCAACGGCGATCCGGAGAAGCTGAACCCCCGCGGCAAGCGGCTGGAGTTTGAAGAGGCCTGTGTTTTGCTTTAGAAGCATCAACCTTAAACTTCAGGCAATAAAAAAGCCGCTGTTCCAACGAGCAGCGGCGTTCTCTTATGTTACGGCCTCTCTTTTAGTTTTTACTCCGACCCCAAATATTGAAAAAAACCAGAGTAATAACTCCAGTTTTCCAATAGCTATTCTCTTTTAAATTCTTACGCAGATTCCAGTTTCTGCGCTTCTGATGTCACATTATCACTACAGCGATTAAGCCCATTAAAGATGGCCTTTATGGCGGCATTGATAATATTCCGGTGTATGTCCTCACCAAAAATATTTTGGGTCAGTGTAAAAACTCATCCAACCATCTCCTCTCAATTCTGAGGCAGGAACTGATCTATTTCCTTCACTCACTGCAGCATTAGAGAAAGTTGCATCTGACCCCACTAATTTTTAGACACAAAAAAGCCCCGCTAAATACCGAGGCTTATAGGAAAAATATAATTAATTGACTAGGCTCTTTTCTTTTTCCTTGAAAAACCTATTGCTGCCAAACCAAGTCCTAGCAAAGCAATTGATGCTGGTTCTGGTACTGATTCTACTGAAGTAGTAATTTGAAATTGTGCAGAAGTACCTGTGAAATCAAAAGTCGCGCTATCGGGAGAATGGTAGGCGATGTGCAAACTATTATCCGTAAAACTAAGAGTAGGTGAGATACCTCTATCAGTTATATTTCCAGAAATAAGAGAAATTCCAGAAATGATCTCAGGGAGATTGAATGTAATATTTGTTATCCACATATCAAAGAAATGGAAATCCCAAGTATCCTGTGAATCAAGCGTTAATATGTTGCTAATAGGGTCAAGATCAACATTGACTAGTCCGCCGCCCCAACCCTGGGGATTAGAGACAAAATCGGAGCTTGTCAGCTCAACTTGTCCACCAACCATTTCGGCTATATCTTCATATACTTTGGGGCCCGCACCAAAATCCAAGTCTGATTCTGTCCTAAAATCACCCAAAATTATGGTTGCATTAGCTGATCCCACAAACAAACATACCAACATACCAACAATTTTCTTCATTTTCTCTCCAATATTTAATTACTACTGCTCTCCCCCAAGCAAATAGCATGCCAACATCATAACTTATTGTATTTAAATAGTTTTATGTGTAAAGAGGCTGTCCACAAATTAATAGTGTGAAAATACCTGACACTTTTTTAAATTGTAAGACGGATATAGAGCTCAATGATGGTCATTATTTCACCACTTAGCACTCTAATAATCCGAGGTGAGCAAATACATTCCCACTAACGCACTTAATATATATTTTTCCTAATTTTGACCGGATATTTTTAGCCGCTAGCCATTTCTATTGCCTGCTGTACTGTTGCCCGCTGGTGGTTAAGCCCATTGAAGACAGCCTTAATCGCGGCACTGATAATATTGCGGTGCACCCCAACGCCGAAGATGGCAGGGCCGTCGTCGATCTGCATTTCGATATAGCACACTGCCTCTACTTCCGAGCCGGTGCCCAGTGCGTGTTCGTGGTAGTCGATGACACGGATATTGCCGCCCAGGGCTTTGATCGCCGCGTCGATGGTGCCGTTGCCAATGCCGTTGACAGTTCTGGCTGCGCCGTTCTCCATAAACTGGATCTGTACTTCGGTGGCACCCTTGTCGCCGTGACTGTGGATGGTGACATCCGCGTCGGCAAGGCTGTAAGCACCGCTATCCTGTAAATACTCCTTTTCAAACAGAGCAAAGATATCCGCACTGGTCGCCTCTCGACCTTCCCGGTCGGTAAAGGCTTTTACCACACGGCTGAATTCAATCTGCAGGCGACGCGGCAGTTCCAGGCCATACTGTTGCTCCAACAGGAAGCTCACCCCGCCCTTACCCGACTGGCTGTTGACGCGGACGACAGCCTCGTAACCCCGGCCCAGATCAGCGGGATCAATGGTCAGGTAGGGAAGCTCCCAGATTTCGCCATCCTGCCGCTGTGCAAAACCTTTCTTGATGGCATCCTGATGGGAACCGGAAAAGGCGGTGAATACCAGTTCGCCAGCATAGGGGTGACGGGGGTGTACGGGAATCTGATTGTATTCCTCCACCGTATGCCGAATCGTATCGATACGTGTAAAGTCCAGGCCCGGGTCCACTCCCTGGCTATAGAGATTCAGAGCCAACGTGACGATATCCACATTGCCGGTGCGCTCACCGTTACCAAACAGGCAGCCTTCCACCCGGTCGGCGCCAGCCATTTGTGCCAGCTCTGCCGCCGCCACGGCGGTACCACGGTCATTGTGGGGATGAACACTGATAATAATGCTCTCCCGGTTAGCGAGGTTCCGGTCCATCCACTCGATCTGGTCAGCGTAGACATTGGGGGTCGCCATTTCGACAGTAGCCGGCAAGTTGAGGATCATCCTGTTCTCCGGTGTCGGCTGCCAGATGGCGGTCACCGCATCACACACCTCTTTCACCACTTCCAGTTCTGCACCGGAAAACACTTCAGGGGAGTATTCATACACCCACTCCGTCTCAGGGTGCTGGCTGGTGTACTGCCTGATCCAGCGGGTACCCTGCTCGGCAATGGCTTTCACACCGGCGATATCGGTGTTGTAGACAATACGCCTGAACTGAGGTGCCACAGGGTTATACATATGAATAATCACCCGCCGGGCACCCTGCACCGCCTCAACGGTGCGCGCAATCAAGTCCTCCCGCGCCTGGGTCAACACCTCGATGGTGACGTCTTCGGGGATACGGTTTTCCTCGATCAGGCGACGTACAAAATTGAACTCTGTCTCGGAGGCAGCGGGGAACGCCACTTCAATTTCCTTGAAGCCGATCTCAACCAGCATGTCGAAAAAACGCAATTTGGTTTCCACCGACATGGGGTCAATCAGCGATTGATTGCCATCACGCAAATCGGTGCTCATCCAGATGGGTGGTTTTTCGATGGTGCGACCGGGCCAGCGGCGGTCATGCATTTGTACCGGGTCAAAGGCTCGGTATTTGCTGGCAGGGTTACTGATCATAATGCTCTCCAAAGGCGGTTGTTTAACCCCTGAATAAAAGCCGGTACCTGATTGCAGGCAAAGCGGGTAACCAGCCATTAACGGTACCGGTGGGCTTGTGGCCCATTTCTTTTTCTCAGGACAGGGTCAGTTTAATGCGCATGAAGAACAATTTTATTGCCATTTATATGTTGATTTATCTTGTTTACGCAATAATATGCTTCATATACATATTATTGAGCAATTTATGGAATACGATAACTTTGACAGGGCAATTCTTCGCAAGTTACAGCGAGATGGCCGCATCTCCAATCAGGACCTGGCGGAATCCGTCAACCTGTCCCCCTCCCCCTGCCTGCGCCGGGTGCGCCGCCTGGAGGAGGAAGGTGTGATTGTGGGCTATACCGCGCGTCTTAACGCCCGCAAGCTGGGGCTGAAACTGATGGCGTTTATCCAGATCAGCATGGACAAGCACACACCTGAACGCTTTGCCGGGTTTGAGTCCGCCGTGGCCAATTACCCTGAAGTTCTTGAGTGCCACCTGATCACCGGCCAGGCCGCAGATTACCAGCTGAAGGTGGTAGTGGAGGATATGGATGGGTACCAGCAGTTCCTGCTGAACAAGATTACCCGAATCGAAGGCGTTACCGGTGTTCAGTCCTCATTTGTGCTGAAATCACCTCAAAATACCTCTGTGTTACCGGTGTAAGCCAAGAGCATTTGTTCGACTTCTAGCACCGTTTCAAAAACTTATAATTTCAGTCTCTTTGGTGTTTCTGCCGTTTATCAAGTGAGTTTTGCCGGTAAATCCTGTCGAAACCTGCCTCAACCCGATCCATACTAAGTTCATGTTACCTGCAAGTATGGGCACGTATGTCTCTCACTGATCTCAGAACCCGGATACAAGCAGCGACCTGTGCTGACGAACAAGCCTGTGTTGATGAGCTAATCGCTTCAACCGTGATGGATGATCAGCAACAGCAGGCGTCTCTGGCCATGGGCCGCCAACTTGTCGCTGCCTGCCGCAAGGATGAACAGCGTAAGGGTACGCTGGAGTCATTTCTTCAGGAGTTTGGGCTGTCAAACCGCGAAGGAATCGCCCTGATGTGCCTAGCCGAAGCCCTGTTGCGGGTTCCCGATGAGGCCACCGCGGATAAATTGATCGCTGAAAAATTGCGAGAAGGGGACTGGGCCAGCCACCGAGGGCACTCCGAGTCCCTGTTTGTTAACGCCTCTGTGTGGGGGTTGATGTTAACCGGCGACGTATTAACCCTGGAGCAAGAGATCACGGAAGATCCACCCGGGTGGCTGAAACGACTGGTCAACCGCCTTGGAGAGCCCGTGGTCCGCAAAGCCATGGTACAAGCCATGCGGATCATGGGTAGCCAGTATGTAATGGGACGCACGCTCCCGGAAGCCATGTCTCGAGGCCACAGGGAATCATCCGTCTGTGTACGCTTCTCCTTTGATATGCTTGGCGAGGGCGCCAGAACCGAGGCCGATGCCAAGCGCTATTTTGAGGCGTATGCAGAGGCCATTCGGCAAATTGGCGAAGCGTGTGGTGGGGACTCTCCTGACCTGGCTGATGGTATTTCCGTGAAATTATCTGCCCTGCACCCACGCTACCAGTTCAGTCAGCGCCAGACCGTTATGACGGTTCTACTGGATCGCCTACGCACCCTGGCCCTGGCCGCCCGAAACTACCAGATTGGCCTCAACATTGATGCAGAAGAAGCCTCTCGCCTGGAGTTATCTCTGGATCTTTTTGAAGCCCTGGCAAGTGATCCGGCATTACAGGGCTGGCAGGGCCTTGGCTTTGTGCTTCAGGCTTATCAGAAACGCGCTCCACTGGTGGCCCAGTGGCTGATCCAACTGGCAAAGGATACCCATCGCCAGTTTATGGTGAGACTGGTCAAGGGCGCCTACTGGGATACCGAGATCAAACTCGCCCAGGAAGCCGGCCTCGCTGATTACCCGGTCTTCACTCGTAAGGTGAATACCGATTATTGCTATCTGCATTGCGCCAACGTGCTGCTGTCCAGCCCAGACTACATCTATCCACAGTTCGCCACACACAATGCGCAAACGGTCGCAGCCATACTGCAACTGGCGGGTGAGGCTCGATTTGAATTGCAGCGGCTGCATGGCATGGGTGATTTGCTCTACCGTCAACTGCAGCAGCACCTTGAGTACGCGGGAGGCCAGATGCCTCCAGTGCGGGTTTATGCGCCGGTGGGCCAGCACCGGGAATTATTACCTTACCTGGTAAGACGGTTACTGGAAAATGGCGCCAACAGTTCGTTTGTAAACCGCCTGCTCGACCAGAAGGTCCCCGTTGAGAAACTGGTGCAGCCCCTTTTGCCTCAGGTGCTATCGTCGGCCACCCGCAGGCACCCCCATATACCCAGGCCGGTTGACCTGTACCAGAACTCAGCGGCACCCCGCAGCAACTCCCCTGGCATTGACCTTAACAATCCCCTGGAAGTTAACGTCCTGCTCGAAGCCATTTCAGAGGCAGATACCGTTGATTGGCGTGCCGGACCCATCATTAATGGCCAGCTGCGACCGGGATCTCTGCAACCCCTGTACTCCCCCGCTGATGGAACAACCATTGGTTTCGCCAGCGACAGCACGGGCGAAGATGTCGAGGATGCCCTTGTGTCAGCACTCCAGGCCCAGCCCCGCTGGGACCTTCTGGGTGGCCGGGCACGGGCCGACACACTGGAGCAGGTTGCGACGGTGCTGGCAGACGCGTTCTATTCTCTGGTGTCACTGATCGTGCGAGAAGCCGGTCGAACCCTTGCCGATGCCATTGCCGAGGTGCGAGAGGCGATTGATTTCTGCCGCTACTATGCCCATCAGGCCCGGCAACAGTTCGGCGAACCAGTCACGCTGGCAGGGCCCACCGGCGAGGATAATCGGCTCAGTCTCCATGGCCGCGGTGTGTTTCTCTGCATCAGTCCGTGGAATTTTCCACTGGCCATCTTTACAGGACAGGTTGCCGCCGCACTGGCTGCTGGCAACGCAGTGATCGCCAAACCGGCCTGTCAAACACCCTTGGTGGCGGCGCTGGCCACACAACTGTTTCACCGGGCGGGAGTTCCAGGGGATGTGCTTCAGCTATTGCCCGGTGATGGCAAAGCACTTGGCGACCTTCTCTTACCCGACCCGCGCATTGCCGGTGTCGCGTTCACCGGTTCAATGGCCACGGCCCATATCATTCAACGCACACTGGCGGAGAGAAATGGGGCGATTGTTCCCCTGATTGCTGAAACCGGTGGGCAGAATGTCATGCTGGTGGATTCCACGGCGCTGCCAGAACAGGTCGTTGATGACATCATTCGCTCCGCCTTTCTCAGTGCCGGACAGCGCTGCTCAGCACTTCGTGTGCTGTTTGTGCAGGACGATATTGCCGATACGCTTCTGCATACACTGACCGGAGCGATGCAGGAACTGCAGTTGGGAGATCCGGGCTTGCTGTGTACCGATATTGGCCCGGTGATTGATCGGATCGCCCGGGATAGACTCCAGGCCCACATTGAACGAATGACCAAAGAAGCCAAACTGCTCGCCAGGCTGTCACCCCCATCAAACCTAAGCGGATACTTTGTGGCACCTCACCTGTTCGAGATTGAGCATCTGTCACAGTTAAACGAAGAAGTATTTGGCCCGATTCTGCATGTGATCCGTTACCGGGCAGAAGCACTGGATGAGGTAATCGACCAGATTAATGCCTGCGGCTACGGGCTGACCCTGGGAATCCACAGCCGAATCCGCGGCTTTGCCGAGCAGGTATTCCAGCGCACCCAGGTGGGCAATACCTATATCAATCGTAATATGGTGGGTGCAGTTGTGGGCTGCCAGCCTTTCGGTGGTTGCGGCCTGTCCGGAACCGGCCCGAAAGCCGGCGGGCCTCATTACCTGACTGCGTTCGCCATCGAAAAAGTACGCAGTGAAAATATTACCGCCCGAGGAGGAAATACCGCACTGTTTGGTTTACCCGACGATTAGCTCCACCCATCAGCGACTGGTAAACGCCGGGTCACGGCCCTCGCGACGTGCCAGTAATCCTTCTTTCAGATCGCCGGAGGTATGGCAGCGCTCTATCTGAATCAGCGCCTTGGCCAGGTCCAGGTTGCCATCGGCCATCTGGTCACAAAGCTGCTTCATGGTTGCAACGGTCAGCGGGGATAATGGCAACAGACTTTCCACCAGCTTCATGGTTTCAGTCTCCAGCTGATCCTGAAGCACCAGATGGGTGAGGTAACCCACCCGCAGCAGCGTTTCCGACTCCAGTATTTCCGAAGAGATCAGAATACGCTTGGCCGTGGTCACACCCAGCCGCTTCACATACCGGCGAATACCGTTCATGGGATAGCAGAGGCCGATTTCCGCTGCCGGCACCTTGAGACGCATGCCGTGCACACCGATACGATAGTCACAGCACAGGCCTAGCTCGGAACCGCCACCGTAGACACTGCCGTTAAGCGCACAGACCACCGGCATTGGCATCGCAGCCAATCGATCGGTCAGGGTTTCGAATTTTTCGCCCGTCATATCACCGGAAGACATCTGCTCCAGAGAGGCGCCGGCACAGAAAGTTTTTTCACCCTGTCCTGTAATTACCAGCACGCGGATGTTCTTGTTGGCTTCCACACGATTCAGGCAGTCGATAAAGAGGTCAATGCCCTGGGCCGTCAGTGAATTGTGTTTGGCGGGATTGTTGAGAAGGAGGCGGGCTACCGCTCCATCCATGGATAATAAAACCGGGTCATCTAAATGACTCATATTACAGCCTTCCCAATGCAGGATTCAGGAGTGTTCAGCTTGATGTTGCATAGCGGTGTTTAATTTTTTCCACCGCTGCATGGTAGACGCTGCGGATTTCCTCGCGGCAATTAATATTAACTTCCAGATCCCGCAGCAGTCCATCACCAATGCCGTAGATCCAGCCATGCACCGTCAGTTCCTGGCCGCGTGCCCAGGCATCCTTGATGATGTTGGTTTTGGAAACATTCACCACACCTTCAATCACGTTGAGCTCGCACACCTGGTTGATCATGGCGTCCTTGTCACAACCATCGCTGAGGTAGGCCTGATGGATGTACTGCACATCCTGCACATTCAGTAGCCAGTGGTCGATCAGGCCGAGGTGTTGTTTTTCAACTGCCGCTTTAACACCTCCGCAGCCATAGTGACCACACACTATCACGTGTTTTACCTTGAGATATTCCACCGCATATTGCATCACCGACAGGCAGTTGAGATCGCTGTGAACCACGATGTTGGCCACATTGCGGTGGACAAACAACTCGCCAGGCATCAGGCCGACAATTTCGTTGGCGGGTACCCGGCTGTCGGAGCAGCCGATCCACAAATATTCAGGAGCCTGCTGTTTGGATAGGCGCTCAAAAAACGTGGGATCTGCCTGAGTCATGGCTTCAGCCCACTCGATATTCTTTCTGAACAATTCTTTCAATGGATTTACTCCAGGCAGGGTAGCCGATAGGAGACTCAGTTTACGACCTATTCAAATACAAAAAAACCGGACAATTTGTCCGGCTTTTTTCTGGCGAAAACAAGGTTATCGCTAGGCGTCGGGGCCCCGGTGGCGGATATCCCGTCCCTGGACCAGGTAAACAATGTGCTCACAGATATTTTTAGCGTGATCACCGACGCGCTCCAAAGAGCGCAAAGCCCACAGGATATTCATGGACCGAGAAATACTGCGAGGATCTTCCATCATATAGGTGATCATTTCCCGCAATGCCGACTTGTAGTCCATATCCACCTGCCGGTCCTCTTTCATGGTCGCGATAGCCGCCTCGGCATCAAACCGGGAAAACGCATCGAGGGAATCATTAAGCATTTTGCGCACGCAGTTGCCGATATGCCGCACTTCGGTATAACCCCGGGGGGCCTCACCTTCCTCCGAGAGCTTGATGGCCATTTTGGCAATTTTCTGTGCCTCGTCGCCAATGCGCTCCAGATCACGGATGGTTTTTGATACCGCTGTCACCAGTCGCAGATCGCTGGCCGCTGGCTGACGGCGGGCGATCAGCGTGGTACAGGTTTCATCGATATCCATTTCCATTTCATCAATGCGTGATTCCACTTCAATCACTCTTTCCGCCAATCGGCTGTCGGCATCTTCCAGAGCGCGAATGGCATCACCCACCTGCATTTCCACCAGGCCACCCATTTCCAGCATGCTGGTTTTGATTTCCTCCAGGTCTTCATTGAATTGCCTGGAGATATGCTGGTCGAGATTTAATTTGTCCATTGATCGCTCCTGTTAACCAAAACGCCCGGTGATATAGGCTTCTGTCAATGCATGTTCCGGTGCAGTGAAAACTTTTTCTGTGTCGTTGACTTCGACCAGGTGTCCGAGGTGAAAATAGGCCGTGCGGTGGGAAACACGGGCTGCCTGCTGCATTGAGTGGGTCACAATTGCAATGGTGTAATTTTCTGACAATTCAGCAATTAACTCTTCAATTTTTGCAGTGGCGATGGGGTCCAGTGCCGAGCAGGGCTCATCCATCAAAATCACTTCCGGGCTGATAGCGATAGCACGCGCAATACAGAGACGCTGTTGCTGACCACCGGACAGGCCTGTGCCCGGTTGATCCAGGCGATCTTTCACCTCTTCCCACAAACCGGCACGACGCAGGCTGTTTTCAACAATCTCATCCAGCTCTGCACGCCGGCTGGCCAGCCCATGTAAACGGGGGCCATAGGAGACGTTATCGAAAATGGATTTGGGGAACGGGTTAGGTTTCTGGAAAACCATGCCGACTCTTGCACGCAGTGCCACCGGGTCCATTTTGGCGGCGTAAATATCTTCTCCATCCAGGCTCAATTCACCATGAACCCGACAGCTTTCCACCGTGTCATTCATGCGGTTAATACTGCGCAGGAAAGTGGATTTACCACAGCCCGAAGGACCAATCATGGCAATCACTTCATTCTGTCCAATATCCACATTGACATTGTAAATCGCCTGCTTATCCCCATAGAACACATCCACGTTGCGCATGGACATTTTGGGATTTTTGACGAAAGGCTCACCAATGGCCTGTTCGGGATAATCCATGGCATCCGGCCCGGTCTGCTTGGCTGTAGCCTTTTTTTCTAACATTGTTGCTGTGTCTGTTACCAATTTGCTCACCATTATCAGTCCGTCCTGAATAGGTTACCAGCGGCGCTCAAGTTTTTTCCGAAGCACCACGGCCAGTGTGTTCATCATGATAAGAAATGCCAGCAATACCATGATTGCTGCAGAAGTCTTCTCAATAAAGGCGCGTTCCGGGCTGTCTGCCCAGAGGAAAATCTGCACCGGAAGCACCGTTGCCGGGTCAGTAAAGCTACCCGGGATATCTACAATAAAGGCCACCATACCAATCATCAGCAGGGGCGCTGTTTCTCCAAGTGCCTGCGCCATACCGATAATGGCACCAGTCAACATGCCCGGCATGGCCAGTGGCAAAACGTGGTGAAGCACTACCTGCATCGGAGAGGCTCCCACACCAATGGCAGCCTCACGAATGGAGGGAGGCACAGCCTTGATGGCCGCTCGACTGGAAATAATGATGGTAGGCAGGGTCATCAGCGTTAGCACCAGACCACCCACCAACGGCACCGAGCGCGGCACTTGGAAGAAATTAATGAAAATAGCCAGGCCCAGCAGGCCAAAAATAATCGACGGCACCGCTGCCAGATTATTGATATTCACCTCAATCAGATCGGTCCAGCGATTTTTTGGAGCAAATTCTTCCAGGTAAACAGCAGCAGCAACCCCGATGGGAAAGGACAGAGCCAGGGTAACTACCAGCGTAAACAATGAACCCATGGCGGCACCCCAGATGCCCGCCTGCTCCGGCTCCCGTGAATCACCGGAGGTGAAAAAGGTGGTATTGAAACCTAACTTGATCGCTCCCTCCTGCTCCAACTGGTCAATCCAGCCCTGGCGCAGTTCATTGGTGCGACCAGTAAAGGCTCCGTCCTTGCTACCGATGCTCTTGTAATAGGTGTCGACATCATCGTCGGCTATCAGCCACAGGGTTTCCGTCTGACCCATCAATTCCGGGTGGTGGAGTAGCCGTTCACGCAGCTCGTAACCGGCACCACTACTAACCAGGGAGAACAGTTCACGCTTTTCTTTACGCTTACTGACTTCAGGAAACCGCTTCTGTAGCGCATTTTTCACCAGGCCCTGGAAATCTGCCAGTGCCACCTGCTGCTTGTTCTGCAGATCCGTGATACCCAGCACTTCCGCGTCATAGGTCACATCAACCTGGATGGAAGTTTCCAGGAAGGCCTTGTGACCTTTGCCAATAATGTCGACGAATAGCAAGGCTACACAGAGCAGACCAAAGGCGATGGCCATCATGCCATAGGCGCGAAAACGTTTTTCCGCACGGTAGCGTTTGCTCAGGCTGCGCTGGATGGTTTCAGCATGTGAACGTTTTATCTCAGTCATATTGTTCCCGATATTTCTTAACGACGCGCAGGGCAATGAAGTTGAGCACCAGTGTTACCAGGAACAGCATTAGTCCCAGCGCAAAGGCCGCGAGTGTTTTCGGACTGTCGAATTCCTGGTCACCCACCAGCAACGTAACAATCTGTACCGTTACCGTGGTCACGGTTTCCAGCGGGTTCAGGGTGAGCTGCGCAGCAAGTCCGGCTGCCATCACTACAATCATCGTTTCACCGATGGCTCGGGAAACCGCCAGCAAGACACCTCCCACGATGCCGGGTAGCGCGGCAGGAAAAATCACTTGTTTAATCGTTTCCGATTTCGTGGCACCAAGGCCGAAAGAGCCATCCCGCAGGCTTTGTGGCACTGCGTTGATCACATCGTCAGCCAGGGATGAAACAAAAGGAATAATCATCACCCCCATCACCAAGCCCGCAGCCAGCGCACTTTCCGAGGAAACCTGAAGGCCCATACTTTCGCCGCTCTGGCGAAGGAACGGCGCTACGGTCAGTGCCGCAAAAAATCCGTACACAACGGTGGGAATACCAGCAAGGATTTCCAGTGCCGGCTTTGCCAGGCCACGAAACTTCGGCGAGGCATACTCCGCCAGGTAAAGGGCTGACATCAGGCCCACTGGCACCGCCACTAGCATGGCAATCATGGAGATCAACAAGGTACCCACAAACAGGGGAATGGCGCCAAAACTACCGGAAGAGCCCACCTGGTCGGCGCGAATGGCCATCTGTGGGCTCCACTCGGTGCCAAACAGGAAGTCTGTCACCGGTATACTTTTGAAAAACCGCATGGATTCGAACAACACCGACAGCAAAATACCGAGAGTGGTGAAAATCGCCACACAGGCACAAGACAACAGCATGATTTTGAATACTTTCTCAACCTGCTGCCGGGCCCGCAATTGCGGGGAGACTTTTACCCAGCCCCAGCCGAGCCCAAGCACGCCAAGTGACAAAACCACAGCCGTCACCAGATAGCTTCCTATATTTCGCAATTTAGCCAGCTGGTCGGCCGCATGCACCAGCACCGGGTCAGCCCCTTCGCGGCTCAGTGCACCACTGGCAATATTTTCAATACTGTTAAGCAACAGGTTGTGGTCGGCCACCGTTACCGGTTGGTGACTTTCCGGCAGACCATTCAGAAGTGCCGCACTGATAACCGGGTCATCGAACATCAGCCAGAATGCCAGCAACAGGATTGCAGGCAAGGCACACCAGATCGCCGCACGCATTCCGTAGTAAAAAGGCAGTGAGTGCAAATGCCGAATTCCGCCCAAAGGACGGGATAAGGAGACAGAACGGTTGTGAGCCAGAAAGTAGGCCACTGCACTCAGTGCAAGAAGGACAATTACCAGGTTAGCTGTCTGCATAGCGGTGTTACCAACAAAGACCTGTTACAAAGAAAAACAGGGCCTGACTTGCGCCAGGCCCAAATTCACCAACTTGTGGGAGAAGCCACGTTATTATCGATGTGAAACTTACAAACCATCTGCAGTCATTGGCTTCTGGTTAATCACATCAGCACCGGTTGAAGTACGCAGTGCTGCTGGCATCGGGATCATGCCTTTTTCAGCCAGGTATCCATCTTCACCCCAGGCTTTTTCAGATGTAAATTCCGCCAGGAAGCCATCAATGCCGGGGACAACGCCGATGTGGGCTTTTTTCACGTAGAAGAACAGTGGCCGTGAAATGCTGTAAGACTTGTCAGCAATGGTTTCAAATTCCGGATTCACACCTTCGATGGTAGAACCCTGAACCACGTCGCTGTTCTGATCCAGGAACGAAAATCCGAAGATACCCAGTGCTCCGTGGTTGGCTTCCAGTTTCTGAATAATCAGGTTGTCGTTTTCGCCGGCTTCAATGTAATGGCCGTCTTCGCGGATAGCGTGAGCCACTGCCTGGAACACTTTCTTGCCTTTTTTGTTGAAAGCGTTTTCGGGGATGCCCAATTTAGCCATCAGCGATTTGATTTCCGCTTCATCTTTTGAGCCACGCAGTGTCGCCAGATCGGCATACTTCTTCGCACCACCTTCCATTGCCAGTTCGGCAAATGCATCCCGTGTACCGGAAGTCGGGGGCGGACCTAATACTTCAATCTTGGTTGCAGGCAGTGTCGGGTTAACGTCTTTCCAGGTTTTGTAAGGGTTGGCCATCAGTTTGCCATCCGGGCCAGGAACTTGTGCAGCCAGGGCCAGATACAAATCCTTACGGGTAAGATTCATGTGCGGTGCGTCAACAGAGTTAGCCACGACAATGCCATCGTAACCAATCTGTACTTCGATAATGTCTTTTACGCCGTTTTCCTGGCACATTTCGAATTCTGATTTTTTGATACGACGTGACGCATTAGTGATGTCAGCATGCTGTGTACCTACACCGGCACAGAACAGTTTCATGCCGCCACCAGAACCGGTGGATTCAACTTTAGGTGTGGGGTTGCCGGTAGCCTTACCAAAACGCTCTGCCACAACAGTAGCGAAAGGGTAAACAGTTGATGATCCGACAATGCTTACATAATCACGAGCGGCGGCAAGCACGGTTGTGCTGGCCATAGACAGTGCCATAACGGCACCGGCAATTGCGAGTTTTTGAGTGTTTTTCACTGTTGCCTCCAAGGCTTATCGTTAAACATCGAACGAGATGCTATTCCGCTTTCGTGACAACCATATGAATACAATGTGACAGTAATATTACAGACGTTGTCCGGTACCGAAAAGGACTGCCTTCTGGTCGCTTCCTTTATAGCTTTATAATGGTTCGCTGTTGCAGGAGAGCTGATAAAAACCATGTCTAATCCCACTCGTCTACTGGAGTCACTAGCCAGAGGCATAGACTGCTTTACCGAAAAAACAGGTCAACTGATTTCATGGCTAACCCTGATCATGATGGTGTTTACCTGTGTGATCGTGGTAATGCGCTATTTTCTGGAATCCGGTTCTATCGCTTTACAGGAGTCGGTGACCTATCTGCACAGCCTGTTATTCCTGCTGGGGGCCGCCTACACACTGAAACGGGGGGGACATGTGCGGGTGGATATTCTCTATCAACGTTTCAGTGCCCGAACCCAGGCTCTCGTGGATGCACTGGGCACCCTACTGTTTTTGATTCCGGTCTCTCTGCTGATTCTGATCTTCTGCTGGGATTACGTGGCCAGCAGTTGGGCCATTGGTGAAGTGTCAAAAGAAGCCCGGGGCCTGCCCTGGGTCTACCTGCTAAAAACCCTGTTGTTGATTATGCCGGTCACCCTGTTGTTACAGGGCATTGCCGAGTTCATTAAAAATCTGCTCTTTTTCTGTGGTATCGGTGGCGACCACACCGGCACACAGCATGAGGGGATGATCTGATGGCTGAATATATACCGCTGTTCATGTTTGCGGTGGTCTGCCTGGTGCTGATGGCTGGCTACCCTGTCGCTCTCACCCTCGCCGGCACGGCGCTGATGTTTGCACTGGTGGGCAGCGCCAGTGGCCACTTTGACATGTCCTTTCTGCACGCGCTCCCCAATCGCCTGTATGGCACCATGGACAACACCACCCTGATCGCTGTGCCGTTGTTTGTGCTGATGGGGGTGATGCTGGAGAAATCCAAGCTTGCCGAAGATCTGTTGGACAGCATGGCCCTGTTGTTTGGCAAGTTTAAAGGTGGCCTGGGTATTTCCGTGGTGATTGTGGGCATGCTACTGGCCGCCAGCACGGGGATTGTCGGAGCCACGGTGGTCACTATGGGGCTCATGTCCTTACCCACCATGCTGAAACGCGGTTACGACCCGGCACTGGCAACCGGTGCCATTTGTGCAACCGGCACCCTAGGGCAGATTATTCCACCTTCCATCGCACTGGTTTTACTGGGGGATATCCTCTCCAGCGCCTACCAGCAGGCACAATTGAGCCAGGGCATTTTTACACCAAAAACGGTTTCCATTGGCGACCTTTTTGTCGGTGCCATTGTTCCCGGCCTGGTGCTGGTCTCAATGTATATCGGCTACTTGCTGTTTATTTCCCGACTGAAACCGTCATCCGCTCCGGTAGCGTTTACAACCGACGATCATCAAATTAGCGCCGCCCGGTTACTGCGCAGTCTGTTGCCTCCGGTCATTCTGATTGTTGCCGTGCTCGGTTCTATCCTGAAAGGGGCCGCCACGCCTACCGAAGCTGCAGGTGTCGGAGCAATGGGAGCAACCCTACTGGCCATCTGGCGTGGGCAACTTGACCTGCCTCGCCTTAGGGAAGTGACCCGTTCCACCACAGAAATTACTGCCATGGTGTTTCTGATTCTGATTGGCGCAGCGGTTTTTTCCCTGGTGTTTCGTGGCTTCGGTGGTGAGGAACTGGTAGCACATCTGTTTGATCACATCCCCGGGGGGGTGATTGGCGCGACGCTGGTGGTCATGCTGGTGATTTTTCTGCTCGGGTTTATTCTCGATTTTATTGAAATCACATTTGTGGTGGTGCCCATCGTGGCGCCGGTTCTGCTGGCCATGGGGCTGGACCCCGTCTGGCTGGGCATTATGATCGCCATTAATCTGCAGACATCTTTTCTGACGCCACCTTTTGGCTTTGCACTGTTTTATCTGCGCGGCGTTGCACCTGCATCGGTGAAAACCGGGGATATCTATCGCGGTGTGATCCCCTTCATTATTATTCAGCTGCTACTCTTATTGATGCTCGCGCTATGGCCGGGGCTTGCCACATGGCTACCCAATGCCATTTTCAATGGCATTACGTTTGACTTATAACCTATAAAAAGAGGAATTGTCTGTGAGCACCATCAATCAACCGCCCGCTCCCTGTGGGGAATTGACCCTGCAAACCATAGCCATGCCCAAGGATACGAACGCCAGCGGTGATATTTTTGGTGGTTGGCTTATGTCACAGATGGACCTTGGCAGCGCCATTATGGCCCAACGTATTGCAAAGGGCAGAGTCGCCACGGTAGCCATCAGTGAAATGGCTTTCCTGCGCCCGGTCCCCGTAGGTGCCATCGTCAGTTGCTACTGTGAGCTGGTTGAAGTGGGGCGCAGCTCCATGAGCATCAATGTGGAAGTGTGGATCAACATCGAATCCACCAACGAACCCGCCAAAGTCACCGAAGGCCAGTTTGTGTTTGTCGCCATTGATGAAAGTGGAAATACCCGAAAGGTGGATCAACAGCTTTCGGGTAGCAAGGAAGACTAACCAGGCGGTTAATCAGGCCCCATTTTCCTCTTTCAGGGTCTCCAGGTATTTAGTTAGTTCCTGATAACCGCCGATGTACTCTTCGCCATGAAAGATTTGCGGCACGGTGTTCACAGGTTTGCCGATGGTTTTCGCCAGGTCGGCCGGTGTAATGCCTTCTTCATGAATATTGACATAACGGAACGGCAGCTCTTTGGCCTCCATGACCGCCTTCGCCTGGCGACAGAAACCACATGCGTCATGTCCAAAAATTGTGAAGCGCTGCATGATGAACCTCCTCTTCGTATGTCATCAATAGCTATCACTATAGAACCTCTGCATTCCATAGTTCCATTTGATTAAATTTATGCTTTTGATAGGCAGGTGCTATTTTTTGCCCGTCGACAGAAAAGCATCCTTAAAAACACCGCCAACCCCAAGGCCGCAAACAGATGCTTCAGAGTATGTCCGCTGACGAGCCCAGACCATTGGTAAATATCACGATCGAACGCCTCAAAGCATTTTGCCAGTAGGTAACAGAAAAGTACCCACACAATATCCCCAGACCTGGTGAAGCGGGATGGCTGCATCAACATGATCACCGGTATACCTACCAGAGGAAGAAACTGTACCAGTAGATAGGCACGCAGATCTCCGCGACCCATCTGCTCCGTGATATGCCAGTAGCCAACCGACATTACGCCGATCAGAATCAATGGATACAACCACCGCTGCAAGGCGCGATGGCTATGTTCTGACACCAACCCACAGGTCAGAGACATGAATGCAACACTCATGGGCAACCGGTCCCACACTAATCGCTCATTATCTGGCGCCGCATGAAAATAACCGGAACCCAGGCCAATACAAAATACAGCGTAAAAAAAGATCCGGTAAACGGGTGTAGTTGAAAAATTATCGTGAACCAGTTTTCGGGTTTTATCCAAATAAATACCGACTATTACAATGACTAAAAAGGGTAGGCTGGAAATAATATTCAGAAAATGATTAATCCCAAAAAAATTTCTCTCATCTGAAAAAAGATTGTAATTTTCTGGTTGTGGTATTGGATCTGTTGCAGCAAAAAATATGGCTATTATCAGGACAAATATAACTACAAAAAATATTCCTGATAATCGAAGTTTTTCCGGCATTTATTTGCTCAGATTTTTTATCATTAAAATGGCATCACCCGTGTAGTGAATCAGTGGGTGTGGCACTATTCTTTCCCGTTGAACTTCCTTGTAACCAAGCTTTTCATATAACCTGACCGCATCCGCATTCTCTTCAAATACCACCAGACTCAGGGTATTAAACTTGCGTATTTTTGCTTGTTGTTCAGCCAGTTGCATTAGTTCAGTGCCTATACCCAACCCACGATATTCCGAAAAGAGCGCAACTCCGCAAATATAGAAACTGTTGTCGAACTCCAGGTGGCTATAGGGTGCCAACACCGGATCATCGGAGACAGTTCCATCACTGATCATTGGAAATGCCACCAACATGCCAATTATTTTTTTATCTTTTTCAACAACAATACAATTTTTATAGCTGAAGACACTGTCTTCATTTTCATAACGCCTCTGTCCGATGTTATAAATATTTTCTCCGTCCTTCGCCAATTGAGTCCAGATGTAATCAGCTACACCATCAGAGGAAATACTGTACAGCTCTGCAATTATTCGGCAGTCTTCTTTTTTTGCGGCACGAAACTCCAGCATTATTATTAATTTCCCAAGCCACTATAAATAATGCCAAGCCATTGTTCCGTTGTCAGGAACCCGTCACCCCACTCTGCTTCGTAAGATTTTATGGGGTGCATGGCTATCACCTCCTGCAGTGATTTTCCCTCCGCTTGCAACGCACTGAGCGTGTTGAAAACACCGACCAACATATCCCGGTAGGCCATCAGCTCAGTCCTATTTCCCACTGGCCCATGCCCGGGAATGATTTTTGTCTGTGCATTCGAGAGGGCAATGATCTGCTCGGTAGCCGCAATGACCCCGGCCAGGCTGCCGCCGTGTTCAACATCAATAAACGGGTAGAACCCGTTGAACCAGATATCCCCGGCGTGAATCACATTGGACTGCTGGAAGTGCACCACAGCATCGCCATCCGTATGGGCATTGGCCACATGGAATACGTGGATGGTTTCCTGATTGAGATGAAACGTCGTATCGTGGCTAAAGGTAATCACCGGCAAGCCCTCACTGGAGAGCGCCGGAACATCCCGATTAAAGGCGGAGATATGGTTATCACGGGAAAGCAGCTTTCTGACATTATCGTGCGCGATGATCAATGTGCCTTCGGCACCCAGGTTTTCATTTCCCCCGGTGTGGTCAAAATGCCAGTGGGTATTTACCAGAAACCGGGGTGTACCACCCCCCAGTTCACCGATCTGCCACAACAGTTTGCGCGTCAGCGGGGCAAACTGATCGTCAATCAGAAACGTGCCATCTTCTCCAATGGACACGCCGAGGTTGCCGCCCTCTGCTATCAAGGCATACAGATTTTCACCAACCCTGGTGGTCTCATAGTTGACGTTTTCCCAGTGATGGTCTGCAAGCGCCATGTTTCCACAACTCACCACTGCCGCCAGTACAAAGGTTTTCAGCACCTTGCTCATAAATCACTCCATTTCCATTAATTGTAGTTGATGCTTGTCCCAACGATAAAAAAAGCCCCTGGGTTAAGGGGCTTTTTGTTATTAGATTTTAACGATCAGCTGGCGAGCGCTAAAAGAGGTCTTCTATGGATAGGTAGCGTTCACCGGTGTCGTAACTGAATACCATCACCTGACTACCAGGAGGAATCTCCGCCAGTTTCTGATTGACGGCAGCCAAACTGGCTCCGGACGAGATGCCGACGAAAATGCCCTCTTCCCTGGCACACCGCCTTGCCATTTCAAAAGAATCTTCCTCGGAAACCAGAATCGTCCCATCCAGAATGTCCGTGTTGAGTACTTGGGGAACAAAGCCGGCACCAATACCCTGAATGCGGTGAAGTCCTTTTTCTCCGCCACTGATGACCGGTGATTTCTCCGGTTCCACCGCCAATACCTGTGTATTGGGGAATTTTTTCTTCAGCACTTCAGCGCAACCGGTAATATGGCCCCCAGTACCGACACCCGTAATCAGATAATCGATGCCCTCGGGGAAATCAGCGAGAATTTCCTGCGCGGTGGTTTCCCGGTGTACCTTGACGTTGGCGGGGTTGTTGAACTGTTGTGGCATCCAGGCATTATCTGTTTCTTCCAACAGCTCATTGGCTTTGGCAATAGTACCGCCCATACCCAGCTCTTTGGGTGTCAGCACCAGTTCTGCACCGAGTGCCTTGAGGTATCGGCGCCGCTCAACAGACATGGATTCCGGCATGGTCAGCACCAGGCGGTAACCTTTCACCGCGCAGGCCAGCGCCAGACCAATGCCCGTGTTGCCGGAGGTCGGCTCAATGATCACCGTATCCTTATTGATCAGGCCTTTCTCCTCCGCGTCTTCCAGCATGGCCAGCCCGATCCGGTCCTTGATGCTGGAGCCGGGATTAAAGCGTTCCACTTTCATCCAGACGCTCACATCCCCCGGAAAAAGTTTTCCCAGGCGTACATGGGGCGTATTGCCAATGGTTTCGAGAATGTTGTTGTATTTCATGCCGTGGTTCTCTGCGTTTGGTTATGTCTGGGTTAGTTCTGAATTCTATCTATAAACAGGTTAGCCTCATCGATAGATTTCTGCATATCCAGAATAAGTCGGTTTACATCGCCGCTGATGCTATTCAACTCTCCCTTGAGTGCATCTATCGCTCTGGCGTTCAGGTTGTGCTTGAGATAAAGCACCTGGTCGCGCATGGCGCTCAACACCGGTTTGATACTTTTCTCGGCGCGACGCATGGCCGCCAGCAGGTGTTTATATTTATACCGGGTGTCGTGTAGTTTTTTTGCACTGTCCTCACGCAGTGTCCGGTTCTCAATCAGCTGCAGCTCGTCTTCCCACTCATCAAACAGGTCTTCAGCGACATCTTCCACCGCAGCGATGCGCTCTGAGATCAGGTTCGCGGCTTCCACGCTATCCTGATATTCACTGTCCAGGCGGGTATATTGTTGCTCCAGATCTCCGCCATCAAAGTTAACCACGGCTCGATACTGTTCCAGTGCATCCCGGAATTGTTCCTGGGCATCTTCCTGTGCTGTTCGCGTATCTTCTATCCGATCAACCAGAATATCCCGCTTGTGAACGCCCACCTTTTCCCATGCGCTGTAATAGGCTGACTCGCAACCGAGCAGGGTGAAAAACAGAAAAAACACACACCAGATTTTTTTCACTCGTCATACTTCCTTGATCTACAGTCCACATTATTTTCTACCATTACCGAACACCATACCAACCCACCAGCATCAATCCCACATCCGGTCAGCGAACAGGGGTGAAACCCCTTACTATTCATGGGTTGCAGCCTTATAATTGCCAGCTTTGCACGCCAATAGGGGAAGCCAGGTGTCACAGGCATCAGCGGACGTTTCAACATTTCAGGGGCTGATTCTTGCCCTGCAACAATTCTGGGCTCAGCATGGCTGTGTCATTCTGCAACCGCTGGACATGGAAGTGGGTGCCGGCACATTTCATCCCGCTACCTTTTTAAGGGCTATCGGGCCGGAAACCTGGAATAGCGCTTATGTTCAGCCCTGTCGCCGTCCCACCGATGGCCGATACGGTGAAAATCCCAACCGGCTGCAGCACTATTACCAATTCCAGGTAGTACTTAAGCCGTCCCCCGACAATATTCAGGACCTGTACCTTGAGTCGCTTCGCATGCTGGGTATTGATACCGCCATTCACGATATCCGCTTTGTTGAGGATAACTGGGAATCACCAACCCTGGGTGCCTGGGGTCTGGGCTGGGAAGTCTGGCTAAACGGCATGGAAGTTACCCAGTTCACCTATTTTCAACAAGTCGGTGGTCTGGAATGCTACCCGGTCACCGGTGAAATCACCTATGGCCTGGAGCGTATTGCCATGTACCTGCAGGGTGTCGACAGTATCTATGACCTGGTGTGGACCCATGGCCCTGAGGGCGATGTCACCTACGGTGATGTGTTTCATCAGAATGAAGTAGAAATGTCCACCTTCAACTTTGAAGAAGCCAATGTCGATTTTCTGTTCAAGAGTTTCGATGTCTACGAACAGGAAAGTCAGCGGTTGATTGAAAAGGGACTGCCCTTACCGGCATACGAGATGGTTATGAAGGCCTCCCACGCGTTTAACCTGCTGGATGCTCGCCACGCTATTTCAGTCACTGAGCGCCAGCGTTTTATTCTGCGGGTTCGCACCTTGGCCCGCGCCGTAGCACAGGCTTATTTTGATTCACGCCTTGCCCTAGGCTTCCCTCTGGCGCCTAAGGCCCTGGCAGAAGAAGTTACCCGTCTGGCTGCGGAGGTTAAGGCATGAGCGCTGATTTTCTGGTTGAAATTGGTACCGAAGAACTGCCACCCAAGGCGCTGCTGAGCCTATCAGAAGCTTTTCGCGATGAAATTCTCACCCAGCTTTCAGAACGCGAGCTGACCTTTGGAGAGGTAACAAGTTACGCCGCACCCCGTCGACTGGCTCTATACATCAAAGCACTGGATGAACAAACTCCGACCCAGGAAATCATCGCCTGGGGACCACCGGTCAATGTTGCCTTCAAGGATGGCCAGCCAACCCGTGCTGCCGAAGCTTTTGCCAGTAAAAACGGCATTGCTATTGACGAACTTTCCAGCAAAGTGGAGAACGATGGCAAGCAGGAAAAGCTCTGTCACCGCGCCACCCAGGCAGGCGAAGCCACTGAATCCCTGCTCGGTACTATCGTGGAAAAAGCCCTGGCTGCGCTGCCTATTCCGAAACGCATGCGCTGGGGTGCCCGCCGCGAAGAATTTGTCAGGCCGGTTCATTGGGTGCTAATGCTGTTGGGCGACCGCGTGGTGCCAGCGAAAGTTCTCGGCCTCGATGCCGGACAGCAAACCCGCGGACACCGTTTTCACGCACCGGCAGCCATTACCATTGATTCTCCCTCAAGCTACGCGGAACAGTTGCGCAGCGCCTACGTGATTGCGGACTTTTCCGAACGCCGTGAACTGATCCGTAAAGGCGTTACTATCGCCGCCAAAGAAGCTGGCGGGAACGCAGTCATCGATGACAGTTTGCTGGATGAAGTTACCGCGCTGAATGAGTGGCCGGTTCCGCTGGTGGGCCGCTTTGAAGAACGTTTTCTGCAAGTACCGCCTGAAGCACTGATTTCTTCCATGAAAGAGCACCAGAAATACTTTCATGCAGTAGATGCTGAGGATAATTTGCTGCCTCTGTTTATCACGGTGGCAAACATTGAAAGTCGCGATCCTGCACAAGTGGTGGATGGCAATGAGCGCGTGATCCGTCCACGCCTTAGCGATGCCGCCTTCTTCTACGACACTGATCGCAAAACATCTCTGGAATCACGCCGGGATACCCTCAAATCCATTGTCTTCCAGGCGCAACTCGGCACGCTGTATGACAAAACAGAGCGGGTAGCCCAACTGGCTGAATCCCTGGCAGCCAGCACCGGAGCCGATCCAAAACTGGCGGCTCGCGCTGCCCAGTTGTGCAAGTCGGATCTTGTCAGCGAAATGGTCGGCGAGTTTGATGATTTGCAAGGCATCATGGGGCGTTACTATGCCGTTAATGATGGCGAACATGCCGAGGTAGCGGAAGCATTACTGGAGCAGTACCTGCCCCGCTTCGCCGGTGACCAACTGCCGCAAACAGCCACCGGCGCTACACTGGCCATCGCCGATCGCTTGGACACATTGGTTGGCATCTTCGGTATTGGCCAGCCACCGACTGGCTCCCGTGACCCTTTCGCCCTGCGTCGTGCCAGCCTGGGTGTGCTGCGCATTCTGGTTGAGAAAAAACTGGACCTGGATTTACGCACGGCCCTAACCCTTGCCGCTTCGGCTCACGATTTACCATCAATCAAGACGGGCTCTGACGAAGTCGTAGAGCAAGTACTTACTTACATGGTTGACCGCTTCCGCGCTTGGTACGAAGATGAATCTATCCCCGTAGAAGTTTTCCTGTCCGTTGCAGCACGCCAGCTCAGTAACCCCCTGGATATTCACCTGCGGGTACAGGCTGTTAATGCCTTCAACCAGCTTCCGGAAGCACAGGCATTGGCCGCTGCAAACAAACGCGTTTCCAATATTCTTACCAAACAGGACACAGCATTTGACAACCCGGCCATTGATAACACGCTGCTCAATGATCCTGCTGAGCAGGTACTGGCAAAAACACTGGTGGAACTCAGTAATCAGGTTAAACCTCTACTGAAGACCCGCGACTATACCGATGCCCTGAAAAAGCTGGCCTCCCTCAGGGAGCCTGTGGATCGCTTCTTTGATGACGTGATGGTCATGGTGGATGATGTTGCTGTTCGCAATAACCGTCTGGTGTTGTTACAGCAACTGCGGGAACTGTTCCTGGAAGTGGCAGATATTTCACTGCTGGTTCCCGCCAAGTAAGCCATGAAGCTTATTATTCTCGATCGGGACGGTGTCATTAATCAGGACTCCGACAACTACATTAAATCATTGGAAGAATGGGTGCCGATCCCCGGCAGTATCGAAGCCATCGCTCGTCTTTCGAATGCCGGCTATACCGTGGTGGTTGCCACCAACCAGTCCGGCATTGGTCGCGGCCTGTTTGACCTTGACGAGCTGGAAGCCATGCACGCCCGACTGAACGAGCTGGTACTGGAACAGGGCGGCGAGTTATCCGGCATTTTTTATTGCCCACATACGCCAGATGACCAGTGCCTCTGTCGCAAACCGGCCCCTGGTTTACTGGCTGCAATTGCAGAGGAGTTTTCTACAGACCTCGCTGGTGTGCCATTAATCGGCGATAGCCTGCGGGATCTGCAAGCCGGACTCAAATACCACTGCTCTCCGATTCTGGTCAGAACCGGCAAGGGCGCAGCAACGGAAAGCAAGTTGGCACAACAGCCCGAATCCGAACTGGCAACTGCGCCGGTTTTTGACGACCTGTCGGCTGCCGTCACCAACCTGCTTGAGACAACACAGGACAGCTAACATGAATACACCCATCATGTATCTGCGCTCCATTTGCTTTTATGTGCTGTATTTTCTGATCGTTATTTTTTTCGGTGTTGTGTCTTCCCTGTCTGGACCTTTCCTCAGTTACATAAACCGTCATCGCATGCTGACGACCGCCGGTATGCTGATTGTTCGTTCCCTGAGTCTGACCTGCGGGGTAAAAATCAAAGTAGAGGGCCTGGAAAACATTCCCGAAGGCCCCTGTGTTGTACTCAGCAAGCACCAGTCCACCTGGGAAACGTTTTTTCTGCAGCGCCTGTTTAGGCCAGTCAGTACCATATTGAAGCAGGAACTGCTGAAAATCCCTTTTTTTGGTTGGGGTATTCGTCTTATGCACCCCATCGCTATTGACCGCAGCAATCCCAGGCAAGCCATGGTTCAGGTGATGCAACAGGGAAAACAGCGTATTTCCGAAGGTAATCGCGTTGTGATTTATCCCGAGGGTACACGCACCCCTTACGGCAAAGTAGGGAAATACGGACGCAGCGGTGCGGCACTGGCCATTGCCTCACAGGTTCCTGTCGTCCCCATTGCCCACAATGCCGGATACTGCTGGCCATCTCATCAGTTACTGAAGCGTTCCGGTGTGGTTCATGTCGTCATTGGCAAGCCTATCAGCACTTTCGACAAGGAAAGCCTGGCGCTTACCGAAGAAGTGAAAGAATGGATCGAAGAGCAGCAAGACAGACTTGATGTGCGTTAATAGCCAAGATAACGTTCTGTATATGGCAGGTGTTAGCGGGTTAGCCTAGACTGTATCAATAATATTCAGGGAGAGAGAAAACCTATGTCACCGTTAGATAATGGTACTTACACAGGCCCGGAACGCCGCTCTGACCAGCGTCGAAAAAAAACAGATCGGCGTGAAGATGTTCGTTTTGAGCCAGGCAAGGATGACCGTCGGCAGGGTAAGGGACGTCGTAAATCCGATGGTGATCTCTGGCGTCAGCATGAAAAGTAACCCTTGCTGACAAGAATACATTCAGTCATAAAAAAACCGGCGTTTAAGCCGGTTTTTTTATTTATATCAATGGGTTAGACATCAAGGTTGGTCACAAGAAGCGCATTATTCTCAATAAATTCTCGACGTGGCTCTACCTGGTCACCCATCAGGGTATTGAACATCTGATCTGCCGCTATGGCATCTTCCACGGTCACCCGCAACATTCTACGGGTTTCCGGGTTCATGGTGGTTTCCCACAATTGTTCCGGGTTCATCTCACCGAGACCTTTATAGCGCTGGATATTATAGCCCCTGCGGGATTCCTGCATTAACCAGTTGATCACCTCACTGAAGCTACTCACGGATTTACTACGCTCACCGCGCTGAATGTAGGCACCCTCCTCTAACAATCCCTGGAGCTTCTCCCCCAATGATCGAATAGCGGCATATTCGCCGGAAGCAAAAAAGTCATGGCTAATACGATACGTGGTAGGTACACCATGTGCCGTAATTTCGATAGATGGCCGGTAGATATGCCGTTCAGTATCTTCCTCCACTTCCACCCGATAACGGTGCCCTCCGGCAATATTATCCAGCTCCAAACTGGCAGACAGTTCACTGCACCACTGTGCAACGGTTCCATGGTCCGACAAAGCCTGTGTATCCAGAGCGGGCAAGTACACCATTTTGTGCAGTACGCCCTCTGGATAAACCCGAGACATTCGCTCGATAATACTCATCACACGGCGATATTCAGTCACCAGTGATTCCAGAACGGTACCGCTGATTCCGGGCGCCTCGGCACTGACGTGCAAACTGGAATTTTCCAGCGCTGACTGGGTCAGGAAATCTGTAAGTGCCTGATCATCCTTAAGATATTGCTCCTGCTTACCCTTACTGATCTTGTAGAGGGGCGGCTGGGCAATATAGATATGACCACGCTCCACCAGCTCCCGCATTTGCCTGAAAAAGAAGGTCAGCAACAGCGTGCGAATATGAGAGCCGTCCACATCGGCATCGGTCATGATCAGAATGGTGTGATAACGAAGTTTTTCTGGGTTAAATTCCTTAGCCCCGATGCCACAGCCCAGAGCAGTAATCAGTGTTCCCACCTCTGCACTGGACAGCATCTTGTCAAAACGAGCTTTTTCTACGTTCAGAATCTTACCTTTCAACGGCAAAATTGCCTGTGTGCGTCGATCCCGCCCCTGCTTGGCAGATCCACCCGCAGAATCACCCTCTACCAGATAAAGCTCTGACAATGCCGGGTCCTTTTCCTGACAGTCTGCCAACTTACCCGGCAACCCGGCGATATCCAAAGCACCTTTGCGGCGCGTCATTTCACGGGCTTTACGGGCGGCTTCCCGAGCACGAGCTGCCTCAACCATTTTGGTTACAACACTTTTCGCATCCTGGGGATTTTCCAGCAGGTAATCGCCAAATTGGGCTCCCATTTCCTGTTCTACGGCGGTTTTCACCTCAGAACTGACCAGTTTGTCCTTGGTCTGTGACGAGAATTTTGGATCCGGTACTTTGACAGAGATAATCGCGGTTAAACCTTCGCGTGCGTCATCCCCCGTGGTGCTGACCTTGGCATTTTTGCCAATACCTTCCTTTTCTATGTAGTTATTCAGGGAGCGCGTCAGTGCGGCGCGAAATCCAGCCAGGTGGGCACCGCCATCTCTCTGAGGGATGTTATTGGTATAGCAGAAAATATTTTCCTGAAAGCTGTCATTCCACTGCAGGGCAACTTCCACACCAATACCGTCATCCCGCTGCATATCGAAGTGCATGACTTGGTTGATGGTATTTTTATTAACGTTCAGGTACTCAACAAAGGCTTTCAGGCCTCCTTCATACTCAAACACATCTTCTTTTCCTGTGCGCTCATCCATTAGCACAATGCGCACGCCTGAATTCAGGAAAGACAGCTCCCTGAGCCTTTTTGCGAGCATTTCAAAGTGAAATTTGATGTTGCTGAAAGTATCCGGTGAGGGGATAAAGTGAATCGCTGTGCCAGTTTCTTTGGTTTCGCCGACAACTTTCAATGGTTCCTGGGGTACGCCGTGATGATAGGTTTGTTCGTAAACATTTCCTCCACGACGGATGGTGAGACGCAACACAGAGGACAGCGCATTTACTACCGAAACACCTACACCATGTAAGCCACCCGATACTTTGTAGGTATTATCGTCAAACTTACCACCAGCATGCAGTACCGTCATAATGACTTCTGCCGCAGACACCCCCTCTTCGTGAATCTCTGTGGGTATACCGCGGCCATTATCAACCACCGTGACTGACTCATCCGGGTGAATGATAACTCTGATTTCTGTGCAATGACCGGCTAACGCCTCATCGATGGAGTTATCGACTATTTCGAACACCATATGGTGTAGGCCTGTGCCATCATCAGTATCACCGATGTACATTCCTGGCCGCTTTCTTACCGCATCGAGACCCTTTAGGACCTTGATACTGGACGAGTCGTAATTCTGTTCTTCGCTCATGGTTTGTCCTGTAACGACATTAATAACCCGAATATGGGCCTCAATCACCAGCCTCTTCCGTGATTTCACCCTGTTCCACGTGGAACAATTTTATGGCCTGTGGCGGCGACCCTTCCCACAGTCCCAACAATACGTGTTTGTCGACACCGGTTATAAACACCTGCGCCCCAAGCCGCCCTAGCAGCCGGGTCACTAACATGCGGTGCCTCAAATCCAATTCCGCTGCTAAATCATCTATTAGATATAAGCCATGCCGTCCCGTTTTCTGGTGGTACAAGTACCCCTGAGCAACCAACATGGCTATAGCCAGTATTTTTAATTGTCCTCTGGACAGTACATCACTGGCATTATGTCTATCTATACGTATTCTCAAGTCTGCCCGGTGTGGCCCGTGATGCGTAGTCTTAAACTGCTGGTCTCGACTTCGGTCTTCCAACAGAATCTCTGATAGAGTCTTATCTTCATCCCAACCCTTAAACAGCGCAAACCTGACACCCTGCAACTCTGGCGACAATTCCTGCAACACATCATTCAATACAGGAAGAAGTCGCTCTAGGTAACCTTTTCTTTCCGCTGTGATTAGCTCTGCTGAATCGACAAGCTCTTTGTCCCAAGTAGCCAGTAAATCAGTGTCTATTCTAACATGCCGAAGGAGTGAATTGCGTTGCTTAAGGGTGCGCTGGAATCGTTGAAACTGTCGCTGATAGCCTTGTTCCACGTGGAACACACCCCAATCAAGGAAGCGACGGCGATGCTGCGGTGAGCCCTCCAGCAGATTAAAGCCATCCTGGTTGATCAGCAGAATAGGGAGAGCCTCTGCAAGTGATGACGCCGTATTGACTGATACCCCGCCCACTTTGAAGATTCCACTACCTTGCCGATAGCGTGTCACACCTAGTGGAATTTCCCTGCCACTCGGCTCCGTCGACAGACCAAAGACCGTACACTCGGCCTGACTCTCATTGATGACTGCCTGGATTTGTCGATTTTTAAATGAGCGCCCTCGCCCCAGCAAAAAGGCGGCCTCCAGAAGACTGGTTTTACCACTTCCGTTGCTACCGTAGAGCAGGTTGAATGTTGTGCTGAGATGGAGCTGGATCGGCTTGAGATTTCTCAAGCCGCAAACATCCAGTTTTGTCAGGGGCATGGTGTGCTACACGGACCCACTTTCTAGAGGCGCATGGGCATGACAACATAAGCCGCGCTTTCGTCTTCCGGATCCTGCATCAATGCACTGCTGTTGGCATCTGATAACACGAATTGTACATCCTTGCCTTTCAGTACATTGAGGACATCAATGATATAGCTGACGTTGAAGCCAACTTCTAGCTCTCCGGAATTGTAGTTAACCACCACTTCTTCCTGAGCCTCTTCCTGCTCGGGGTTGTTAGCCGTCATGGTCAATACGCCATCATCAAGCACCAAGCGTACACCACGATATTTTTCATTGGAAAGTATGGATGTACGACTGAAGGCATGGCGAAGATCTTCACGATTGCCAGTTAATGGTTTGTCTCCACCCTTCGGTAAAACCCGCTCATAATCCGGATAGGATCCATCAACCAGTTTTGAAGTAAAACAGCACTCTGGGGTGGTGACACGGATATGGTTATTACCGAGAACTACCCTAACCTCTCCTCCTTCTCCACCCATCAGTCGGGATAACTCTATAACTGCCTTGCGCGGAACTATGACCTGGAGTGGGGATTGATCAACTCCCGGCAATGGAGCATCTTTCATGGCGAGGCGGTGGCCATCTGTCGCCACAGCCCTGAGACGGCCGTCGCCAACTTCGAGCAACATGCCGTTAAGGTAGTAACGAACATCCTGCTGTGCCATGGCAAATGCTGTACTGTCCAGCAACTGCTTGAAAAGCCCCTGATCAATATTGAATTCGCAATTACCTGGTCCACCATCAACACTGGGGAATTCGCTGGCTGGGAGTGTAGACAAAGTAAAACGACTACGACCACTGGTAATGAGCAAACGACCCGCAGCTTCTTCCTGCAGGGACAACTCACTTCCATCCGGTAGTGAACGACAAATATCCATCAGCTTTCTTGCTGGTACGGTAATTTCTCCCTCGTCGGACATACTCTCCATCTTGAGTTGGCCGATGATTTCCACTTCAAGGTCAGTACCTGTTAACGATAGCCGACCATCTTTTAAGGAGATCAAAACATTGGACAGGATTGGCAGTGTCTGACGGCGTTCTACTACACCAACTACCAGCTGAAGCGGCTTTAAAAATTCTTCTCGCGATACGCTGAACTTCATCCGTTATTCATCCCAACTATTAGAAGAGTAAAAGTAAAGAGGTTGCTTATTATGAGCGATAAATGTACCAAAGACAGGCGTTAATTAAATCAGCTTTTTAAGTCGTTAATGTTCTCATCAACTGCTTGATATCATCGCTGATTTCTCGACTGGTTTCCTGCAATTCTTTCACCTTGCGGCAAGCATGCAAAACCGTGGTGTGGTCGCGGCCACCAAAGGCTTCTCCGATTTCCGGAAGGCTGTGACTGGTGAGCTCTTTGGCTAAAGCCATGGCAACCTGCCGAGGCCTGGCAATGGATCGACTACGCCTTTTCGATAACAGTTCTGACAACTTTACCTTGTAGTATTCAGAAACTACTCGCTGAATATTATCAATCGTAACCAATTTGTCCTGCAGCGCCAGCAGGTCCCGCAACGACTCCCTGATAAGGTCTATATCAATGGGCCTACCTGTGAAGTGAGCGCTTGCTATCACTCTTTTTAGGGCACCCTCTAGCTCTCGAACATTAGAACGGAGGCGCTGGGCAATAAAAAAAGCTGAATCCGTAGGTAGCTCCACTTTAGCCTGAAGCGCTTTCTTGATCAGAATAGCCACCCGGGTTTCCAGCTCGGGCGGCTCTACAGCTACGGTAAGTCCCCAGCCGAAGCGAGACTTCAACCGTTCTTCCAGGCCATCAATTTCCTTGGGGTAGCGGTCACAGGTGAGGATCATTTGCTGCCCGCCTTCCAACAAGGCATTGAAGGTGTGAAAGAACTCTTCCTGGGATCGCTCTTTACCAGCAAAAAATTGGATGTCATCAATAAGCAGCGCATCAACGGAACGGTAAAAACGCTTGAAATCATTGATGGCATTTAACTGCAAGGCTTTCACCATATCGGCAACAAAACGTTCTGAGTGCAGATAAATAATTTTTGCATTGGGCTTTTGCTGTCGAAGCGCATTCCCTACCGCGTGCATGAGGTGCGTTTTACCGAGACCAACTCCTCCGTAGATAAAGAGGGGGTTATATGAACTACCCGGGTTCTCTGCCACCTGACGGGATGCCGCTAAAGCCAACTGGTTGGATTTGCCCTCCACAAATGAAGAAAACGTAAACGTTTCATTAATATTGCTTTGGTGATTTAGCCCACCTTCAACTCCCGAGTTTCGGGTGTCGGGAACGACCTGGATGCGTGTTGTACTTTCAATTACGGGCGCATTTACCTTTGGAATGTCCACCGGTGGCAGTTTCACCGCCGGTGACAGCGTTCCGGATTCCACGGTCACTGAGCAACGCTTACCGCTAATCTGCTGGAAAAGCTCAACAATGCGATCAAGGAACTTATCGGATACCCAGTCTTTGACGAATCGGTTCGGGGCAAGGAGTTGAATGTTGTTTGAGGTGTCTTCAGGTTCTGTCGGTTGGTCTTCAGAAATATTAAGCGTTAGGGGTCTTATCCAGGTATTGAATTGTTGGGCGGGTAACTCTTCCTGCAAGCAACCCAGACATTTTTCCCATAATACTTGTGCCAAGCCCAACCCCTTTTTTGTTTTATCCGTTCGATTGTCGCTAACTGCCACGCTCTTTTTTGTGCCGATAGTCTATCGGGAATAATCCTGCTTATCCACACCTGTTCATAATTTTTGCGAAGGAACACAAAAAAATAACTTGTTGTTTATCATCGAGTTACTAAATATCAATTGACTTATATTATGCACAGATAAAAATAATTTTTTGATTATTCTTTGACCACATCCTGTGGATAACCTGTTGGTATCTAGTGGACATGCAGGGGGTTATCTGTCGAGAAACTTCTAAGGTATTGTTCTTGCTAGGTTCTTAGAATTTGGTGACCGGGCCACTATCAAGAGTCACTTGCCAATACAAAAACTGGAGAAGATTCTACCCAGCATATCATCTGCGGAGAACTCACCCGTGATTTCACCCAGGGCCTGCTGGGCCAGCCTGAGATCTTCCGCCAACAGCTCCCCTGCCCCTGCCTCCTGCAGCTGCCTTTCGCCTGCTGCCAAGCTTTGTTGTGCCCTGTGCAAAGCATCAAGGTGTCTGCGACGAGCGATAAATGTTCCCCCACCTCCACCGGTATAACCCATACAATCCTTGAGATGGGTAATTAAGGCGCCTAGCCCCAAGCCTCCTTTGGCCGACAACGCTATTACCGGAGTGGCAGCACTATCATCCTGACCACAAGGCAACCCCGACAGATCAGCCTTGTTGAGAATAAAACTGATATTGGTTTTATTGGGATAGCGCTCATAAAACTCTGGCCAGATCTGCTTCGCCTGCAATGAGTAGTCTTCCGTGCTATCAATAACAAAAAGCACCCTGTCGGCATTTTCAATTTCCTGCCAGGCTCTTCGTATGCCCTCCATCTCGACGATATCCCCTGTCTCCCGCAGGCCCGCAGTATCAATGACATGCAATGGCATGCCATCAATACTAATCTCCTCCCGCAACACATCGCGAGTCGTGCCGGCAATATCGGTGACAATGGCACGCTCCCTACCCGCTAGCGCATTGAGAAGACTTGATTTTCCTGCGTTGGGTTTGCCGGCAATAACCACGGTCATCCCCTCGCGCAATAAACTGCCTTGTTGGGCCTGTTTAAGCACTTCACTCAGCTTTTTATTTAGCTCACCGAGCTGCCTCAATACCTGGCCACCGGCGAGAAAGTCTATTTCTTCCTCAGGAAAGTCGATGGCGCCTTCAACGTAAATCCGAAGGGATATCAATCCCTCAACCAGTTCATGTATTCGGTTTGAGAAAACACCTTGCAAGGATCGCACAGCACATCGAGCCGCATCGCTGGAAGAAGCATCAATTAGATCAGCAACCGCTTCTGCCTGAGCCAGATCTAGCTTGTCATTAAGGAATGCCCGTTTTGTGAATTCACCCGGCTCAGCCAATCGCGCACCCAGGGATAGCGCGCGTCCCACCAGAAGATCGAGGACTACCGGCCCCCCATGCCCCTGGAGTTCCAACACATCCTCGCCGGTAAAGGAATGTGGCGCCTTGAAATAAATGGCTAACCCCTGATCAATTACCTCTCCATCTGTATCCAGGAAATCACAAAATGTGGCGTTTCTCGGATTCAGATTTTTTCCTATAACAGACGTTATAAAGGGGAGGATGTTCTTGCCGGATAGTCGCACAATCCCAACACCACCCCTACCGGGGGCCGTGGCAACTGCGACAATGGTATCTTGATCCAAAACCCAACCTCCAAGAAAAAGGGCTCCCGAAGGAGCCCCTATCTTATTTTTTTGCCGGTGCGCCCTCAATCTGCCGTGTGATGACCCACTGCTGAGCAATGGACAGCAGGTTGTTCACCGTCCAGTACAACACCAGGCCGGCTGGGAAGAACATGAAGAAGAAAGTAAATGCTATTGGCATCATCTGCATGATCTTCGCCTGGGTGGGATCCGGAGGCGTTGGGTTCAATCGCATCTGTACAAACATACTGGCACCCATTAACAGTGGCAGGATGAAGTAAGGGTCTTTGACTGACAAATCACTAATCCACAGAATCCAGGGTGCGTGACGCAACTCGACACTTTCAAACAGCACCCAGTAAAGCGAAATAAAGACGGGCATCTGAACCAGGATGGGCAAGCAACCACCCATGGGATTCACTTTTTCCCGTTTGTACAGATTCATTGTTTCCTGGGAAAGTTTTTGCCGATCATCTCCATAGAGGTCTTTTAAACGTGCCATCTCTGGCTGCAGCTTCCGCATATTCGCCATCGAACGATAACTGGTTGCCGACAGCTTGAAAAAAGCCAACTTGATAAGGACCGTCAGCAGAATAATCGACCAACCCCAATTACCGATAAGTCCCTGTATATGATAAAGAACCCAGAAGATGGGTTTGGCGACCCACCAGAGCCAACCATAATCGACAGTGAGATCCAGGTAAGGTGATATTTCCTCGAGTCGGTACTGATCCTTGGGCCCAGCATAAAAAGAGGCTTTCAGTTCGCCTGTTGTACTTGGTGCTACTTCAATCTGTGGCGAAGTAAAACCAAGCGCGTAGAGATCCTGATTTCCCAGCTTGCGGAGGTTAAAGTGGTTGACGGCCGACTGATCCGGAACCCAGGCACTAATGAAATAGTGCTGGATCATCGCTACCCATCCTCCAGTCAGGCTCTCTTTGAAAGCCTCTTTTTGCAGGTCTTCAAAATCCAGCTTTTTGTAGTTTTCTTCTGTGGTATGTAGCGCTGCTCCCAGGTAGGGGCTCATGCCCATACCATTGGTAGCCTGTGGTTGATGGCTGTCACGCTTTATTTGACCAAACAACGATCCGTTCCAGGCTTGATCGCTTTTGTTGTCCACCAGATAGGTGACGTCAAGCAAGTAATCACCACGGTTGAGGGTATATCGCTTGATGATAGAAACGGTACCCTGCTGGTAGGTCATGTCGACCTGAAGACTTTGTTGATCGGCCGCGATGGAAAAACTGTCTGATGTCGCCATGAATATCGGGCGATTTTTACTGGTATCAGTGCCATTGGGACCAATCAGCCCACTCTGGGCAATGTAGGTGGTGGTCGCTGTGCGATTAAGCAGAATAAACGGGTCTGTGCTGTTTTCCAGTTCCGTCAAATGCTTGAGTAGTTCTACACGAACAATATCACCACCATGGGTATCAACGATGATCTTCAGTACATCTGTAGTGATGGTAACGAGTCGGCTTTTTGTCGGCTCTACTGAAAGCGTTGGTGTTTGCGGTGTGTTGGAGTCGACAACAACCTCCGGCAGGTCACCTACCGTTTCTGTTGCGGAAGTCAGATCCGGAGTTTCCGATACCAGCACCTCAACCATACTATTGTCTGGTTGGGGCTTATGGGCTTCCTGAAATGTGTTCCATTCCAGGAACAACATGTAAAGCACCACGAGCATGGCGCCAATAAGCAGCGAACGTTGCCAATCCATAGTTATTTCAACTCTGAGTTTGTTCTGGTTCTGGTACCGGGTCGTAACCCCCGGGGTGAAAAGGGTGACATTTTATAAGCCGACGCAGGGTTAGATAACCCCCTTTTAATGTTCCGTGGTGATTTACTGCCTCAATGGCATAGCAGGAACAGGTAGGGTGAAAGCGACAGCGATTACCCAGAAGCGGGCTGACAAGGTATTGATAACCTCTGATTAAATAGACGATTGCAGCACGTATCATTTATCCGCTTCCAGCTTTCGGGACAAGCGCTGCCAGCTTTGATTAAGCAGCCGGGTTTGCTCATTGCGTGTCAGCTGATCAAGACCCTGACGTGCTAGAAAAATGATATCAAGTGAATCTAGATAACCCTGGGCAGAGCGAAATGTCTCGCGCACCACCCGTTTGACACGGTTGCGATCTACTGCATGACGGATATTTTTCTTGGCAACCACCAGACCCAGCCTGGGGTATGAGAACTGATTGGGTCTTGCCAGCAGCAACAGGTTTGGGTGAGCAACCTTATAGCGTGTGTCACCAAAAACAGCCCGGTAAGACCGGGCTGTCAGTAGGCGTTTGTTTCTTCCAAAAGTAAACTCGGGCACATGTCTGCCCTGATAGAGGGTATCTATCAGGCTGCTAGGCGCTTCCGGCCTTTTGCACGACGGCGGTTAATCACCTGACGGCCATTTTTGGTGGCCATACGAGCGCGGAAACCGTGAGTACGTTTACGCTTGAGCACGCTGGGCTGAAATGTTCTTTTCATGACTGACTTCCGTTAACTGTGTAATACCTTGCAAAGGGCGGGCGATTTTAATGAAAAACCTCTCCAAGATCAACGAATCATATGGGGTTGGCAAAAATATCTCCTCCACCCTGGTTATACACAAAGTTATCCACAAATGAACACTGGTTACCCACACCACTGATTAACTTGTGAGTAATAGGGGGTACAACCCCCTGAATAACCTCAGGATGAAATTGTGTATAACTCAGCTTCTGGCTTTTCTGGGGATAAAGTGGCCTTTTATCCACGACTAACTCAAGGGTAAGAGGCAGCTTTCATGCAGGTTACTACGAGGGTTTTAAGTGGCATAACAAATTGTTTTTATTAGAAAAAAAAGGGTTTTACACAGAAGGTGTTTCCTCTATATATAACTATAAGTTTAAAAACTTATATATCTATACATATATATCTATTTATTTTTCTTTGTTCATAATCTTATTCTGATCATCGGTGCTTCACCTCCATTCACAAAAAACCTTAAACGAAAGGCGATTATTTTTTAGTCAATCTTTCGTATAATGGCGCCCCTTTTTCACTTCCCCTTGAGGTTTTACCCACAATGGACTATCCAGACAACTTTGATGTGATTGTCATTGGGGGGGGACATGCCGGTACGGAAGCCTGCCTTGCAGCAGCTAGAATGGGCTGCAAAACCCTGTTATTGACGCACAACATCGAAACGCTGGGTCAGATGTCCTGTAATCCCGCCATTGGTGGTATTGGGAAGAGCCACCTGGTTAAAGAGGTGGATGCTTTGGGTGGAGCCATGGCGAAGGCCACCGATCTAGGTGGCATACAATTCCGGGTTCTTAACTCTCGCAAAGGGCCTGCAGTGAGAGCAACCCGTGCCCAGGCTGATAGAGTGCTCTACAAGGCGGCTATACGGAGTATTTTGGAAAACCAGCCCAATCTCTGGATTTTTCAGCAGTCAGCCGAAGATCTCATCGTTGACGATCATCGCGTCACCGGGGTTGTAACCCAGATGGGCCTGCGATTTATGGCTCAGGCGGTGGTATTAACGACAGGAACATTTCTGGGCGGAAAAATTCATATCGGGCTGGAAAACTATGCCGGTGGCAGAGCGGGTGACCCGCCATCCATTGGTCTGGCGAAACGACTGCGTGAGTTACCCTTGCGTGTCGACCGGTTGAAAACGGGCACCCCGCCGCGTATTGATGCACGGAGCGTAGACTTCAGTGGGTTGCAGGTACAGTGGGGTGACCAGCCGGAACCGATCATGTCTTTTCTCGGTTCGGTCGATGAGCACCCGGAACAAACCTGTTGCCATGTGACCTACACCAATGATCGCACCCATGACATTATTCGCAGCGGCATGGATCGCTCACCCATGTATACCGGCGTGATCGAAGGCATTGGCCCCCGTTATTGTCCATCCATCGAGGACAAAGTCGTGCGCTTTGCCGATAAGGAAAGCCACCAGATTTTCATTGAGCCGGAGGGTTTGAGTACCCACGAGTTGTACCCTAACGGTATTTCTACCAGTTTGCCTTTTGATGTGCAGATGCAACTGGTGCGCTCAATATCCGGATTTGAAAATGCCCATATCACCAGGCCCGGCTATGCCATCGAGTACGATTTCTTCAACCCCCAGGATCTGAAGTATTCTCTGGAAAACAAGTTTATCAACGGACTGTATTTCGCAGGCCAGATCAATGGCACCACAGGCTATGAAGAAGCGGCGGCACAGGGGTTACTGGCAGGTATCAATGCGGGTCTTCAGGTACAGGGAAAAGAGCCCTGGTGTCCCCGCCGGGACGAAGCCTATATAGGCGTGTTAGTCGATGATCTTATTACCATGGGTACTCGTGAACCCTATCGGATGTTTACCAGCCGGGCCGAATATCGTCTGTTACTGCGCCAGGATAATGCGGATCTCAGATTGACAGAAACCGGGCGGCAACTCGGTGTCGTGGATGACAGCCGCTGGCAGGCCTTTGCAAAAAAACGCGAACAGATAGAGCGTGAGCAGCAACGCCTGCGAACCACCTGGGTACAACCGGGCAGTGAGCAAGCTGGTGTGCTGGAGCAAAAAACAGGGGCAACCTTAAGCAGGGAGTACAGCCTGCATGACTTGCTGAAGCGTCCGGAACTGGGCTATAGCGATATCAGTACAATGAACGAAGAAATGATTCCTGGTGATGTGGCGGAACAGGTTGAAATTGATGCCAAATACGCTGGCTATATCGACCGCCAACAGGAAGAAATCGAACGCATGCAGCGCCAGGAAAATACACCGATACCGGCAGATTTCGACTATGACTCGGTGAAAGGATTATCTAACGAGGTCAAGCAGAAACTGGCGGCGGCGCAACCGGATACCTTGGCCAGAGCGTCCAGGATTCCTGGCGTAACCCCAGCGGCCATCTCATTGCTGCTGATTTACCTTAAAAAGAAATCCGTATCCGAGCAGAAAATAGCCTGACGTATGGCTGATTTGGCTTCTAAATTGCGGGCTGGCCTTGATGCGCTTGAACTTCCCCTCTGTGATCAGCAGGTTGCATTACTGCTGGACTACCTGTCGCTGCTACAAAAGTGGAACAGGGCATATAACCTCACGGCTGTGCGAGATCCGCATGAAATGTTATACCTGCATCTACTGGATAGCCTAAGTATTGCCAAATATATTCAGGGCAATGAGCTGATCGACGTGGGGACAGGGCCGGGCCTTCCTGGTATCCCTCTGGCGATCTGTTTTCCAGACCGCAAGTTCACTCTGCTGGACAGCAATGGCAAGAAAACCCGCTTTCTGTTTCAGGCAAGAAATAGCTTGAACCTTGATAATGTCCGAGAAGTGCAGAGCCGGGTTGAAGCTTACCAACCAGATACACACTTTGATGCTGTGATCAGCAGGGCTTTCAGCAGCCTGCTCGATATGGTGGAAAAATGTTCACACCTGCTGGCAACTGGAGGTTGCTATTACGCCATGAAGGGCCAATACCCCCAGCAGGAGTTGAGTGAGCTGCCAAAACACTATAATGTCATTGCCTCACATCGGCTAGAAGTGCCAGGGGTGGAGGGTCAGCGACACCTGGTAGAGATAGCACCTGCTTGAGGACCCCGCTTTGACCAAGACATTTGCCATCGCCAACCAGAAGGGAGGCGTGGGTAAAACCACCACCAGTGTCAATTTGGCAGCATCCCTTGCCACCTTCAACAAAAGAATCTTGTTGGTGGATATGGATCCCCAGGGTAATGCCACCATGGGTTGTGGTATCAACAAAAACCAGCTGGCGATCAGCGTACTCGATGTACTCACGGGCGATACAGTGACAGAAAAGGCCCTGCATCGCTGTGAGTCGGGAGCCTTTGACGTACTGCCAGCAAATGGTGACCTTACCGCAGCCGAGGTAGAGCTGTTGAAACTACCCAGCCGGGAGAGTCGATTGCGCCACGCCCTGGCTAGAGTGAAACAGAACTACGATTACATCATCGTCGATTGCCCCCCATCCTTGAGTCTGCTCACAGTAAACTCGCTGGTGGCTTGTGATGGCGTGATTATCCCGATGCAGTGTGAGTATTATGCCCTGGAGGGTTTATCGGCTCTTGTAGGAACCATCGGAAAAATAGGCCAGTTCTTAAACCCGGGATTGCAGGTCCAGGGCATACTTCGCACCATGTATGACCCACGCAACAGCCTGACCAACGAGGTGACAGGCCAGTTACGCCAGCATTTTGGCGATCGTGTATACCGCATCGCGATACCCCGCAATGTACGTTTAGCGGAAGCGCCTAGTTACGGACAGCCGGCACTGGTTTACGACAAACATTCAAAGGGAGCGCTGGCTTACCTGGGGCTCGCCGGAGAAATCATTCGTAGAGAAAAAGCCGCCAGGGCGCAAACGGGAACTACAGGTTAAGTTATGGTCAAGAGAAAAGGTTTGGGGCGCGGTCTGGATGCTCTGCTTGGGGTAGAGGAGAGCTCATCCACCAGCGAGGCTGGTCAGGACAACGAGCATCTGAAAGAGCTTCCTGTTGAATTCATGCGTCGTGGCAAGTATCAGCCACGCAGGGATATGCACCCGGAAGCCTTGGAAGAACTGGCAGACTCAATTCGGGCACAGGGCGTCATGCAGCCGATCGTGGTTCGCTCCCTGGGCGAGGACAGCTACGAAATCATCGCTGGAGAGCGTCGCTGGCGCGCCTCGCAATTGGCCGGATTGGAGACCATTCCCGCCCTGATCAGAAATGTTTCAGACGAATCGGCTATGGCCATGGCGCTGATTGAAAATATTCAGCGTGAAGACCTGAATGCCATGGAAGAAGCCCAGGCGTTGATACGCCTTCAGGAAGAGTTCGGGCTAACACAACAGCAAATTGCACAGGCAGTGGGTAAATCCCGGAGCAGCGTAGCCAACTTTCTGAGACTGACGGCCCTCACAGAAGAAGTACAAAAATTACTGGAACACGGTGATCTGGAAATGGGTCATGCAAAAGTGCTGCTCGGACTGGAAGGAGATCGTCAAATTGAGGCAGCCCGCCAGGCTGTAGCGCGAGGCATGTCTGTGCGACAGATTGAAGATCTGGTAAAGCGCATGCAGCATGAGCAGAACCAGCCAGAAAAAACGAATGAAAAGAAAGTAGATCCGGATATCAGGCGTCTTGAAGAGCGTCTGGAAGGGCAACTGAGTGTTCCTGTGCGTATTGAACACTCTGCCAAGGGAAAAGGAAGGCTGGTTTTGAAGTACAACAGCCTCGATGAGCTCGAAGGGATACTCGACCATATCAAATAGTGATCATTGGTGATTAATCATAAGTTACATCAATTGCCATTATTTGCCGCAAAGGTGCTGGAACCGGCCAGTAATGGCAAAGATTTGTTGAATCTGAAAATTGGACTACCTATAATTGCCGCCCGTTTGGGTCGGTGAAATTATGGGCTCAGGCAAACAACGCGGATGGGGGGTAGCTACTTTATGAAAGCTACCATCAAGGTACCACCGGTAGGGCGCATAGCGCTGATAGAACTGGCAATACTCATGGTTGCCACGTTGATCACACTACCGATAGATGTAACCTTATCCAGCTCTCTGATGATTGGCGGCATTATTTATGTGCTGCCCCATGCCTACTTCACACGATGGGCATTTCGCTATCAGGGAGCCAGACAGGCCCCGAAAATACTGCGAGCCATATACTGGGGAGAAACGGGCAAGTTGTTGCTCACGTTGGTTTTGTTTGGCCTCACATTTAAGTATGTTGAGGAATTAAGCTTGCCAGCATTGTTTCTCGGGTATGGCGCTATGGTAATAGTGCAGTGGTTTTATGCCGCTAAGGCATTGAACGCTAACAAATAGACCTCGCTGGTTTGAGAGACAAGAAATGGCAGGCGACACGCAACAGACGGGTACAGAATATATTCAGCACCACCTGACCAACCTGACGTTTGGTCATACGGAGCACGGTTGGGGATTTGCGCACAGTGCTGCAGAAGCCAAAGAAATGGGCTTCATGGCAATCAATGTGGACAGCTTGGGCTGGTCAATTGGTCTGGGCTTGGTTTTCGCTTTGTTGTTCCGTTGGGCGGCCAAAAGAGCGACCACAGGTATTCCTACCGGCTTGCAGAATTTTGTAGAACTGATGGTTGAGTTTGTGGATAGCACTGTTAAAGATAGCTTCCATGGCCGCAACCCCTGGATCGCCCCGATGGCGCTGACCATCTTCGTCTGGGTATTCCTGATGAACCTGATGGACCTGATACCGGTAGATGTTGTGCCCTATCTGATGAGTCTGGCAGGTGTCCACTTTCAGAAAATCGTACCTTCGACTGACCCCAATATCACCCTGGGCATGGCCTTGGCTGTATTCTCGATGATTATCTACTACAGCATCAAAGTGAAGGGTGTTGCTGGATTCCTGGGTGAGCTGTCCCTTCAGCCTTTCAGTGCAAAAAACCCACTGGTACAGGCGATATTCGTCCCTATTAATCTGGCCCTCGAGCTGGTTGGCCTGCTGGCCAAGCCCTTCTCTCTTGGTCTGCGGCTCTTCGGCAATATGTATGCCGGGGAAATGATTTTCATCCTGATTGCCATGATGTATAGCGCAGGATTGATACTGGGCACGTTCGGTGGTGTTTTACAGTTGGGGTGGGCGATATTCCACATCCTGGTCATCACCCTGCAGGCATTTATTTTTATGGTTTTGACCATCGTGTACCTGAGCATGGCGCACGAAGATCACTGATTTACGTTTAACTTTATAACTTACTCTAGTATTAGGAGAAAAAAATGGAACTTATCATGATCGCAGCCGCAATTATGGTTGGGTTTGGCGCACTGGGTGCCGCTGTTGGTATGGGCCTGTTGGGTGGCAAGCTGCTGGAAGGCACTGCACGTCAACCGGAATTGGGTCCCATGCTGCAAGGTAAAATGTTCCTGCTTGCTGGTCTGATCGATGCGATCCCCATGATCGGTGTGGGTATCGGCATGTACCTGATCTTCGCTGTTGCTCCAGGTGTCGCAGCTTAATTTTGACATCCCGATTCTTTTACTTAACTCCAAGAACGAGGTGTTGGTGTGAATATTAACCTGACCCTATTCGGGCAGCTGATTTCTTTCCTGTTCTTCATATGGTTCTGCAAGAAATTTGTATGGACTGCCCTTATCGGTGCAATGGAAGAACGGCAGAAGAAAATTGCCGATGGTCTGGACGCTGCAGATCGTGCCTCTCGAGATCTCGAGTTGGCACAGGAAAAAGCGGGCGAGCAACTCAAGGAAGCCAAACAAGAAGCGGCTGTTATCCTTGAGCAAGCGAACAAGCGCGCAGCTCAGATTGTGGATGAAGCGAAGCAACAGGCCAAGGCCGAAGGCGATCGTTTGAAAGCAGCTGCTCAGGCAGAGATAGACCAGGAAGTTAACCGTGCGAAAGAAGAACTTCGCAAACAGGTAGCTGTTCTGGCACTTGCAGGCGCAGAAAAAGTCCTGCAGGCAAACATCGACGAAAACGTTAACCGCGAGCTGGTCGATAATCTGGCAGCACAGCTGTAACCGAGGTTTGTCATGGCTGAATTGAGCACTCTGGCTCGGCCCTATGCAAAAGCAGCGTTTGAATACGCCGCTGACGCGGGTGATCTGCAAGGCTGGTCTGACAGTCTTGCGGTTGCCGCTGCCGTAGCACAACAGGATGCAGTAGGAAAACTGCTGAGCTCGCCAAGTTATACGGCGGCACAGCAGGCAGAAAAAATGGTACAGATTTGCGGTGATTCAATGTCGCCAAAAGCGCTGAACTTTGTTCAGGTTTTGGCCGAAAACCACCGACTGCAACTACTGCCAAATATTTATCAGCAGTTCGAAGTACTGAGAGCTAACCGCGAGAAAACCCTTGAGGTGACAGTGACCGCGGCCGCTGAGATCAGTAGCGAACAACAAGAAAAGCTGGCCAGTGCGCTAAGCGCCAAACTGGAACGTACCGTCAATATGCAGGTGTCTATCGACAGCAACCTGATAGGTGGCGCAGTGGTACGAGCCGGGGATACCGTCATAGACGGATCCATACGCGGACGTTTGGCTAAACTCGCCGAAGCATTAAATTCCTAGGATTGAGGACCAGAGCAAATGCAGCAACTGAATCCATCCGAAATCAGTGAAATCATCAAGCAACGAATTGACAGCCTTGATGTTTCTTCTGAAGCGCAAAACGAAGGTACTATCGTATCCGTATCCGACGGTATCATCCGCATCCACGGCCTTGCCGACGTGATGTATGGTGAGATGATCGAATTCGAAGGTGGTGTCTATGGTATGGCACTGAACCTGGAGCGTGACTCTGTAGGTGCCGTAATTCTGGGCGACTACCAGTCTCTGGCAGAAGGGCAAAAAGCCCGTTGTACTGGCCGCATCCTGGAAGTTCCGGTTGGTCCGGAGCTGGAAGGACGCGTGGTTGACGCACTGGGTAACCCGATCGACGGTAAAGGCCCGCTGAATGCCAAAATGACCGATGCTATTGAGAAGGTAGCGCCCGGTGTAATTGCACGTCAGTCAGTAGATCAGCCAGTACAAATTGGTCTGAAGGCTATCGACTCCATGGTGCCAATTGGTCGTGGACAGCGTGAGTTGATTATTGGCGACCGTCAGATTGGTAAAACTGCCATTGCTGTCGACGCCATCATTAACCAGAAAGGCTCAGGCATTAAGTGTATTTATGTCGCTGTTGGCCAGAAAGCATCGTCCATTGCAGCAGTGGTACGTAAGCTGGAAGAGCACGGCGCGATGGAACACACCATCGTGGTTGCAGCAACAGCATCTGACCCGGCCGCCATGCAGTTCCTGGCACCGTTTGCCGGTTGTTCCATGGGTGAGTACTACCGCGACCGCGGTCAGGATGCCCTGATCATTTATGATGACTTGACCAAACAGGCTTGGGCATATCGCCAGATCTCCCTGCTGCTGCGTCGTCCTCCAGGTCGTGAAGCCTATCCCGGTGACGTATTCTATCTGCATTCACGTTTGCTCGAACGTGCAGCCCGCGTAAATGCAGACTACGTAGAAAAATTCACCAATGGCGAAGTTAAAGGTCAAACTGGGTCGCTGACGGCACTGCCGGTTATTGAAACCCAGGCTGGTGACGTATCTGCGTTTGTACCAACCAACGTGATTTCTATCACCGACGGTCAGATCTTCCTGGAAGCTGACATGTTTAACGCCGGTGTTCGCCCTGCTATGAATGCCGGTATTTCGGTATCTCGTGTGGGTGGTGCGGCTCAGACCAAGATCATGAAGAAACTGTCCGGTGGTATTCGTACCGCACTGGCACAGTACCGTGAACTGGCAGCATTCTCACAGTTTGCGTCAGATCTTGATGAAGCCACCAAAGCCCAGTTGGACCACGGTGAGCGCGTAACCGAGCTGATGAAACAGAAGCAGTATTCTCCTCAGAGCGTGGCTGAGATGGCGCTGATGGTATATGCAGCGGACAAAGGCTACCTGAAGGAAGTTGAAGTTAACAAAGTCGGCGATTTCGAGCAGGCACTGCTTTCTTACATGAAAGCGGAGCATGGCGACCTGCTGAGCAAGGTTAACGAGACTGGTGACTGGAACGACGATATTGATGCCAGTTACAAGGCGGCGCTCGAAAAGTTTGTGAGCACCCAAACCTGGTAATTTCTAATGGGGACAGCACGTGCTGTCCCCTATTGAAAGGCTTAAATTATGGCAGTCGGTAAAGAAGTCAGAACGAAAATCAACAGCATCCAGAGCACTCAAAAAATTACCAGTGCGATGGAGATGGTTGCCGCCAGTAAAATGCGTCGCGCTCAGGAACGCCGTGAAGTCAGCAAGCCCTACGCCGATCGTATTCGCTCCGTTGTTGGCCATATCGCCAATGCCGATTCCGAATACAAGCACGAATATCTTGAACAGCGTGAAGTGAAACGCGTTGGTTTCATTGTGGTGTCGACAGACCGGGGATTGTGCGGCGGCCTGAACACCAACCTGTTCAAGGAAGTTATCCGCTCCATGAAGAGCTGGTCGGAGCAGGGTGTAGAAATCGATCTGTGTGTGCTTGGTAATAAGGCAGCATCATTCTTTGGAAGTCTGGGTGGTAATATCGTCGCGACAGTGCGTGATCTGGGCGATGAACCATCTACTCAGGATCTGATTGGTGGTGTGAAGGTTATGCTGGACGCCTACGAAGGCGGAAAAATCGACAAGCTTTATGTAGTTTCCAACGAATTTGTAAACACCATGACGCAGAAGCCGACGGTATTGCAGTTACTGCCACTTTTGCCTATCGAAGACGACAAGCTGAAGCATCACTGGGACTATATTTATGAGCCCGATGCCAAGGAGTTGCTGGATGGTCTTCTGGTTCGCTATATCGAATCACAAGTCTACCAGGGCGTTGTTGAAAACAAGGCTTGTGAACAGGCTGCCCGGATGATCGCAATGAAAAACGCCACCGAAAATGCTGGCGATCTGATCAACGAGTTGCAATTGCTTTACAACAAGGCACGTCAAGCCGCGATTACCCAAGAGCTGTCTGAAATTGTCGGCGGCGCGGCAGCGGTTTAACAACAGATTTTTAAAGATTTAGTTTAAGAGGAATCGGACATGAGTAGCGGACGTATCGTGCAAATCATTGGTGCGGTAATTGACGTGGAATTTCCCCGCGATCAAGTGCCCAACGTATATGACGCACTGAAAGTTGATGATAAAGGTCTGACCCTGGAAGTTCAGCAACAGCTGGGTGATGGTGTGGTTCGTACCATTGCAATGGGTTCTTCGGAAGGTCTGAGCCGTGGCCTCGGTGTGAACAACACCAATGCTCCGGTCAGTGTGCCGGTGGGTATTGAAACACTCGGTCGCATCATGGATGTACTGGGCAACCCCATTGACGAGCTGGGCCCTATCGGTGAGCAGGAGCGTGCTTCCATTCACCGCAAGCCGCCAGCTTATGATGAACTGGCTGCTTCAACAGATCTGCTGGAAACAGGCATCAAGGTAATCGACTTGGTTTGCCCGTTCGCGAAGGGTGGTAAAGTTGGTCTGTTCGGTGGTGCCGGTGTGGGCAAAACCGTAAACATGATGGAACTGATTAACAACATCGCTACCGAGCACTCCGGTTTGTCCGTATTCGCCGGTGTGGGTGAGCGTACTCGTGAGGGTAACGACTTCTACCACGAGATGCAGGAAGCGGGTGTTGTAAACGTTGAAGAATTCACCAAGTCCAAAGTGGCCATGGTGTACGGCCAGATGAACGAGCCACCCGGTAACCGTCTTCGTGTAGCCCTGACAGGTCTGACCATGGCGGAAAAATTCCGTGACGAAGGTCGTGACGTACTGTTGTTCGTTGACAACATCTACCGTTACACCCTGGCAGGAACCGAAGTATCCGCACTGCTGGGCCGTATGCCCTCTGCGGTAGGTTACCAGCCGACGTTGGCGGAAGAGATGGGTGTACTGCAGGAGCGTATTACCTCCACTAAAGTGGGCTCCATCACCTCCGTACAGGCGGTATATGTACCTGCGGATGACTTGACTGACCCCTCCCCTGCAACCACTTTTGCTCACTTGGACTCCACCGTTGTATTGAGTCGTGATATTGCCGCTAAAGGTATTTATCCTGCGGTAGATCCGCTGGATTCCACCTCTCGCCAGCTGGATCCACTCATTATTGGCCAGGAGCACTACGATACCGCTCGCGGTGTACAGTCAGTGCTGCAGCGCTATAAAGAGCTGAAAGACATTATTGCCATTCTGGGTATGGACGAGCTGTCCGAGGAAGACAAGCAGGTTGTAGCTCGTGCTCGTAAGATCGAGCGCTTCCTGTCACAACCTTTCCACGTGGCAGAAGTATTTACCGGCTCACCAGGCAAGTATGTTTCTCTGAAGCAAACCATTGCGGGCTTCCAGGGCATTCTTAACGGTGATTACGATCACCTGCCGGAGCAGGCTTTCTATATGGTTGGTACCATTGATGAAGCTATCGAAAAAGCCGGGAAAATGAAGTAAACGCGATAATATAGGCGTTAAGATATGGCTATGACTGTACACTGCGATATTGTAAGCGCAGAACAATCCCTGTTTTCAGGTCTTGTTGAAATGCTTGTTGCCTCGGGTTCTCAGGGTGAACTGGGTATTACCTTTGGCCACGCGGCGTTGCTGACAGATCTGAAGCCTGGGCCGGTTCGCATCATCAAACAGGATGGCGAAGAAGAGATTTATTATCTCTCCGGAGGCTTCCTGGAAGTGCAACCCAACAGGATCTCCATTCTTGCGGATTCAGCGCTGCGTGCAGATGATCTGGACGAAGCTGCAGCCCTTGAAGCGAAGAAACAGGCAGAAAGCGATCTCACCAACCAAACTGGAGAGTTCGATTATTCACGTGCTGCCTCTCAACTTGCAGCAGCAGCAGCGCAGCTGCGCACGATCGAGCAACTGCGTAAGAAAATGGGTGGCAAGAAATAACACACCCGAAACACGCTTGAAAAAAGGTGGCATATGCCACCTTTTTTTTGCTCAAAAACTATCCACAGAGCTGCCATTTACCGGGAGTGACATGGCAAAGAGCACCACTTCCTGATTAAATACCTGCATTCAAAAAGGGGGGTACGATGGCCACGGACATAATAGTTTTAGCAGCGGGCAAAGGTACACGCATGAAGTCTGCCCTGCCGAAAGTGCTTCACCCTCTGGCTGGCAAGACGCTCTTGCAACATGTATTGGATACCGCCTCTGCTTTGCCGGATAGCAACATTACAGTAGTGACTGGCCATGGGGCTGACGAGGTTAAAAACAGCGTTGGTCAAGGAGCTGTTAGCTTTGTCGAGCAGATGCAACAGCTTGGCACAGCTCACGCCGTGATGGAGGCAGTTCCCAATCTGCGCGATGAGAGCACAGCCCTAATTTTGTACGGCGATGTACCCCTTATCAGCCATGACACGCTGTCATCGATGATTGCAACAGCCAAAGATAGTATCTCCCTGCTGACTGTCATACTGAATGATCCCACCGGATACGGCCGAATACTCCGCGACGATCAGGGTAAAGTGGCAGCTATTGTTGAAGAAAAAGATGCATCGAACGAGCAGCGTCGAGTCTGCGAGGTAAATACAGGTGTACTTGCCTTGCCGGCCCACCAATTAAAATTGTTGTTGCCGCAGATCGATAACAACAATGCACAGGGTGAATACTATCTCACCGATATTATTTCTCTGGCCGTTGAAAAGGGTATTTCCATTAATACCCAGCAGCCGACACGTATCGAGGAAGTCCAGGGAGTCAATGATCGTCAACAACTGGCATGCCTGGAGCGTTTTTATCAGCGACAGCAAGCAGAACGCCTGATGAAAGCGGGCGTCACCCTGGCGGATCCAAATCGCTTTGATGTGCGGGGTGAACTAGTCTGTGGTACGGATACATCCATTGATATAAACAACATATTTGAAGGGCAGGTTGTTCTCGGAAGTCACGTCACCATTGGCCCGAACTGCCATATAAGCAACAGTATCATCGCCGATCATGTGGAGATTAAAGCCAACAGTATCCTTGAGGGTGCTGAGGTTGCCATGGGTTCAGTGGTGGGCCCCTTTGCCAGGTTGCGTCCCGGAACGATCCTGGAAGAAGGTGCCAAAATCGGCAATTTCGTTGAAACCAAAAAAACACGTGTGGGGAAAGGCAGCAAGATAAATCACCTCAGTTATGTCGGCGATGCGGAGCTTGGAGAGAGCGTCAATGTGGGCGCCGGAACCATCACCTGCAACTATGATGGCGTCAACAAACACCGTACCGAAATTGGCGATCAGGCTTTTATCGGTTCAAATACCTCTCTGGTTGCACCCGTACGGGTTGGCAATATGGCAACCGTGGGAGCCGGATCGACCATTACGAAAGATATCCCCGACGGAGAGCTGGGCTTGACCCGAGCCTTGCAGAAAAACATTACAGGCTGGCAGCGCCCAGTTAAGAAAACCTAAATCACGGAAGTCATAGCGGATAAGAGTATGTGTGGAATTGTTGGCGCTCAGGCGCAGAGAAACGTCACCGGAATTCTGATTGAAGGGTTAAAACGTCTCGAATATCGTGGTTATGACTCAGCCGGTATCGCTGTACTCGACAAAAGCGACAGCCTTCAGGTGCGCAAAAAGGTTGGCAAGGTTGCTGGACTGGTTGACTGCATCGTCGAACAACCGGCACGTGGCTCACTGGGCATTGCCCACACCCGCTGGGCAACCCATGGCGTCCCCAATGAAAACAACGCTCACCCACACATCTCGGGGGGCGTTGCTGTTGTACACAACGGTATCATCGAAAATCACCAGCAATTGCGTCAGGAACTCACTGAGCAGGGTTACGACTTTGTTTCGGATACAGATACGGAGGTGGTTGCACACCTGATTCACTACCTGTTGCCTTCAGTACGTTCACTTAAAGAGGCTGTGCAGCGGTGCGTGCAGCGGCTGGAGGGTGCGTATGCGCTGGCTGTGATCTGTACCACAGAACCCGATGTGCTGATTGGCACGCGCAAAGGCAGCCCGCTGGTGGTGGGCGTTGGTATTGAAGAAAATTTCCTGGCTTCTGACCAGATGGCCTTGCGTCAGGTTACGGATCGCTTTGTGTACCTGCTTGATGGAGATCTGGTTGAGCTGAAAGGAGGCAAATACAGTATTTTCGATCAGAAAAATACAGTAGTAGAGCGAGACATTGTGAAACTGTCCGGCGATGACACTGCCACAGATAAGGGCGGATATCGTCACTATATGATGAAAGAGATCTTCGAGCAGCCCGCTGTCCTGGAAGGTACTCTGCAAGGTCGAATCAGTGATAGCCACGTGCTGCCGGAAGCCTTCGGTACACACGCCAGTGCCATATTTCCCAACGTGCAGGGAGTTCATATCGTGGCCTGTGGTACCAGTTACCATGCTGGACTGGTAGCGCGTTATTGGCTGGAGGAATGGGCTGGTATTCCCTGCCAGGTGGAGGTCGCCAGCGAGTATCGCTATCGTCAGGTGGTTGTGCCAGAAAACACACTGTTTGTCACCATATCCCAGTCCGGTGAAACGGCAGATACCCTGGCAGCGCTGTCTGCAGCTAAACAGGCTAATTATCTGGCGAGCCTGGTGATTTGTAATGTGGCCAACAGCTCTCTGGTGCGGGAGTCGGATATGTCGCTGATGACCTACGCTGGCCCTGAGATCGGTGTAGCATCAACCAAGGCATTTACTACCCAGTTGGTAGCACTGCAATTGCTGTGTATTGGCCTTGGTAAACAGCGAGGGCTATCTGCAGATAGAGAAAAGCAACTGGTACAGGCATTACACCAATTGCCTTCCCTGTGTCGTGAAACGCTGGCGCTGGACAAGGTCATTGAACGGACTTTTGAATGTTTTGCAGAGAAGCACCATGCGCTCTTTTTGGGACGCGGGGTTCAGTATCCGGTAGCTCTTGAGGGGGCGCTGAAGCTCAAGGAAATTTCCTATATACATGCCGAAGCCTACCCCTCCGGTGAGCTAAAGCATGGGCCGTTGGCACTGGTTGACAATGATATGCCGGTGGTGGCAGTTGCACCCAATAACGAACTCTTGGAAAAACTGAAGTCGAACCTTCACGAAGTAAAAGCTCGTGGCGGGCAACTGTTTGTATTCGCTGACAAGGCGGCTGGTTTTGAAGATGAAGACGACGTTACCGTGATGAGCATCCCCCATGTGCCGGAAAGCCTGGAGGCCATCATTTATACCCTGCCCCTACAACTGCTGTCCTATCATGTAGCCGTACTGAAGGGCACGGACGTTGATCAGCCCCGTAATCTTGCCAAATCGGTGACAGTCGAATAAGCCGTCAACGCACGGCTTGCTTTAGGTGACCCGGATGCAGAAGTCGCGGCTTACGGAGCACATAGGTTATAGATGACCTACATCATCGGATTTTGTATTGGAGCCATTCTCGGCCTAACGGGTGCTGGAGGCTCTGTGGTGGCCTTGCCGTTACTGGTTGGGTTACTTGCACTACCCGTACAGACTGCAGCAGGAATGTCTCTGGGTGCAGTCGCCATGGCGGCGGCCATTGGTCTGATGGCCCGCCTGCGCAGCGGAGAAATTGTCTGGTTGCCAGGGCTGTATTTTGCGCTGATCGCCATCGCAGCCCTTCCCCTGGGCAGCTATCTGAATCACCACTTACCGGAAACCCTGTTGCTCGGCCTATTTGCTCTACTGGTTATTACGGTGGCAGTCCGTCTCTGGCACCAGGCCACCGATCAGCCTGAGGCTACAGCAGTGGTTAGGGCTGGTGGTGGCAGTGCAGAGGTGAAGCCACCCATTTGTCGCTTTACCCATGGAAAACCCGGTCCCCGCTGTTTTCTGCAACTCGGACTAGCTGCCATCCTGGCAGGTGTGTTATCCGGTGTGTTCGGCGTCGGTGGTGGTTTTGTTATTGTGCCGGTGTTGATTTTTCTCACCGGAATCAGTGTCCATCAGGCGGTGGCAACTTCAATACTAGTGATTTCACTGGTGGCGGGGTCAGGCTTTGTGCTGTTTGTTGTCAGCGGAGGGTCGACCGACCTGAATTTGTTACTCCCCATCGCCGTTGGCGGCATTGTCGGTATGCTCGCGGGCACCGGGTTGGCGCGCTATTTGGCAGGGCCGACATTACAGAAACTGTTTGCTGTGGTAATGGTGTTACTCGCGATCGGCGTTCTAGTACAGACTCTAGTGAAAGGATAGGCCATGCTATTAAGACAACTGTTTGATCGGGAAACTTGGACCTACACCTACCTCGTTGCTGATGAGAAAAGCCGCGAATCATTGCTGATCGATCCGGTGGTAGAGCGGATGCCTTGTTACCGACAACTGTTAAAAGAACTGGAGCTAAAATTGGCCTATGCACTGGATACACACGTTCATGCTGACCATGTGACAGCTCTGGGTAGTCTTAGGGAAGAATATGGTTGTGAGACCTTGATCAATGACCATGCATTGATGAACTGTGCATCGAAAAAAATCACTGATGGCGAGCAGATCACCTTGGGTGAGTTGGCATTCACTTCTATTTATACGCCCGGCCACACAGACGATTCAATGTGTCTCTACGTTAAAGCGGATGAAGGAGGCTATCTCTTTACGGGGGATACGCTGTTTATCCGTGGCTGTGGCAGAACGGATTTTCAAAACGGTGATGCGGGTCAACTTTATGACAGTCTTCAGACTTTGCTGGACAACTACCCGGAAGATACCTGGGTGTATCCCGCCCACGATTACAAGGGCTGGACTCGCTCTACCCTGGGCGAAGAGCGTCGCTTCAACCCTCGCCTTCAGGTGGCAGATAAATCAGCATTTATTGAGCTTATGAACAACCTTGATCTGCCTAACCCCAAGTTCATGGATGTGGCGGTGCCGGCCAACCTCAGTTGTGGAAAATCTCTGCCAGCAAGCTCTGACTAAGCTTCCGGGGATTCCCGCAACTCTTCCAGGCCGCGTTGCATTTCCAGCAGGTGCTCCTGCAGCTGGCCACCCTTGTGCTGGGCAATGCCGATAGCCAGCACATCAATCAGGACAAGGTGGGCAATCCGAGAGGACAGGGGCGTGTAGATCTGGAAATCTTCCTTGGCATCCACGGTCAGTGGAATGGTGGCGGCATTGGCCACCGGCGAATCGGATGGTGCGATGGCGATCACCACAGCGCCGCGCTTTTTTACCAGCTCGATGGCATTCAGCAGAGTGGTTGTGCGGCCGGATTGGGATATGGCAATCACCACGTCGCCAGGTGACATAAAGGTGGCTGACATATTCTGTAAATGGGGGTCTGCATAGGCAGAGGCAGATACCTGCAGCCGGAAGAACTTGTGCTGACCGTCGAATGCTACCGCAGCAGAGGCACCAAACCCGTAGAACTCGACACGGTTGGCGGCGCAGATGGCTTTTACTGCTCGGTCCAGCATCACCAGGTCCAGGGAATCCCGAACTTTGAGCAGCGTATCTACGGTGGAATCAAATACCTTGAAGGTATATTCGGCGATGGAATCCTTGTCGGTGACGGCAATCTGTCCGTAGCTGGGACTGGAGGCCAGTTGCTGGGCCAGTGCCAGTTTGAAGTCCTGGAACCCCTCACAGCCCACAGCGCGGCAAAAACGCACCACGGTGGGTTCGCTGACTTCCGCTTTTTCTGCCAGGTCTACAATGCGCATACGGATCACATCGGTCAGGTTGGCCAGAATATACTCGGCGACCTTGCGCTCTGATTTGCGCAAGTTTGGCAGGCTGTTACTGATGGCCCAGGTGAGTTCGGCGGGTTTCATGGCAGTTACCAATAGGTCAGGAACTGTATTGTAAATAATTTACAGAAAATTGGAATTTTTGTAGTAAAAACGCCGGTAACTCCTTAACCGCCCGAAGGGGCCATCTGGTAGAATCTTCGGCCATGGATGTAACAGCAATACTTGATCCCCTGAACTCTGCACAACGTGATGCGGTTTCCAGCCAAGCAAAGCATTTACTGGTGTTGGCGGGTGCTGGCAGCGGCAAAACCCGTGTGTTGGTTCACCGCATTGCCTGGTTGATCCAGGTGGAACAGATCTCCCCCTACAGCCTACTGGCAGTGACCTTTACCAACAAGGCAGCCCGGGAAATGCGCGCGCGCATAGAGGACCTTCTGGGATATTCCGGGCAGGGTATGTGGGTGGGCACCTTCCACGGCATTGCACACCGCCTGCTAAAAATGCACTGGCAGCAGGCCGGACTGCCTGAAAACTTCCAGATACTGGATTCTGATGATCAGTTGCGCCTGGTGAAAAGGGTCTATCAGACCCTTGGCATAGATGACAGTCGCTGGCCATACCGTCAGGCGCAGGGATTTATCAATGCACAAAAAGATGAAGGGCTGCGGGCGCGGCACCTTCAGCCCGCACAGGATCCCTATCAGCGCACGATGCAACAGATCTACACCGCTTACGAGGAAGCCTGTGAGCGTGGAGGCATGGTGGATTTTGGTGAATTGTTACTGAGAGCTCATGAGCTCTGGTTGCAGCAACCGGAACTGCTACAGCATTATCAGCAGCGCTTCCGGCATGTACTGGTGGATGAGTTTCAGGACACCAACGCCATTCAGTATGCCTGGCTGAGGATGCTGGCCGGTGATCAGGTACCGTTGACGGCGGTAGGAGACGACGATCAATCGATCTATGGTTGGCGCGGCGCAAAGGTGGAAAACATCCTTAATTTTTCCCGCGATTACCCGGATACCCAGACTGTTCGCCTGGAACAGAATTACCGGTCCAGCAAAAATATACTCGATGCGGCCAATGCGGTCATTTCACGTAATGTTGATCGCCTGGGTAAGAACCTGTGGACTGACGATGCAGACGGTGAACCCATCGCATTGTACGCTGCATTTAACGAGCACGATGAAGCACGCTTTATTGCTGACCGTCTACAGGACTGGACATCCCAGGGAAACCTGAGAGAAGAAGCGGCGATACTCTATCGCTCCAACGCCCAGTCCCGGGTACTGGAAGAAGCGTTGCTACGTGCCGGTATTCCTTACCGCATTTACGGCGGTCAAAAATTTTACGAGCGTCAGGAAATCCGCAATGCCCTCGCCTATCTCCGTTTGCTGGTAAATCGAAATGATGATGCCGCCTTTGAGCGTGTGGTAAACACCCCGACCCGAGGCATTGGGGACAAGACTGTGCAGGGCCTGCGAGAGCTGGCTCGGGACGAGGGGATGTCATTGTGGCGGGCGGGGCAGAAAGCCGTTGATGAAAGCCTACTGCCCGGTAGGGCCAGCAATGCTGTTGCCGGTTTTCTGGCATTGATTGATGAACTGGAAGAAGGCGTCGTCGAATTGCCACTGGCGGAGATTGCCGATCACGTCATAGCTCGAAGCGGACTGATTGATTTTCACCGTCGTGAAAAGGGTGATCGTGGGGAATCCAGAGTGGAAAACCTACAGGAACTCATCACTGCTTGCCGGGGCTTTGAGCCGGAAGACAAAGCGTTATCGGCCCTGCCACAGTTTCTTGATCAGGCGGCGCTGGATGCTGGTGACCGTCAGGCAGATGCGGGCGAGGATGCGGTACAGCTGATGACCCTGCACTCCGCCAAGGGGCTGGAATTCCCGCTGGTGATTCTGGCCGGCATGGAAGAAAATCTCTTTCCCCACCGCATGTCGGTGGAAGAGCCCGGGCGCCTGGAGGAAGAGCGGCGGCTGGCCTATGTAGGCATCACCCGGGCTATGCAGAAATTGTATCTGACCTTTGCCGAATCCCGTCAGCAGTACGGGTCCGAAAGTTACAACGCGGTATCCCGTTTTGTGCGGGATATTCCCGCAGGTTTGATTGAAGAAGTTCGTTTGCGAACCCATGTCCAGCGACCGACCAGTTATGCACAAAAACCCGCTGTATCCCTGAGCGATAGTGGCGCGGATACAGGGTTGTCACTCGGCCAGCGGGTGACACACCACGTATTTGGCGAGGGAGTAGTGTTAAACTTTGAAGGCAATGGTGCCCATGCACGGGTGCAGGTCAATTTTGATAACGAAGGCAGCAAGTGGCTGGTGTTGAGCTATGCCAAACTGACCCCGCTGTGTTAAGGAAAAAGGCAAGATGAAACTGACTCGCGTAATACCTTTACTGGCTTGTTTGTTGCTGGCCGCCTGCGGTGGCGGAGAAAGCGCCGATGGGGCATCCGTTCAGGCGGAAAAGGCTAAGACCTATCAATGGAAGCTGGTGACCACCTGGCCAAAAAATTATCCTGGCCTGGGTATGGCGGCTGAAAATTTTGCCGTGATGGTGGACAAAATGAGTGCCGGCCGACTCAAGGTAAAGGTTTATGGCGCGACCCAGCTGGTACCGGCACTTGAAGTGTTTGATGCGGTCTCCCAAGGCACGGCGGAAATGGGCCATGGCGCTGCTTACTACTGGAAGGGCAAAACACCGACGTCGCCGTTGTTCACCAGCGTGCCTTTTGGCCTCAATGCGCAGGAAATGAATGGCTGGCTACATTATGGCGGGGGTATGGAGCTGTGGCGCGAACTTTATGAGCCTTTTAACCTGGTACCGTTGGCCGCAGGCAATACCGGTGTCCAGATGGCGGGGTGGTTCAATCGTGAAATCAATTCCCTGGAAGACTTGAAAGGGCTGAAGATGCGTATTCCCGGCTTAGGCGGGGAAGTGATGAGCCGGGTTGGTGTCGAGGCGGTCAATATCCCCGGCGGTGAGCTTTATACCTCCATGCAGACTGGGGTGATCGATGCCACCGAATGGGTTGGTCCTTACAATGACCTGGCATTTGGCTTTCATCAGGTGGCCAAGTATTACTATTACCCCGGGTGGCATGAACCCGGCCCGACGCTGGAGTTGATCGTCAACAAACCCGCCTATGAATCATTGCCTGCTGATTTGCAGGCTATCGTGGAGGCCGCGGCGCGGGCAGTGAATCAGGATATGCTCGATGACTATACGGCGCGCAACAATGCCGCGCTCAATGAGTTGGTGAATACCCATGGTGTGGAGTTGCGCCAGTTGCCGGATGATGTGCTGGCTGAGCTTAATCGTGTAACAGATCAGGTCCTGGATGAGATTGCTGAAAGTGACCCGATGTTCAAGAAGGTCTATGCCTCACAGAAAGCCTTCAAGACAGAGGCTATGCAATACCACAAAATTTCAGAAGAGGCTTACTATCGGGCTCGCGAGCTAAAATAATTTCAGTAATGTACGACCCAAAATTAAAGGGGTTCCTTGAAGTTCTCGGGCTCCGGCTCGTTATCAAAATGCTCGCGAAAGGCCTCAACACTGTCGGAGGCCTTCCTCAGCGTGCTGAATTCTGCAATATGGAAAAGAGCCTCACCCTCATTCACCAGAGGTATTTGTGAGACGGCAATCACGATGCCGTCGCCTCGGGACTTAAGTGCCTTCTCGGAACCACCAAAAGGTGATGCCAGGTTAGCCAGTAGCTGCCCTTCCTTGACCCGCTGTCCCAACTTAATTTTGGTACTCACAATGCCATCCCGCTCGGCCCGCAGCCAATAACTGCGTTTCGCCTTGACCGGCACCAGCTTGCGCGGAGTAGTGACCTTTTTGGTTTCCGGCAACATTGCCAGGTGACGCATCACGGCAATAATTCCCCTGACGCCCGCCCGAATCGAGCGCTCATCAAAGCGCAAGGCCTCACCGGCTTCATAAATGATGGCGGGTATACCCAGTTCACTGGCGGCAGCTCGCAAAGAGCCATCGCGTATTTTGGCATCCATAATCACCGGGGAGCCAAATGCCTCAGCCATACCCAGTGTGGCGGGATCATCCAGATTGCCCCGTACCTGGGACAAGTTTTTGCGGTGAATGGCGCCAGTGTGAAGATCGATAACATGGGTGCAGTGGCTAAGCAGTTCATGATGAATCAGGTACGCCAGACGACTGCCCAGTGTTCCCCGAGGGGAACCGGGAAAGCAGCGATTAAGGTCTCGTCGGTCCGGTAAATAGCGGGACTGCTGCAGGAAGCCAAACATGTTAACAATGGGAACAATCAGTAAAGTTCCCTTCAAGCGTTTAAGTAAACGCTTACCAACTATGCGACGGCAGATTTCGATGCCATTGATTTCATCGCCGTGAATGGCGGCGCATACCAATAGAACAGGACCAGGACGACGGCTGTGAATAACCTCTACCTGGAGGTCCACAGGCGTATCCGTATACAGCCGCGCAGCAGGTATGGAAATGAGTCGCGTTTCACCGGGTTTTACGATGGTGCCCGCCAGGGTGAAAGCGTCAACAGTCACTGTCTAGCCCCTGCCCCGGGTTTTGGTTCGTGACTGGCGGGCATTTTTTTCGATAAAACTAATGATGGCACCCGCCACATCTTTGCCGGTAGCAGTTTCTATCCCCTCCAAACCTGGCGAAGAATTCACTTCCATCACCAATGGCCCATGGTTTGAGCGCAGGATATCGACACCGGCGACATTCAGCCCCATGGTCTTAGCTGCGCGTACAGCGGTGGCCCGTTCCGCAGGAGACAGGCGTACCAGTGATGCTGTGCCGCCGCGGTGGAGGTTGGAGCGAAACTCGCCGGGGGCTGCCTGGCGCTGCATCGCAGCGATTACCTTGTCGCCGATGACAAAGCAACGGATATCTGCGCCACCAGATTCTCCAATATATTCCTGGACCATAATGTCGGCTTTTAATCCCATAAATGCTTCGATGACGCTTTCCGCCGCTTTGCGGGTTTCTGCCAGTACCACGCCAATGCCCTGTGTTCCCTCCAGCAATTTAACGACCAGTGGTGGGCCGCCGACCATATCAATAAGGTCGGGGATATCGCTGGGCTTGTTGGCGTAGCCGGTAACAGGCAGGCCGATGCCCTTGCGAGAAAGCAGCTGCAGGGAGCGCAACTTGTCCCGGGAGCGGGTGATGGCCACGGATTCATTGAGAGGGTAGACACCCATCATTTCAAATTGGCGTAGTACGGCTGTGCCATAGGTGGTCACCGATGCGCCAATCCGGGGAATCACCACATCGAAGGCAGGTAGTTCGGCCCCCTTGACATGAATACTGGGGTTTTGAATATTGATGTTCATGTAGCATTTCAGAACATCAATGATTTTCACCTCGTGTCCCTTTTCCATGGCGGCTTCTTTGAGACGGCGCGTGGAATAGAGATCCGGGTTTCGGGAAAGAATGGCAATTCTCATTAAAGTTTTCCGCAACAGTAGGATCGGCCGGGATCGACAGTAAAGCGGTCAACCATGGCTGACCGGCCCAGCAACATCCTGAATTTCATAGCATCCCTGTTGGTCAGGGTCATTTCAATAGGCCACTCTTCCGTGCCCAGAATCGCTGTGGTCTGAATGACCAGGCGACGTTCCCGGTGTCCCCCGGAATCGGAGACCACGCGTTCATCCACAATGGGTGCAGCACAGCAAAGGCTTTGCGTACTACGTTGCAGGGGGTGTACCCAAATCTGGACCCAGGGCGCGCCACGCTCAGTGAAAGGTTCCAGTCGGTGAGCATGCAGGCAGGAGGTGCGGGCGCCAGTATCTACCTTGGCCTTGATCCGGGCAATACCCAAATCAGGCAGTGACAACCATTCCCGCCATCCAACTAATAACGACATATTGTCCTCGATGATTGATTGGTTACCCGTGAAGCCTACGCTTCATTCTTTTTTAGAAATGTCCGAATTTCACGCTCAATCTGCTTGTCACCGGAAGCCAGCGCTTTTTCCAGACCGATTAGCAGCACGTCATGAGCCTCTTCAGGTTGCCCCTGTTTGTGCAGTGAGTGACCGAGCAATTTGTAGGCGGCAGTATAGCCGCTGTCCAGGGTCAGGCAGTGTCGAAGGTGGGGGATAGCCTCATCGTAACGTCGCTCATTGAAATAGGCGCTGCCCAGCCCAAAACGCAACATGGCGGAATCCTTACCCTGGGCCAGCATGGCCTCCAGATTTTCAATCAGGGCCATGGTCGGTCAGTGAAAGATCATGAGCGGGGTTTGTTCATCCATGGCAATACTTTAACGGCGCCAGAACATGGGTGTAAACAAAACGAGAACGGTGAAAATTTCAAGGCGGCCGATAATCATCGCCGCCGAAAGTAGCCATTTGGCCGTACTGTTAATTTCGCCGTAGTGAGCGGCAGCATCGCCCAGACCAGGGCCCAGGTTGTTGAGTGCCGCTGCTGTACAGGACCACGCCGTGAGGTAGTCGAGACCGGTAAACTGCAGCAGCATGACCAGAAAGTAAAAGATGGCCAGATAGATACCAAAAAAAGCCCAGACACTGTCTGCAACCCGTTCGGGTACGGTGCGGTTGCGAAGTTTGATGGGAAAAATCGCACTGGGGTGGATCAGTCGATAGATTTCCCGCAGCGACTGCTTGGCCAGGATCAGCATCCGTCCCACCTTGATGCCGCCACCAGTAGAGCCCGCACAGGCACCAAAGAAAGACAGCACAATCAGGAACACAGGCAGGAAGGTGGGCCAGTTACTGAAATTGGTAGTGGCGAAACCGGTGCTGGTCATAATGGAGACCAGTTGGAACACCCCGTGTAACAGGCTGTCGGTCAAAGACAGCGATCCGCTCAGAAACAGGTAACCACAACAAATGATGCTGCCGCCAATAATCATGTTGAGGTACATCTTTGATTCGGAATTGTGCCAGTAATGGAGGACACTGCCCTTCACCCAGGCATAGTAGTGCAGGCCAAAACTGATGCCGGAGATGATCATGAAAAAGACTGCCAGCATCATGATGGTGGGGCTGTTGAAGTAGCCAATACTGGCGTCGTAATTGGCAAAGCCACCGGTAGCAATGGTAGAAAACGCATGGGTGATGGCATCGAACGTGTTCATGCCGGCCAACCAGTAGGCGAAAGAACAAATGATGGTCAGTGAGAGATAGATGGTGAACAGTGCCTTGGCGGTTTGGGTAATGCGTGGCGTCATTTTATTGTCTTTGACCGGGCCCGGGGTTTCCGCCTTGTAGAGCTGCATACCACCGACGCCCAGCATTGGCATAATCGCAATGGCGATAACAACAATACCAATACCGCCCAGCCAGTGAAGCTGTTGACGATAGTAGAGAATAGACTTGGGCAGGTAATCCAGCCCGGTAATTACCGTCGCCCCGGTGGTGGTGAGGCCGGAAATAGACTCAAACACTGCATCCGTAAAATGCAGGTGGATGGCGTCAACCAGAATAAATGGCAGGGAGCCCACCAGGCTGAGGACTGTCCAGAACAGCGTGGTGATCACAAACCCGTCTCTGGTGCGCAGATCACCCTTCGTGCGGCTGTAGGGAAGCCATAGCAACATGCCAAGGGAAAACGTGATGGCAAAAGAGAAGAAAAATGCTTGGTAGGTGTTTTCGCCGTAGATGGCTGCAATGGCGATGGGCGTCAACAGCGTCAGGCTGAAGATCATCATCATCAGCCCGAGTACTTTAGAAATAATCCGAAATTGCATCGCTGTAAACCAGGCCCCTAGAAAAAGGTAAAGCCGACAGAGAACAGTTTTTCAACTTCCCGGGTTCGGCGCTTATCCACCACAAAAACAATGGCGTGGTCATTGTTTTCCACCACTGTATCGTGGTGGGCGATCAGTACTTCGCCATTCCTTACCAGGGCGGCCAGCGTGACACCCGGCGGCGATTTGATCTCTTCAATGGCACGACTCACCACCTTGGATGTTTTACTGTCGCCATGAACAATAATTTCCATGGCTTCAGCTGCGCCACGCCGCAGGGAGTGTGCGGATACGGTATCACCGCGTCGCACATGGCCAAGCAGGGTGCTGGTGGTTGCCTGCTGCGGGGAAATGGCGATGTCGATTTCACCACCCTGTACCAGATCGGCGTACACCGGGTTATTGATCAGCGTCATGACCTTGGCCGCCCCCAAACGCTTGGCCAGCAGGGAGGCCATGATATTCACTTCATCGTCGTTGGTGAGCGCCAGGAAGACATCGGTTTTCTCGATGTTTTCTTCCAGCAATAGATCCTGATCGGTGGCGGAGCCATTCAACACTACGGTTTTATTCAGGCGTTCAGAGATATATTCGCAGCGGGTTGGTGAAAATTCGATGATCTTGATGTTGTAGCGATCTTCAAGGGCTTTTGCCAGGCGATAACCGATATTGCCACCTCCGGCAATCACCAGTCGGTTGTAGGGTTTTTCGAGGCGTCGTAATTCGCCCATCACCTTGCGAATATTTTTCTTGGCGGCGATGAAGAAAACTTCGTCATCTTCCTCAATCAGTGTATTCCCTTCGGGGAAAATCGGGCGGTCGCGCCGGAAAATGGCAGCTACGCGCGCCTCTACATTAGGCATGTGTTGTTTGAGAAAACGCAGCTCCTGGCCCACCAGTGGGCCTCCCTTCACGGCCCTGACCGCAACCAGCTGGGCTAGTCCGTCTGCAAAATCCAGTACCTGAAGCGCACCCGGCTGTTCAACCAGGCGATAAATATAGTCGGTGACCACCTGCTCAGGAGTAATCAGATGATCCACCGGAAAATTGTTCTCGCCAAACAGGCGTTCACTCAGTTTTCCAGAAGTGTAGGCGCGGTTGCGTATGCGGGCGATCTTGGTGGGGGTGCGGAATAGGGAGTAAGCGACCTGGCAGGCGACCATGTTTATTTCATCACTGTTGGTGACCGCCACCAGCATGTCAGCATCTTCAATGCCTGCACGCAAAAGTACATCCGGGTGAGATGCCATGCCCTGTACGGTACGAATATCCAGTCGATCCTGGAGTTCCCGCAGGCGCCGTTCATCAAGGTCTATGACCGAAATATCGTTAGCTTCACTGGCCAGGTGTTCTGCCAGTGTGGCCCCTACCTGTCCGGCACCTGTGATGACAATTTTCATAGCTGATTTGTATTCTCAGTTGGTTGGTAGCACTTCTGCCCCCGACGGGTCAGGGTCATCATCATTAAGCTTTAGCTTGTTTTTTCAGTCGTGAAAAGTAAAAACCATCATGACCGCCAGGCTGTGGGAGCAGCTGTCTGCCGACAGGGGTTTCCATCCCTGCCTCAGTGGGAACAGGTTCAACTATGACATCATCGGCATCGCGGATAAAAGCCGTGATTACATCATCGTTTTCCATCGGCAGTACCGAGCAGGTGGCGTAGAGCAAGATGCCATTCTCCGAGAGCAGCGGCCACAGGGCGTTAAGCAGGGCTAACTGCAATTCCGCAAGCTTAGCAATATCCTTGGGAGCACGCAGTAGTTTCACGTCTGGATGGCGGCGGATAACACCGGTGGCGGAACAGGGGGCGTCCAGCAGTATCCGGTCAAAGGGGCGACCATCCCACCAGGCGTTTGTATCCAGGGCGTCAGCAGCAATAAGTGCAGCATGCAGGCCCAGTCGCTCCAGGTTTTCCTCTACCCGCTGCAATCGCTGTGCAGAGAGGTCGAGGGCTACCACGTCACCACTGTTGGAGAGGCACTCCAGTATGTGGCCGGTTTTCCCTCCGGGTGCACAGCAGCTATCCAGTATGTGTTGTCCGGGGGCAACCGACAGTGCTAACGCCGCCAACTGTGCCGCTTCGTCCTGCACACTGACATCGCCAGCGGCGAAGCCGGGCAGGGCAGAGACATCACAGGGTTGGTGCAGTGTCAGGCCGGTCTGACTGAACGGTGTCGGTGTGGCATCAATACCCGCTGCCAGGAGTCGAGCTAGGTACTGGTCGCGGCTGTCATGGCTGAGGTTGACCCGCAGAGTCATGGGGGGCTGAAGATTATTGGCGTTGACCAGATTATCGAGCTCCCCTGGCCAAGCTTTATCCAGTACATCCAGCAGCCACTTTGGGTGGGCGCTGCTAAAGACCGGGTTGCCGGCGAGCTTTTCAGACAGGCCATCCTGCTCACGCAAAAAGCGTCGAAGCACGGCATTGATCAGCCCTTTTGCCCAGTTTTTCTTCAGTGCCGCTGCCGTGGCAACAGCTTCGTTGACAGCGGCGTGGGGCGGTATGCGTGTTTCCAACAGTTGGTATAGAGAGCAGGCCAGGGTTGCCTCAATATCCAGATCTTTGGGCTTGAACGGTTTTGCCAGCAGTTCTCCGAGATAGAGCTCAAGACGTGGATAGAAGCGCAGAGTGCCGTAACAGAGCTGCTGTAACAGGCCGCGGTCTCTTTCCGAGACTTTTCCCAGGTAGTTGGGCAGCAGGCTGCTCAGTGAGCCGTCATCACGGAGGATGGCGGCGATGATTTTGGCGGCAGCCACCCGAACGTTCACTGGCCGAGAACCTTTCCGGGCGCAAACATTTCCCCGTAGGCATTGAGAACGTCAGCAACCTGCAACGGTTTTTTTCCGGGCAATTGCAGGTGTGTGATGCGCAGTTGACCATTGCCGGTCTGAACCCATATGCCTTCACGATCTGCATGGTTGATGGTGCCAGGAACTGCTGCCGGTATGTTTTCTGTTTCAGGGATGGCGCGCCAGATCTTGATACGTTCGCCGGACAAAGAGGTATAACAAACGGGGAACGGGTTGAGTGCGCGAATTTTTCGGTCGAGCTCGGTGGCGGCCTCAGACCAGTTTAGCAGCGCTTCTTCCTTGCTGATTTTGGGTGCGTAGTTGCTCAGGCTGTTATCCTGTTTTTCTGCTACTGCTGTGCCGTGGACAAGTTCTCCCAGGCAACTTAACAGTGCAGATGGCCCTATTCCTGCCAGCTTGTCATGCAAGGTAGCAGCAGTGTCATCCGCTTCGATGGTGCAGTGAGCCTTAAGCAGCATGTCGCCGGTATCCAGTCCAACATCCATTTGCATGATGGTCACACCGGTTTCAGTGTCTCCTGCCTCAATAGCGCGCTGAATGGGTGCCGCGCCGCGCCAGCGAGGTAATAGGGAGGCGTGCACGTTGATGCACCCTAATCTTGGAGTTTTCAGCACCTCTTTAGGGAGGAGTAGCCCGTAGGCCACCACGACCATGATGTCTGCCTGGTAACTGGCCAGTTGAGTCTGGGCATCGATGTTTTTCAGGCTTTGTGGCTGCTCAACAGGCAATTGATGCTTATCAGCCAATTGCTTGACCGGGCTGGCGGTGAGTTTTTTGCCGCGGCCTGCCGGTCGATCGGGCTGGGTATAGACGGCAACCACTTCAATCTCCGGGGCAGCGATCAGTGCCTCTAGATGAATGGCAGCAAACTCTGGTGTGCCAGCAAAAATAACGCGCAATGGATTATCCTCAGCGCCAGCCAGAAGTTAGTCGGCGTGGCGGCTCAGTTTTTCAAGTTTCGTACGGATTCTTTGCCGCTTGACCGGCGACAGGTAATCCACAAAAAGTTTGCCGTCCAGGTGATCAATCTCGTGCTGGATACAGACAGCCAACAGTCCGTCCGGCAGAAGCTCAAAGGAGTTGCCATCACGATCCAGCGCAGTAACACGAATATGCTCTGGGCGCTGCACAGTCTCGTAGAAGCCTGGTACAGACAGACAACCCTCCTGGTGGGGGCATGTCTCGTCACCGAGCACCTCAATCTGAGGATTGATTAATACCATGGGCTGGTCACCAGCTTCCGACAGATCCATAACAATGACCCGTTGATGGACATTTACCTGTGTGGCAGCCAGGCCTATCCCTTGAGCGTGGTACATGGTCTCGAGCATGTCATCCACCAGAGAACGAATTCCATCATTAATATCGTCGACTGCTTTTGCTGTTGTTCGCAGGCGGGAATCGGGGAATTCAAGTATGGTAAGTAATGACATTTGTTTGTGACGGGTTTCTAGCAATCTGGCGTAAACCACTGCTAACATAGGGCCAATGGTAGGGTATTTTTCACAGAATACCGCCGGGTGGGAAGTATACACACAATCGGGATATAGCACACAGGACGACCAGAAGATGAAAAAAACATTGTTGGGAGTAATAGCAGCATGCGCTATTACCATGGCAGTAATCGCTGCTGAAGCACCCTTTAATGACAATGTGCCCGACAAATACACAGTCAAGAAAGGCGATACACTTTGGGATATCTCCGAGCTCTATCTTCGCGACCCATGGCTGTGGCCGGAAATCTGGTACGTTAACCCCCAGATTCGCAACCCCCACCTGATCTATCCGGGAGATTTGATTTCCCTGGTCTATATCGATGGTCGTCCCCGCCTTACCCTGCAGCGTAGCCGCGATGTGAAGTTGTCCCCAGATGTCAAAGTACTCCCCCATGAAGCAGCAATTCCTACACTGCCTCTGGATGTGATCAATAATTTCCTGTCGCGCAACCGAGTGGTGACTGAAGATGAAATCGAGGGCTCACCCTATGTTGTGGCGGGCCATGAAAAGCGGATTCTTACCGGCTTCAATGACACGTTCTATGCCCGGGGTGAATTTGATGAAACACCGGCCTATGGCCTTTACCGCATCGGTGAGCCGTATGTTGATCCGGAAACTGAAGAGATGCTGGGGATTCGTGCCCAGGATATAGGGTCGGCGAAAGTCAAAACCGTAGATGCTGACATTGCTACGTTGCAGGCAACACGTGTTGTGGAAGAAGTTCGCATTGGTGAGCGTCTGCTACCTCACGAAGAGCGTCGCCTGGAGTCCAACTTCTACCCCAGCAGCCCTGAAGGAGATATAAAGGGTGTCATCATGGCAGTGGAAGGCGGCATTACCCAAGTCGGCCATCTTGATGTTGTTGCGATCAACCGTGGCGAGCGTGAAGGCCTGGCGGCCGGTAATATTCTGGCGATACATAAACGTGGTGAAACCGTTAAAGATCGCGTTGCCAAGGAACAAATCACATTGCCCAGTGAGCGTGCCGGTCTGGTCATGGTTTTCAGAACCTTCGAAAAAATGAGTTATGGTCTGGTGATGAGCGCTGATCGGCCGTTGGCAGTGAACGATTTGGTTCAGAACCCCTGATCGGAAACGCCTTCAGAAAACGCCGACATTGAGTCGGCGTTTTTTTTGATTAAAATTTTGCATATAGAGGTGTTCAAGGATGAACAGCATGGATAAGGATAGAAGCGCCTGCCTTGTTTTGGCCATGGCCAAAAGCATACGCGCCAGCGATATCTGGATGTTATTGCGGCATGGCGTATCACTATCAGCAGTGGTGGCTGAGCCCGAAAGTATCACCAATGTGATAGTAGACCAGAAGGCAGCTAGGCGATGGTCCGAGCTGAAACCGCAACTGCCACAACTCGAAGATCGTGCCGATGAGGTTTTAAACTGGTGCGTTCGTCATCATGTGAATTGCATTACGGCCCTTGATGGGGCATACCCGCCTCTACTCAGAGAAATCTCCGTGCCTCCCCCGCTGTTGTTTGTGCGGGGAGAAAGTTCCTGGTTGTCGATGCCACAGATTGCCGTGGTAGGGAGTCGCAATGCAACACCCCAGGGCCTCAGGAATGCTGAAAGCTTTTCCCGATATCTGGCCAGCGGTGGATTTGTGATCACCAGTGGGTTGGCATTGGGTATTGATGGGGCTGCGCATCAAGGTGCTTTGCAAAGTGGAAAAACATTGGCGGTATTGGGGGCTGGTGTGGATGTGGTTTACCCGAGACAGCACCAGGATATTTATCAGCGTATTCTTGAGGGCGGCGGCGCCGTGGTCAGTGAATTTTTACCGGGAACCTCACCCCTGCCATCGCATTTTCCGCGCCGCAATCGCTTGATCAGTGGGTTGAGTTCCGGCGTGCTGGTCGTTGAGGCGGCGCTAAAAAGTGGTTCGTTAATCACGGCTCGCTATGCCCTGGAACAGAATCGGGAAGTCTTTGCCATTCCCGGATCCATCCACAATCCCATGAGCAGGGGAAGTCACCTTCTCATCAAGCAGGGGGCGACACTGGTGGAATCACCACAAGAGGTTGTCGAACAGTTGGGCGGCATGCTTGAATATTATGCTGAAACGGTCGTCACGACGGCGCCCGATTGTTCGGGCGAGGAGAAGATGCTGTTATCCGCCATGGGGTTTGATCCTGTGGATGTGGATAGCCTGGTGATGTCGACCGGAATGCCTGCCAAGCATGTGATGCAAATGCTGATGTTATTGGAGCTGGATGGAAAAGTTGTTTCCATCAACGGTTCATTTCAACGGCTGGAATGATTTCGAACCTGTCCATAAAATGACCGACAGGCGGATTTTAGTAACAAAACCAATCTGTTATCGCTATTTTTTCGGTTGCGAAAGCCGGTTTGTTCCGGTAGCCTGCGCTGCTTTTCAAAAGGGAGTAAAAAATGAGCAAGCCCTTTGTTGCTATTCTTATGGGTTCCGATTCTGACTTGCCGACCATGGAAGCCAGCTTTGAAATACTGAAGAAATTTGACGTTCCGTTCGAAGTGAAGGTGCTGTCTGCACACCGCACACCTGAGGCCACACACAGCTATGTGCAGGGCGCAGACCAGCGTGGTTGCGCCGCATTCATCTGTGCGGCCGGCATGGCGGCGCACTTGGCCGGAGCCGTTTCTGCCAACACACTGAAACCGGTTATCGGCGTGCCCATCAATTCTTCCCTGGACGGATTGGATGCCCTCCTCTCCACGGTGCAAATGCCCGGTGGTATTCCCGTGGCCACCGTTGCCATTGGCAAAGCTGGTGCTAAGAATGCCGCTTATCTGGCAGCACAGATTATCGGTGTTAGTGACAGTGAGCTGCATCGCAAGCTGGTTGAAGAGCGTGCCGCCAATGCCCAGGCCATCCTGGATAAAGATGCCGCGTTACAGGAAAAGCTGAACAACGCTTGACCGGCAATTTGAATCCCATGTTCCTCCCAACCCTGCACATTGCCGGGGCTGTAAAAGCCTTGCGCAATGGTGGGGTTATTGCCTACCCCACGGAGGCAGTTTGGGGTCTTGGTTGTGACCCTCTGGATCAGTCAGCCGTGCACCGTATCCTTGCCATGAAACATCGGCGCCAGGATATGGGGCTGATCATGATTGCTTCAAATATTTCCCAGTTTGAGCCGTTTTTAAGCGGCCTGCCTACACCTTACCTGCAGAGACTTGAAGACAGTTGGCCAGGACCGCAGACTTGGCTGGTACCCAACAATGGAGCTGCTCCCTGCTGGGTTACCGGGGGGCGTGAGACGTTGGCGCTGCGGGTGACCCGCCACCCGATTGCCGCCGCCCTTTGCCAGAAATATGGCGGGCCGTTGATCTCTACTTCTGCGAATCCCCATGGTCGTCCACCCGCAACGTCCCGGCTCAAGGTCGAGCTGTATTTTCATTCTCTGCTTGATGCTGTGGCGCCTGGCCCTCTCGGTGGTATGCAAAAACCAACGCCAATTATCAACCTGTTAACCGGTGAGACGATCCGCACCGGTTGATGTCCCTGCTTTATCCTTTTTTCAGAGTGTTGCGGTTGTCATTGCCGCTTTGGCAAAGCAAACTTGCGCATCCTGCATTGATGTCCAGCGAGTAAAAACCATGACCGACAAGCTAGCCGTTAAAAATTACCTGCTTGAGTTGCAGAATCGCATTTGCGAGGGTTTGCAGGCAGAAGATGGCGGCAGTTGTTTTCAGGAAGACAGCTGGGTTCGCGAGGAAGGGGGTGGCGGCCGCAGCCGGGTGATGACCGGTGGTGCGGTGTTTGAGAAAGGTGGTGTGAATTTCTCTCATGTGCACGGAAACCAGCTGCCTCCGTCAGCTACTGCGGCACGGCCGGAACTGGCTGGGCGCTCCTTTGAGGCCATGGGTGTTTCCCTGGTGATGCACCCGGAAAATCCCTATGTGCCGACTTCGCATGCCAACGTACGTTTTTTTATCGCCGAAAAAGAGGGAGAACAACCCGTCTGGTGGTTTGGCGGCGGCTATGACCTGACTCCTTACTACGGCAACCAGGAGGACTGCCAGCATTGGCACAGAACGGCCAAGGCAGCCTGTGAACCCTTTGGTGAAGAAATTTATCCTCGCTTTAAGCAATGGTGTGACGATTACTTTTATCTCAAGCACCGCAGTGAGCCGCGTGGAGTTGGGGGCCTGTTTTTTGATGATTTCAATGAGCCCGGCTTTGAGCAGAGCTTTGCCCTGATGCGTGCTGTGGGAGACAGCTATCTGGATGCTTACCGGCCCATCGTTCAGCGTCACAAGGGTGCTAACTGGGGAGAGCGTGAAAGAGAATTTCAGCTCTACCGTCGAGGGCGCTATGTAGAGTTCAACCTGGTCTATGATCGGGGCACTTTATTCGGCTTGCAGACCGGCGGCCGTACCGAGTCCATCCTGATGTCGCTACCACCTCTGGTTCGCTGGGAGTACAACTGGCAACCGGAACCGAACAGTCCCGAAGCAGAACTATATGAGATTTATTTGCAGCCCAGAGACTGGGTTTGAAGGAAAAGAGAATGACTGATCGCTATGCAGTTTTTGGTAACCCTGTTGAGCAAAGTAAGTCCCCTACTATTCATGCAGCGTTTGCTGCCCAGACCGGGCAGACGATGACCTACAGTAAACAGCTGATTGCGCTGGATGGTTTCAGTGAGGCTGCGGAAGCCTTTTTCGCCGCAGGTGGCAAGGGTTTGAATATTACCGTGCCCTTCAAACAGGAAGCCTACAGTTTTGCGGCACGATTGACAGTGCGGGCACGGCATGCCGGTGCGGTAAACACTCTGGCGTTACAGGATGACGGCACAATTCTCGGGGACAACACTGACGGTGTTGGCATGGTAAAGGACCTTCTGGAAAACCTTGGCTGGCAGATTCGTGGCAAGAAAGTACTGGTGCTGGGTGCCGGTGGTGCCGTACGCGGTGTGCTCGAACCCCTCTTGGAGCAACTGCCACAGCATGTGGTGATTGCCAATCGTACCATCGACAAAGCTCTACAGCTGGCCAAGGGCTTTGCTGAAATGGGTTACCTGCTGGGCTGTGGTTTTGACATGCTGGAAGGGCAGCAATTTGACCTGGTCATCAATGGCACCAGCGCCAGCCTGGCAGGAGAAGTGCCACCCCTGCCAAATGATTTGCTCACCGCCGATGGACACTGTTATGACCTGATGTATGCGGCGCAACCCACGCCATTTCTCGTCTGGGCACGGCAGCATGGGGCGCGAGCCGTGTCCGATGGTCTGGGTATGCTGGTCGAGCAGGCGGCGGAATCCTTCAAGCTTTGGCGGGGGGTCAAACCGGAGACTAAACTGGTGATATCGGAATTAAGGGACAACTTGACGTAAGGGAGTGGATCGGTGATGAAGCATATTCTGAAAGTAGTGACTGCGGCGATCTGTTGTCAGTGGCTAAGTTTGGCAGCGAATGCATCTGAAGGCTTGTGGATCGATGTGCGATCGGCAACCGAGTATGAACAAGGTCATTTGCCAGGGGCAATCAATGTTACCCACACAGAGATCGGCGATGCTATTAACAGCCTCCCTCCGGATAAAAATCAGCCTATCCGTTTATATTGCGGCAGTGGTCGTCGCGCGGGTATAGCGTTGCAGACCCTGGAAAATATGGGCTATACCAAGGTCAGCAACGAGGGTGGTTACAGCCAGCTGATCAATAGCCAGTAAACCAGAAGAGTTTATTCGGCGTCGTTGCGCCAGTCACTGGAGGCCTCTGCCAGATACTGATCTTTCAGTTTGACGTAATTGCCGGGTGAATAGGTGAAAAACTCCCGCTCCTTGTCGCTGACAGCCCTCAATAATCTGCAGGGGTTGCCCACGTAAAGGTTGCCGCTCTCAAGGCGTTTACCCGGCGGTACAACGGTACCCGCACCAATAATGACTTCATCCTCGACGATAGCGCCATCATTCACGATGGCACCATTCCCGACCAGAATACGATTCCCCAGGGTGCATCCGTGAAGAATCGCACCGTGTCCAACAATGACATCATCACCGATGGTCAGGGGCCAGCCGCCCGGATTGAAGTGGCTGGCGTGGGTGATGTGAAGAACGGCCGTGTCCTGCACATTGGAGCGATTGCCAATGGTGATACGGTGCATATCACCGCGAATCACGGCACCGGGCCATACGGACACATCATCGCCCAGGGTGACATCGCCTATCACCGTGGCGGCCGGGTCCACATAGACGCGGGCTCCCAGTGTTGGGGTGATGTCTTTATGAGGGCGAATGTTGTCGGTCATACTATTTCTCGCAAAGTTGCTGTTGATATGAAGTTATAATAACGCCCATCCGGGCACTCTCAAACCTCTCTGTGGTGTGTCTTGAGTAGTTCAATCAATATCAGCGGGCAAGTGGATTCTGTCGCCATGTACAGTCAAAAAAAACGTTTTATCGCCGGAGCTGTTTGCCCGCGCTGCAATGCAATGGATAAGATCGTTGTGTTTTCAGAAGATGGAAAAGACTACCGGGCCTGTGTCAGCTGTGATTTCAGAGAACAGATGTTTTTGCAAAGCGCTCCCCGAGAACTCGAGACGCGCGTCAATCGTACCGAAGCTGAAAAGCAGGCAGAAGTGCAACCGGTCAAGCTGATCGATCCAGGCAAGTAAAAAACGTAATTAATTGATCAACACCCGGGCAGACTGGCTGTTGAGCAGAAGATTGACCGATAGGTTATCCACCAGGCAGGGCCAGCGTTGCAGGTCGCTAGCCCAGCGACTGCTCCGATCCACCTTGCATGCCTCGGGCACCAACACCAGATCCCCTCCCTGAAGATGATCCGCAATGATGTGGACAGCATGGTCGAGCTGGTTGGCGAAGGGCTCGCCAATGAGGTGATGAATGATCAGGTTGGAGCGTGTCATGTCCATGGGAACCAGTGGCATATTATAGCGGGACATGAAGCGGTCATTGACCTCCTCAATCAGCCGGTGAGCCAGGTAGGACTCATCCATCAGGGCGTTGAGCCCCTCATGGCCGTCGATGAGGTTCGGAGGCTGAATAAAAAACTCCTTGGCAATTTGCATGACCGGCTCGGTGTAGTCGGTAATGTCACACTCGCTGGCAATAGTATCCACTGCATCAATAAACTCAGGGACCTGGTCGATGTAGTGAATAATAAAATTGAGGAGGGCCGGCACAATATTTTCTGGAGGCAGCTGAATAGTGTGATGAAGCCTTGAAACTCTGGCCTGCATCAGGCGTGCAAGCTGGCCAGAGGCTTGTTCATGTGATTTGGCGGCGGCGATAGCCTGACGGATGTTGACGGTATCCATACACAAAAACTAGTTGAGAGAAATGAAAAGGCAAAGAACATCTTGGCATAAGACATCGTCAATCCTGGTCTATCAGGTTTTGTGTGCTGTCCATTGATGCCGTCGAGTGTACCGATAGAACAACCACCCCATTAGCACGCTGCGCGACGCCAGAAAGGAAAGGTAGGCGAGCCACAGCCCGTGGTTGCCCATGGGTCGGGCAAAAAACCAGACGGGTAAAAAAACCACTAGCACGGCCGCGATCATGGTCTGTTGCATGGCGTGGGTTTTTCCGCTGCCGATAAACACGCCATCGGCCATAAAACAGATAAGGCCAACCAGCGGCAGAGCAACCAGCCAGGGCCAGTAAACCAGGGCTGCCGAAGTCACTGCGGGCAGATTGGTAAACAAACTGACAATGGCGTGTGGTAACAGCCAGTAGAGAGCGGTGGCCACTAAGGCGATAACGAATCCCCAGAACGTGCTGTTGTAGCAGAGATGCAGAAAGCGTTCCGTTTGCTGGGCACCAATAGCCTGGCCGGTGAGGGACTCCGCGGCGTGGGCGAATCCGTCCTGGGTAAAAGCCACCAGTAATAGTAGCTGCATCAGGATGGCGTTGGCCGCCAAAACGGCATCACCCTGCCGGGCGCCTTGGGCGGTAAAGAAAGTCATGGTGAATAACAGCAGGGCGGTTCGCACAAATAAGTGGCGATTGACGGTGAAAAATTCACGGTATTGATGCCAACTGCCCAACTGCCCAACTGCCCAACTGCCCAACTGCCCAACTGCCCAACTGCCCAACTGGCGCCACTGCCAGTTGTGGTCAAGGGTGCGAAGCTTGATGGAAACCAGAGCCAATGCGGTGAAGACGCCCAGATACTCGGCTGTGAGTGATGCCAGTGCGGCCCCCCGGCTGTTCCAGTCAAAACCAATGATGAACAGGAAATCCAGCACAATGTTGGCCAGGTTGACAATCAACATCACGGCCAGGGTGGTTCGTGCCTGTTGCAGGCCCAATAGCCAGCCGATGGTGCAGTAGGTCATGAAGGTGGCTGGTGCGGCAAAGATTCTGATCAGGCAGTACTCGGTGGCTAGGGGCATGACTTCTGCTGAGGGGCTGATCAGGTGAAGGACGAGGCTGACAATCGGCGTACGAAAGATGATAAGCCCCAGCCCCAATAACAGAGCCAACAGCAAAGACTGGAAGAGCAGTTCCTTGCATCGCCGACCATCGTTGGCACCCCATGCCCTGGCAGTCAGGCCCGTGCTGCCCATGCGGAGGAAGGCAAACAACCAGAACAGCAGGGTAATGACACTGCTGCCTGCGGCGACAGCAGCTAAAAAATTATCAGATGAAAGGTGGCCGAGGATTCCGGTGTCCACCAGACCTAGTAGAGGCACACTCAGGCTGGCCAGTGTCATGGGCAGGGCGATTTGAAAAACCTGACGTGTTATCTGAGGGTTTAACATGGCTGAGTGCTGGAAAAAAGACTAGTTTGACAGAAAACCCCCACGTTCAGGAGGGTGAATACTCTGGAGCGAAGCAGAAAAAGTCTGATATAATCGCGCGGTTTTCCCTGTCCAATACTGGGTGCCCGGTCGCGGCTGGAAAAACGTATTACTTAAAACTAAAAAATTAATGACTGGAGATAGGGCGATGTCAAGAAGAGCACGTATGCTTTTCGCGCTTGTGTTTGCCCCTGTAATGTCCCTGGCCTATATGGGCAAGGCATTGGCAGAAGATGCACAGCGTTGGGCCGTTAATATGCCCAAGGGGGTAACCCCCGTAAGCAATGCAATCTACGATATTCATATGATCATTTTTTGGATCTGCGTGGTAATCGGAGTTGGCGTTTTCGCAGTAATGTTCTACAGCATGTTTGCACACCGGAAATCAAAAGGTGCTGTAGCGGCTAACTTCCATGAAAACACCACCGCAGAAATAGTCTGGACAGTGATTCCCGCGTTGTTGTTGATCGTTATGGCGGTCCCTGCAACAACAGCTTTGCTGGATGTTTATGACACCACAGAAGCTGAAATGGATATCAAAATCACGGGTTACCAGTGGAAGTGGCAGTATGAATATCTTGGTGAAGATGTCGCCTTTATGAGCGAACTGACAACACCCGAAGAAGAAATCTACAATACCGCTCCCAAAAGCCAATACTATCTCCAGGAAGTCTCACAGGCACTTGTTCTTCCCGCCAAGACGAAAGTCCGTTTCCTGATTACCGCTAAAGATGTTATCCACTCCTGGTGGGTGGTGGATCTGGGTGTTAAGAAAGATGCGATCCCCGGGCTGGTTAACGAAACCTGGGCTTACATCGAAGAACCTGGTATCTACCGTGGTGAATGTGCTGAGCTCTGCGGTAAAGGCCACGCCTTTATGCCGATTGTGGTGAATGTACTGCCAAAAGAAGAGTACAACGCCTGGTTGGCCAAGAAGAAAGAGGAAGTGGCAGCGGAGCGTGAGCTGGCCAAGAAAACCTTTACCCTCGATGAGCTGATGGCTCAGGGTGAAGCTGCTTACAACCGGTCATGCGCTTCCTGTCACGGTAGCAACGGTGAAGGCATTCCCGGCGTGTTCCCGGGTCTGAAAGGCTCTGCGATTGCAACCGGTGATGTAGCCGCACACCTGGATATCGTCGTCAACGGTAAGGCTGGGACAGCCATGCAGGCCTTCGGTGGCCAGCTGTCTGAAGTGGATCTGGCAGCCATTATTACCTACGAGCGTAATGCTTGGGGTAACTCGACTGGCGACCTGGTACAGCCCCTTGATGTTCTTAAATTCAAGCAAGGCCAATAAGGAGGATTAAGTCATGGCACACGGTCCCGCTAAAGGTATTGGCCGCTGGCTCTTTACCACAAACCACAAGGACATCGGCACGCTTTACCTCTGGTTCAGCTTCGCTATGTTTTTATTGGGTGGCTTCTTTGCCATGGTGATTCGCGCCGAGCTGTTCCAGCCCGGTATGCAAATTATCAAACCCGAATTCTTTAACCAAATGACTACCATGCATGGTCTGGTGATGGTGTTTGGCGCCATCATGCCGGCCTTTGTCGGTCTCGCCAACTGGCTGATTCCGATGATGATCGGTGCGCCTGATATGGCCCTGCCGCGCATGAACAACCTGAGCTTCTGGATTTTGCCCTTCGCGTTCACGCTGCTGGCATCCACGTTGTTCATGGAAGGAGGTGCGCCGAACTTTGGCTGGACCTTCTATGCGCCGTTGTCGACCACTTATGCACCCAGCACGGTGAACTACTTCATTTTTGGTGTTCACATTATGGGAGCCTCGTCGATCATGGGCTCCATCAATATCATCGCCACCGTGCTGAACATGCGTGCACCTGGCATGACCCTGATGAAAATGCCGATGTTCGTCTGGACCTGGTTGATTACAGCATTCCTGCTGATCGCTGTTATGCCGGTATTGGCTGGCGCGGTTACCATGATGCTCATGGATGTTAACTTTGGCACCAGCTTTTTCGATGCTGCTGGCGGTGGTGACCCGGTACTGTTCCAGCATGTTTTCTGGTTCTTCGGACACCCAGAGGTTTACATCATCATTTTGCCGGCGTTTGGTGTGATTTCTCATATCATTCCAACCTTTAGCCGCAAACCGCTGTTTGGTTACAGCTCCATGGTTTATGCGACGGCTTCCATCGCCTTCCTGTCATTTATTGTGTGGGCTCACCACATGTTCATGGTGGGTATGCCGATTGGTGGTGAGTTGTACTTTATGTACGCCACTATGCTGATTGCTGTACCAACAGCCGCGAAGGTCTTCAACTGGGTAACCACCATGTTCCGTGGTTCTATCAGTTACGAAACACCGATGCTGTTTGCTATTGCCTTTGTCGTTCTCTTCACCATTGGTGGCTTCACCGGCCTGATGCTGGCGATTGCTCCCTCTGATGTGCAGTATCACGACAGTTACTTCGTAGTAGCTCACTTCCACTATGTCATGGTGGCGGGCGCAGTATTTTCTGGTACTGCGGCGGTGTACTACTGGCTGCCGAAATGGTGTGGTCGTATGTACAGCGAAACCATGGGTAAAGTGCAATTCTGGATTTCCTTTATTGGATTTAACATCACCTTCTTCCCGCAGCACTTCCTGGGTCTGGCCGGTATGCCTCGTCGCTATGCCGATTACGCCCTGCAGTTCTCGGATTGGAATATGATTTCCAGTATTGGTGCCTTTATTTACGGCGCTTCCCAGTTGCTGTTCATGTTTAACGTGATTCGTACTATCAGATCCGGTACGCCTGTTAGTGAACCAAAAACCTGGGAAGGTGCAGAAGGTCTGGAGTGGACGGTTGCTACCCCCGCGCCTTACCACACGTTTGCTACGCCTCCGGAAGTGAAGTAAGGGATAGAGGTACTAGAGCATGCCTGCTGCACCGAACAACGGAAAATTGCTAGTCAAGCTGTTATCCGGTGCAGTGTGCATGTTTCTCTTTGCGTTATTTGTAATGCCGCCGCTCTATAACATGTTCTGTGAAATCACGGGCATAGGTGGCAAAACAGGTGGGCCCTATGTGGCCTCTGAAGCTGGTGTGGATACCAGCCGTCAGGTGAAAGTACAGTTTGTGGCCACCAATAATGGTGCCATGCCCTGGCAGTTTAGCCCTAAGGTGTTTGAAGTGAGTGTGCACCCGGGTGAGCCGACCGAGGTGGCGTTTTACGCCAAGAACAGTACACACCGAAATATGGTGGCACAGGCAATACCGAATGTGACGCCATTCAATGCGGCAGAGTATTTCCACAAAACAGAATGTTTCTGTTTTAACCAGCAACCGCTGAAAGCGGGAGAGGATGCCGAGTTGCCCCTGGTCTTTATCGTTGACCGCGACTTGCCAAAAGCGATAACGACCATAACGCTGTCCTACACCTTATTTGATATTACGAATCAAAGTGACGATTCGTTGGCACAAGTGAATTGATAAAAGTGCTGTGCGGTAACGCATGGCGATGATGGAGAAAACCAATGTCAACTGATAGCAACTATTACGTACCCGAGAGTAGTCGCCTGCCAATTTTTGCGGCTACTGGAATGGGTGTGATGGCCTACGGTGCAGGCTCCTGGGTACAGGGTGGTAGTGCGGCATTTTTTCTGGCCGGCGCCCTGATCATGGCCTTTACCTTGTATACCTGGTTCAGCACAGTCATTAAAGAAAATATGGCTGGCATGAACAGCGATCAACTCAAGCGCTCGTATGTCTGGGGCATGAGCTGGTTTATCTTTTCCGAAGTAATGTTCTTTGCCTGCTTCTTTGGCGCCCTGTGGTACGTCCGAGTACTGGTTCTTCCCTGGCTTGGTGGTGAGGGTGGACACCCGAACAGCTCGCTGATATGGGAAGGCTTTACGCCTGAATGGCCGCTGATGACCACGCCGGATATGGTGGTAAATGGCGAAGCAGCAAAGTTCAAGGGCCCGGATCAGAACATGAGTTTCCCCGGTTGGGACAAGCTGTTCAGCTGGTTGCCACTGTGGAATACCGTCGTACTGCTGACTTCCAGTGTCACCGTGCATATGGCTCACACCGCCCTGAAAAACCACAACCGTACCAAGTTCAATGCCTGGTTAGGTCTGACCGTTCTGCTGGGTGCCATCTTCCTGGTACTGCAGGCTGAAGAATATATTCACGCATACCAGCACATGGGCCTGACTCTGGAGTCCGGTATCTACGGAACAACGTTCTTTATGCTGACAGGCTTCCACGGTGCTCACGTTACCATGGGTACAATCATGCTGCTGATCCAGTTCCTACGTGGTCTGAAAGGTCACTTCAGCCATGACGATGCATTTGGCTTTGAAGCGGCATCCTGGTACTGGCACTTTGTTGATGTGGTCTGGGTAGGTCTGTTCATCTTCGTTTATGTGCTGGCTTGATCTGCCAATCCATAGACTGTTTGTTCCATAAAAAAACGGCCAGGATTTTCCTGGCCGTTTTTATCTTAGGGGTTCGGTATCAATCCGCTCTGATCTAAGGTTGCGTTGTTGGTTGTTGCGGGGCAAGACGTTCAGGGTGTAGCTGCCTATCCCATGGTGCCTTGCTCGTGAGTTGGCCAGAATAAATCCCCCAGGCAATGGTGCCAACGAGAGCGGTGGCCAGAATAACCCTTAAACCCAGTGCATAGAGGGTTCTTTTTCTTGGGTTGCCGACATCTTTCATCAGGAACACCAGCGCACTGCTAAGACTGATCAATACAGCAATAAAGAGTATGACGATGATGGCTTTAAGCAACATGTGTTCAATTTCTCGTCGATCAAAAAATTGATTTAAACACAGATGTCACAACAGGCGCAGCAACAATCCCGTGTTTCTTTCCGATGGCAACTCAATTGGAAAGTGCTGCTGTTTACGGCATTTTTTCTACCTGTGACGGTCAATCTGGCTATCTGGCAACTGAACAGGGCGGATGAAAAACAACAACTGCTGGTAGATTATCAGCAGCGAGATGTTGCGCAGCCTGTTCCGCTTGCTTCTCTGGGAGAGCAGCCAGATAAACAATATGTGCGAGTCCGGGTTAGGGGTGAATATGATAACCGCTCTCCCCTGCTTCTGGATAACCGCGTTCGCCATGGTCGACCAGGTTTTGAGGTCATCTCGCTTTTTCAGACGCTGACAGGCCAGTGGTTGCTCGTCAACCGTGGCTGGTTGCAGGGTAGTATGGATAGAACTGAGCTTCCCCCTATTGATGACGTTGTTGGTGAGGTGGAATTGACGGGCTATCTGTATCAGTCACCGGGTGAGCAGATCATGCTTGGTGAAGATCGCTGGGCGGTTGAGGATGGACCAAAAATTATTCAGAATGCGGCACCGGAAAAAGTCGCTGAAAAACTGTCGCTCCCGATATACAGCTATACCCTGAGGCTGGATGAGCAGCAACCTGGAGCTTATGAAACGGGCTGGGATGTGGTCAATTTAATGCCAGGTAAACATACCGGTTATGCCGTGCAGTGGACTGCGCTAGCTATAGCGCTGGTGGTTCTAACGGTGTTCGCCAACTCCAATTTGGGTGCAGTGATTAAAAGCCGTCGTCAACAAATAAGAGAGGAAGGCTGATGACTCAGCAGGAAAAAAAACGCAGTGGCCAATGGCACCTTTGGTTGATGATTATCATCCTGGGAGGTGTTATCAGTGCCGGTTTTCTAATGTTTCCGAAGACAGAAGAAGCGCGCGAAAAATTACTGGGTAGTTTGGGGACCACAAATCATGGTGAGTTTGTCTTGCCTGCGGTCTCCATGAAATCCCTTCAGCTAAAGAACGCTGATCAAGCTCCATGGGTGTTTGATGAACAGAAAGTGAAATGGCGGATGATCATTCCCGGTTATAGCACCTGTCATCAGGAGTGTCAGGATATGCTTTACCTGACTCGCCAGGTTCACATCAGCTTGGGAAAATACAGCCGTCGTTTTGAACGCATTTACATCAATTTTGATGGACAGCTGGACTCCGATACCCAGGAATATTTAAAGCTGCACCCTTTTTTACACGTGTTGAATGGCAGTCAAAGTGAGCTGACGGAGATATTGGCAGCAACCAATACTCCGCTAAATGTTAAAGACGCCCCACTCCGTGCCTACATGGTCGACCAAAACGGTTTGATTATGATGAGCTACACGCTGGCCGATGATGGGCACGAGATCATTGAAGATATAGAGCATCTGATGAAGTACTCACCAGGTTGATCCCGGCAAACCAGAGGCACTACTGACAGCGTGATGATCAAATTCAGCAAACCCAAGCACCAGAAGGCCGGTTTTTCTTTAGCGTTTGTCGCCACGGTGGTGGCGGCCTTGGTGCTGCTGCTCGGTGTGCTGACACGATTGTCTGATGCAGGGCTGGGGTGTGAGGGCTGGCCAAGTTGTTATGGATCATCCCTACAGGCCGGTAGTATGGATACAGCGCCGGAATCGGTGCTTACATCGACTGCACAGATAGAGATTTTTCACCGTTACCTGGCGGCGGTATTGGGACTGATGGTAATTATGCTGGCGATTATCTCCTGGCGCCGACGGGAAATGGAGGAGTATCCCTTTCGGTTGCCGACATTGATATTGTTTTTGGTGGCTTGGCAGGCTGTGTTCGGCATGTGGTCGGTCACGCTGAAACTTCTTCCCCAGGTAGTGACCTTCCACTTGATAGCGGGAATGGTGACGTTCTCATTGATCTGGTTGTTGACGTTACGCCTGGGGAGTCGACCCTGGGAGCTGAATGAGAAGACTGACCTACAGTTGCAGCGACTCAGGCCCTGGCTGCTGGTATTGATGGCAGCATTGCTGCTACAAATTGGCTTAGGGGGGTGGACCAGTGCAAATTATGCTGCCTTTGCCTGTAGCGATTTCCCCACCTGTCAGGGAGAGTGGTGGCCTGACATGGATTTCCGGCAGGGTTTTGATTTTACTCAACCAGTTGGTCCCAGCTACCTTGGCGGCAAGCTGGAAACAGAGGCTCGGGTTGCCATACATGTCACTCATCGCATTGCGGGGTTGGTATTAGCGGTTTTGACCGTCATAATTGCCACCCCTTTGTTGAGAATAAAAAATAGTCAGGTTCGAGTGCTGACGACAACGTTCGTCATGCTCATGCTCACAGAGCTGCTGCTTGGTGTGGCTAATAATCTGTTGATGGCCCCCATGCTGACGGCATTGCTGCACCACCTGATCAGTGCATTGTTATTACTTGTTCTAGTGGCCCTGATGACCGGAATCTGGTTGGCCAAACCGAGATATCAGAGGCAGGAGTCCTGAAATGATGAATGAAGCAGAACTCAAGATGGAAAAAGCCACCTGGAGAGATTACCTGGAATTGACCAAGCCCAATGTTGTGGCCTTGATGATTCTGACTACGGTCATTGGTATGTTTCTGGCGGTACCGGGTATGGTGCCAGTGGATGTGCTGATTTTGGGCAATCTGGGTATTGCTGTTTGTGCTGGTGCGGCAGCCGTCGTCAATCATGTCGTGGATCGTCAAATTGATACCAAGATGGCGCGTACCTTCAACCGTCCGGTCGCCAAAGGCCGTGTTGAGCCTGTTCAGGCCATGCTGTTTGCCGCCGTGCTGGGCGTGGTGGGGATGGCGATTCTGCTAATTTATATCAATGCCCTGACAGCGTGGCTGACATTGGCATCGCTGGTGGGTTATGCGGTGATCTATACCCTGTTCCTGAAACGGGCGACACCTCAGAATATTGTGATTGGAGGTCTGGCCGGTGCGGCCCCTCCCCTGCTTGGCTGGACTGCGGTCACCGGGGAAATCCACGGTCATGCTTTACTACTGGTGCTGATTATTTTTGCCTGGACACCGCCACATTTCTGGGCGCTGGCAGTTCATCGCAAGGATGAGTACGCCAAGGCGGATATCCCCATGCTGCCTGTTACCCATGGTGAAAAATACACCAAGCTGCATATTTTCCTGTACACCCTGATTTTGCTGGTTATCAGTGTCCTGCCCTTTGTGACGGGTATGAGTGGCTGGTTGTATCTACTGGGTGCGGTCGTCCTCGGCATCGGCTTTATCTATTGGGCCATTGTTATGATGATTGGCAAAAAGCCTGACGCGGGAATGGATACTTTCAAATATTCTATTATTTACCTGATGGCACTGTTCGTCATTATGTTGGCTGACCATTATCTGGTAACCGTGCCGACCTTTATCCAGTAGCTTTTATCTAGAAGAGACAAAGCCTGAGGGAGGCTAGACATTATGGCGCCAATCAAGGCTTTAAATACCGGCAGTGTCCGTTTAACACTCGTGGTTGTACTGGTGTTTGTGGCATTGGTGCTAACCGGGTTTGTGTACAAAATGAATCAACCTCGTATTCTCAATAAATACGAGCTGCGGGCAAATGGTGCCGTTGAACTGGATACCCCGAGAAAATTTTCTGATTTTCAGTTAACAGATCACCATGGTCAGCCTTTTACACAGGAAAACTTGAAAGGCAAATGGACACTGATCTTCTTTGGCTTCACACACTGTCCGGATATTTGTCCGACAACCATGGCTGCCGCCGCCAGAATGTACGCTGCGCTGGATGAAGATGAGCGGGAAAATCTTCAGGTTGTGCTGATTTCTCTCGACCCGGAACGGGATACGCCAGAGCAACTGGCCAAATATGTGCCCTATTTCAACAGCGATTTTATCGGTGTCAGTGGTAACCAACACGTGCTGTTAAAGCTCGCCACCGAGTTGAATGTCGCCTTCAGCAAGGTGGATCTCGACAATGGTGATTACACCATTGATCACAGTGGTAACCTGGTTCTGATCAACCCCTACGGGCATTACCATGGGTTTATGAAGCCGCCTTTTGAAGAAGGCAGCATGCGTCTTACCTGGCGTTCCATTAACGCCAGTTTCTGATTTATTCCCGTTTCAGCAGTGACAGCGCAAAGAGTATTGCCGCGCTGAGCACAATAGATGGTCCGGCGGGTGTATCGGCGAACCAGGAGGCCGACAAGCCGATGAGGACGGCCAGGCTGCCTGCCAGGCTGGCATAAATTGCCATCTTTTCCGGAGTGTTAGCAAAGCGCCTGGCAGTAGCCGCCGGAATCACCAGTAAAGCCGTGATCAACAGCACGCCCACGACCTTCATAGCAATAGCGATTTCCAGTGCAATAATCAGCATCAGTGCAGTGCGTACGGCCGTCACAGGCACACCTTCAACCCTTGCCAGCTCCTCATGGATCGTCATCGTCAGCAAGGGTTTCCACAGCCAGATGATCAGTCCAATCGCAATGGTGCCAATGAGGTAGATGGTGATTACATCTCTGGGGGTGACTGTCAGCAAGTCCCCAAATAGCAAACTCATCAGGTCGACACGCACATCGGGCATGAGTGCCATCGCCACCAGGCCTATGGCTAGCGACGAATGCGAAAGGATACCGAGTAATGTATCAGAGGCCAGGGTTTGCTGTTGCTGCAGCATAACCAGTAACAAGGCCAGTAACAGGCAGATGACCACTACGGAGAGCGTGAGGTTCACCGATAATAACAATGCCAGTGCAACACCGAGCAGTGATGAGTGAGCGAGCGTATCGCCGAAATAGGCCATGCGACGCCAGACAATAAATGCGCCCAGGGGGCCGGTGACTGCGGCGACACCAAGCCCGGCAAGCAAGGCGTACAAGAGGACATCAATCATGACCGCAAGACCTGTCGTGTTGATGAGCTTTACCGGCAGTGACCACGTCACCACGTAGATCGTGCTGGTGGTTGTGGTGGTGGGTGTAGGGTGCTGTTTTAGTCCCAAACAGCTCAATGAAGGCTGGGTTGCTGCTGACCTGATCCGGATGACCGTGGCAGCAGATATGCTGGTTTAAGCAGATAACTTCGTCGGTGGCAGACATCACCAGGTGAAGGTCGTGAGACACCATAAGGACGGCGCAGTCGAGACGATCTCGCAATTGGCCGATCAGGCGATAGAGACTCTCCTGCCCTACTACATCAACACCCTGCACGGGTTCATCCAAAACCAGAAGATTTGGTTTGCGCAGAATAGCTCTTGCCAGTAGCGCCCGTTGCATCTCACCACCTGACAGGGATTGCAGGGGTTGGCTGCCCGCCGAAGGATCAATACCAACCTCCCCCAATGCAGCCTGACACTTTTGTTTATCCGGTTCAGAGAGAGCAAGAAAGCGGTCAAGGGTGATCGGTAGCGTGGGATCAATCAGCAGCTTCTGTGGCATGTAGCCAATACACAGGTTTGAGGCCAGATAAAGTTCGCCGGCATCGGGTTTGAGCAGTCCCAGCACCAGTTTTACAAGGGTGGTTTTACCGGCGCCATTGGGGCCAATCAGAGTAATGATCTGGCCGGGCATCACTGTCAGATCGATGCCGGATAACACCGAATTGCCTCGAAAGGATTTACAAACCCCAGTCAATTGAATCAGGGGATTGCTCATGACTGGCACTCCGGACAGAGGCCAACAATCTCGATGACTTGTGATTCAACCTGGAAGTTGGCACGTTGGGCCGTCTGTTCCACGGCCGTTGTGAGGTACTCAGCGCTGTATTCAGCGGCGGAGCCACACTCGCGGCAAATTAGGAAAACGTCATTGTGGTCAGTTCCAGGGAACGGGCAGCCGATATAGGCGTTCAATGATGCCAGCCGATGAATCAGGCCCTGCTCAAGCAGGAATTCTATGGATCGGTACACCGTTGGTGGCAAAATGCGTTTCACCGGGGAGGTGGCCAGGGTCATCTGGTCGACAATATCGTATGCACCCAGAGGTTGGTGGCTGGCCCATATGGTTTTAAAGACAGCTTCCCGAATGGGTGTTAGCCTCACTTGGCGATCGTCGCAGAGCACCTTGGCGCGTTGCATGGCTGCCGTAACACAGCGTTTATGGTCGTGATGGTGGTAGGCCACCTTGGAATTTGTCCACATACAAATATGCTTGTAAAAATAAAATGTTATTTTATATCATTTGTGGTGGCTGGCAATCAGAATGACACAATGATTGTTGATGGCATAACGGTAATACTTTGCAATACACAACCTGGATAATTGCAATAATATAACATAATGAAAAAACACACTTTTCTAACGATCGTTATTGTGAGCTTCTGGATGGGGGCATCAGCGGCCATGGCCGACACGAAGGCTACCGTGCTGGTAACGATTAAACCCCTGGCGATGTTGGTGAAGGGAGTCGTGGGCGATGAGTTGACTGTGCAGCAGTTGCTGCCTGGCAATATTTCGCCCCATGACTATGCGCTGAAATTCTCGGATGTCCGTGCCATCAATGAAGCCGCGCTGGTGGTTTGGGTGGGCCCGGAACTAGAGTCGGCGTTTAGTAAGCCGTTAACGGGGAGCGGGAAAGAGGTGCTGACCCTGATGAATCTTCCAGGTCTCATCTGGCCAGTCATATCCCAGGCAGAGGAAGAGGAGCATGCTGAGCACGACGCCATGCATGACCACCACAGTCACTCTGTACACGATAGGGATCCACATCTCTGGTTGAACCCGGTGAATGGCCAAATGGTGGCGCGTGCAGTGGCAGAGCGATTGGCAGAACTGTTTCCCGACAAGAAGGGGGCTTTTGACGAGAACTTAAGCAGGTTTTCCAAGGAGATCGAGGCATTAGACGGGCAGGCAAGAAGTGCGTTGACCCCTTTGCGTGAACGGGGTTTTGTGGTGACTCACGATGGCTACGGGCATTTTGTGCAGCATTATGGTTTGAAGCAGTTGGCATCGGCGCAGGTAGTTGCCGGACGTCAACAGGGTGCCAAACACGTGGCGGAGATGCTGGCACTGGGCGAACAGGTGCAATGTGTGTTTACAGAGGTGCAGCTCAACAACAAAACTGCTGAGCAGCTGGCCAGAAAGCTGGGAGTAAAAACAAGTGAACTCGATCCTATCGGACGCGATGTCCAGTTAGATGAAAACAGTTATCTGACCTTTATGGAAAACCTGATAACAGCATTTACTCAAGGATTGACTGGCAGCGGTGAGTAAAAACAATTCAGAGGGGCAAGGGGTAGTAGCTCATCAATCGTCGTTCCAGTTTTTGCAGGTACTCTTCGGGATCTCTATGTGATGAGCTGCCTTCAGAGGTATATTTGCTGAGCAATCTCGAGACCCAGAAGCGGGTCGCCGAGAAACAGAGAATATCCTGCCAATATTGGCTTTCGGTGTGGTTAAAGGGGCGTTTGGCCGCATAGGCGTTTAATAGTGCGCTGCAGAGATGTTTGTCGAGCTCACCATGGGGGTCGCAACACCATTCGTTAACAGCCTGTGCCACATCCAATAAAAACCAGTCGGTGCAGCTGAAATAAAAGCCAGTCACTGCAGATAGCTGGCCTTCCGAAAAGATCAACTGGTCAGAAAACAGACTGCCGATCAGCGGGCCGCTGGGAAGGTTTGGCCTGGCATCGATGGTTCGCTTGAAGCGATTGAGTTGCTCCTCGAGTAGAGACAGATCACCAATAGAAAGGTGGGGTGCCAGCTCTTTAGAGGCAAAATTTAACCATAACAGACTTCTTGGGTTGTTATAACTGGCGGCGAAATGTGCTGAACTTGCGTGCATTTCGCCCAAAAAATCACCTATTTGCCTACAAGTATCCGCACTCTGGTGTTGTGGTGAATGACCCTCGGGAATGCGGAAAAGCAGGGCGGGGTTGTCGTCGTACCAAGCAAGACTGTCGCCTGAAATGGTGCGGATAACTGGTGTGACCCGCTGCCCCACGCTGATCAGGTGCTCAACCAGTGCGGCAGAGAAAAGCAGACGTTCTTTTGCACCGGGAACGGCCGCGACCATGAGGTAGTGGGCTCGCTGGGGTTGACCGCAGTGAAACCTGCATGTCATATGGTTTTTGGCAATATAGGTAGCATCAATGCAAGCATCACCCAGATGCGGGTACTGCTCCAGAAAATGTGAAATAACGTGGTTATCTGGTGCTGGAAATGACGACATATGGGAGTCCACACCCCTGATTGTTTTATCCAAGAGTAAACCCTTGGTAAGTGGAAAGAAACAATTTGCGGTATCCTTCGCCACTTCAGAGTCGGTAAAAAAATAGCCATGAATAATAAAGCTCCACTGGTGTTGGTCGACGGATCATCCTATTTATATCGCGCGTTCCATGCCTTGCCTCCGCTGACGACATCCAGCGGGCAACCCACCGGTGCGGTGAAGGGTGTGATCTCAATGGTTCGACGTCTCCTAAAAGATTACCCGGGTAGCCCGGTCGTGGTCGTTTTTGACGCCAAGGGCAAAACCTTTCGGGATGAACTGTTTGAGGCATACAAATCCCATCGTCCGCCCATGCCGGACGAACTCCGGGCGCAAATTGAGCCCATTCACAAGATTATCCGCGCCATGGGTTTGCCGTTGCTGGTGGTTGATGGTGTAGAAGCGGACGATGTTATTGGCACATTGGCGATGGAAGCTGCCGCAAACCAGTATCAGGTCATTATTTCTACCGGAGATAAGGACATGGCGCAGCTGGTGTGTGATCAGGTGACGCTGGTGAATACCATGACAGACACTGTGCTCGATCGGCAGGGTGTCGTGGACAAGTTCGGTGTGCCCCCTGAGTTGATTATCGACTACCTGGCCTTAATAGGTGACAAATCCGATAACATTCCAGGGGTTCCGGGTGTCGGTGAAAAAACGGCATTGGCCATGTTGCAAAACCTGGGGGGACTGGATTCAATTTTCGGCGACCTGGAACAGGTGCGAGAACTGGAATTTCGCGGTGCCAAGAAAATGCCGGAAAAACTGGCCGAACACGAAGAACAGGCCCGTTTATCCTACCAGCTGGCCACCATCAAAACCGATGTTCCATTGGATATGGCGGCGGCAGAGTTGAGAAATGGCGAACCCGACCAACAACAGCTGCTGGACTGGTTTCGGCAATGTGAATTCAAGACCTGGACAGAAGAGCTACTCAAAGAGAACTCTGCCCCGCAGCAGATTGACAGCCCCGAAGTGGAAAAGGACTACCAGGTGGTACTCGATCTGGAGCAATTTAAGGGTTGGTTGAAACGTCTGGAAGAAGCGGAATTATTTGCCTTTGATACGGAGACCACCAGTCTCGACTATATGCAGGCAGATGTGGTCGGCATTTCCTTTTCGGTACAGGCGCATGAGGCGGCCTATGTGCCATTGGCACACGATTACCTCGGTGCCCCTGCGCAGCTGGATCGGCGTGAAATACTGGATGCTCTCAAACCTTTGCTTGAAGATCCGACCAAGGCCAAGTTGGGCCAAAACCTGAAATATGACATGAGCGTATTGGCCAATCAGGGTATAGCGATGCGGGGCATTGAGTTTGACACCATGCTCGAATCCTATGTGCTTGATTCCACGGCAACGCGTCATGATATGGACAGCCTTGCACTCAAATATCTGGGCGAAAAAACCATCCATTTTGAAGAGATTGCCGGCAAGGGGGCAGGGCAGTTGACCTTCAATCAGATCGCGCTGGAGCAGGCCGCGCCCTACGCGGCTGAAGATGCCGATATTACCTGGCGGTTGCACCAGACACTGTGGGAAAAAATACAGCGAGAGAGCGGGCTGGATAAGGTCCTAAAAACCATTGAGATTCCCCTGATTCCCGTGTTGTCACGCATTGAGCGCAATGGCGTAAAAGTGGATGCCGAGCGTTTGCGAAGGCAGAGTTCACAATTGGGTGAGCGGCTGGCAGAGTTGCAAACACAGGCCTTTGAAATGGCTGGTGAAGAATTCAACCTCGCGTCGCCCAAACAGCTTGGCTATATTCTGTTTGAAAAGTTGCAAATTCCTGTTCAGAAAAAAACGGCAAAAGGTGCTCCGTCCACGAAGGAAGAAGTGTTGCAGGAGCTGGCGCTGGATTACCCGCTGCCAAAGCTGTTATTGGAGCATCGCAGTCTGTCAAAACTAAAAGCCACCTACACGGACAAATTGCCGGCATTGGTAAACCCGGTCAGTGGTAGAATTCATACCTCCTATCACCAGGCCGTCACGGCCACCGGCCGCTTATCCTCCTCCGACCCCAATCTGCAAAACATACCCGTTCGCACAGCCGAGGGGCGTCGTATTCGTCAGGCTTTTGTGGCGTCGCCGGGTTGCAAGATAGTGGCCGCGGACTATTCGCAAATTGAACTGCGGATCATGGCACACCTATCGGGTGATAAAGGCTTGAGGGATGCCTTTGCAAAGGGACTGGACGTGCACCGTGCCACCGCAGCAGAAGTTTTTGATGTCGATGTGGAGAACGTGGCGGATGAGCAGCGTCGCAGTGCCAAAGCGATCAATTTCGGGTTGATTTATGGCATGTCGGCCTTTGGTCTGGCGCGTCAGTTGAAAATTGGCCGCAATCAGGCACAGGAATACATTGACCTCTACTTTGAACGGTATCCCGGGGTTCAGGCCTATATGGACCGCATCCGGCAAACTGCCGCTGAGAAAGGTTATGTGGAAACCCTTCTCGGCAGGCGCCTGTATCTGCCGGAAATCAAGTCCAGCAACGGCATGCGGCGACAGGCTGCCGAACGCACGGCTATTAATGCGCCGATGCAGGGGACAGCGGCAGATATTATCAAGCTGGCAATGATTGCCGTCGATCAATGGCTGACTACAGAGGGGCTCCGCAGCAAAATGATCATGCAGGTACATGATGAACTGGTGCTCGAAGTGCCAGAAAATGAGCTGAACATCATCGAAGTCGGGCTTAATGAGCGTATGGCCAATGCAGTCAAACTGGAGGTGCCGTTGATCGTGGATGTGGGCATTGGCGATAACTGGGATGAGGCCCACTAGGCGTGTGGTCTCTTCCAAAAAGTCTGTGGCGGGACTTTTGGAAATAAAAAATTTTTAGTTATAAAAAAAAGCTATAGAAAACCTGAAAAAAAAGTTATTTCCTAGTGAACTAACGCGTTGCAGATATGCCTAACAAGTACGCAAGCAACATTGCTGCTTTCTCCCCAAACTAGATGCAACGCTTGATAATCCCCAAGCAACAGCAAAGCAAGCCCTGATCACTTTGATACAGGGCTTTTTTTTGTCCTCCATGGACCCTGGGTCAGGAAAGAAAAATTTTTCTACAATTTCCGGAACTAAACATCGTGTGCTTTGCCTAACCTAGTGCAAGCAACATTGCTACTTTCTCCCCAAACTAGTTGCAATGCTTGATAATCCCCAAGCAACAGCAAAGCATACCCTGACCAGCGATGGTCAGGGTTTTTTTTAGTGCGTATCCAAACTAGTCAATCGGTAGTGATTCTGAAGCGGACAGCCATTGCAACAGTGTGGTTTCCAGCTCTTCGAGTCCAGTCTTCTTCAGGGATGAAAACGTTTGTAGGCTCACATGTACGCCAAATCCCGCTGTCTGCAGTTCTCGTTGGACCTTGAGCAATACCGACTTGGCGGGTCCGTTGTTCAGTTTGTCGGCTTTGGTCAGCAGAATGTGGACAGGCATTTCCGAAAGGCTTGCCCAGCGAATCATCTGCCAGTCGTAGTCCTGTAAGGGGTGACGGATGTCCATTAACAACACCAGGCCCCGTAATGACTGTCGTCTTTGCAGGTATTCAGCCAGATGTTGGTCCCACTCCTTTTTCATGGCTTTTGGCACTTTTGCAAAGCCGTAACCGGGTAAATCCACCAGGCGGCACTGTTCTGTCAAAGAGAAAAAATTCAGCAATTGTGTCCGGCCCGGTGTTTTACTGGTTCTTGCCAGCTTGGCGTTATTCGTTAACGCATTGATTGCGCTCGATTTCCCGGCATTGGAGCGCCCGGCGAAGGCCACCTCACAGCCGCTATCGTCGGGGCACTGTGACAAGGTGGGGGCGCTCATCAAAAATTGTGCTTTGCGGAAAGAAATGACATCTGACATGGGAAACCTGTGCGAGTAAGCTGAGATCAACTATTAAGATCGGGGAGGACTTGGTATATAATGCCCCCGCTTTTTAGAAGGCAATAAAAGTTTCCTATTGTAGCGGAATGCAGAGAGCGGATTAACCAATGAAAAAAATCATTCTAGGAATGGCTGCCATGCTGGGTTTGACCCTGGCCTCTTCACTGGTCTTTGCTGGCGGCGATGCCGCAGCTGGACAGGCTAAAACAGCAATGTGTGCAGGTTGTCATGGCGCAGACGGCAATAGCCCGGCACCAAACTTCCCTAAACTGGCTGGTCAGGGAGAAAAATACCTCACCAAGCAATTGCAGGACATCAAATCCGGTGCGCGCCCAGTTCTGGAAATGACCGGCATGCTCAATGCCTTCAGTGATCAGGATCTGCAAGATATCGCTGCCTATTTTGCGTCGAAAAACATTCAGATGGCTGGCGCCAAAGAAGAAAATCTGGCGTTGGGTGAGAAGGTTTACCGCGGTGGCAACCTGGAAACCGGTGTCCCGGCTTGTACTGGCTGTCATTCACCGGCAGGTAATGGCAATGCACCGGCGGGCTACCCTGCGTTGGGCGGCCAGTTCGCTCAATACACAGCGAAGCAACTGCGTGCTTTCCGCACTGGTGCCCATGATCCAAAAAATCAGGCTGCACGCACTAACGATGGCGATGCTGCCATTATGCGGGGTGTTGCTGCCCATATGAGTGATATCGAAATTGATGCAGTCTCAAACTTCATTGCTGGCTTGAAGTAACAGCTCATCACGGAAAAGGCGGCGTAAGCCGCCTTTTTTATGGTTGCATTTTAGGGAACCTGAGAGATGATAGTGGTCTATCAGGTATCGCCTTTTTATAGCCAAAGGATTTAAGCATGCGTCACTACATCTCTAACTTTTTGTTTGCTCTGGTTTTTCTGCCTCTTGTGGCTTGTCATGCCGAGGTGGCTGAGCCCTACAAAGCAGGCGTTAACTATGAAGTACTACCCGAACCCGTTGCCACAGCGGACCCCTCCAAAATTGAGGTGGTGGAAGTGTTCTGGTATGGATGCAGCCACTGCTATGCGTTTGAGCCCAAGCTGAATCCCTGGGTGGCGGCACTGCCTGAAGATGTGAACTTTGTTCGTGTGCCTGCAGTTTGGCACCCCACTATGGCACTGCACGCCAAGGCGTACTACACGGCGCGGGCCCTGAAGGTGGTGGATGACCTTCACGAACACATCTTCGAAGCCATGAACCTGAAAAAGCAGAAACTGAAAAATGAAGATGAAATTGCCAAACTGTTTGAAGGGCAAGGCGTGGACCCGGAGCGCTTCAGCAAGGTCTTCAATTCCAAAGGTATTGAAATGGCTGTGGATCTGGCGACCAGTAAACAGCAGCGCTACCGCATTCAGGGCACACCGGAAATGGTGATTAATGGCAAGTACCGAATTTCCTCCAGGGAAAATGGCAGTCAGGAGGGCATGCTTAAAGTCGCTGCGTATCTGATCAAGAAAGAAAGAGCCGCCATGAATCATTAATTCCCCTTGGGTTGCGGGGCTTGCTAAGCCTCGCAACCATGAGCGTGCCAGCCATCGTTCTCAACTCCAATCTAACCTCCAGCGCTACATAACAAAAAATTCCCAAAGACGACTTTGCGATCCAAGAATTCCCACTTAGAATGTTGCGCTTCTTTTTATCCATGCAGGCAGAATAGTAATGAAACCGACACAAAAGCCGGCCAACCCCAATTTTTCTTCAGGCCCCTGTAGCAAGCGACCCGGTTACGATGTTTCCAAACTGGATGTAAGCACTCTGGGGCGTTCACATCGAGCCGCTATCGGAAAAGCAGCCCTTGGCAGGGTGTGCGAAGAAACCGCTGAAGTGTTGGGTTTGCCAGAAGGCTATCGGGTGGGTGTCGTACCAGCTTCTGATACAGGCGCTGTGGAAATGGCGCTTTGGTCCATATTGGGCGCAAGACCAGTCGATATCTGTTACTGGGAGTCTTTTGGGCAGGGCTGGCTGACAGACGTTGTTAAACAACTGAAGTTGGAGCAGACCAACGCCTATGGCGCTGACTACGGCCTGCTACCCGACCTGGGTCAGACCAACCCAGCCCACGATATCGTCTTTACCTGGAATGGCACCACGTCCGGTGTCAAAGTCCCTAATGGTGACTGGATCAGCGATGATCGAGAAGGCCTGACTATCTGCGATGCCACCTCTGCGGTATTTGCCATGGAGATGCCCTGGGAAAAACTCGATGTGGTGACGTTCAGCTGGCAGAAAGTGCTGGGTGGTGAAGGTGCCCATGGCATGCTCATACTGAGCCCCCGCGCTGTCGAGCGACTGGAGAGTTATACCCCGCCGTGGCCTCTGCCGAAAATTTTCCGCATGACAAAAGGCGGCAAACTGATAGATGGTATTTTCCGGGGTGAAACCATCAACACTCCCTCCATGCTCTGTGTAGCTGATTATCTTGATGCCCTGGACTGGGTAAAAGCGCTGGGTGGTGTGGATGCTGCGATTGCCAAGTCCCGTGCCAATCTGGCTGTCATTGAAGACTTTGTGGCGGCCAATGAGTGGATCAGTTTTCTGGCCCAGGATGATGCCACCCGTTCCAATACCAGTATCTGCCTTAGCCTGGATCTGGATGCAGATCAGGTTAAACAGGTGGTGAAGTTGCTTGATGCTGAAGGCGTTGCCTACGATATCGGCGCCTATCGGGATGCACCTGCCGGGCTCAGAATCTGGGGTGGAGCTACTGTTGAACAGTCCGACCTGGAGGCATTGATGCCCTGGATCGAATGGGCCTACCGGGAAGTTTCAAAATAATGACAGGTACCGATAATGTTTAAGGTAAGAACCTACAACCAGATATCCGCCAAGGGGCTGGATCGTTTTCCCCGTGAGAACTATGAAATAGCCAGTGAATTCAATACACCGGATGCGATTCTGTTGCGCAGCCAGAAAATGCATGACGAAGTGGTTGCAGACAGTGTCAAGGCTGTGGCCCGTGCCGGTGCTGGCGTGAATAATATCCCTGTCGCGGACTATACCCATCGAGGCATCGTGGTGTTCAACACCCCTGGCGCCAATGCCAATGCCGTGAAAGAGCTGGTCGCTTCTTCGTTGTTCCTATCTTCCCGAGATATTTTCGGTGGTATGAACTATGTGCAAGGCCTTACCGACATGACCGATGCTGGCGAAATGGCCAAGCTGCTGGAAAAACAGAAGAAACAGTTTGCTGGTTGTGAAGTGGCAGGTAAGCGCCTTGGCGTGGTGGGCCTCGGTGCCATTGGTGCACTGGTGGCGAACATGGCGGTCGAGCTTGGCATGGAAGTATTCGGCTACGATCCGGCGATTTCGGTGGAGGCTGCATGGCGGCTGTCACGGCGTGTGCAGAAAATGGAAAACCTGCAGAGCCTGCTGGCCCAGTCAGATTTCATCACTCTGCACGTTCCGGCCATTGATGCCACTCATCACATGATCAATGCGGAGATGCTGCGCTGTGTAAAGCCCTCCGCAACACTGCTTAATTTTGCCCGTGAGGAGGTGGTGGATGTTGATGCCGTTATCGCCGCCCTTGATGAAAAACGTCTTGCCAAATATGTGACGGATTTTCCGGTTCCCGCTCTGCTGGGTCGGCCCGATGTTCTGTTGATGCCTCACATTGGCGCCAGTACGGCAGAGGCTGAGGAAAACTGTGCGGTGATGGCAGCTGACCAACTCATGGATTACCTGGAAAACGGTAATATCCGCAATTCCGTCAATTTTCCAGCGACAAAAATGGAGCGCAACGGCGGCTACCGCATCACCTTCTGCAATGAGAATGTGCCCAGGGTACTTGGCCATGTGCTGTCATTGCTGGCAGACCGTGATCTGAACGTCATTGATATGGTCAATCAGAGCCGGGATGACATTGCCTACAACATCATTGATGTTGCCAGCGAGCCTTCGGAAGAACTGTTGGCCGCAATTCGTGAAGTTGATGGCGTCGTCGCGGTACGCAGTCTTTAGTGAATAAGCCTCTGAACATCGTTTTGCGATGTTCAGAGGTCAATGCATTGCGATTCTTCATCTAGCGCATTAAGTAGATCAGGTACCTGATCGAGACAATGATTTTTTATCGCGGTGTGCAGCTCGCGCACCCGGGTTTCAAGCCCTTTCAGCTGAAATACACCGGCAATCCCCAACAGCTGGTGGACGCTCTCCCGCAAGGCTTCAATGTCATCCTGTTGCAAGCAATCTCTGGATTGCATCAACAAACTCTTCACTTCCTGCTTGAACAGTTCTGTGGACAGGTCTGCATCGACAGCCGCGGGAGGTTCGGGAAGAGTATTCAGTACCTGTAAATTCAGCAGTTCGCAAATATGGGTAAGCAGTTCATTTTCATTCAGTGGTTTCAGTAACAGGCCGTTGGCCCCTGCTTTAAAGAGTGACTGTTCTTCCTGTTGCAGAATATCGGCGGTCAACGCCAGGGCAGGAATATTGGCATTGATATTGTTGCTGTTGCGCAAGGTTTTCAGGGTCTCAATGCCATTTTTCTGCGGCATGTGCACATCCACCAATAACAGGTCGAAACGGTCCTGCTGACAGGCGGCGAGGGCTTCTTTGCCGTTACTGGTCAGGGTGCAATAAGCGCCAAACCGACTGAGCAGTGTGTCCAGCAGCAGGCGGGTAAACTGGTTATCTTCGGCAATCAGAACCTTGATGCCATCCAGTACCTGCTCGGTATCCATGGTCGAATTGACCGCTGTGCTAGCGGACGAAACGGTGTCCAGTGCGCGGTGGAGTTCTGACAGGGGGGGTGGCATCGCCAAAAAGGAGACTGGATGAAGCTCGATACGTTCCCGCGCATTGAATTGTTGATAAAAGTTGAACTGGGCAGCCAGCAGAATCAACTTTGCCGGGCTGCCTTCCCTGAGTTTGAGGATAATATCAGCCGGATTGTTCTCTGTTGTTTGCAGCGCGGAGGCACAGATAATCACCGCATCGTCCGGTGTTAAGGGTGCGCTTGCTTCAATGAGATCTTCGAGAGATGCGAAGCTGACATCATTGATCCCAAAGCGGGTCATGGCATGTTGCAGGGACTGGTCCGTCGAGCTGTCTGTTTGGAAAATGACAACCCGTTGAGAGGGCAGTTGCCAATCATCAGTTTGGGTCGAGCGCATCAGCGGCAGCAAAATCGAAAAAGTAGTGCCTTTGCCCTCGCCACTTTGAAGGCATATATCGCCTCCCATTAGATCCACCAGGCTTTTGACAATGGACAGTCCCAGTCCGGTACCACCGTAGCGGCGCGAAATAGAGGTGTCTGCCTGGGCAAAGGCGTTAAAGAGCTGTGCCTGGGCCGCTTCTGGAATACCAATGCCCGTATCCCTGACGTCAATGATTACATCCAAGTCATCGTTGCTTTTCAGGGAGATATACACGCCCCCTTCATCCGAAAACTTGATGGCATTGGCTATCAGGTTGCTGAGTATCTGCTGAATGCGAATAGAGTCCCCAACTCGGTTCAGTGACAGCTCTGGCGCATAATCCACCACCAGATTGAGGCCCTTGTGCTGCGCCTGGGGTGTAAACATGGCAATGACCTGTTCGACACATTCAGCAAGGTCCAGGGGCTGCACGGCCAGCTCGACGGTATCGGACTGCAGTTTGGAAAAGGCGAGAATATCGTCGATCAGGGTCAGGAGTTGCAGGGCGGCCTGATCAATAATCTGGCAGTAGTGGCGCTCGTTTTCGGCGAGCCGCGTGGAGTCCAGAAGGCGGATAAAACCCTGAATAGATGTAATAGGTGTCCGCAACTCATGACTCATTCTCGCCAGAAAACCGCTTTTGGACTGGTTGGCGGCCTCTGCGGTCTGTCGGGAAATTTCCAGCTCTCGGTTTTTGACCTGCAGGTGGTCTAATGTTTCCTGTAACTGGCGGGTGGCAAAGCGGATGCGATGCTCCAGGGTTTCCTTACCTTCGGCGACGGATGCTGCCAGTTGATTAATACCGGCGGCCAGAACGGCCAGCTCATCATCCGTTCCGGTTTCTGCGCGGGCATGCAGGTTGCCACTGGCCATTTGTCGGATGGTAGCGGTCAGCTGCTGAATGGGAGCAATAAGCCCGAGGCTAAGGTAATAGGTAACGACCACTGCGATGATAAGGCCGAACAGAAACAATAGTGCTGACGTGGTGAGAATAGTTTTCTGTTTGTCGAGCATCGCAGTGCGGTCAATGGCTAGTAACACCCAGCCCACAAGCTCCGGACCAGCCATTTCTGTCGGTGATTCCTCCTGGTAATCACTGACATCAATACCCGACAGGAAAACGGGTTTTTTGAAATACAGGTATTGGTCTGTTTGCATGGGTCCGAGATGATTGATCCCGGGTAGTATCTGCTCCAGCAAAGAGCTTTCGGCATCCTGATGCTCTTCCTGGAGCTCATCACTGTAACCTTGAGACAGGTGGCCGGCAGTTAACACCGGCTCATTGTTGCTATCAAGGAAAGCCACACCGGCAACATTGGGAATCTGCAACACGGAAGAAGCGATTTCCTGCAGCAATTTTTGATTGCTGGAATAGAGAGAGAAGTCAGAAATGGTTGCCAGGTAGTTGGATGATGATTCACCGGATTGCACAAGATTTTCGATCAGATCGGTTCGTCTCGACTCAACGGTAAACAGAGTCAGTAGCGTAATAATGAGCAATAACGGTAGCAGTGCCACTGCTAAAAAGCGCTGATGTATGGATTTGCTTAGCAGTTGTTTGTTGCTCATGGCAGTGTCGTCTCTTGTTGCTCGAGACTACGGTATAACTCATTGTCTGGGGGTAAATTGATACCCAGCGATCCTGCGACAGTGAAATTGGTGCTGATGGTGAAGTATCGGGGATATTGTGCCTGCGGCAGCGTGGTATCACCCTCAATTAGCCGGGCGACAATAAACTGACCTGCCTGCCGACCTATATCCTCCGGTGAAGAGTAAATGGAGGCCAGTGCACCGGCATTGGTGTATGCCTTGGAAAAGCCAATCACTGGAACCTTTTGCTGAAAACTCAGGTGCAGAATCCACTTGGCAACGGCCCGGTTCAGGGGTGCATGATCAGGCAGTGCGATAAACAGGTCACTGCCCTTGACCAGCGGGCGCAACACGGCCACGGGATTGTCTTCTGGTGTTAAATGCGCGCTATTGAGGGCAATGGCTCTTTGGCTTGCCAGGGATTTGAGTTCGTCTTCCCAGGTTTTTGAAATAGGACCAAAAACTGCGCCAAGCTGTTTGATTTCGGGTTTCAGGCGGGTGGCGAGATTAACCACGCGCTCCAGTGGCTGATCGAGGTAAATAACGGAAACTGACCTCGGGCTCGCGGCATCCTCACGCACCTTGATATTTTCGAATGCATTTTTGGGGGTAAAAATACTCAGCACAGGTGAATTGCCCGGTTCGGACAGCACTTGCTGGGTGGCTTTACTGCCGATGGCGACAATCAGTTGCCAAGTCTGTGTTAGCGCCGCATCTGCTTCTGGGCTTTGTAGGGTCAATACTCTGAAAGTCGGTGCGTTTGTCGAATCCTCGCCAGCTGCAACTTGTAGGCTATTGGCGGTTTCACCGTAATAGGGCGCATCACTGGATAACAGCAATAACACTTCCGCCTGTGTCGAGTGGCACAGCAAACAAACAAAAAGCAACACTCCTCTGCTGAGGAGTGTTCTAGCGGCCTGATGCACTCGCTGATAGAAACTCAATGCCCTTCCTTTGGCTTTGTTTGTATTTTTGAATCTACGTTCAATTATTATCGAACACCGTTAAAAAAATGAAAAGTTAATTAAAGTCCATGGTGAGTTTTAGGAAATAACGCGTCTCAAACACATTGTTCCGGGCGTGTTCCTCGTAGTCTGCTCCCAGGTTTTGGGCGATCAATGACAGATTGCCAGTGGTGCTACCGATGTGAAAGTCGTAACCGAGCACGGCGTCTGTGCGAACAAACTGGTCTACGTCATTTCCATCTCGCCAATTGGCATCTGACATGTGGTAGAGGTTGATGCTGCCCGAAAGGCCACCGGCAATTTTCTGGTGAACAAGCAATCCGGCCTTGTGCCTAGGTGCACGGTCATTGTGATCATTGGTGGAATATACCGGTTCGTATGTAAACACGTAGCCGCTATCGACATCCGTGTAGGCATAGTGTGCATTGATCAGTGTGCGGTCTGAGGGTTGATAGCGGAGTTGCAGTTCTACACCGGTCATGTCCGATTCCAGTATATTGTCCCGCACCGCAAACCGTTCATCGGGAAACAACACCGGAATACCGAGGTTGACGGGTTCCTGGTAGTTTTCCAGGCCATCGCGAATTTCCTCGCGGAACAGGCGCACATCAAAGGTGATTCCCATGGAAGGATATTGGGCGAGGTAGCCCAGCTCGTAACTGCGCAGACGCTCCTCTTCAATATTTTCCGACGTTCTGCGGACGGCGGTGACCAGAATCTGCTGATCCAGAATGTCGGCATTGAATTCTTTGGCCTCTCCCAGGGAGGGCGAACGCTTGCCCAGGGCATAACCCACTCTGAATGTATTGAACTCATTGAGGTGGTAGTTGATGCCGATACGGCCCGAACCGATGGTATCGACAATGCTGTTATCTTCTACTGTCAGGCCGGCGTTCAACGTCCAGTAGCGGGATGGCCGCCATTCCATATGGCTGAACAGGCGGCGGCTGGTGAGGGAAGACTGGTCATCATGGCCCAGCACTGATTCGCCCTCGATACGGTCATAGCGAATGCCTGCGCCCCAGGTGGTGCGCAGGCTATTGGTCAGTTGCAGGTGGTGTTCCAGTTCAATATCGTAGCGTTCGGACTCAATGCCGCGAAAGCCCGTGATATAGCTCTGGTCCTGAATGTTCAATCCAGGGTCAATCATCTGAAAGAATGCTGGAACCTGCGCTGGCGTAATGGTGGTATTCAACGCATCCGAGAGCAGGTCGGAAACCAGCCCCAGGTTCACATAGTTCTCGCCTTCAATTTTGTTGCGGAAGAAGTGGACCTGCAGGTAGTCGGTGGTATTCAGGTCACGGTTCCATTTCAATGACTGGAACTGGTTTTTAAAGTTTACGCGAGAATATTCATCAGGGTGGTCGGCGTCTCCCCAGCCCATATTGCTATGGCTGAAACCGACCTGGGCATCAAAGGTATCGCTGATATTCGGGGTGTACATACCGCGGAGGGTCAGTGCGATTTTTTCCTTGCCGTCTTCCATAGGGCCCTGATCATCCCCGGAGCTGACGGAAGGAAAACCTTCATTGTGCTCGTAATCAAGGCTGGCACGGTAATCCAGCTTTCCTGTAGAGCCGCTATAACGAATATTGCTGTTCCGCGTACTTTGCCCACCGCTGGTGGCGCTCACATGCAAGCCCTGATCTTGCACGGGTTTGCGGGTAATAATATTCACCGCACCGAGAAACGCATTGGAGCCGTAGGCCGGGGCATTGGAACCGCGGACAATCTCGATGTGGTCGATGTCGTCCAGGCTGATGCCCAGCGAACCCCATTCAATGGTGGCAAAGATTGGGTCATAGATAGACCGGCCATCTACCATGATTTCCAGATGATTGGGAAATTCACGGCCATAGCCGTGGGTGGAGATACCGTAACGGTTACCATTGATGGAGTAGGATTCGAAACCGGGAACCAGTCGAAAAATTTCCACCCAAGATAGTGCGCCGGATGCCTTGATCATTTTCTGGTCAATAATGGTGACGCTGGCGGGCACGTTAGACAGTGGTTGTGACATTCGCGATGCAGAGGCCACCGATGGTAACTCTGAGAGCAAATCAACTTCGGTAAAGTGGTCTTCATGGCCGTACAACAGCGGGCAGTAGAGCAAGTATGCTGCAACGGTCAGGTGCATCTTTCGGGGCATTTTCTGCTCTCCGGTGAGTAAATAGCCTGGCTCGATATTCTAAGCTGGGGGGGCTGGAATAGCATCTCTTTGTCTTTTCTGTAAAATCTGTTGCTTGAAACTGGAGTGGTTGGCAGGGGGGACAGTGGCTGGGAATGGCGGCTAAAATACCGTCTTGACCGGAGCTTAAACTATGTCGCTGGAAGATACCCGTCGGGAATACCAATATGGCCGATTGAACCGGGAGTCCCTAAATGATTGCCCTTTTGATCAGTTCGCCCTGTGGATGGAGCAGGCTGCCCAGTCGGACTTGTCTGACCCGACCGCGATGTGCCTGGCCACCGTGGATGCCAACGGCAAGCCCTGGCAGCGCACGGTTTTGCTCAAAGGGTTCGACCGACAGGGATTTCTGTTTTATACCAACCTCGGTAGCCGTAAGGCCAAAGAAATGGCGGGGAACCCCAATGTTTGTCTAATCTTTCCCTGGATGCGCATGGACCGCCAGGTGATCATTGGTGGACAGGTAGAAAAACTGACTAAAACAGAAGTGCTGAAATATTTCCTTAAGCGCCCCCGTGGCAGTCAATTGGCCGCCTGGGCATCAAAACAGAGCTCCCGAATTAATTCCCGCCAGGCCCTGGAAACCCAGTTCCTGCAGATGAAGGACAAATTTGCTGCCGGTGAGGTACCGGTGCCGGATTTCTGGGGCGGTTTCCGCGTTGTGCCTCGAGAATTTGAATTCTGGCAGGGGGGTGAAAACCGCCTCCACGACCGATTCCAGTATTTATTGGACAATGGTGACTGGAATATTTCCCGGCTGGCGCCTTGAGGTATCAATAGGTCGCTAGAAACTATAGCGAATCGCCGCGTAGAAATTACTCGCTTCCTCGAACTGGCCGAAGAATGTAGTTTCCTCGCTGCCGCCAAAGCTGTTGAAGCCAGTTTCCAGCAGTAACTGATCGGAGGCTTTCCAGCTCACCTTGGGTCTGGCGTACCAGTCCTTGTCGGTGGGGGAGTAGTACACAAATAGCGACCAGGTAACATTCTGGTTGTGGGTCAGCCAGGTCAGTCGGTTGGTCAGCAGTTGCCGGTATTTGTCCCGTTGGGGCATGCCCGCTGGCAGACTGTCCCGGTAGTTGTCGTAATCTTCGAGCCGTTCTACATAGTATTGCAGCCCGCCGGTCAGGTTGGGCACCAGCTCCTGTTCGTAGGCCAGCAGCAGCCGGGATTCGCTGTTGTTGATCAGTGGATCGTCGCCGTTGCGGTCGTCCCGGGAGTCGTAATAACCTACTTCGCCGCTGGCGATCCCCTTGCCCAGATTGCCGCGCAGACTGGCACCCCATACCCGCAGTTCCGGGAAGGTATTTTGGCCCTTGAAGGGGTCGTAACCGTTGGTGCTTTTCCAATAGCCGTCGTAGCCGTAAAAAGCCACTTCAGCCCCCGCCAGATTTTTGTAGAGTCGCAGTGCCAGTTCCCGGCCGTGGGGAAAGTCAGGGTTCACTGGCATGTCGCGGCCGGTATGATCGCCGATTAGCGGGTTATAGAAGGAGATGCGGCGGCCATCGATAAAGCGATCGCTGTCGAATTCGGGCACGTACACCACATCCAGATTGGCGGGTTCGAAATAGAATGCCAGCTTCACAGCGTCTGATGGGGCTTTCAGGTACTCGGTATCGCGACCACTGAAGAAGCTGTTCCAGTCTTTGGGAAACAGGTCGTTGATAAACAGCAGGTCCCCGACACCCCACGTGAGAATCTGGCGCCCGGCTTTCACATCCAGGTGCTGGTTGACGGGCATCTGAAACCAGGCTTCCCGCAGGTCGAAGGGGCCGCGGCCGCGGTCGAGCTGCACCGATTCATCTCGCTGCACGTCGTCAAACAAGACATCGCCTGTAACGCGGGCGGTAACAGTTTCCCCTGCGTAATCGAGGGTCAATTGCATGCGCCCCTCGCCGATGGAGGTGTTGCGTTGATGTTCGTCGTCGTGGGTCCGCTGGCCGACTTGAGCCTCGGCAAAACCGTACACGGAGAAGGGGCTGTAGCTTTTCTCAGTATTTATGAAGCTGGTGTCATCGCCCAGTCCTGAGGGGAGTGAGGGTTCCGGGGCAGCGCTGCCGGGGATTCCCAGTCCGCTGGGTAGGGCAGGCCCACTTGATGTCGGTGCTTGCTTTGTCGGTACGCTTGGCTCAAGCCCACCGGGTAGGGGTGGCTCTGCCGTCGCCGTCAGGACGGTGAGCATGGTGCCGGAGAACAGCAGGGTGCGGAGCGTGCTTTTCATCAATGACGTTTCCGGTTAACGCAGGTATTTCACCGGTGCCCGGCGCAGATAGCGTTCACTGAAAATCTCTTCCGGCAAATCAACATTGTAGGTGACCGAACTGTATGTCATCAGGGTTTTACTGCCGCTACGCAGGTCTTCCATACTGGCCTTGGTGACAGTCGGATAGCCGTCGATGTTATCGACACCCAGTGCCGTGGCCACCCGGTATTTCTCGCCATTCTTGTCAAAGTACTCTGTCTGCACCGGAATGAAACTGGTCTTGTGCACATACATCACGTAGTGGGAAAACTCCACACTGTCTGGATCCTTGGGGGTGTGTTTCAGCACATAGTAGTTGTCGGTCGTCTCCACAAGCTCGTGACTGTCGGCGTTGATATCGCGACCGCTGACATCTTCATAAAAGTAGTCGGAACCCACAAAGCTGGTGCGCTGGTCGGAGGCGGCAATGCGTTTCACCAGGTCCAGGGCGGGCAGGTAAAGCCAGCGGTCATCGTCGCGATCCAGATGCTTCCAAACCAGGAAGGCCATTTTGTTGACGTCCGCAGGGCGCTGGAAGAACACGTAAAATTGCTGGTCGCCGTTGTAGGCTTCACCGGCGATGTCATCGCTGTCGGAAACATCCCGGCGCAGGATAGTAAAGCGGCGTTCCCGCTCACGGCCCTGCTTGTCGGTAATGCTCATCAGCACCTGGGCGCGGCCGTCCTTGCCTTGGTAGTAGGCGGTTTGGTTGGTGCGGTGAACGATCTCGTCAACACTGGGGGTGTCTGCCGCGATGGCTCCTGAAAGCCATAGTGAAGCAAACAGGCCAACCGCCGGGACTATGGCAAGGGAAAGGGTTCTGTTCAGTTTCATGGCGTTACTCCTCTACCTTGAAAATCAGTTTTTTCATCAGTGTCAGGATGGCTGGCAGAATCAGCAATGTAGCGGCACCGGCGCAAAGAATAATCGAGGCGATAAATAAACCTACCGTCTGATAGGGCACCAGTGGCGCAGCTAATAAAGGCAGGAACCCTGCACCAAGAATAATGGCATTGCGGGAGATGGCCCGTGCCGGCTCGCCGAACACCAACGGGACAGCCGCCTGCCAGCTACCGGCCTCTTCAACCAGTGAGCGCGAGCGGGCCAAAAAGTGAATCGCATAATCCACCGCCAGGCCGAGACTGAGAGCGCTTAATACCGCCACCGGCATATCATAGTCCTTGCCGATCAGGCCGATAATGCCGTAGATCAGGCCTACGGTAACGGCTAGTGGAATCATCGCCAGCACGCCGAGTATCAGTGAGCGGAACAACACAATCATCATCACCAGCACCACCAGAAATGACCCGAGGAAGGCTTCTAGCATCCCGGATACCATCTTGCCCTGCCAGACTACGTTGATATAGGTGAGCCCAAACCACTGGCTGTCGATAGCTACTGGCGGTGGATTGTTGGTAAGGAAGTCATTCAGGCTTTGCACCACGCTTTCCATGTCCTTGTTGTCACCACTACTTAATTGCAGCCACAGTACGGTGCGGCGGTAATCGGGGGTGACAAAGTGCCACAGATCGTGGGGACGATGACTATTCTGATAGGTGATCAGTGTCTGGGCCACAGCGTTGGCACTGTCCGGAATGCGGAACTGTGATTGTTCACCCAGTTGCAGTTCCCGGTAAACGGTTTTCACCACATCTGTCAGGGAGTTGACCTTGCCCACTTTGGGGTTGTCCAGCAGGTGTGATTGCAGATCCTCCATCCAGCGAAGGGCCTCGGGCTGTTTAAACAGCTCCTTGCGTTGCTGCTGCTCTTCGAGAAACAGTTGGATGTCGTCCCAGCTGTAGTAGTCGTCGTCGCTGGCACTGGCCAGGCCCTGTTCTGCGCGCTCGGCCAACACATCCATAAAACTGTCAGCAGTGCTGGCATCTGCTTGCTCAATGGCTGCGGCAAATTGTTGGTAGGGCGCGGCAGTGTTGCCCAAAGCTTCACCCGCTGCCTGGCGTTCTCCCAGTTGCTGCAACAGAGCTTGCTTGTCCACAGTGCCAGCCTGATCCGGTGCGGACAGTTCCAGGTAGGCCATATAGGTGCCACCAAAGTGATCGTTCAGTACCCGGTCGGCGACCCGGATCGGGTGTTGCGCTTCGAACCAGCGGGTGGGGTTGTCATTGACCACAATTTTGCTGATGCCGTAACCGGCGACCACCACGGCGGCGAGCGTGAACAACAGGATGATACGGGGTCGGTGTGTGGTCAGTCTGCCGGAAGCGGTAAGTGTCCGCCCCAGCATGCTGTGGTCTTCCTCACCAACATGATGACCGTATCCCTCCAGGCGTTTTTCATCGATGAGCATGATATATGCCGGGATAAAGAGCATAGTCCACAGCCAGGCCAGGAAAACACCGATAGCAATAAAGAGTCCGAAGACTTGCACCGGGGGAATTGGGGTCAGCATTAGCGAGCCGAAACCGGCCATGGTGGTCAGGGTGGTGAACAGCATGGGTGAAAACAGGGTGGTCATCACCTCTTCAATGGCTTTGCGACGGTCCTTGTGGATCGGGTAGCGATCAAAAAATTCGGACAGGATATGCACCGCATCCAGCACCGCAATGGGCATGATAAAGATCGGAATCATGGAGCTCATGATGTGGATGGTATTGCCGGTGGCAATGAGCAGCCCCATGGTTACCAGGGAGCTGACCATGGCGATGATCATCGGCGATACCACCAGAATCAGTTTCTTGAAAAACCACCACAGCAACAGGAAGATCACCAGCATCGCCAGCGGTGCAGAGATGGCCATCTGGATAAACATTTCCACGCCAAAGGTATCTTCGGCCACGGGCAGGCCGGTGATATGCACCTCATCGCCGTGCTCGGCCCAATTCTTAGTAAATTCCAGCAGCTCAGAACGAATGCGATAGGACAGTTCTTTTTTGGTAATCGGCAGGTACAGTGCCAGTGCCTGACCATCTTCGGAAACCAGAGTCCCTTCCAGGAAAGGAATGCGTTTGGCGCGCTCAAGCACCTGCTGGGCGGCAATGTCATCAGCCGGAGCAGTAGGCATTAGCCAGGAGAAATTGACGCTGCCTAGCCCCCCCTGTTCGATATTGTCGACGGTGGAGGGCGCGATCAGGTCAATACCGATGACCCCTTCGCCATCCCACTGCAGGCGTTTGGCAAACTCTGTCAGTTCATAGACGCGGCCTAGCGAAGCGGCATTGAACACCCCCATGGGGTGTCGATTATTCACGATGCCGACGACGACCATATCGTTGAGATCGAAGCGCTCCTTGGCCTCGTGATGAAACACTCTCACTGGCTCATCCTGAGATAGCATGTTCTCTGGATCCGTATCGACAGTGATGTGGTGAAACTGCTGAAATTTCTCCGGCCATATGGAGGGGACGGCGGCCACAGCGATAACTAGCAGGGTGGTCAGTGTCATAAACCAGGCCACCCATTTGGAACGATTTAGTGCCAGATGCACCATTCCTGCACAGAGATTTTTCATCATAGTGGTTCTGCTTCCTCGCCAGTTGCCACTTCATCACAGACTTCGGTTGACTAATATATTAGTTTTTGCTTATATTAGAGTCAACTAATATATTGTTGTCTACCAAGAGCTGTTTATGAATAAAAGCATGGATTTGGAAACGTTGCAGGAAAATGCCGCCAAAGCGTCTGCCCTGCTCAAATCGTTGGCAAATCCGTCTCGCTTGATGGTGCTTTGTGCGTTGGTCTCGAGGGAGCATACCGTCACAGAGCTGGAAACGCTGACCGGACTGAGCCAGTCCGCCCTGTCACAGCACCTGGCGAGGTTGCGAGATGAAAAGATTGTCACTACGCGCCGTGACGCGCAGCGCGTGTTCTATCGTTTATCCAATCCGAATGTAACGGCCATACTGGAAACGATGTATGGCATTTATTGTGGTGTGGATAAGCAAGGTTAACGATTCACTGAGCGAGGGCTGAGTCATGGCTAAAATTGTGATTATGGGGGCGGGTATTGGCGGTGTATCGCTGGCCTATGAACTGCGTGAAGCGCTGGGGGCAGAGAATGACATCACGGTGGTTTCTGATTCCCCGGAGTTTCAATTTGTCCCGTCAAACCCCTGGGTGGCTGTGGATTGGCGCAAACGCAAAGATGTCGTGATCGAGATCGAGCCCTGCCTGAAGCGGAAAAAAATCGGTTTTTCCCCAGTGGGTGTCAGAAAGGTACACCCCCAACAGAATCAGATAGAGCTGAACGACGGCTCAATGATGGATTATGACTACCTGGCCATTGCCACTGGCCCGCGACTGGCCTTTGATGAAATCGAGGGCCTGGGCCCGGTGAACGGCTATACCGAGTCCGTGTGTCATGTGGACCACGCAGTGACCGCGCGGGAAAAGTGGGGGGAATTTATCAAGGAGCCCGGCCCTGTGGTTATTGGCGCTGCGCAGATGGCCTCCTGCTTTGGCCCAGCCTATGAGTTCTCTTTTATCGTTGATGCGGATCTTCGGAAGCGCAAGCTGCGCCACAAAGTGCCTATTACCTATATCACCTCTGAACCCTATGTGGGTCATATGGGGTTGGACGGTGTGGGTGACTCCAAGAGCTTGATGGAAAGCGAGTTTCGCGATCGCCATATCGATTGGATTACCAATGCCAAGATTGTGAAGATTGAAGACGGCACCATGATCGTGGCGGAACACAACAATGATGGCGAGGAAATCAAACGCCATGAGTTGCCCTTCAAATATTCCATGATCCTGCCAGCCTTTACAGGCATTGAAGCGGTGATGGATGTGGAGGGCCTGGTCAACCCTCGGGGTTTTGTCCTTGTTGACGACCAGCAGCGCAATCCTACCTACCCGAATATCTATGCTGTTGGCGTTTGTGTCGCCATCGCACCCCAGAAAGCCACGCCTGTTCCCACTGGCGTGCCGAAGACCGGTTATATGATTGAGTCCATGGTGGCCGCCACGGTGAAAAACATCCGATCCTGTATCGCCGGAGAGCAACCGGTGGCAGAGGCCACCTGGAATGCCATCTGTCTGGCGGACATGGGGGACACCGGCATGGCCTTTGTTGCGCTGCCGCAAATCCCGCCGCGCAACGTTACCTGGGCGAAAAAAGGGAAATGGGTGCACCTGGCGAAAATCGGTTTTGAAAAGTACTTCATGCGCAAAGTGCGTAAGGGTGATACGGACCCCATTCATGAGAAATTTATTCTCAAGATGATGGGCATTGAAAAATTGAAATAACGGGAGTGGTTGCTATGAACGTTGATCGACTGGTGTTTCGCATTGCCGGCTTGTTTGTTCTGGCAAGTCTGCTGCTCAGCCAGCTGCACTCTGTGTACTGGCTGTGGTTTACCGCCTTTGTGGGAATCAATATGTTCCAGGCGTCATTCACAGGGTTTTGTCCCATGGCGATTCTGTTGAAAAGAGTGGGTATTGAGACAGGCTGTGCATTTAAATAGGTCGCAGATTAGCCCATAAAAAAGCCCGGCATCTGCCGGGCTTTTTTGTTGAAGTAACGGTACTTATTTGCGCTTCATCGACATAAAGAATTCGTCGTTGGTTTTGGAGTCTTTCAGCTTGTCGATCAGGAACTCGATAGCATCCGCGTCTTCCATGCCGTGCAGAAGTTTGCGCAGAATCCATACCCGTTGCAGCTCTTCCTCACCCATCAGCAGGTCTTCACGGCGAGTGCCGGAGCGGCGGATATTGATAGCCGGGTAAACGCGTTTTTCCGCTACCTTGCGGTCCAGGTGCAGCTCCATGTTACCGGTGCCCTTGAACTCCTCATAGATCACTTCGTCCATTTTGGAGCCGGTTTCCACCAGTGCGGTGGCAATAATGGTCAGGCTGCCACCCTGCTCGATATTACGTGCGGCCCCAAAAAAGCGTTTCGGGCGCTCCAGGGCGTGGGCGTCCACACCACCTGTCAGCACCTTGCCTGAGGAGGGTTGCACAGTGTTGTATGCGCGCGCCAGGCGGGTGATGGAATCGAGCAGAATCACCACATCCTTCTTGTGTTCCACCAGGCGCTTGGCTTTTTCTATCACCATGTCGGCAACTTGCACGTGGCGGGCCGGGGGTTCATCAAAGGTGGAGGCAATCACTTCGCCACGCACAGAGCGTTGCATCTCGGTCACTTCCTCGGGACGCTCATCGATCAGCAGTACGATGATGTAGCACTCGGGGTTGTTGCGGATGATAGCCTGTGCGGTGTGCTGCATGAGGATGGTTTTACCGGCTTTGGGCGGTGCCACAATCAGGCCACGCTGGCCTTTGCCGATGGGGGAAATCAGGTCGATGATGCGTCCGGTGAGGTCTTCGGTGGAGCCGTTGCCCGCTTCCAGTACCAGTCGCTCGTCAGGGAACAGTGGGGTCAGGTTTTCAAACAGGATCTTGTTGCGGGCGTTTTCCGGCTTTTCAAAATTGATTTCATCCAGCTTGAGCATCGCAAAGTAACGCTCTCCCTCCTTCGGGGGCCGGATTTTTCCGGAAATACTGTCGCCGGTACGCAGGTTGAAGCGGCGAATCTGACTGGGGGAGACGTAGATGTCATCTGGCCCGGCCAGGTAAGAGCTGTCTGCTGATCTCAAGAACCCAAAACCATCGGGTAGAATTTCGAGTACCCCATCGCCGTAGATATCTTCGCCGCTTTTGGCATGTCGTTTGAGGATGCTGAAAATGACATCCTGTTTGCGGGAGCGGGCGAGATTGTCGAGGCCAATGCCTTGAGCAATTTCTAACAGTTCATCAATGGGTTTGGTTTTGAGTTCGGTTAAGTTCATAAATACTGACATGGTAATTGTAGGGATTTGGACGGGCTGATTGCCGGTCGAGAAATGAGCTGGTGTCCTGGAAGGGCTTGCCGGAATTATTAGTTTAGTTGTTTTTTCTCGTCGAAGGACATCGACGTGGTTGAGATGCAGTATAGGCGGGGCCAGATTAAAGCGCAATAACTGTTGCGGTGGTAAATGTTACCACCGCAACGGTTTTATTAAAGGCTTGCGTCAATAAACTCTACGAGCTGTGTTTTCGACAGTGCACCGACCTTGGTGGCCTCAATATTGCCATCCTTGAACAGGATCAGCGTCGGAATACCACGAACATTAAACTTGGCAGGGGTTTCCTGGTTGGAATCCACATCCATTTTGCAGATTTTTACTCTGCCAGCGTATTCATCCGCCAGTTCGTCCAGAATGGGTGCAATCATTTTGCAGGGACCACACCAGGCGGCCCAGAAGTCGACCAGTACCGGGGTGCTGACATCCAGCACTTCGCTGGCAAAGCTGCCGTCGGTAATGTGAACGATGTTGTCGCTCATGGAATTCTCCAGATTAATGTGTATTGAAGGATTAGGGGGTAGAATTTGTGAAATCATACCACCCGCATAAGGCGAGTAACAAATGCCTGGTGGACAAAGAAACCCGCAAAGGTAATTCGTGAATAATATTTCAGATAGCGGCCATACGTTGGCGGCCATTGATCTAGGGTCAAACAGCTTTCACATGATTGTGGCACGTGTCGCCCACGGCGAAATGCGCCCCATTGAACGGTTTGGGGAGCGGGTCCAGCTGGCCGCTGGCATGAAATCCAATCGACTCGCTGAAGACGCTATCGAGCGCGGCCTCAATTGTCTTGCCCGTTTTCGCCAGGTGATTGAAAAACTGCAACCCTCGGCCGTGAGGATTGTGGGCACCAATGCCCTGCGTGCAGCCAAGAATGCCAAAGCGTTTATCAAGCCAGCAGAGGCACTGATCGGTTTTCCGATAGAAGTCATCTCCGGTCGAGAGGAGGCGCGGCTGGTCTATCTGGGTGTGGCTCATACCCTTGCCGATGACGACAATTCGCGGCTGGTGGTGGATATCGGTGGTGGTAGTACCGAGTTTGTGATCGGGCAGCGTTTTGAGTCGAAACTGCGCGAGAGCCTGCACATGGGTTGTGTGACTTATCGTGACCGCTTTTTTCCGGGTGGAAAAATTTCCGAAAAACGCTTTGCCAAGGCCTACCAGGCGGCGTATCAGGAAGTGTTGTTGATCCGCAAAGCCTATAAACAGCATGGTTGGGACAACGCGGTAGGCTCTTCCGGCACTATGCGCAGTGTCGAAGCAATTCTGATGCAACAGGGTTGGTCAGCGGAGGGTTTCGATGCTTCCTGCCTGGCTGGCCTGCGCAAGTTTCTGTTGTCCCATAGCCATATTGATGAACTGACGGATCTGCCAGGTCTGAGTGAGCGGAGGCGCGGCGTGATTGTGCCTGGTGTGGCGATTATCTGTGGCGTTTTCGATGCCTTGGGGGTGGCACATATGAACACCTCGCCCGGCGCACTGCGGGAAGGGGTAATCTACGAAATGATGGGCCGCGAAGTCCATGAGGATGTTCGGGAGCGAACCGTGTCTTCCCTGATGCGCCGTGCGGAAGTGGATCAGCAGAATGCCGACCAGGTGGAGTCTATGGCCATGCTGCTGTTTGAGAAAGCGGCGCAGGAATGGCATCTAACAGAGACGGATAGGGACCTGTTGCGATGGGCATCCCGTTTACACGAGGTCGGGTTGAGTGTGGCGCACACACAGTTCCACAAGCATGGGCAGTATCTGATTGAGCATTCGGATCTGCCTGGCTTCAGCAAGCAGATGCAGTGGATATTGGCACTACTGGTGCGGAGTCACCGCCAGAAATTCCCGACGGAAAACCTAGTCGGCCTTGATAAGGCACAAGTACTGTATCTGAAAAAGCTTTGCGCGATCATGCGCCTGGCGGCTGTGTTCAAATACGTGACTGCCGTGGAAGGGGAGCCGCTCTTTTCCACCACGGTTCAGGGCTCCGAGATCGTGCTCGGTTTTGATGAAGGCTGGCTGGAGCGTCACCCCCTGACCAGCGATGCATTGTCTGCCGAGCGCCAGGTGCTGAAAAAAATTGGCTTTCAGCTGCGCTTCAATGGAATCTGACAGGAACGGTTAGTCGGTCAGTTTGCTGAGCAATTCCATTTGTGCAGACAGTCTCGGCTGGTTTTTTTCGGGCTGGTTGAGAAGGTAGCTGCCATCCGATTGCATTTCCCAGCTCTGGCAGTTGTCCTGTAAGTAACTTTGCAGGTCGCTGCGGATCCTCGCCTGCAGGCGACCACTCAGAATCGGAAAGCAGATTTCTACCCGGTGCATCAGGTTGCGCTCCATGACATCGGCGCTGGCACAGTAGATTCTCGGCGTGGCATTGTGGAAATAGTAAACCCGGGAATGTTCCAGAAAACGGCCAACAATTGAGCGTACGCGAATGTTTTCTGAAACCCCTTCCAGGCCGGGGCGCAGGCAGCACATGCCGCGGATAATCAAATCAATTTGTACGCCGGCCATGCTCGCTTCGTAAAGCGAGGTGATAACTTTCGGTTCTGTCAGGGCATTGACCTTGATGATGATATGGGCCTCTTTGCCCTGACGGGCGGCTTCCGCTTCTTCTTCAATCAGTCTCAGCAGGTTTTTCTTCAGGGTGAAAGGAGCGCTGAAGAGTGTTTTGATGCGTTCCGCTTTGCCCATGCCGGTAAGCTGTTGAAAAATCTTGTGTACATCATTACTGAGATCGGGGTCGGCACTTAACAGGCTGTAGTCGGTATAGAGGCGAGCGTTTCCAGCGTGGTAATTGCCGGTTCCGAGGTGCACGTAGCGGCGCAGTTGTTGGTTTTCCCGTCGCACAATCAGCAGAGCCTTGGCGTGGGTTTTATAGCCCACCACCCCATAGGTGACCACTGCCCCGGCTTCCTGCAGGTGTGTTGCCAGCTGCAGGTTATCCTCTTCATCAAACCGTGCGCGCAGCTCAATCACCACGGTGACTTCTTTCCCGGCCCGGGCGGCTTCTGCCAATGCATCCACCACTTCCGACGAGGAACCGGTCCGATACAGTGTCATTTTGATGGAAAGTACATCGGCGTCTTTGGCTGCCTGGCGCAATAGGTCAATGATCGGTGTAAATGACTGAAACGGGTGATAGAGGAGAATGTCTTCTTTTCTCACCGAGTCGAGAATGTTGTGATCGGAGCCGCGCAGTGATTTGGGGATTGACGGAATAAAACTGGGAAATACTAATTCGCTGCGATTCAACATTTGTCGCAATTGCATCATGCGACCGAGATTCACGGGGCCATCGACCTGGTAGAGTTCATTCTCGGTCAGGTTGTACTGATCCAGCAGGAAGCTGACCAGCTCCTCTGGACAGTGCTTGTCGACCTCGAGCCGCACAGCGCTGCCAAAGCGCCGCGAATGCAACTCCCCGCGCAACGCCCGGGCAATGTCTTCAACCTCTGCGGCATTGAGATCCAGGTCGGCATCCCGGGTGATGCGGAACTGGTAACAACCGGTAGCCGTCATGCCGTTAAAAAGGTCGTCGATATGGGCGTGCATCAGGGAAGACAACAGGACAAAATTATCGCCGTCTTCACAGAGTTCGTCGGGCACGCGAACCAGCCGGGGCAGGGAGCGTGGAGCTGGCACGATGGCCATGCCGCTATCCCGTCCAAAGGCATCTTTGCCCTCCAGCGACACAATAAAGTTGAGACTCTTGTTCACCAGACGGGGAAACGGGTGTGCCGGGTCCAGTCCAATCGGGCTGATAACGGGCATTACCTGGTGGCGAAAGTAATCTTCTGCCCAGTTGGCAATTTCCGGGCTCCAGCTTTGTCGGTTGAGTACACGGATTTTCTGGGACTGGAGTGCCGGCAACAGAACCTCGTTGAGGATCTGGTATTGCTTCTCAGTGGCTAATTTGCACTGTTCGCTCAGGGTATCCAGCACATCCTTGGGGCGCATGCCGTCAATGCTGACGGTTTCTCGGGAAAAGCTGATCTGACGCTTGAGTCCCGCCAGGCGGATTTCGAAAAACTCATCCATGTTGCTGTTGAAAATCATCAGAAACAGGAACCGCTCCAGCAGCGGGTACTCTTCATTGAGCGCCTGTTCAAGAATCCGCAGGTTAAACTGCATCATGCTGATATGACGGTTGATGAAAAAGTTGGCGCTGTTGAGATCCGGCTTGTTAGCGTCCACGTTTGGCTCCTGTACAGAATGGTTCTGCGGCTGAGTCACATTGTCCATAGGAAAGCGTCCGGGCGAAAAGCGTTATTTTCTGTCTCTTATATGACACTTCTTTGACATTTTTATGACGTTGCTTCCCGATAGGGGAATGACGGTCATACTGAACCCTAATGTCATTACAGCCTCTAAGCAGACTGAAAAACATAAAACCCTGGACAATCCATGCCCATAAAAAAAATAGCCATCCTGATAGTTATAGCCCTGGTTGTGGCGGCTTACCTGCTTTTAGATGGTCAGCAATATCTGCATCCTCACTTTTATCAGGCACTCTATGCCGAGCAGCCGAGACTGACGGCGGCGGTCTATTTTGTCATCTATGTGGTAGCCACCGGCTTTTCACTGCCGGGGGCGGCACTGCTGACAGTGATTGGCGGTATGATCTTCGGACTCTGGACGGGCGTGCTGCTGGTGTCCTTCGCCAGTTCGCTTGGCGCCACACTGGCATTTGTAGTGTCGCGGCTGTTGTTGCGTGACTGGGTACAGGCTCGTTTCAGCCGCTACCTCGGTGTGGTCAACCGTGGCATTGAGAAAGACGGGGCTTTCTACCTGTTTTCCCTGAGGCTGATACCGGTCATACCCTTCTGGGTGATCAACCTGGTGATGGGGCTGATGCCCATCCCCGTATGGCGCTTCTACTGGGTCAGCCAGTTGGGGATGCTGGCGGGTACCATTGTCTATGTGAATGCCGGCGCTGAAATTGGCTCCATAGAAGAGTTGTCGGCAGCCTCTATTCTGACACCGGGCCTGTTGCTGTCCTTTTTGTTGTTGGCGATGTTCCCCTATGTGGCTCGTGCGCTGCTGGATGCCATCAAGCGCCGTCGGGCTTACCGCGGTTATACACGTCCGGCCAACTTCGATCGCAACCTGGTGGTCATCGGTGCGGGTAGCGCCGGCTTGGTGAGCGCATATATCGCCTCTGCTCTGAAGTCGGGGGTCACACTGATTGAAAAACAGCGCATGGGTGGTGACTGCCTGAATACCGGCTGTGTGCCCAGCAAGTCCCTGATACGTGCCTCCCGCGCGGTAAAAGAGATTCAGCGTGCGGCAGAGTTCGGGATTGATGTTGGCACCCCTAGTGTCGACTTCGCCCGGGTCATGGGCCGGGTAAAAAAAGTGATACGACAAGTAGAACCCCATGACTCTATTGAGCGCTATTCCTCCCTGGGAGTGGACTGTGTTCAGGGCGACGCCAGCATCTGTTCACCCTGGGAGGTGATGTTCAATGGTCAGGTCATTACCACAGCAAATATTATTATTGCCTCTGGTGCGAGCCCTCGTATTCCGCAAATTCCCGGTCTGGACCAGATCAATTATCTGACCTCCGAAACCATCTGGGAGTTGGAGGCATTGCCGCAACATCTACTCGTTATGGGTGCCGGCCCCATTGGTTGTGAGCTGGCACAGGCGATGCAACGCCTTGGCGCCAGGGTGACGCTGGTTGGTCCGCACCTTCTGCCACGTGAGGATGAAGATGCCGCCCAGCAGGTGTTGGCTGCTTTACAGGATGAGGGCGTGGAGGTATTGCTCGGATACCGTATTGGAGAATTCGATACCCGTGGCGGCGACCAGGTGGCACTGGCCACAGACTCAGATGGTAATCGACGTGAAATCGTGTTTGATCAGGTTCTGGTTGCGCTGGGTCGGCAGGCCCGCACAGGGAATATGGGGCTGGAAAAGCTGGAGATCGAGCTTAACCCGGATGGCACATTGGTGGTGGATGAATACCTTCGCACCCGATTTCCCAATATCTATGCCTGTGGCGACGTTGCCGGACCCTATCAATTTACCCATGCCGCTGCCCACCAGGCTTGGTATGCAACAGTGAATGCCCTGTTTGGCCGCTTTAAAAAATTCAAGGTGGATTACCGGGTGATGCCGCGGGTGACATTTACCGACCCGGAAATTGCCCAGGTCGGCTTGACGGAAAAAATGGCTAGGGAGCGGGGCATTGAGTATGAAGTTACCCGCTACGGGTTGGATGACCTGGATCGAGCGATGGCAGAAAACAGTGCCAGTGGTTTTGTGAAAGTGCTGACGGTGCCGGGCAAGGATCGCATTCTTGGTGCCTGCATTGTTGGCGCCCATGCGGGCGAACTGATTGCCGAATTGGTGTTGGCCATGAAGCAGGGGATTGGCCTGAAAAAAATTCTCGGTACCATACACAGTTACCCAACCATGAGTGAAGCCAACAAATTTGCAGCGGGTAACTGGCAGAAGGCCCATAGCCCAGAGCGATTATTGCGCTGGGTTGAAAAATTCCATCGCTGGCAGCGCCATTAACAACAACTCCGCCCTTACAGGTGGTACTGGAAGAACGATGTACGACACGGTTAAAGATTATTACGGCAAAGAGCTGCAGAGCTCGGCGGATCTGAAAACAGATGCCTGCTGCACGGTGGACAGTGTTCCCCAGCACCTAAAGCCGATCATGGCGAAAATACACCCGGAGGTTACAGGTAAATACTATGGCTGCGGCCTGGTGGCTCCCCAGCTGCTGGATGGTTTGCGGATTCTGGACTTGGGCAGCGGCTCAGGGCAGGACTGTTATGTGCTGTCCGCTATGGTCGGCGAACAGGGCGACGTGGTGGGCGTGGACATGACGGATGAACAGCTGGCGGTGGCCAACCGGCACATCGAGTTCCACCGCCAGGCATTCGGGTTTTCCCGGCCCAATGTGCGCTTTATCAAAGGCTATATCGAAAAGCTCGATGAATTGGGTCTCGAAGACAACAGTTTTGATGTCATCGTCTCCAATTGTGTGATCAACCTGTCTCCGGATAAGCGGGCGGTACTTGAACAGGCCCACCGATTGCTTAAGCCGGGCGGGGAACTATATTTTTCCGATGTGTATGCGGATCGCCGAGTGCCTGAGTCCTTAAGCCATGATCCTGTGCTCTATGGCGAATGCCTTGCGGGTGCACTGTACTGGAATGACTTTGTGCAGTTGGCCAAAGCAGTGGGCTTTGCCGACCCGCGCCTGGTGGAAGATCGCCCATTGGCAGTTAATAGTGATGACATCCGCAGAAAAATTGGTGATATGCAGTTTTATTCCGCCACCTATCGCCTGTTTAAACTCGATCAGTTGGAACCCGCCTGCGAAGATTACGGACAGTCTGTGACATACCTCGGCACCATTCCCAATGCGCCAGAATTATTTATGCTGGACAAGCATCATATTATAGAGACAGGAAAACCTTTTCCCGTGTGTGGTAACAGCTATCGCATGTTAAATGAAACCCGATTTAAAAATCATTTTGAATTTTTGGGAAATTTTGAAAATCATAGGGGTATTTTTAACAATTGCGGAACAGATTTGCCATTTGACAGTAATAAAAAAATATCGGGAAGTTGCTGTTAGAATATCAGGACAATTTTTCTAAAACAGAATTAAGAAATCGGTGACCTTTTTTGGTAGTGCATATTTTTTCAGGATTATTTTCGATTAATCCCATGGCAATAAGTTCGCGGTATTTCGGTTCAATATGGCTGAATGCAGTGCCTGTTCTATCTGGATAAAATTCTCTTTCTACGCCGTCAGTTAGGCGCAGGGCGTTCATCATGAATTCCAGCGGTAATTCGTCTGTCGAAATATTATTACATTTGACAATAAAAGAATTTTCCCTGCCTAAATAATCTGAAGGATGGCGAGTTTTTGAAAGGCGAATAATGCGTTGTTCATCAGGCAGTGTGATTTTTCCATGCGCCCCTGCACCTATCCCTATATAGTCGCCAAAAGTCCAATAATTGACATTATGAGCAGATTTTTTATTGTCTCGACAAAAAGCTGATATTTCATATTGAAAATAATTGCTGCTTTGTAATTTTTCCAGACCCTTTTCATAAATATTTTCCAAAATATCTTCTTCAGGCAGCGTCGGAGGGTGTCGATAAAACTCCGTATTCTGCTCAATGGTTAACTGATACCAGGATATATGAGTGGGCTGTAATTCAATGGCCTGTTGCAGGTCGTCAAGCGCTTCAGATTCGGTCTGCCCGGGCAAGCCATGCATTAGGTCCAGGTTGAAATTCTCGAATCCGGCCTGTCGAGCCATGCCGACCGCGTTGATCGCCTGCTCTGCACTGTGAATACGACCCAGTCGTTGCAGGTGGAGATCGTTAAAACTTTGAACACCAATGGACAGCCGATTAACGCCGACACTGTGAAAGGCGCTGAATTTTTCCTGCTCAAATGTACCGGGGTTGGCTTCGAGGGTGATTTCGATAGCATCCTCAAAGCCAATACGCCGCCGGGCGGCCTGAATGATGCGACCGATGCTTTCTGCGGAAAAAAGGCTGGGCGTGCCGCCCCCGAAAAAGATCGACGTTAGTTGGCGACCCTGGGCATAGGGCTGCTCGCTATCAAGATCGCGAATCAGGGCCTGCACATAGGCTTCTTCGGGGAGAGATTCCCCGGCGGCATGGGAGTTGAAATCACAATAGGGGCATTTGCGCACACACCAGGGAATGTGAACGTAAAGCGCAAGGGGTGGCAGAAAAAGTGGTGTGTGTTCCATGGGGCGGATTTTAGCACCCCGCCGGGTCGAGAGTGGGCTTTACCTGCTCATATCAAGTGCGGTAACTGGCGATGCTAGAAGGAATAGGAGATCGACAGCGAACCGTATTCATGGGGGTCCTGCTGTTCCTCAAACTCACGGGTGCGGAAAACCTTGGCGTAAGAGATTTTCCAGCCATCCACCAGGAAACTGAAACCGATGGCGGCATCGGAAACCACGGGTCGACGGTCAACGCTGTGGCTGCTCTCAAAGGTATTGCCGTCCAGAAAAATATCTCTGGCTACCAGACGGGTATCAAAAGAAATGAATGCGTGTAGACCACAGATCAGGCGCTGGCAGTACCGGGCATCACCCCTGCCGGGGGAGCTGTTATCACCCCCGGAGCGGAGGGAAGAGGTGCCAAAATCCTCGGGTAATTGCCAGCCAATGCGGTATTCCCCACCCAGATTGAGATAGGTGGCGATATTGCCAAGGCTGACACCGCTGTGGGCGATGAAGTCCTGGTGGGGCCATTGGTGGGTGAGCTTAAAGCGGTGCTTGTGTTCGTAAACCAGCTGTAATCCCAGTTCGTTTTCAAGCTGGTTGTCCCAGCCATTGAATTTGTCGATATTGCGAATATCGTGAACCAGGTCCTGGGCATTTTCTGCCAGCGAGGCCGGGCCCACCATGCCGAGGTTCATTTCCAGGCTGTCCAGTTGCTCCTCGTCGCGAATATGGTAAGCAAAGCCGAGATACAGGAAGCCCGCATAGGGTCGGTCATCCTCGATGAGTTCGCTGGCGTATTTGTCGGATGGGGTAAACATGGTTTGCCCGAGACTGATGACCAGGTTGCGCTCCAGTTCTTGCTGATCTTTCAGCCCATGAAAAAAACGCAGTCTGCGGTTGGTCTCTTTTACCCATGCCGGCAGGCTGGGGTCTTCCAGGTAGGATGTCAGGTCGCCGGAGATACAGGATAGGCGAATGCCATTGGTATAGTGGCGATCGGTTTCGCCAAACATGTCATTCTCCAGGTATAGGTTAAATGTCTGGCAAAACCGTGGGCGTTCTTCCTCTGCCAGCCCCAACAGTGGCATGAGAATGACGAGCGTTAAAAACCAATATTTCATACAGATTCCTGCCTTGAGATTTCCATTATGGTTGCCGGGGGCAATGCCGGCAATGTCATTGAATAATGCTCTGCACAGCGTCAAGATGCAGTTTTGCTGGCCTGGGGACACACAGTGAAGGGAATAAAGACCGCGGACTTGCTGGCGTCAAAACGCTTTTTGCCCCTGTTTCTGACACAGTTTTTCGGTGCCCTCAACGATAATCTGTTTAAAAACGCCCTGCTGGTGATGATTGTCAGTGCCAGCATTGTCAGTGCCGAACAGGTAAACACGGTGGTAAATCTCGCTGCCGGGTTATTTATCCTGCCCTTTTTTCTGTTTTCTGCCCTGGCCGGTCAGCTGGCAGACAAGTTCGAAAAATCCCGCATCATTCGCGCCATCAAATTTGCCGAAATTATCATCATGTTGGTGGGAGCCTTGGCGTTCTATTTGGGTATGCTCTGGCTGCTGTTGGCGGTTCTGTTTTTCATGGGCACCCAGTCGGCTTTTTTTGGTCCGGTCAAGTACGCCATTCTGCCGCAGCACCTGGGCAATGACGAGCTGATTGCCGGCAATGCAAGGGTGGGTATGGGCACCTTTGTGGCCATACTCATTGGTACCATTGTCGGCTCCCTGATTGGGGGTTCAGCCCAGGTGCAGTGGCTCGCTGGGGGAGTGGTTCTGGTAGTTGCGCTGGTGGGGTGGTTGAGCAGCCGGAAGATCCCATTGGCAGAACCGTGGGCCAAGGGATTGAACATTGATTGGAATATCCCCCGTGTCAGCTGGCAGTTGATTCGCCTGGCGACAGAGAAGCAGACGGTTTTTCTGGCCATACTGGGCATCTCCTGGTTCTGGATGTTGGGGGCGACCTACCTGACTCAAATGCCGAATTTCACCAAGACCGTGCTGAAGGGTGAGCCGGGGGTTATTGCCCTGGTGCTGTCGGCCTTTACCGTCGGTGTGGCCATGGGTTCCATGTTGTGTGACAAACTCAGTGGGCCTCGGGTGGAAATTGGCCTGGTGCCCCTCGGGGCGCTGGGTTTGAGCCTGATGGGCATTGATCTGTACTTTGCGGCCGAGTCCTATCAGGTGGACGCAGTGGTCAGTCCCTTGGTGTTTCTCGCTAGCGGCGACAGCTGGCGGGTAATGGTGGACATTTTGTTGCTGGGTCTGTTTGGAGGGCTTTATATCGTCCCTCTTTACGCGATGGTTCAGGCCCGCACCGCCCCGGAAAAAAGGGCGCGTATTATCGGCAGCAACAATATTCTCAATGCCTTCTTTATGGTGCTGGCCAGTGTGTTGGGCATTCTCTTTCTGGGCATCGCGAAATTCAGTATCGCCGAGCTCTATCTGACCGTAGCCTTTATGAATATTGCCGTGGCGCTGTTTATTTTTTTACAGGTACCAGAATTCACCATGCGCTTTCTGGTGTGGTTAATGGGGCACAGCCTTTACCGGGTCAGTCACAGTGGTCTTGAGCAGGTTCCTCCCCGCGGCGCTGCGATCATTGTCTGTAACCATGTCAGTTATGTGGATGCCCTGTTGCTGGCGGGCGCGGTGCGTAGGCCCATCCGTTTTATCATGTACAAACCCATTTATGAGTTGCCGGTACTGAATTTTATTTTTCGCACCGGTGGTGCGATTCCCATTTGTTCTCAAAAGGAAGATCCCCAGGCTTACGAGCAGGCCATGCAGAGTATTTCAGATGCTCTGAAGCAGGGGCAGTTGTTGTGTCTGTTCCCGGAGGGCAAACTGACCGGGGATGGTGAGATCGACGTGTTCAAACCGGGCATTGAACGTATATTGGCCCGGGATCCGGTACCGGTAGTGCCAATGGCCCTCAAGGGCTTGTGGCGGAGTTTTTTCAGTCGCAGTAACGGCGGTGCCTTTCGCAAGCCCTTTCGACCAGGTTGGAGACGAATTTCGGTACTGGCCAGTGCGCCGCTGTCACCGGAATCAGCCAGCGCTGAGACTTTGCGAGCAAAGGTGATGGCGTTGCGTGGTACCGACCAGTAATGCTGGATGAGCCAGCATAAAGGAGAACAGAGATGGGCAAGCTGAAACTGCACTGGCAAATGTTAATTGCCATTGTCGCCGCGATTCTGGTGGGGCTTCTGGCCGGGCAGGAAAGCGCTCTGTTGGGCATCCGCTTATACGACCTGTTCGACTTTGTCGGCACTTTGTTTCTCAACGCCTTGAAAATGATCATCGTACCGTTGGTCATGTCGTCGATCATTGTCGGCATTGCCGGCCTCGGTGGCAGTGAAAATCTCGGGCGTCTGAGCGCCAAAACCCTGGGCTTTTACATGTCGACCAGTCTGCTGTCGATTACGGTGGGATTGCTGCTGGTGAATCTTCTGACTCCCGGCATTGTCGATGGTGAAGCGGCGGGTAGCCGCCTTAACCTCAGCGAGCCCCAGGCGGTGGAAGAACAATTATCACAGGTGGATGGTCGTGGGGCGGGGGATATCACGGCGGTATTTTTGCGTATGGTGCCCCCCAACATAGTCAAGGCGGCTGCCGATGGCCAGATGCTCGGGCTGATTTTCTTCAGCCTGCTGTTCGGCGTCTTCATGACGCGGATTACGCGGGAGCACAGTCAGACCATGTTGAGCTTCTGGAACGGCGTATACGAAACCATGATGCAGGTTACGCTGTTTATCATGAAGTTTGCTCCACTGGGGGTGTTCGGCCTGGTGGCCAAAACGGTGGCGGCGACTGGCTTTGATGCATTTCAGCCGTTGCTGGTGTTTTTCATTACTGTGGCATTGGGGCTGGCCATCCATGTGTTCATCACCTTGTCGCTGATACTGCGTGCTGCGGGCATTCACCCGGTACGACATTATCGGGCGATGCTGCCGGCGATGTTGACGGCATTTTCCACAGCCTCATCTTCCGGCACGCTGCCGGTCACCATTGAGTGCGTGGAAAAAAATGCCGGCGTCTCCAACCGCACCAGCTGTTTTGTTCTGCCGCTGGGGGCCACCATCAACATGGACGGCACGGCACTTTATGAATGTGTAGCCGCCATGTTCATTGCCCAGGCCTATGGATTGGAATTGAGCTTCGCGACGCAGTTTGTGATTGTTCTGGTTGCCCTGCTTACCTCCATTGGTGTTGCAGGTATCCCTGCTGCCAGTCTGGTGGCGATTACCGTTATTCTGGGGGTGATCGGTTTGCCTCTGGAGGGTATAGGTATGTTGCTCGTAACTGACCGCATTCTGGATATGATGCGCACCGCTGCCAATGTTTTCAGTGATTCCTGCTGTGCTGTGGTGATTGCCAGATCTGAGGGCGAAGACAATGTGCTGAGTGGGTAAGCGATGTACCCTTCATAAAGATGTACCCTGCACAAAAAAGCCCGGCATTAGCCGGGCTTTTTTATGGCGGTCATGTTTAAGAACTTCAGCTGAAGATGCCTTTGAAGAAATAGAAAAACAAAATGGCCAGGCCGGCTCCGGCGGGCAGGGTGACCAGCCATGACATAAAAATGGTACCGACAATACGCAGGTTCAGTGCGGCGATGCCACGGGCCAGGCCGACGCCCAGCACAGCGCCCACCAACGTGTGAGTGGTGGAGATGGGCAACCCGGTGCCCGAGGCCAAAACCACAGTGGCAGCAGCACCGAGCTCGGCGGCAAAGCCACGGCTGGGGGTCAGTTCGGTAATCTTCCGGCCGACGGTACCCATCACCTTGAAGCCGTACGTTGCCAGACCGAGAACGATCCCCACACCACCCAGTAATAAAATCCAGTGTGGCATGACGCTTTTGGCTTCGACGGTACCGGCCTGCACGACATTGACCACGGCGGCCAGAGGACCTACCGCATTGGCGACGTCATTGGAGCCGTGGGCAAAGGCCATGGCACAGGCGGTGAACACCATCAGGATGGCAAATACCCGTTCCACGTTGGCGAAACGGTTATCTTTTTCAGCGGCCTCGTCAGCCTGCACACGGCTCAACAAGACCGTACCCAGTGCCATCACCACCAGGCCTATCACTAACGCAATGAGAGTGCATTCGCCGAAGCCTAGTTTAATGCCGAAGTCTTTGAAAACGTGTTTCAGTCCTTTCAGCATGGTGACCATGGCGATCAGAAAGCCCACTGCAAACATGTAAAAAGGAATGATTTTTTTGGCCCGGACGAAGGGGTTGTCCTGGGTCAGAATCAGCCTCTGTACACTGCGGAAAAGCATGTAGGAGATGGCACCAGCCAGCAGTGGCGAGACGACCCAGCTGGCAACAATGCTACCCACCTTACCCCAGTTGACGGCGTCGGCGGAAATACCCACCGCTGCAAAACCGACAATGGCGCCGACGATGGAGTGGGTGGTGGATACGGGCCAGCCCATGACACTGGCCAGTAGTAACCAGGTGCCCGCTGCCAACAGAGCTGACATCATGCCGAACACCAGTAGGTCCGGGGAACCGGCCATGACAGCCGGGTCAATGATGCCCTTGCGAATGGTTTCAGTGACCTCACCTCCAGCGAGGTAAGCCCCGGCAAACTCGAATATCATGGCGATCAGGATCGCTTGCTTGACAGTCAGAGCCCTGGATCCCACCGAAGTACCCATAGCGTTGGCAACATCGTTGGCACCAACTCCCCAGGCCATGAAGACCCCGAATATACAGGCCAGAATAATCAGTATCTGGCCGTACTCAGCAAATAACGTCATGGGTAGTTCCCGTTAATTGTTGTTATAGATTTAGCGGGCAAGCAGCAGTTGCAGTTTGCCACCCACACTTTGGGATAGGTCGGCTACTTCGCCAATGATATCGATCACCTGGTAAAGGAACATGGCATCAATGGGTGGCAGCTGTTTTTCTTTTTCGAAAAGACTGTGACGAATATCCTGTTCGAGTTGGTCTGTGCGGTCTTCAAGAACATCCAGTTCGCGGATAAGTTTTTCCACAAAATCCACTTCCTTGCCGATAAAGCCGACTTCGAGCAGCTCATCAAGCTCGTTAATGGCTTTATGTGCCTGACGGCATGCTTCCACAGAGGTAGTGACAAACTCGGTCATCTGGCTTTCAAGTCCTTCCGGAATGGACATTTTTCTGCCCAACATGAGCCCGGCAATATCCTTGGAGCGATTGGCGATACGGTCTTGCTGGCTGAGCATATTGAGCAGATCGCTGCGGTCCATAGGCATGAACAAGCTTTTTGGCAGGTGCAGGCGCAGTTTGCGCTTCAAGGCATCCGCTTCATGTTCAAACTCGGACATGCGATCAAAAATCTGTTCTGCCTGTTGCCAGTCGTTGGCAATGGCGGAGGACATGAAGCTGCAAAGGAGTTCGGTGCAGGAAACGACTACGGTCATGTGGGATTGCAGGGGACTGATAGGTGACTTACCGAAAAGACTGGAAAGCGGGTTATTGAAAACCATGGAGCGTCCTCCTTAATGTGTAGGGCGCGAGTATAGGTAGCTGAAACAAAAATGTCACATATAGGGGGTGGAAACCGGTAATTTCTTATACTCGAAGCAACGCTGCTTAGACTTGACCATAGCGTTCACCATCTCCCAGCCAGCGCTGGATAATCAGGTTGGTAGTGTGCGGCGAAGTTTCCAGCAATTGCCTGGCCAGGCGTTTGACCTCCGGCAACAAGTGGCTATCCCTTTGCAGGTCGGCGATACGAAGTGACATCTCACCGGTTTGACGGGTGCCGAGAACTTCACCCGGGCCGCGCAATTCAAGGTCTTTTTCGGCGATACGGAAACCGTCATTGGTTTGTCGCATGATACTCAGGCGCTCACTGCCCTGCTTTGACAGCGGTGGGCTGTAGAGCAGCACGCAGTGACTTTCCAACTTGCCGCGCCCGACGCGGCCGCGGAGTTGGTGTAGTTGCGCCAGGCCAAGACGTTCCGGATCCTCGATGATCATCAGGCTGGCGTTGGGCACATCGACACCCACTTCGATCACCGTGGTAGCAACCAGCAGCTGAATATCTCCCTGCTTGAAGCGCTCCATGGTTGCTGCTTTTTCTGCGGGTTTCTGGCGGCCGTGAACCAGGCCAATGTGCAGTTCCGGTAACAGCAAATGCAGCTCGTCTGCGGTGGCTTCCGCCGCCTGGGCCTCCAGCACATCGGATTCCTCAATCAGGGTGCAGACCCAGTAGGCCTGTCGACCATCGGCGCAGGCGTTGCGAATGTGGTCAATGATTTCCGGGCGGCGATGCTTCGCCAACACCACGGTGTTGACCGGGGTGCGCCCTGGGGGCAGCTCATCGATGGTGGAGCAGTCCAGGTCCGCATAGGCACTCATTGCCAGAGTTCGGGGAATGGGGGTAGCGGTCATGATCAGCTGGTGGGGCAGCACATCGCCCTTTCCCTTTTCGCGAAGTGCCAGTCGCTGGTGAACCCCAAAGCGATGTTGCTCATCTACGATGGTCAGGCCCAGCCGGAAGAAAACAACACCCTCCTGGAACAGGGCGTGGGTGCCAATGACTACGCGTGCACTGCCGTCACCAATCATTTGCAGTTGCCTTTCGCGGGCTTTGCCCTTGACCTTGCCAGTCAACAAGGACACATCTATTCCTAAAGGCTCCAGCCAGGACTGAAAATTAGTGCGATGCTGCTCGGCAAGAATTTCCGTGGGCGTCATGATTGCTGCCTGGTAGCCGCTAGCTACGGCCTGTAGTGCAGCCAGAGCCGCCACCACGGTTTTGCCGGAGCCTACATCACCCTGCACCAGGCGCAGCATGGGGTGTGGTTTGGCTAGGTCAGCCATGATGTCTGCCGCCACCCTGAGCTGTGCGGCGGTCAAGGCAAATGGCAGTGAGGTCAGAAACTGTTGTTGCAGTGCTTGGCCGGCACCTAGGCTGGGTGCCGGGTGGCGCTGGATCTGTTGTCGCAACTGCACCAGGCTCAACTGGTGTGCCAGTAATTCTTCCAGGGCCAGCCGTTGTTGCGCCGGGTGGCTACCGGTCAGCAGCTGATCCATGGGTGCCGTGGCAGGGGGCTTGTGAATAAACTGTAGTGACTCAAGTAGAGAAAGCCCTTTACTGTCTGGCAGCAGTTCTTGAAGTGAGTCTTCACTTACAATCAGTAGTGCTTGTTCAATAACAGTTCTTAATCTTGCCTGGCTAATGCCTTCAACGGCAGGGTAGACAGCAGTGAGATACGGTTGCAGGGGTGGCGGCTGGTGCTGGTCGAGAAACTGGTACTCGGGGTGGTACAGCTCAAGACCGGATCTGCCACGCCGGACATCACCAAAACAGCGCAGGCGTCCGCCCCGGGTAAGATTTTCCCGTTGGGCATTGGAAAAATGGAAAAAACGTAATGTGACTGCGCCGGTGTGATCTTGCAGACGACACATCAGGCTACGGCGTCGCCCCTGTACTAGATCGCAACCACGCAGCTGTCCTTCTATCACGACATCGGAGTTGGGTTGCAGGGCACCGATGGGGGTGATACGGGTGCGGTCCATGTAGCGAAGGGGCAGGTGAAACAGCAAGTCCTGAACAGTTGCAATGCCAAGCCGGGTTAGCTTGCTGGCCAATTGGGTGCCGACACCCCGTAGTGTGGTGACGGGCATGGAGGCAAGACTGTTTTCTGTCATGCGCAGGTGGTACAGCTCGGCAGAGAGTTTTGCTTGATGGCATCTCGCAGTGCATCAATGGCTTTGTGGCGTGGAAAACTGGCCCGCCAGGCTAAAGCTACTGTGCGGCAGGGAGATGGAGCTACAAACTCCCGTGTGACCAGCAAACCTTCCTTGTATCCTGCACCAATTGCTGCGGATAGAGGCAAAATGGTGATGCCGAGGTGGCTGGCCACCATGTGGCGGAGGGTTTCCAGGGAGCTGCCTTCACTGTGGGTGCGTATTTGCTGTTGGCTCTCATCCAGGTGCTGGTTGAGGTTGGGCAGGGCTTCACGCACCTGGTCGCCAAAACAGTGGCCTTCACCGAGCAGCAGAACATTTTCATTATCCAGGTCTGAGGGTTTGATAAAGTCCTTTTTCGCCAATCGGTGATCGGTGGGTACCAGAACCACAAAGGGCTCAGTATAAAGAGGTTGGGTAACCACGTCGGGTTCTGTAAAAGGCAGTGCTACGAGGATGACATCAAGTTCGCCCTTGCGTAGCCTTTGGCGCAGAGTGGCGGTGAAACCTTCCTCCACAACTAGCGGCATCTGAGGTACGGATTGCCGTAGTGCTGGAATAAAACTGGGAAACAGGTAGGGGCCAATGGTGAAGATGGCTCCGACATGCAAGGGGGTCTTGAGCTGATCTTTGCCTGCGGAAGCGATATCGCGGATGGAGGCGCTTTCTTCCAGAACCCGCTGTGCCTGTGCCACGACCTGTTCACCAATGGGTGTGGGGCGCACGCTGTTCTTGGAGCGTTCAAATAGCTCGACCCCCAGCTCCTGCTCTAGTTTTTTGACAGCAATGCTGAGAGTTGGCTGGCTGACGTGGCAAAGCTCCGCAGCCTGGCCAAAATGTTGCTGCTGTGCCAATGTCACAATATAGCGAAGTTCGGTGAGCGTCATGGTATTACCTCCTGACCAAATAATAGCTAAAACAAATCAAAAAGGTAAAGTTAATTGAAAGTATTGTTCTTGGGTTGTGGCGATATTGCGTTGCGCACCATTGACCAGTTGCAGGAAAAGAACTGTCAACAGGGAGCAGACTTTGTCTGCCATGGGGCGCGACGGCAGATCAATCGGTTGCCTGAAAGCCTGTCTCGTAGCTCTGTGGATATCTGCGACAGTGAGAGTCTGACGATATTGCTGGATGAGCACAGGTTTGATGCGGTGGTCGTCACCCTGACGCCTCTGTCCATGAGCGATGAAGGGTATCGCGACAGTTATGTGGCAGGGGCCCGGTCGCTCTCACTGGCTGTTCAACATGCCGTGCACCCTCCGGGTCTGGTGGTTTGGATTTCAAGTAGTGGTGTCTACGGGCAGGATCAGGGAGAGAGGGTCGATGAAGAGAGTGCTACCCGGCCTGTCAGCTACAGGGGAAAGCGTCTGCTAGAAGCAGAGGACATCATTCTGGCGTTGCCTATTACCAGTTGTATTGTGAGGTTTTCCGGTATTTACGGGCCTGGTCGTGGTCGATTGCTGCAGCAGGTGAGGGAAGGCCGTCTGGCACCGCCACAGCCCGTACAGTGGAGTAATCGTATCCATGCCGATGATGCTGCGGGGGTGCTGGTGCACTTGTTAGGCAAGTATAAACATGGCGAGAGCATTGAGCCGTTGTATCTGGCCACGGATAACGAGCCTATTGCCATACACGAAGTGCATGTCTGGCTGGCTCGGGAAATGGGGGTGGATAGTTTGTCACCAGCGATGGAGGAAACATCGCTCGTGTTACGTGGTGGCAACCGGCGCTGTAACAACCAGCGCCTGAGGGATAGCGGATTTGTGTTTCGCTACCCCACATTCCGGGAGGGTTATCGGGAGCTGTTATCTCCTACAGATGGTGAATAGTCTCAGATCACCATAATGCCATCCATTTCCACACCTACACCTTTGGGTAATTCCTTGACGCCGATAGCGGCACGGGCAGGGTAAGGCTCGGCAAAATAGCGCGCCATGATTTCGTTGACGGTGGCGAAATTGCTGAGATCGGTGAGAAAAATATTGAGTTTGACGATGTCTTTCAGAGCGCCGCCAGCTTCCTCGCACACTGCTGTGAGGTTTTTGAAAACCTGCTCAATTTCCGCGGCAATGCCACCTTCGACGACGGTCATGCTTTCAGGGTCCAGGGGGATCTGGCCGGAGAGGTAAACGGTATTGTTAACCTTGATCGCCTGTGAATAGGTGCCGATGGCAGCAGGTGCGTTGTCTGTGTTGATGACAGCCTTGTTTAGCATGGAAATTCCTCGATATTAATTTTTGGTGCGATACACGCGTTGTACTTGTTTCAGGCCGCGGATACGCCGCATGACATTGGCCAGGTGCACACGATTTTTTACATCGATGACCAGGTCGACAATGTTGGAATGGGCGTCGCGCTCTTTAACACTGATTTGCTGGATAGTTGCCTCACTTTCGGAAATGCGGGAAGCGAGGGTGGCAATAATGCCCCGCTCTGCCACCAGCTCAACTTTGAACTCGACGGGAAATTCGCCTCGGACATTGGGTGACCAGTTGAGGATGATGCACTTTTCAACATTGGTGCGAATTTCATTGAGATTCTTACAGGAGTCTCTATGCACCACCAGCCCACGACCTGGACTGAGGTGGCCCATGATGGGGTCGCCGGGAATAGGGTGGCAGCAGCGTGCATAATTAATCACCAGCCCGTCACTGGTGTCGATCATGATGGGAGAATCAAACTCTTCCGGTGTCACTTCCTTGCGTAGCGACGGCGGTGCCATCAGGTTGGCGACTGCGTAGGCAAGTCGGTTGCCGAGGCCAATTTGTTCCAGCACTTCCTCAAAGGAGTGGGCGCCAGTTTCTGTGAGAAGACGCTTGATCCATGATTTGCGAATGCTCTGGTAACTGGTGCCGAAATTGTCCAGCGCACGGTCCAGCAGTCGCTTGCCAAGTTCGACCGATTCCTCGTGCTGCTGATGTTTCAGGAAATGGCGGATGGCGCTGCGGGCTTTGGCAGTGACCACAAAGTTCAGCCAGGAAGGGTTCGGTTGTGCATCTCTGGCTGTGATGATGGACACCTTGCTGCCGCTCTGCAGGGGTTCCGACAGTGACGTCAGCTGACCATTGATCTTGCTGGCGACGCAACTGTTGCCGACATCGGTGTGAACAGCATAGGCAAAGTCCACGGGTGTGGCGCCGGAGGGCAGGGAGACAATCTGTCCCTTGGGGGTAAATACGTAAACTTCGTCGGGGAACAGGTCTGTCTTGACGTGTTCGATAAACTCCAGAGAATTACCTGCCTTCTGCTGAATTTCCAGCAGTCCCTGCACCCAGCGGTTGGCGCGAGGATTGCCCTCCTCACGGGATTTATAGAGCCAGTGGGCGGCAATGCCGAAATTGGCCATGGCATCCATATCACGGGTACGAATCTGTACCTCAATGGGGACGCCGTGCATACCCAGCAACACGGTGTGTAACGACTGATAGCCGTTCACCTTGGGGATAGCAATGTAGTCCTTGAATTCTCCGGGAACCGGTTTGAATAAATTATGGATGACGCCCAGTGTGCGGTAACAGTCGTCTACAGACTCCACCACAATGCGGAAGGCAAACACATCCATGATGTCGCGGAATGACTTCCGCTTGCTCTTCATCTTCTGGTAGATACTCCAGAGGTGCTTTTCGCGGCCGGTGACTTCAGCGCTGATCAGTTCTTTGGCAAGCCGAATCTCAATACTGCTTTTAATGTCTTCGACGATTTCCTTGCGGTGGCCTCGTGCAGCCTTGAGAGCCTGTCGCATGCGCTGGTAGCGCATCGGGTGCATGGTGGCAAAGCCCAGGTCTTCAAATTCGATACGGATATCGTTTATCCCCAGGCGCTGGGCAATGGGCGCGTAGATTTCCAGGGTTTCTCGGGCGATGCGGCGTCGTTTGGCGGCACTCAGTACCTTCAGGGTGCGCATGTTGTGCAGGCGGTCCGCCAGCTTGACGAGCATGACGCGAATGTCCTTGGCCATGGCCAGGGTCATTTTCTGAAAGTTTTCCGCCTGTTGTTCTGCCTTGGAGGCAAATTCGATCTCGGTCAGTTTGCTGACGCCGTCAACCAGTTCTGCCACCGTAGGGCCAAACCGTTCCGCCACATCCTCTTTGCTGACGTGGGTGTCCTCAATCACGTCGTGCAGCATGGCAGCCATCAGGCTCTCGGCATCGAGATGCATGTTGGCGAGAATGATGGCAACTGCTACCGGGTGGGTGATGTAGGGCTCACCACTCTGGCGCGTCTGGCCCTCGTGACATTGGGCCGCGAACTGGTAAGCGTTGAGAATTTCCTGGACTTGGGCGGGTTCGAGGTAGGAGGAAAGCTTTTCGCTCAGAACATCAAGAGTTTTGGCTTGCAAGTTTTCCCCCGTTGCACGGATTACTCAGCCTCTGGGGCCGCAGGCTGTTCGGGAGCGGTGGTGCTCTCTTCTTCTATTTCTGCAGATTCCATTAACAGAGAGGTTTCGGGTTCTTCTTTCTCGTCAAGAATGCTTGCATTCACAAAGCCGCTTTCGATTTCGCGCAAAGCCATCACCGTCGGCTTGTCATTTTCCCAGGGCAGGTGAGGCTCTTTGCCGCCCACCGCCAGTTGACGGGCGCGTTTTGAGCTGACCATAACGAGCTCAAAGCGATTGTCGACATGGTCGAGGCAATCTTCCACAGTAATACGGGCCATAGTTAATTCCGTTGTTAACGTGTTTAGTACGGCGCAGTTGCCTGCAACCGCCAGAGACAAAATCCCGCGGCTCGCCGCGGGACCAAAGAGTTTACAAAATTGCGCTAATCAGGACAACAAATCGCGGAGTAAATTCGCGTTGCGCTGGCGTTGATTTTCCTGCCGTAGGCGGTTGGATGTCACGATGGCCTGCAGCTCAGATAGCGCAATATCAAATTCATCATTGATGACCAGATAGTCCGCTTCGACATAATGGGACATTTCCAGTTGTGCTTCTGCAAGCCGGTGCTGTATCACCGAGGGATCATCCTGCCCGCGACCGGTGAGTCGCTGTTCCAGTATCTCAAGTGATGGCGGCAGAATGAAAATACTGACGCACTCAGGCACAAGCCCGCGAATTTGTTTGGCACCTTGCCAGTCAATTTCCAGGATCACATCCTGTCCGCTGGCGAGTGTCTGTTCGACCCAGTCCCTGGATGTCCCGTAATAATTGTTGAAGACTCGGGCATGTTCGAGAAATGCCTTCTGCGCCAGCATGGCGGAGAATTCCGACTCGTCGACAAAGTGATAGTTGATGCCATTCACTTCGCCGGGGCGCATGGGGCGGGTAGTGTGAGAAATGGAAACGGTAAGGTCGGCACACTGTTGCAGCAGGGCGTTGACCAGACTGGTTTTCCCCGCACCGGATGGCGCGGAGACAGTGTAAAGCGTACCTCGGATTGACATGGGGTGTGCTGCTTACTCGTGGTTGATCACTCGGTTGCCGAAGGCTCCTATCAGGGTGTCTACCATAACGTAACTCCCTGCCAGCTGCATTACTCATCCCGGTATTTTCTCTAATTCTGTTTGTCCGGCCACCATTGGCTTCTCTGCTGCTCAAAATCTTACTGCTGGTTCAGCAAGTGAGCCGGAAACATTCATTTTGACGGCCGGGCCTTCTATATGGGCAGTGATCAGCATCTGCTCATATTCCCTTGCACTTAATATGCAAATGATATTGATTTCTATTTGCAAAGGAGAATAGTTATCATTTAGGATGTGTGTCGAATCTGGCAGGAGTCCTCGGAGATGGATGATATTCAACAATTTTTTGTGACTGGCGGTCCCGTTGTGATGGTCCTGGCAGTGTTTTCTGTCATTGCACTGGCCGTTGTGCTGCACAAGTGTGGGCAATTCTGGTCAGTGCGCGGCATGGGTGATGCCCGAGTTGAGTCGGCATTGCAGCATATTGAAAAAAATGACCGAGCTCAGGCGCTGTTGTTAATGGGAGGTCGTGGTAATCCGCGAACCCGGGTGATTGCCCGTGGGTTGCACTTGATTGAGCAGACGCGCTTGACCACCGCGGATTTTCGAGAAGAACTTAGCCGGATTGCCCGACGTCAGCTGAATTATCTCGGTAGTCACCTGCGCATCCTTGAAGTCATCGCTGTGGTCGCTCCCTTGCTGGGTCTGCTGGGCACGGTGCTGGGCATGATCGAAGCGTTCCAGGCAATGGAGGTGGCCGGATCACAGGTTAACCCGGCGACATTATCTGGTGGTATTTGGGCGGCCCTGCTGACCACGGCCGTTGGTCTAGCTGTGGCGATTCCCGCCAGCCTGGCAAACAGTTGGTTCGAAAGGCGCATTGAAGTCGTTGCTGCGCTGTTGAGTGACGATGTGGGGCGAATTCTTTCGGCTTATGCCGGTGTCTGTGTACAGGCCGACGACGAGCGACGAGATCTGGTGGTTAATTGAGAGAAATTGCGGGGAGCAGCGTTGAATATGGATGCTATAGCAGCGGATTTTCGTTCCAGGCGTAACCGAATCAGTCTGACGCCACTGATCGATGTGGTGTTCATTCTGTTGATGTTTTTTATGTTGACCTCTTCCTTCACCCGGGAAAAACAGTGGCAGCTAAATGTCCCGGTGTCTGCTGAGGCCGCTCAGGAGGCAAGCGAAATTGAGCGGTTGGTGCTGGCAAAGAGTGGTGCACTGGTTCGGGCGGATGACATGGGGGTGCTTTTATCCGATACCGAGCTGGGACTGCTTGCCTTAAAGGGTCTGCCAGTAGTGTTGCAGCCACAATCCGAAACCAATGTTCAGACCATCGTGACGGCGATGACGCGCCTGCGTGAACTGGGTGTGGAGCGTCTCTCCCTCGCCAACATTTTTAGTGACGAGTTTAGAGGAGAGGGGGGTATGAGATGACGGGCCTTTATGTTGTTAAGCGCCGCCATATCGGTGACGACAATATCATTCCGATGATCAATATCGTCTTTCTGCTACTGATCTTTTTTATGATTGCCGGGCAGATAAAAAACCCGGTAAACGGCGACATTGAATTGCCGAGAACCCCACTGGGCAGCTCCACGGAGCCCACACAGGTAACCCTGGAGCTGGACCGTCAGCACCACCTGTTTTTAAACAGGGAGCCGGTTGAGCAGCAACAGCTGGACGAGAAACTGGGAGCGTTGTTAATGGGCAACGATGACGTCTCTCTAATCGTCGACCGCCAGGTGCGTGCTGCAGAGCTGGATAAGGTTCTGGCGGTATTCCGTAAGCTCGGGGTCGCAAACCTCACCCTCTACAGCCAGTCGGGGGAGTAAGTCATCCATGCGCGTCGTCAACTGGACAATCCCGGTTCTGCTCTCTAGCGCCCTGCACGTGGGGGCGATGGCGTTGTACCTGACAGAAGACACGCCCCGGATGGGTGCTGCGATGGGCGCCGGTGAAAGCGGGGTGGAAATTGACCTGGGTTTGGCGGGTTCCTACGCGGATAGCGTCGAACAATCAGCCGGGGAGCTCGAGCAACCGCCTGAGGAGGCATTGCCTGAACCGGAGCCAGAAATCCCGGAGCCTCTACCTGAGGTGGTGCAGCCTAAGAGGCCTGTGGTCGAAGAAGCGCCGATGCCGGAATTGGAAACAACAACCGCTGTGATTGATGAAAAAACCGTGGTTGTTGAGAAGCCGAACGAGCTGCCAGAGCGGGAAGTGACCGAGGCTGATCCGCAGCCGGAGACCCCGGTGAAAAACGTGAACAACTCAGAACGGCAAAAGCCCGCTAAGGCCAAGCCCTCTCGGCAGGCGACCGGTCGCGCCGACAGTCGACGTTCCGGTGGCAGTATCGGCGATCCAAAAAGTTATTTCGGGCAATTGATGGGTTGGCTGAATCAGCACAAGCGCTATCCGACCGAGCTGAAGAAGAAAAAAATCGAGGGCGTGGTGATTGTGCGATTCAGCATTGATCACGAGGGACGGTTGCTCAGTTCAGAAATCAAGAAAAGTTCAGGGCACCCACGCCTGGATGATGCGGCCTTGCAGATGCTGGCGGACGCATCACCCATGCCAGCCATTCCGGAAAGTCTGTCCCGACAGCGGCTGACGCTGGAGATCCCGGTTGAATATTCACTCATCACCAATGCATTTCGTTAAGGAGAGAAAATGTCCACGTTAAAGAAACCCAACACAAGTCTGCGTACTTCAAAGGGGGTGCTTCACAAGACGGCCCTGGCTCTGACCATCCCAGGCTTATTGGCAAGCCACGGGGTGATGGCCAATGACGATGAGGCGATAGTCCTCGATACCCTGCAAATTGAAGAGCGCACCGTGGATACCAATCCTTATGCGGAAAAAGGCGCTCCCTACAAGGCGCGTATCAGTGGCGATAAACGCCATGTCAAGGAGCTGGCAGATACCCCGCAGACGATCAGCGTGCTCACCCAGACACAGATCCAGGAGTCCGGTGACAGCGACCTGAAGGATATTCTTGCCTCACAGCCAGGTATTACCCTGGGTACCGGTGAGAACGGCAATGCCTTTGGGGATCGCTATATCATTCGCGGTCACGAGGCGCGTAGCGATGTGTTTGTAGATGGCCTGCGCGATCCGGGCATGACCATCCGTGAGAGCTTTGCTGTGGAGCAGGTGGAGATCACCAAGGGCCCGAGTTCCACCTTTGCCGGGCGCGGCTCTACTGGTGGCGCGGTCAACAGTATTACCAAGCAGGCCAGTACCGAATACGATTTCAGCAAAGTCCAGGCCGGTTTCGGCTCGGACGATTATCAGCGCTATACCCTGGATGCCAACCAGCGCCTCAGCGATGACCTGGCGTTACGCATTAACCTGATGGGTGCCGATGAAGATGTGCCGGACCGCGACCCTGCCAACCGCGAGCGCGACGGGGTGGCGCTGTCCGCCGCTTACCAGGCCACGGACAAACTGAATCTGATTGCCGATGCCTACTACATGCGCGGTGAGGATAAACCAGATCTCGGAACCTATATTGACCGGGACAGCGGCTCACCCAATTCACATATTCCGGTGTACCTGCAAAGCGAGGACTTTATCAAGTCGACGGTGCGGGCCTTCACCTTCCGGCTGGGTTACGACTTCCGTGACAACTGGCGACTGGAAAATGCCACCCGTTATGGCACCACGGACAATGGCTACGTCGTGACCGGTGCCCGCGGCACCCAGCGTGATGCGACGGACCCCGATGCCCCCGGCGCCGATACCATCAGCCTCAGCACCCACCAGGGGTGGCAGGAAGTGGAATACTTCGTCAACCAGTCCAACCTGTACTGGGATACTGAACTGTCCGGTATGCGCCACCAGTTCATTTTCGGTATCGAATACTCTGAGCTGAACGTGATTAACGGTACCTATGATGTTGACAACGCGGGGGCGACCAATTGTGTGACCCCGGGTCGCGGCGGTGCCCGACCCGGTTACTGCCTGGTGGATGCCGGTGGCAACTATGTGGATGCCTACCATTTGATGGGCCGGGATATTTCCAAGAGTGGCCTTGACTCGGATTACGATGTCGACACCATCTCCTGGTCGATCATGGACACGATTGATATCAATGACAGTTGGACCCTGTTCCTGGGATTGCGCTACGACGATTTCGATTATGAAAACTTTGTGGTCGGTCGCTCCGGTAGCAACCAGTACAAATACGACGATGAACTGTGGAACGGCCACGTGGGTGTGGTTTACCACATTAATGAAGACGCCAATGTTTACCTGACCTATAGCACGTCCAGCAATATTAATGGTGGTGAGTCCGATGTGGGTGGCAACTGTGGTTACGGCGGCCTTTGTGGCTCCGATATCGACCAGATCAGCAGCAGTGATCCGGAGGATACCGAGAACATCGAACTGGGGACCAAGTGGAATATCATGGATAACAAGCTGTTGCTCACTGCAGCGCTGTTCCAGATTACCAAGGACGATGTGATGGAAAACGTAGGCGATGACTACGACTCTCTCGGGGGCCTCAATACCGGTAAAAACCGGGTACAGGGGGTGGAGTTCTCGGCGGTGGGCAATATTACTGAGCGTGTCAGCACAGCGTTCGGTGCGACCTTCATGGACTCGGAGATCCGGGAATCTTTCGATAAGGATAGCGAGGGCGGCATGCTGGCCAACTTCGCCGAGAAGAGTGCCTACCTGCAACTGCGTTACCAGGCCACACCGAAGTTTTCTTTTGGCGGTTCAGCCACCTACAGCGGAGAAATGTTCGCCGGACAACCGGATACTGCGGCTGGCGATGTGCGTGTGCCCAGCTACACGGTCTACGACCTGTTTGGCAGCTATGAGGTCGATCGCCAGCTGAGTTTCCGGCTTAACGTGGGGAACCTGACGGACAAAGACTATTACCTGGCGGCTTATCGCAGTGGCTCCTTCGCGTATATCGGTGATCGTCGCAATGTGCAGCTCACCATGACCTATGAGTTCTGAGTTGGGTTGTAAATAACGAAGCCGGGTCAGGTCGTAGCGGCCTGACCCTCCGAAATCTGGAGCCGCGATGAGCGAACAACAATGTCCTCCGCTTCTGGAGCAAATTCCACAGGATTTGGTCAGTGTCGCCGACTATGAGCAGTTGGCTGCGCGCTATATCGATCATCCGGTGTTTGAGTACATCGCCGGCGGTGCCGGCGACGACATTACCCTGAGGCGCAATGGAACGGCCTTCGATGAGTTGTACTTGCGCACCCGGGTATTAAAGGATTTCCGTGCCGCATCCACCGCAACGCAGATATTGGGCGAGCGGCTGCCGCACCCCATCCTGCTTGGGCCGGTGGCCTATCAGAAACTTGTACATCCCCTGGGAGAATTGGCCACGGCGACTGGGGCCCAGGCCATGGATAGCATTCTGGTTGCCAGCACGCTGTCATCGGCTTCCATGGAAGAGATCGCCACATCAACAGTGGGGCCCAAGTGGTTCCAGTTGTATATGCAACCGCAGCGCCAGCAGTCGCTGTCGCTGGTGCGTCGCGCGGAACAGGCGGGCTACCGGGCGCTGGTGGTGACTGTGGATGTGCCCATCAACGGTCTGCGCAATCGCGCTCGACGGGCAGGCTTCGAGATGCCTGAAGGGGTTGAAGCAGCCAACCTGGCGGCACAGCTACACCAGCCACGCACCCTGACACCAGGGCAGAGTGTCGTGTTTGATGGGCTGATGGCAGATGCACCGAATTGGGATGACCTGGCTTGGTTGATCAGCCAGACGTCGCTGCCCGTGTTGGTGAAGGGGATCATGGATCCTGCCGATGCCGAACAGGCCGCCGCTCTGGGGGCCTCCGGGGTTATCGTTTCCAACCACGGCGGGCGGTCACTCGACGGTTTGCCCGCCAGTCTGGATGTTTTGCCCGCTGTACGTCTGGCGGTGGGTGCTGATTACCCGTTGCTGCTGGACGGTGGTGTTCGTCGCGGCGGCGACATTTTCAAAGCTGTCGCCCTCGGTGCCAATGGCGTTCTGATTGGACGCCCTCAGGTATACGCTTTGGCGGTGGCCGGTGCGCTGGGTGTGGCGCATATGCTGCGACTGTTGCGAGAGGAACTGGAGGTGACCATGGCCTTGGCCGGATGCCCCACGATTGCTGATATCGGGGCCGACAGCCTGTGGTCGACGCCAAACTAATCTATTTTATGAAAAAGGAGAAACACATGTTCAAAAAAATTGCACTTGCCCTGCTGGCGACTGCCGTGATGCCGGCTGCGTTCGCGGGAGCCGACTGTCCCAAAGCGCCCAAGGAGCAGTGGATGCACGTGCTCGACATGCAAAAGAAAATCGTCAACGAATACGGTTTTGCCATCAAGCGTTTCCTCACGGATGGTCACTGTTATGAAATCTACGGTTGGGGGCTCAATGAAAAAGGTGATGAGTTCGTCCAGATCGAGGTGTACTTCAACCCGGTCAATGGCGAGATCGTCAAAAAGAAAGTGAAGGACTAATGGGTGGCGGATAAGGCCCTGTATATCTGGGATCCACTGGTCAGAGGTTTTCATTGGTCAGCGGCGACCTTGGTGCTGCTCGATTACTGGTTACTGGAGGGGGGTGAAAATCCCCACCAGTGGGCCGGATATGCGCTGGGGGTGTTATTAGTGGCGCGCGTTATATGGGGTGTGGTCGGTGCGGCGCATGCCCGTTTCGCCAATTTTGTCCCCACTGTTGAGAGTGTCCGTCGGCACCTTTCCGAGCGCACTCTTGACCCGCGCTCGGGTCATAACCCGGTCGGGGCACTGATGATCCTGGTAATGTTGGCCCTGATGGCGGTAATGGTGATCAGTGGCTGGCTGCAGACCACCGACCGTTTTTGGGGTGAACCCTGGGTAGAGCAGATTCACGAATACAGTGCCGATGCACTGATGGGGCTTGCGGTCATCCATGTGGTCGCCGTTTTGCTGGTGCAGCGTTTTTCCAGTGTGCCACTGGTGCGCCCCATGCTGACCGGATGGCGTAGTATGCCTGACGAAAAAATTGGCCGGGAAAAGGGGTGAGATTGTGTTGATGGTTATAGAAGGGGTGCTCGACCCGGAAACTGCAGAGTGCTACCGCCAGCGATTGGAACGTGACGCCGACTGGCAGCCCGGGGCAATGACTGCTGGTTCTCAGGCGATACAGGTGAAAAGCAATGATCAGGTGGTGGATGGTAGCGAGGTTGCCGTAGCGGTCGGCAACAGCTTGCTCAAAGTCCTGGGTAGCCACCCTCTGTTTATGTCGGCAGCGTTGCCAAAAAAGATTTTTCCTCCCAAATTCAACCGCTACCAGCACGGCGGCCATTATGGCTCCCATGTGGATGGAGCCATCATGCACCTGCCCGATGGACAGGTGATGCGCACTGACTTGTCCGCCACGCTGTTTTTCAGCAGCCCCGACTCTTACGAAGGTGGAGAGCTGGCTATTGAGACCCGTTACGGGGTGCAGGAAGTGAAGCTGGCCGCGGGTGATATGGTGCTCTATCCATCAACCAGCTTGCACGAAGTGCATCCGGTGACAGTCGGTGCGCGGCTCTGTTCCTTCTTCTGGATTGAAAGCCTGGTGCGAGATAGCGGTCAGCGTGAAATCCTTTTTGATCTCGACCAGAGTATTCAGGCGCTGACCGTTGCGCGTGGTTCCCGGGACGGTGAAGTGAGACGCCTGAGCGGTGTCTATCACAACCTGATCAGGCGTTGGGCAGATAGCTAGAACATTCTATGACATTCGTCTACATTGGTATCGATAAGGAGCAGGGGCTGTTTCACTTACCAGCTTTCAGCTTTTGGGAGTCAAACTGCAAATTTCTGATATTGAGAAAGCATAGTTTTTATCAGGCTTATTAAAGGCCTTTCCTGAAAGTGTGGATTATCACAAGTGATAACGGCTAAAGGATTACTCGATATTCTGAATTTGCTCACGCATCTGCTCGATCAGAACTTTCAGTTCGACAGCCGAGTTGGTGGTATCGGTGGCGATGGATTTTGACGAGAGGGTGTTGGCCTCCCGGTTAAGCTCCTGCATCAGGAAGTCGAGCCTGCGGCCAATGGGTTCTTTGCGTTTCAGCACGCGGCGAATTTCGCTGAGGTGTGTATCGAGCCGGTCCAGCTCCTCGTCCACGTCAGCTTTTTGTGCCATTAACACCAGTTCCTGTTCGAGGCGGTCATGATCCAGGCTGACCTGCAGTTCCTCTAATCGTGCAAGAATTTTATGGCGCTGAGCTTTTAACAGTCCCGGCAGGTTGTTGCGGACAGATTGCACTTGCACAGCAATGGCATCCAAACGTTGCTCGATTAGCTGCCCGAGTTTTTCGCCCTCGCGCTGGCGGCCTTCCAGCAATTGAATCAACGCCTGTTCAAACAGCTCCAGCAAGGTCTTGTTGAGTTCGTCGCGGTTAATTTCCGGTTCTTTCAACACCCCGGGCCAGCGCAGAATATCAAGTGGTGAGATAGGGGCTGGAGTAGCCATCATGCCTGCGAGTTGTTGGCTGGCGTCGATGTATTGGCGGGCCAGTGACTGGTTCACAGCAATATCCCCGGACTCCTGGGCAATATGCAAATGAAGGGTGCAGTCCACCTTGCCCCGTTGCAGGTATTTACGAGCCATTTCCCGCAACGGCATTTCAATGTCCCTGACGGTTTCCGGCATGCGGAAACCGGGTTCCAGATAGCGATGATTCACGGAACGCAGTTCCCAGGAAGCGGTACCCCAGGGGGCCTCGATGGTTTGGCGAGCAAAAGCGGTCATGCTGCTGGGCACGATGAACTCCATGGTATTGAAATGAGGGGGCCATATTAACACGCAGCTCCGCAGTGCCATTAATTCCGGTAGAATACGCAGCCTCTATTTATCCGGTTAATAGGAAATTACCATGTCCCGTCCCAGTGGCCGCCGACCCGAGCAGCTTCGCGCCGTGAAGTTAACCCGTAACTACACCAAGCACGCAGAGGGTTCTGTGTTAGTCGAGTTTGGTGAAACCAAAGTGATTTGTACCGCCAGTGTGGAAAGCTCTGTTCCGCGTTTTTTGCGTGGAAAAGGGCAGGGCTGGGTGACAGCCGAGTACGGCATGTTACCCCGTTCCACGGGCGAGCGTATGGCCCGTGAAGCTTCCCGCGGCAAGCAGGGTGGCAGAACTCTGGAAATCCAGCGCTTGATCGGACGCTCCCTGCGAGCGGCCGTAGACCTGGCAGCGCTGGGAGAAAATACCATTACTGTGGATTGCGATGTCATACAGGCTGACGGTGGCACGCGCACCGCATCGATTACCGGTGGCTGTGTGGCGCTGGCAGATGCTGTGCAGCACCTGGTAGAAACCGGTGCCATCAAGCAAAGTCCCATTACCAACATGGTGGCGTCGGTATCCGTGGGGATCTTCAAGGGCGTGCCAGTACTCGATCTGGATTACGCTGAAGATTCGAATGCTGAAACCGATATGAATGTGGTGATGAACAGCGCGGGTGGTTTTATTGAGGTACAGGGCACTGCCGAGGAAGCTCCCTTCTCTGAAGAAGAATTTCAGCAGATGCTGGCTCTGGCCAAACGCGGTATTGCCGATCTGGTCAAAGTGCAGAAAATGGCGTTGGCCCAGACGCCAAGTTAGTTACCGGTTGCTGGGCTGGCAGTTAATTAGCATCCCCAACGGCTGCTTCGCGGGGAATCTTCTGTGGAGCGTCGATGGTCAATGTTTTTTGCCTGCCGCTTTCCCCCCGCACGATTGATACCCGGCTTTTAGCAACGCCGAACCATTTGGCCATCAGCGCAACCAGATGCTGATTGGCCTTGCCATCCATGGGTGGCGCGGTGATACGAATTTTCAACCTGTCGCCCTGAATGCCAACAATCTCATCGTTTGCCGCTCGAGGCTGTAGCTGGCAGTGCAGCAGCAGCGTCGTCCCCTGCCACTGGTAGTGATCTGGCATCAGAAGCCGGGAACCAGGCCTGCCGGTGTGTGCAGGCTGCCGGCGATGCCGTTCAGAAAAATTTGTAGCATATTGATCACCAGGAACATGAAGATGGGTGACAGGTCTATGCCGCCCATCGGCGGGATGATTTTCTGGAAGGGCTCCATCGCCGGACGTATCAGCTGATTTAGCAGAATCAATGCAGGGTGCTGGCTCTGGGGAGCGACCCAACTGACAATAATGATAATCAGCAGGCCATACAGATAAAGGTTCAGCATCAGGGATAGCATGCCGATCGCGCCCCAGGACAGCGCGTACAGTATGTTGACCATATCAAAGCCGTTGACCAGTGCAGTGATTTCAATGGCCAGTAGCTGACTCAGCAATGCCAGCACCAGACTGGCGAGATCAAAATTGCGGTAACTGGGAAACACCTTGCGCAGGGGTTTGCTGGGCAAGTGCGTGGCCTTGATCAGGAATTGGGAGATGGGGTTGTAAAAATCGGCTCTGGCCAGTTGTAACAGAAATCGCAACATGACCACTGCCAGATAGAAGCTACCTAGTGACTGGATTAGAAATGTTCCCGCCTGGGCGAAAGTCGTACTCATGGTTTGTCCTGTCTTCCGGTTTAATCTGCCAGTTCACTGGCCATTTCTCTGGCCCGCTCTGCTGCACCATTCATGGCTCTGCGGAACAGTGCTTCCAGGTCGCCTGACTCAAAGGTTTCAATGGCGCGCTGGGTGGTGCCGCCCGGCGAAGTGACACGGCGTCTCAGTTCGGCACTGTCTACATCGCTTTCAAGGGCCATTCTTGCTGCACCAAGTGCGGTTTGCAAGGTGAGCTGTCTGGCAACTTCCTCAGGCAAACCCAATTCTTCCCCAATGCGCTGCATGATCTCCATGACCAGAAAATAATAGGCGGGCCCACTGCCGGAGACGGCGGTGACCGCATCGATATCCGCTTCATTCTCCAGCCAGCAGACAATTCCGACAGCCTGGAGAATCTGCTCGGCCAGGGCCTTTTGCTCTGCGCTTACCTGGCTATTGGCATAGAGACCGCTGGCACCGGTTTGCACCAGCGCGGGGGTGTTGGGCATACAGCGAACGATGGGCAGTTCTCCGCCGAGCCAACCTGCGAGGGAATCCATGGATATGCCTGCAGCGATGGAAATGATCAGAGGGCGGTGATTGAGTGCTCCGGCTAGCCCCTGCAGTACGCCCTTCATCACCTGTGGCTTAACCGCCAGTAAAATCACATCTGCATTGGCGCAGGCCTGCGGGTTGTTGTCGCTGGTGTTGATGCCAAAGTTCTGCGCCAGTTTCAGGCGGCTTGCCTCGAGAGGGTCGGTCGCGGTGATGGCATCGGCCGGGTAGCCTTTGTCCACCAGTCCACCGATCAGGCTGGTGGCCATATTGCCGCCACCGATGAAAGTCAGTTTGGGTTTGCTCACTGTGATTCCTTGGTCGATTGCTGTCACAAATTCTTGTTAGGTTTGGGGTTGCCTGGGACCAAATATACCGGTTCCAACCCTGACAATGGTTGCGCCTGCCGCGATGGCCGCCTGCAGATCATTGCTCATCCCCATGGAAAGTGTATCCAATGTTGCAAGCCGGGTGGAGCTTTGCAGCTCGCGCATCAGTTTGGCGACTTGGGTAAAGGAGTCCAGTTGAACGGCATAGTCATCACTTTTAACGGGGATCGCCATCAGGCCTCGCAGTTTCAGGTTGGGCAGCGCCATAATACTTTTCGCCAACGGTGCCACATCCTGTAATGCCACGCCGGATTTGCTGTCCTCATCCTGGAGGTTGACCTGAATGCAAACATTCAGGGGTTCGCAGTTTGCAGGGCGCTGTTCACTCAGTCGCTCTGCGATGCGTTGGCGGTCAATACTGTGAACCCAGTCAAACTGCTCAGCGACTTTTCGTGTTTTATTTGTTTGTAGTGGGCCGATAAAGTGCCAGTACAGGTCCGTGAGGTCTGCCAGAGCCTCCTGCTTCAAGAGTGCTTCCTGCAGGTAGTTTTCACCAAAGTGACGTTGGCCTGCTTCGTAGCATTCGCGGATGGCACTGGCGGGATGAGCCTTGCTGACAGCCAGCAAATGAATGTCCTCAGGATTCCTGCAGGCTAGCTTGGTGGCTGCGTGAATCTGTTGGTAAACATGTTGAAGATTGTCGGCTATAGTAGGCATATGCTTGCTCTGGGCCGTCCTGCGGCTCCCGGAAGAGCGGTAGGTTAACCCAGAATTACAGGAATAACTCATGGATATTACGGAATTGCTGGCGTTCAGCGTTAAACAGGGTTCATCGGATTTGCATATCTCTGCCGGGTTGCCCCCGATGATCAGGATTGACGGTGATATGCGAAGAGTGAACTTGCCTCCCATGGAGCACAAGGAAGTTCACCAGTTAATCTACGACATTATGAACGACAAGCAGCGTCGCGATTATGAAGAGTTTCTGGAAACAGACTTTTCATTTGAAGTGCCCGGCGTTGCGCGTTTCCGGGTTAACGCATTCAACCAGAACCGCGGTGCGGCGGGGGTATTCCGTACCATTCCCTCCCGGGTGCTTACCCTGGAGGACCTGGGTTTTGGCCAGGTTTTCAGAAGCCTGTCCATGTTGCCACGTGGTCTGGTGCTGGTCACCGGCCCTACCGGTTCCGGTAAATCAACCTCCTTGGCGGCCATGGTGGATTACGTCAACGAGAACCGCTACCAGCATATCTTGACCATTGAAGACCCCATCGAATTCGTACACGAGAGTAAAAAATGCCTCGTTAACCAGCGAGAAGTACACCGTGATACCCACGGTTTTAGTGAGGCGTTGCGTTCAGCCCTGCGGGAAGACCCGGATATTATCCTGGTGGGTGAGATGCGTGACCTGGAAACCATTCGCTTGGCACTGACGGCCGCGGAAACCGGTCACCTGGTATTTGGCACCCTGCACACCACATCGGCGGCAAAAACCATTGACCGGATTGTTGATGTATTCCCCGCTGCCGAAAAACCCATGGTTCGTTCCATGTTGTCGGAGTCGCTGCAGGCGGTGATTTCCCAGACGCTGATGAAGAAAATTGGTGGCGGCAGGATTGCCGCACACGAAATCATGATTGGTACACCGGCCATTCGTAACCTGATTCGTGAGGACAAGGTGGCGCAGATGTACTCAGCCATTCAGACGGGTGCATCCCACGGCATGCAGACCATGGACCAGAATCTGCATCGCTTGGTCAGCCAGAAGGTGATCACCTCTGAAGTGGCCAAAGAAAAAGCGAAGATACCGGACGAATTCTGATAGGCAGAAAACTTGCCGCTAATCATTAGGCCACGGCCTGAAAAATAGCAGTTTGGGAGAAAATAATGGATTTTGATGTACTGTTAAAATTAATGGTTGAGAAAGAGGCATCAGATCTGTTTATCACCACTGGCGTTGCGCCCAGTATTAAGGTAAACGGAGTGATTGTCCCTGTGGGTAAAACGCCCCTGACACCTGCAAAGGCACGTCAAGTCGTCGAAAGCATCATGGATGAGAAGCAAGCTGAAGAATACCGAGAAAAGAAAGAGCTGAACTTTGCGATCGGTCGCCCCGGCGTTGGTCGGTTCCGGGTAAGTGCCTTTGTGCAGCGCAATGAATGCGGCATGGTCTTGCGCCGCATTGAAACCATCATCCCGACCGTAGAACAGTTACAGCTGCCGCCCATTCTCAATGAGCTGGTGATGACCAAGCGCGGCATCATTATTTTCGTGGGTGCCACCGGCACGGGTAAGTCCACTTCGCTGGCAGCGATGATTGGTCACCGCAATCGCACCAGTCGTGGGCACATTATTTCTGTTGAGGATCCGATCGAATTTCTGCACCAGCACGAAGGCTGTATCGTGACTCAGCGTGAGGTGGGTGTGGATACGGAATCCTTTGAAGTGGCTCTGCGTAACACCTTGCGTCAGGCTCCGGATGTGATTCTGATTGGTGAGATCCGGACCCCGGAAACCATGGAGCACGCTATTACGTTTGCGGAAACCGGTCACCTGGTGCTGGCGACACTGCACGCCAACAACGCCAACCAGGCGCTGGATCGCATTCAGCACTTCTTCCCGCCCGAGCGCCATGGGCAGTTGTGGATGGATCTGTCACTCAACCTGAAAGCGATGGTTGCGCAGCAATTGATTCCCCTGGCTGACGGCAGCGGCCGCCGGGCAGCCATTGAAATCCTGATCAACACCCCGCTGGCGGGGGATATGATCCGCAAAGGTGAAGTGCACAAACTCAAGGAGTTGATGGCCCGCTCCACAGAACACGGTATGCAGACCTTTGATCAGGCGCTCTACAAGCTCTACGACGAGGGTCTGATCACCTACGAAGACGCCTTAACCTGTGCCGATTCGAAAAACGACCTGCGGCTGTTGATCAAGCTGCAATCGGAAACCGATGCGGGTTATCTGTCTAACGCAGCAGATGAGCTTCAGGTGGAGGAAGATCAGGGAGATCGTATCAACCGCTTCTGACCCCTAACTATAAGACAGTTGTCAGGGTGCTGTGGCGATAGAGGGGTCCGAAAGCCAGTCTTGCAGGATGATGACTGCCGCCAGGTCGTCCACCGGGTTCTGTTTGTAGTTACTTGAACGTTTTCCTTGGGACTGCAGCTGGCCTTTCGCAGCGAAGGTGGACAAGCGTTCATCAACCATACTGACGGGCAGGCCAAAGCGACCATGCAGTCGGCGTGCAAACTTGCGTGCGCGCTGGCAGAAGTCGCTTTCTGTGCCGTCCATATTCAGGGGCAGGCCCACCAGTATTTGGTCGGGCCGCCATTCCGACAGTAACTGTTCAATGTGTTCCCAGTTGGGTATGCCATCGCGGGCCTTCAATACGGCGAGCGGGTTAGCGCTGTTGGTCAGCGTCTGGCCCACGGCGACGCCAATCTGGCCGGTACCAAAATCAAAGGCCAGCAGACAGTGGGGACGACTAGGGTTGTCAGTGGTATCAGGCGTGCCCGGCATTGGAGCTCAACAGGTTGAGGTCAATGCCGATTTTGGCAGCGGCGGCGTAAGCGCGTTGCTCGCAGGGCACGTTGAAAATGATGTCGGCATCACCGGGTACGGTTAACCAGGCATTATTGGCCAGCTCTTCTTCAAGCTGACCGGGACCCCACCCGGCATAACCCAGGGTCACAAGCATGTCGTCGGGCCCCTGCTCTTCAGCAATATCAGTGATGATATCCCGTGATGAGGTGAGGCAGATCTCATTGGAAATTGGCAAAGTAGCTTCCCACTCCCGCAAAACTTTCCGGTGCAGTACAAAACCGCGGTCGATCTGTACCGGGCCGCCTGACATCAGGGGCGCCTCGCCGACTCTGGGGGAGTAGGTGAGTTCAAATTGCTCAAATATCTGACTTAGGGGAATTTCCAGAGGGTTGTTAATCACCAGTCCCATGGCGCCATCTTCCGAGTGATCGCAGATGTAGATAATAGAGTGGGAAAAATTGGGATCATGCAAACCCGGCATGGCCACCAGAAAGTGATTGGCCAAGCTTTGATAATCTTTCTCACTAACACTGTTTTCCATAGGGTTAGTATGGGCCCGATGGTTGGGATTACAAGTCTCTTCAGCGCAAATTCAAGCCGTTTAATTCTCGGTATTCAGGCGATGACCCGGCTCAAAGCGCCAAGTGCGGATAATCTCCAGTTTGTCCCATTGCGCCATTTCCGGTGGAAAGGGTGCAAAGGGTGAGGCGAGCCTTACCGTGCGAACGGCTGCCAGATCCAGCACTCTCTGGCCTGAGCTGAGCAGAACCTCGATGCTGTCTACCGCGCCGTCGGGCAACAGTGTCACAGCCAACCTGAGGTCACCGTAAATGGCATTACGGCGGGCTTCTTCCGGATAATTTTTGTTTCCAACCACTTCGATGCGGTCAATCCAGTATTGCAGGTAGCCCGCATGTTCTGCCGCCATGGTGCTGGCGGAGGTGACGCGCAGTACCCGGGGGAGTTTGCTGTACTGGCGTTGCTGCTGGTCAAGTTTTGCCTTGAGGCTGGCAAATTCCATCTGAGCTGCCGGGGGAAGTGAGGGGGTCGCCGGCGTTTCTCTGGTTTCCTTTACTTCCTGCTTGCTGGATGAAGCATTGCTGCTTGCCGAGGTGCTGATGACGGGGTTTGCCCCTGTTTTCGCTTGCTGCTGGCGCTGCTGAGGTTGTGCACCGGTCTTTTTAAGTTGGGAGTCCATGAGTTCCGGAATGCGATCGGTGGTCAGTTCCTGTGCTTCCTGCTGGTCTCCACTGCCCTGTTGATTGTGTTGTGCCAGAAAGTCCGCTTTTTCAGGTTTTTCTTCAACCCGGTGCTGGGCAAGAGTGACTTCCAGCGTCGGTGCCTGGGTATTGTGCTGGTAGAGCTTGAAGCCGATACCAAAGATCACCAGTGCATGAATGGCAATGGCGAGAAATAGTGAAAACCCCATGCGATCTGGCTGGTCTTCATTGCGTGTGTGTTCAAAGCTGATTGCCATCAAGAAAGTCTCTTGGCGATGGCGTCCATCAGCTTGCCGCCGATATCGGTATCCTGCTCACGGTTGATCTCCCGGGCACAGGTAGGGCTGGTGATATTGATTTCTGTCAGGTAGTCACCAATCACGTCGAGTCCGGCAAACAGGATGCCCTTGTCTTTCAGGACAGGGCCGATCTGAGCGGCAATCCACCGGTCGCGATCGCTGAGGGGGCGAACCACGCCGGAGCCTCCGGCCGCCAGGTTGCCGCGCAGCTCGCCTTTTGCCGGGATGCGGGCCAGGCAGTAGGGAATGGGTTCGCCGTCCACCATCAGGATACGTTTATCGCCGTTGCTGATATCGGGAATAAACTTTTGCGCCATGATGGTTTGCTGACCGTGTTGTGTGAGCATCTCGATAATCACGCTGAGATTGGGGTCGTCGGGGCGCACCCGAAAAACGGCCGTACCGCCCATGCCATCGAGGGGCTTGTAGACCACATCGTCATGCAGTTGGCGAAATGCCTTTAGTTGTTTTGGGTCACGGCTTACCAGCAGCGGGGGAGAACACTCCGGAAACAGGGTGGCAAATACTTTCTCGTTGCAGTCCCTGAGGCTCTGGGGTTTGTTGACCACCAGTGTGCCGAGCCTTTCAGCTGCCTCAAGAATGTAAGTGGTGTAGATATACTCGCTGTCAAACGGCGGGTCTTTGCGCATGATGATGGCGTCGAGAGAAGCCAGTGGTTCCTGGCGGCGCTCATCGAGCTTGAACCAGCTTTCAGGGTCGTCGTACACCTCCAGGGGGGCCATGCTGGCAGTGGCTTCGCCATTTTCGATGGCCAGCCAGGACTGTTCCATGTACATCAACTGCCAGCCCTGTTGTTGGGCAGCCAGCAGCAGCACCAGTGTGGTGTCCTTCTTCGGGTTGATTTTTTCGATGGGGTCCATCACAACCCCAAGGGTTCTCGTCATAACTGTTACCTTTGTCACGCCACGTAAAAGGACTTGTTCTATAAGATGTCAAAGCAGTGGCCGATTTATCGACTAAAGGTAAGTGCACTGGTGTGCAAGCGCAACTGTCAAACGTAAAAACTGTGTTCAGGGTTTTATGGCGGCGGGCTGTTATAGATAAAACCAAGTGATTGTGTTACATAATCCACTGCCTTTTTGGAAAGGCTGGGGTATTCACAACATAACGGGGCGAGCAGCAATGGAAGAACAATACAGTGGTTTGAAAGTCATGGTCATTGATGACAGTAATACCATTCGCCGAACTGCGGAAACCCTCCTCAGTAAGGCCGGGTGTGAAGTTATCACCGCCATTGACGGTTTCGACTCACTTTCCAAAATTGCCGACAGCATACCCAGCGTTATTTTCGTGGATATCATGATGCCGCGATTAGATGGTTATCAGACCTGCGCCCTGATCAAGAACAACAGCCAGTTTAAACATATTCCGGTAATCATGCTTTCAAGTAAGGACGGTCTTTTTGATAAAGCCAAAGGCCGTATTGTGGGGGCAGACGATTACCTGACCAAACCTTTTAGTAAGACAGAGTTGTTCGAAGCGTTGGACAGGTTCTCCAACAGCGAGGCAGCTGATGCAGTGCCGGAAAGCATGGATAGTCCAGCCGGGGGGGCAGATGGCGAGAATATTGATCGTTGATGATTCACCAACAGAAACCCATCAACTTACGGGTCTGTTGCAAAAAAATGGTTACGAGGTACTGGCGGCCATGAGCGGTGAGGACGGCTTGGCGCTGGCAGTAAAAGAACAGCCGGATGCCATTCTCATGGATATCGTATTGCCGGGGGTAAATGGTTTTCAAACCACGCGGCAATTAAGCAAGGCGAGTGAAACAGAGCATATCCCCGTGATTATTGTTACCACCAAAGATCAGGATACCGATAAGGTATGGGGTATGCGTCAGGGGGCCAAAGCCTACCTGACCAAACCTGTCAGTGAAAAAAGCCTGATCAGTGTTCTCAAGGAAGTGATTAGCTAAATGTTGGTCGCTGTCTGGCCATGACAAATCAGCGCACGCCGTTCAAGGTGTTGGTTTCACTTGCCCAGCGTTATGCTGAAAATGCTAGAAGCCTTCCCGCCCAACAGGATATTGTCGCAACGCGTAAGGTGGTGTGTTTTTCACTGCTCGGTCACAACCTGGTCATGCCTCTGGAAGAGCTGGTCGAAATTATTGAAATGCCACAGTACACCTCGCTGCCAAGGGTGAAGCCCTGGGTGATGGGTATGGCAAACCTGCGGGGCCGGTTGTTGCCCATTATCAACCTGGCGGCATTTCTTGGCAGTCAATTATCCGGAACAATGAAAACCCAGCGCATCATTGTGATTGAGATGTTCGGTGTTTTTCTGGGGCTGGCGGTAGATCAGGTGCACGGAATGCGGCACTTCAAGGTGGACACCTTTACCCGTCGAGCAGCATTGGTTCCCGAGCCACTGGCGCTTTATGCAGAGGGCAGTTTTGTGCTACCGGACAGTACCTGGGTATTGTTGCGGCTGGCCCCGCTGCTAAATGACCCTCGTTTTATGGCGGTGGCAGCCTAGACTTCCACCGAATTGTAATCGGCAGGCGCACCGCTAAGCGGCGCGGTGATGAATTGCCCGGAGTGATATAGACATGACTTCTAACAAGAAATCAAAGACCAGCTCATCGATCACACTGTTGTCAGTGGCGTTGATCGCCGTCGTGGCCTTTCTCGGGTTTAACCTGTTGTTGGTTTTCAAGCAGACGTCGAAAGATCAGGAGAGCCTGCAGCTGATGTCCGAGTTGCGCGCCCAGTCCTATCGGTTGGTGACCCTGTCCAAGGCATCCGCTTCAGGTGACGAGGCAGCATTTGGCGAGCTGCAGAATCTGGTGGATCAGATGAAAGGCAGCTGGAATCAGTTGAACCACAACCTGGAAGGTGAGGTTGAGGATGCTCAGTTGAGCCATTTGCAGGATGCCTGGTTCCAGGCTCATAGCAATGCCCAGATCATTATTGACAATAAACAGCCGGTTATCTTCCTAAACCAGGTTGCTAAAACCCTGAACCGCACCTTGCCGGACCTGCAGCAGGAACATACCAAGGTTGTCGAGTTGCTGCTGGCTAATACTGCCCCGGCCTCTCAGTCAGCTTTTGCGCAGGCCCAGTCCTGGCGGGCCGAACGTATTGGTCGCAACGTCGATCGTATGCTGGCGGGCGGTGTGGATGCTGAGAAAGCAGCCGAGCAGTTTTCCCGGGATATCAAGCTGTTTGGCCAGGTACTCGATGCGATGAAAAATGGCGATGCCTCCATGGGGCTCAGCCGTGTCACGGTTCCTGCAGTCAGGGCTAGCCTTGAACAGATCACCGAACAGTTCGGTTTTGTCAGCACCTCTATGCAGGAGATTTTTGATGCCACCCCGGCACTGTTTAATGCCATCAAAGCCACCAATACCACCCTCGACAAGTCGCCACAGCTGCAGGAACAACTCAGTGAGATGTCCGACACCATTGCTAAACTGCCGGAAACTCGTGACTTGAGTTACACCACAGCCCTGTATGCGGGTGTGTTCGGTATTCTGCTGTTGACCCTGATGGCCTTTAAAAATTCTGCTGAGACCCGTCGTCGTCTGCGGGATTCGGCCACGGACAACGAGCAGAACCAGCAGGCCATTCTTCGCTTGCTGGATGAAATCGCCGGTCTCGGTGAAGGTGATCTGACCAGTCATGCCACGGTGACTGGAGACTTTACCGGCGCCATCGCGGACTCTATTAACTATGCCATTGACCAGCTGCGGATTCTGGTGGCGCAGATCCAGGACACGTCGGAAAACGTGTCTGCTGCTGCCAACGAAACACGTGCCACAGCATTGCAACTGGCCGAAGCATCCGAGCATCAGGCGCAGGAAATAGCCGGTGCCTCAGCGGCCATTAATGAAATGGCCGTCACCATCGACCAGGTGTCATCCAACTCTGCAGAGTCTGCCAACGTGGCGGAAAAATCGGTATCCATCGCCAAGAAAGGCGCCGGCGTGGTGCAAAACACCATTGGCGGTATGGATACCATTCGCGAGCAGATTCAGGATACCTCCAAACGCATCAAGCGCCTGGGTGAAAGCTCTCAGGAAATTGGCGACATCGTATCGTTGATCAATGACATTGCCGATCAGACCAACATCCTCGCATTGAATGCCGCGATCCAGGCCTCCATGGCGGGTGATGCCGGCCGGGGTTTTGCGGTGGTTGCGGATGAAGTGCAACGACTGGCGGAACGCTCCGCAGGAGCAACCAAGCAGATTGCCTCACTGGTGAAGACCATTCAGACGGATACCAACGAAGCTGTGAGTTCGATGGAGCAGACCACCGCTGAAGTGGTGAAAGGTGCTGAACGCGCCCATGCGGCGGGTGTGGCATTGGAAGAGATTGAGGCCGTATCTGCTGATCTGGCGGAATTGATTCAGGATATCTCCACTGCGGCCAAACACCAGGCGACTACCGCGGGCCATGTGTCACGCACCATGAACGTGATTCAGGATATTACGTCCCAGACCCTTTCCGGTACCAACAATACCGCCCAATCCATTGGCGAGCTGGCGGAGCTGGCCGTAGAGCTGCGCAACTCGGTTTCCGGCTTCAAGCTGCCGGCATCTATGGAGCGCGAATTGCCTGAATACTCCCTGCCGGTGGATGATGAGCGCGGTGTCGAGGAGTCCTGGGTTGAGGAAGAGGAGTGGTCTGAGCCCACCGATTATGTCGAAGCCGAGAGCCTCCGCGGGCTGAGCCTCCAAGACCCCGAGGGAGATCACAGTGCTTCGTCGTTGGCACCAATGGAGAGCTCTGTGGCACCAAAGCCCAAGCCGCAAGCGGAGCGCCAGCCGATGCGCGGCACAATGCTTTCAGACGACGAGTTTGACCTGATTGACCAGGCTCTGCACAAAGGGGGTGATCAGGCGGCAGCGGATACTGTTGAAAGTGTGTTGCAGGATGCAGAAGCTACCCGTGATGAGCTGACCGAAGATACTCCTGTGGAACAGAAGCAGAGCTACAGTGATGATTACGACGAAGAGGCGCTGCTCAAATCGCTCCAGGAAACGGATCCCGATGATGAGTTGGACTTTGATGCACTGACAGAAGATTTCTACAGTGAGGATGAGGCCGAAGAGGAAAATTCGAAACAAACGACTTCAACCCTGTAATACACCTGAGTACCTGACGGGGACTGCTAGATGGAACAACAGGGAAAATTACAGGGACTGTCCTGGTTGACGGATGAAGTCGAGACCAGCCTGAATAATGCGGCTGAGGCGCTGGAAATTTATCTCGACCATCCAGACAACGACGAACCCATGCGCCGTTGTCTATCTCTGATACATGAAGTTCACGGTTCCCTGAAAATGGCGGAGTGCCATGGCCCGCTGTTTCTGGCCGATGAGATGGAACAGGTGGCCCAGCGCATTATCAACCGGCGCGTCATGAATGTCGCCGAGGCAGGTGCGGTGCTGGTGCAGGCTATTCTAACCCTGCCCGGCTACTTGCGGCAGCTGCTCAATACCCGTCAGGATCAGCCGGAAACACTACTGCTGTTACTTAACGAACTGCGAGCCATAAAATCAGAGCCGCTGGTATCGGAAACCGCTTACTTCACGCCACAGATGCTCGCTTCAGAGCAGCTCAGCAAATCCTACAATCGGCAACCTGATCCGGTGGCCATGACCAATTTGTTACGCAAGCTGCGGCAAATGTATCAGTACGCCCTGCTGGGCGTGGTCAAGGGCGAGAAGGTTGAAGAAAACTTCGGTTACCTCGATAAAGTATTTTCGCGGCTTCGCGAGCTGAGCAAAGGTATGCCACGGGAGCCACTATGGAACGTGGTGCTGGCTCTTCTGGAAGGTATTGCCGGTAAAGAAATCAAATTGGGCCAGGCAGTGCAGATGCTGCTGCGACAGCTGGAGGTGGAAATTCGCCGCCTCTCCCAGGCAGGCTATGACGGCCTCATGCAGCCCATGCCGAAAACCCTGCTAAAAAATCTTCTGTTTTATATTGCCCACGGCAAAAGTCAGGGCCCACGTTCTACCCTGGTCAGGGAGTTGTATCATCTGGACCAGGCGCTCCCCGATGTGCTGGTTGAAGAGGCGGACAACAACTTTTCAGCGCTGTATCAGAACGATACTGCCAAAGCCATGGTGGCTGTGCTTGAGGAAGAGTTCAGTCGACTCAAGGAAGCACTGGCACAACTGGTGGAAGTTCCCGGTGATCATAAAGGGTTGAGTACAGAAACCGATGAGCGCCTGAAACGCATTTCCGATTCCATGCTGATGTTGGGCAGGCAGGAGCAATATCAGCAGATTGAGGAGGCCCGATCGCTCTGGTCTTCATTTCAGCAGCATCCCGAGGACCGTAGTGGACTGCTGGCAATGGCAGATAAACTGGTATTGGCCGAAAACGGCCTGCAGGGATGGTTGGAGCAGAACAGACAGCTGATTGAAGGAGTTGCCACCAGCAATGCCATGCAGGTGGAGCTGAACCGCGCACAATTGGCACTGCTGACTGAAGCCAAAAGCGGGCTTGAGAAAATCAAGGATGTCATTGTCGATTTCATTGCCTCGCAATGGCAGCGTGACAAGTTGGCCGATGTGTCTCAGTTACTGATGGATGTCAAAGGGGCCCTGGCCGTGCTTGAACAGCATAGGGCTGCCCGCGTGATGACAGCTTGTCAACGCTATCTTTCTGAGGAGGTGCTGGCCGAACAAAGCGTGCCCAACTGGAATATGTTGGATTCCCTCGCTGAAGCCTTGACCAGTATTGAATACTTTCTGGACGTGCTCGATCAGCGGGATGCCGATTCCGAGGACATGATCCTGTCTCTGGCAGAAAAAAGTGTCGCAAAACTGGGGTACCCGGTTACAGCGCTCAACCAGCCTGACTCCCCCACGATTATCCCGATCTTGAAACCTGATACAGGCGGTTCAGTCGACTCAGTTGAAGAGATAACGTCGACCGAACAGGCATACGGAGAAGCCATTGCGCCTGCCGAATATGTGGAAGAGATATCGGCCGAGCCCGCATCAGAAAAGCATGACGAGCCGCAGGTCGATGATGAGATCGTTGAGGTGTTCCTGGAGGAAGTCGATGAAGTCATGGCGACCCTCAGGGAACAGTACCAGTTGTGGGTTGAACAGCCTGACAGTGAAAAGCCGCTTACAGAGGTTCGCCGGGCCTTCCACACCCTCAAGGGTGGCGGTCGCATGGTGGGAGCAGAGACTCTGGGCGAGCTTGCCTGGCAACTGGAAAACCTGCTCAACAAGGTGCTTGAAAAGCGCGTGGTGGTTACTCCCACCCTGATGGCCGTGGTGGAACTGGCTCTGGAGGTCATGCCCGAAGTCAGCGAAGCATTTCGTCTGCGCCGCAAACCGAAAAGAGCGGGATATGTCGGTCAGCTGATGATTGCAGCAGAGGCGCTTGCCAAAGGTGAAGAGGTTGCCCTGCCACAGTTTGAAACCCATGACGCCGATACGGAGCAGGGCCGTGAAACACAGCCCGCTGTTGAGAGCAGTGATGCCGTGGAAAGCGACATAGCGGAAGCATCGCTCGAATCACCGGCAGAATTGGCCATTGATCCGGAAGAAATGGAACTGTTGTCCATCTTTTCTGAAGAGGCCACGCAGCACCTGTCGATAATAGCCCAGTTTGTAGAAGATCAGCGCCAGGCGGCACCGGTTTATTCGCCGCCAAGCAGTGATCTACAGGCCGCCCTGCATACTCTCAAGGGCAGTGCACGTATGGCGGGTGTGGAGTCCATTGGTGATCTCGCCACGCCTCTAGAGAACTTTATCAAAGAGCTGTACACCTACCAGCTCAACGTCGATAGCGACATTATCGACTTGCTCAGCGATGCCGATACCTATTGCCGTTTGTCCCTGTCGACAATCCCAAGCCTTGGCCGTGTCGAGGAAATACCGGAACTGCCGGGATTCCTGGAACGTCTGTCCGAGCTCCGTGATCGGGCCATGGCCGTGGTACTGCACAGTGAAGAAAAAGCGTCGTCACATCAGGTCAGTCCGGATCTGCTAAACCTGCTGATGACAGAAGGCATGGAGGCACTGCTTGATGCTGAAGATATGCTGCGTCACTGGCAGCAAGCCCCAGAAGATCAAACCATTGTCGGGCAGTTTGGTGATGAATTGTCCAAAGTGGCTGAGGCGGCCGAGCGGGCGGGTGTGCACCCCATGCAGCAACTGGCCCAATTGCTGGGTGCCGCTTATGAGCAGATATTCTCAACCAGCCGGCCGGCAGCCGAAGCATTGGTAGCTACCTTGCTCCAAGCGCACCAGGAGTTGCTGGGTATGGTGGATGCGGTCGCTGCAAACCAGGATCTGACACCCTGCTCCGATTCACTGCAGCAGGCTTTATCTGATATTGCTACTCAGCTACCGACACCGGCTGTCAGTGAAGCGGGTGAGGCACCTCTGGATATCTCCGAGATGTTTCAAGAGAAAGTTGATACTTTGACCGAGGTCGAGCCGCAAATAGAGGTCGGCATGACACCGGAGCCGGTTGCCTATTCCACTGCTGAAGAAAACAACGAAGTGTTGGAAGAGTCTCAGGAATTCGCACCAGAGTCCGCGGAGGTTTCTCTACCTGACTCCGAGGCTGAACTTGAGCAGGCTGCGGATAGTGTTCATGAAGATATCAACGAAACCATAGAGGAGCCTGAATATTCTCCTCAGTGGTTGGACGCATCACAGTCCGTTTCCGATACTGAGCCTGAGCAAGTTGTCGATACCCCTGTTGAAGAAAACGACGAATTGTTGGAAGAGCCTCAGGAATTCGCACCAGAGTCCGCGGAGGTTTCTCCACCTGTCTCCGAGGCTGAACTTGAGCAGGCTGCGGATAGTGTTCATGAAGATATCAACGAAACCATAGAGGAGCCTCAAACTTCTCCTCAGTGGTTTGAAGCATCACAGCCAGTTTCCGAAGCCGAGTCAGAGCAAGTTGCCGATACCCCTGTTGAGGAAGCCAATCTATCTGAGGAATTGCCTGCAGAAACCCAGGATCTGTCTGAGAGCAGTGAATCACCTGCGGGCGAAGCCGATCAGGAGGCCGCGGCTACCGACGAATTCCAGGTGGCTGCAATCAACCGGCAAGATATTGACCTGGAAATCCTGGAAATTTTCATCAGTGAAGCAGATGAATTACTGGAAGATATTGACCGGGGCCTGCAACAGTGGGCTCAGGATTGGCAGGATCAAGACAGCATCGAGTCCCTGAAAAGGGCGCTACACACCTTCAAGGGCGGGGCGCGAATGGCGAGCCTGCAGCAGCTTGGTGAGCTCAGCCACGATTTTGAAACCGAAATTCTCACCCTGGAAAGTCATCGAGACCGGCTCAACGAGGATGTTTTCCGGGGACTGATGCGTCGTCAGGATCACCTGTTGGCAGCACTGACGGCTGCCCGGCAGTTGTTTGCCGAAGCAGAGTCGGCAGTGCCGCAGCCGGAGTCCGTCACCGAACCCCCAGTGCCGCTGGAAACAGAAGTTCAGGAAACATTGCCAGAGCCGAATCAATCCTCCGCAGAGGACAGCTTTGCCGAAATACACCCTGAGGTATTTGCCGAGCCAGCGCTTGAGAGTTCGATTTCCGATGCGCTGTTGCCGGAAATTATCGAACCTGTCGCGCCTCAGCAACAGCGGCAGCTCACGGGTCAGCAGGATACGATCAAGGTCTCTGCGCCACTGTTGGAAAGCCTGGTAAACCTCACCGGGGAAACCAGTATTTCCCGTGGTCGAGCGGAGCAACAGGTTAACGATTTTGCCTATACGCTGGATGAAATGCAGTCCACCATCGCTCGTCTCAAAGACCAGGTGCGCCGTATTGGCATGGAAACGGAAGCCCACATGATGTTCCGCCAGGAACAGCTGGAAGCGCTGAATACCCCCGAGGGTTTTGACCCTCTGGAAATGGACCGCTATTCCCACTTGCAGCAATTATCTCAGTCGTTGCTTGAGTCTGCTTACGACCTGCAGGACCTCAAGGAAACCCTCGCAGAAAAAGCCCGGGGTGCTGAATCACATCTAATAGGGCAAGCACGTATTGTCACAGATTTGCAGGAGCGGCTGATGCGCATGCGCCTGGTGCCGTTCACTCGGATCGTACCCAGACTGCGCCGCATCGTGCGCCAGGTTAGCGATGAACTGGGCAAGAAAGTGGACCTGAAGCTGGTCAACATTGACGGGGAAATGGACCGTTCGGTGATGGAACAAATGTTGGCACCACTGGAGCATATGATCCGAAACTCCATCGACCATGGCATGGAACCCGCAGCAGAGCGCCTGGCTGCGGGTAAGCCGGAAACCGGCACCATTTCCGTGGGGCTGGTGCGTGAGGGCGGCGATATCCTGTTGCAGCTGTCCGACGATGGCCGCGGGCTAAACACCGAGGCCATTCGCCAGCGAGCGATAGAACGTGAGCTGATTGCAGTGGATAACAGTCTTGAAGATCAGGATATCATCCAGTTTATCTTTGAGCCGGGGTTCACCACCGCCGAAAAAGTCTCCCAGGTGTCCGGGCGCGGCGTCGGCATGGATGTGGTCAACAGCCAGGTCCGTGAACTGGGCGGCACCATCCAGATTCATTCACACCCGGGTCAGGGCGCAGAGTTTATTATCCGGTTGCCGTTCACCGTTTCCGTCAACCGTGCGTTGATGATCGAAATGTACGGAGAGCTTTACGCCCTGCCATTGAGTAGTGTCGATGGTGTGGTTCGTATGAGCCCCAGCGAGCTGGAGCAATACTACCGTCACCCGGATTCACGACTCGAGTATGCCGGTGAGCAGTATGAAGTGCGCTATCTCGGCAGTCTGATCAAGGAGGGTGCGGCTCCCCGCATTGATACCTCGCTACAATCGGTATTTATGGTGCTTGTGCACTCGGAAACCCGCCGCTATGCGGTGCAGGTTGACGGCCTGGCAGGCAGTGCTGAAATTGTGGCGAAAAGCCTCGGGTTGCCCTTCAGCAAGGTGCCGGGACTGTCCGGTGCGACGCTGATGGGCGACGGTCGCGTGGTGATTATTCTCGACATGCTGGGACTGCTACGTGCCGAAGTGGTGGCGAGAGCAGGGGTCGAAGTACACGACTCCAAACAGGAGCGCGATCAGTCCAGCGCCATCTGCGCCATGGTGGTAGATGACTCTGTGACCGTGCGCAAGGTCACCAGCCGGTTCCTGGAACGGGAAGGTTTCGAAGTGCTGACGGCACGGGATGGGGTTGAGGCCATGAAGTTGTTGGAAGATCGCCACCCCGACGTCATGCTGCTGGATATCGAGATGCCGCGCATGGATGGCTTCGAGGTGGCAAAGCGGGTCAAGGGTAGTAATACGTTGCGCTCTATACCCATCATCATGATCACCTCCCGCACCGGCGACAAACACCGTGACAGAGCCTTTGCCCTGGGCGTTGAACGTTATATGGGCAAACCCTATCAGGAAGATGAGCTGCTCACCGCCATGTCCGAAGTGATACAACTGGCCGAGCAATAAGTGCCTGGATAAAGCGGGGTTGGAGACTAGCCAAATGAACGAGTTACAGACAGACAGCGGGTTACTGCAGACAGAGGTAGACAGCCTTTTTGTCTCCATTCAAGGGCTCCGTCTGCTGGTACCGGCGGCTGGTGTTGCCGAAGTGGTTCAGCAGGTGGTCTGTGAGCCTGCTGACGAGCCAGACTGGTTGGTCGGCTGGATGGAATGGCGGTTGCAACGCATTCCCCTGGTTTCCTTTGAGAGGCTGGGAGAAAACGGTGGCAGCCAGTCACCTGGTCGTATGGCGCTGGTGCTGCACGCCATGACCGATAACCAGAAATTTAATTTCTTTGCCTTGCAGATACAGGGTTTTCCACACCTGATGCGCATGACCCCCGCAGACCTGATGCAGGAAATGAGTACAGAGAGTCACCCCTTTGCAATCATGGCCGTGGCCATGGATAGCTGGCAGGCATTGATTCCGGACCTGGAAAAGTTGGAACACTACCTTTCCGAACAGCTTTACCCCTGAGATTGACAGACAAAGACCGCTTGCCCTCCGCCGCTACTGGGGTCGCAGAAGTGCTATGCTTACCGAGAATCCTGCAAGGCGGGGGTCGTTTCACAAACAAGCCATACTTTGCGATGCCGCCTGCAGGTGATAGAGTTAGTCGGAAGATCAACCGATCTCCTCTCCCCTTCCCGCTCCTGGTACAACCTTTTTCCTAGGGTGAACGTATGTCCGAAAAGAGCAAAAAGTCTGCAGCACAGATTCAGGAAGAGCTGCTGGCTAAAGCGATCGAGAACACTGTTGCGCTCAATCCTCTGGTGGGCGTTAGTACGGATGACATCAAAAGCGCGGTGAAAAAAACCGCGAAGCAGGCCGCCGCGCAGCCGTCAAAAGTATTGCGCTACAGCAAGCGCTTCGGGCGGCGGGTCGCCGATATTTTGAAAGGCACGGACGAGTATGATGATGCCATCAAGGACCGTCGTTTTTCCGATCCCTCCTGGGAAGAAAATGTTATCTACCGAAAACTGAAACAGGCGTATTTTGCCTGGGATGAATCCCTGGACGAGCTCGTGGACGATCTCGATCTGGATGGGCTGGACCTGCGCCGGGCCAAGTTCGTCAAGGAAGTACTGACCACCTCCATGTCACCCACCAATTTTCTGCTGGGCAACCCTAAGGCATTGCGCAAAGTGGTTGAGACCAAAGGCAACAGTCTGATCAAGGGGCTGAAAAACTACGTTAACGATCTACAGCACAACCACGGCATGCCTTCCCAGGTAGATAAAAGCAAATTTCGTGTGGGTGTGAATCTGGCCACCACGGAAGGGTCCGTGGTGTACCGCAATGAGCAGCTGGAGCTCATCCAGTACCGCCCCCGTACATCAAAGGTGTATCGCCGCCCGCTGTTAATTGTCCCGCCGCAGATCAACAAGTTCTACATTTACGACCTGACACCGGAGAAGAGTTTCTTCCGTTTCTGTCTCGAGCAGGGCTTTCAGGTGTTTGTGATCAGCTGGCGCAATCCGGTGGCGGAAAACCGCGATTGGGGGCTGGATGAGTACGTCACTGCCGCCAGTCAGGCCATCGATGTCATTCTCGACATCACCCGCAGTAAAGACCTCAATGTGGTGGGTGCTTGCGCTGGAGGTATTACCTCTTCGATCCTGTCGTCTTACCTGAAAGAGACAGGCCGCAATGTGGTTAACAGTCTGAGCCTGTCGGTGTGCATGTTGAGCATGAAATCAAAGGACACGGAAATGAGCGTGTTCACGTCGCCATCATCACTGCAGGCGGCCCGCATCCGTTCCCGCGAGAAAGGTGTGCTGGAAGGCCCTGAGCTATCCCGTGTGTTCAACTGGATGCGTCCCAACGACCTGGTCTGGAACTATCACGTCAACAATTACCTGATGGGAGAAGCACCCCCGGCGTTTGATATTCTGTTCTGGAATAGTGATTCCACCAACTTGCCGGCTCAGCTGCACTGTGATTTCCTCGACCTGTTCGAGCATAACCTGCTGGAAGAGGGGGAGATGGAAGTCCTCGACACCACCATCAACCTGCGCACGCTGGATTGCGACAAATATGTCACGGCGGGGCTGTCCGACCACATCACTCCCTGGAAAGTTTGCTATCAGACGACCCAGTTCATCGGTGGCAATATCAAATTTGTGCTCAGCTCCAGCGGTCATATCCAGAGTCTGGTGAATCCACCCGGAAACACTCGGGCCCGGTACTACTGCAATGAAGAGTTGCCCGAATCGCCTGATATTTGGCTGGAGCATGCCGAGCAGCTTGAAGGCTCCTGGTGGACCGACTGGTCAGAGTGGCTAAAAGAGCGCTCCGGAGAACGGAAAACGGCACCGCGCAATCTGGGTAATCGCAATTACCCTACCATGGAGGCTGCCCCGGGCACCTATGTCTACAGCTGAAATGATCCTTGATGAGGTTCAGGATGCACCACATATTGCCAGTGGACTGGAGATCTACTGGCTGACCATCATGGGATTGAATATCCGCGTGGGTATTCGCCGTGGTTTGCGGCAGGGCAAACCTCTGCTGCTGCTCAATGGTATTGGCGCCAGTCTCGAAGTGCTGGAATCCTTTATCAATGCCATGGAAGGGACAGAAATCATTATTTTTGATATGCCCGGAGCCGGGAAATCCGACACACAGACCTTACCTTGGCTTATGCGTACCTATGCCAAGCTGACGGCAACACTGCTGGATCAGCTCGGTTACACCACCGTGGACGTACTGGGTTTATCCTGGGGCGGGGCGCTGGCACAACAGTTTGCCAAGCAATACCCCAATCGCTGCAATAAACTGGTGCTTTGCGCCACGGGTTCCGGGTCCTCCATGTTTCCAGGAAAGCCCGGCACGCTGTTAAGAATGATGAGTCCACGACGCTATCTGGACAAACAGTACATGGCGAAAATTGCCGGGGACCTGTATGGCGGGCGCATGCGATCTGACCCGGCCATGGTGGAAGAACACGCTGGCAAGGTACAGAGCACCAGCAGCCGGGGCTACTATTACCAGGTGCTGGCGTTGGCGACCTGGTCCAGTCTTCACTGGTTGCACCGCATAGCCTCGCCGACACTGATTATTCACGGCACCGATGACCCCATTATTCCCCCGGTCAACGCACGTATTATGGCCAGTCGCATTCCCAATGCGGAGCTGTGGCTGATGGACTGCGGGCACCTGTTCATGCTCACCATGGCCGACGTTGTCTCCCCCGAAATTATCAACTTTCTGCGCCGATAGCCGTAGTTGTCACGTTCTTGCCATGATCTCCCGATAAAAATTTCTCCCTGTGCAGGCAATAATTCCCCGTATTTTCTGCTGTTGTTGATTGAACAAGGATTCCCCCATGAATGAATTGCCCCGTGGTCTTTCCAATTGGTACACCATTACTCAGCAGCAGATTGACCAGTTTGCCGATGCCACCTACGACCATCAGTACCTGCATGTGGATAGGGAAAAAGCCGCAGCAGGCCCCTTTGGCAAAACCATTGCCCACGGCTTCCTGTACCTGTCCATGGTTTCCCACATGATGCTGGATGATCTGTTGGCGATCATTGGCGAGGGCACCGTACTGAATTACGGCGTCAACCGCCTGCGTTTCGTGTCGCCGGTAACAGTGGATAGTCGAATCCGCCTCCATTGGCAGGTGACCTCAACGGAAACCCAGGGAGAGGGAACCCGGTATACGGTGGATCTGCTGATGGAAATCGAGGGCAGTGACAAGCCGGCCATGGCGGCTGAATGGTTGCTGTACATACTCTAAGCGGCCACGGTTCTACCCTGAAAAATCCCCTTGACGAACATCGCTGTCAGCACAGATAGTGGTTTCCGCATGGAAAGCCGCCAGCTAGACTAAGGTTATGGCTTTCCTTTTCCCTTTCATTCAGGAACACACGTCATGGACCCGCTAAAGTACCGTGCCGGGGTAACCGACGACCAGTTCAACGCCCACTGGATGCCGTTCACCGGTAATAGAGAATTCAAACAGAACCCGCGCATGATCGTGTCGGCGGAAGGTACCTGGTACACCAGTGCCGATGGCCGTCAAATCTACGATGGCTTGTCCGGGTTATGGACCTGCGGGGCGGGCCACTGTCGTACAGAAATTGCCGAGGCTGTCAGTCGCCAGCTCTCTTCGCTGGATTATTCACCCGGCTTCCAGTTTGGCCAGCCGCTCTCTTTCCAGCTTGCCGAGCGCATTACCGAGTTTATGCCCGAAGGCTTGAATCGCGTGTTTTTCACGGACTCCGGATCAGAGAGTGCGGATACAGCCCTGAAGATGGCTCGCGCCTACTGGCGCAAGAAAGGACAGGGATCAAAAACCCGGCTCATCGGCCGCGCCAAGGCCTATCATGGCGTGAATTTTGGTGGCATCAGCGTTGGTGGCATTGTTGGCAACCGCATGCTTTATGGTCAGGGAGTGGAGGCCGATCATCTGCCCCATACCCTGTTGCCAGAAAATGCGTTCAGTTGCGGCATGCCGGAGAACGGCGCACACCTTGCCGATGAACTTTTAAACCTGATTGCCCTGCACGATGCCTCCACCATCGCTGCCGTGATTATCGAGCCCATGGCGGGCTCGGCGGGGGTGTTGCCACCACCGGTGGGTTATCTACAGCGAATTCGTGAAATCTGCGACCAGCACAATATTCTGCTGATCTTTGATGAAGTGATCACCGGCCTCGGTCGCCTCGGAGCGCCCACAGCAGCAGAGTTGTTTGGCGTGGTGCCAGATATCCTCAACCTGGCCAAGCAGCTTACCAATGGCGCAATACCCATGGGTGCTGTGGTAGTGAAACAGGAAATCTATGACACCTTTATGGAGCAGGGCGGCCCCGATTACATGGTGGAATTCCCCCACGGTTACACCTATTCCGGTCACCCGGTGGCCTGTGCTGCGGGGCTGGCGGCGCTGGATATACTGGAACGAGAACACCTGTTTGAGCGGGTTAAAACCCTGGCGCCGGTGCTGGAATCGAAAATTCATAGCCTGAAGGGCACGAAACATGTTGTGGATATTCGCAACTTCGGCCTGGCGGCGGGTATCACCATTGAAGCGGTACCGGGCGAACCCCTGAAGCGCCCCTGGCAGATTGGTATGAAATGCTGGGAGAAAGGATTTTACGTTCGCTTTGGCGGTGACACCGTGCAGTTGGGGCCACAATTTATGGCTACCGAAGCAGAGCTGGATTCATTGGTGAATGCACTGGGTGAAGCTATTAATGAAACCGAGTAAACAGGAACATGACAGCTAAACAGCAGTTAAACATCGAGGAAATTGCCCACTGGATAAATGGCTCAGTGGTGAAGGGCGGCGGTCGCAGTCAACCGGTTTACAACCCGGCCACCGGAGACGTCATCTCCCATGTTTCCCTGGCAGACAGGGTCGTGGTCGAACAGGCCATTGCCGCTGCCGAAGCAGCCTTTCCCGCCTGGCGCGATACTCCGCCGGTGAAGCGCGCCCAGGTGATGTTCCGTTTCAAGACGTTACTTGAGCAGCACAGCGAACGCATCGTCGCCGCCATTACCCAGCAGCACGGTAAGGTGTTGCATGATGCCGCCGGAGAACTCGGTCGCGGTATCGAAGTGGTGGACTACGCCTGCGGTGCACCGCAGTTGCTGAAAGGGGAACACAGCAAGAATGTCGGTGCTGGTATCGACAGCTGGAATGAGCAGCAACCGCTGGGGGTGGTGGCGGGCATCACCCCGTTCAACTTTCCCGCCATGGTGCCCATGTGGATGTTTCCCATGGCTATCGTTTGTGGCAACTGCTTCGTGCTGAAACCCTCAGAGCGTGACCCTGCCCCGGCGCTGATACTGGCAGAACTACTCAAGGAAGCGGGCCTTCCGGATGGCGTTTTTAACGTGGTGAATGGTGAGCGCGAGGCCGTGGATACCCTGTTACATGATGCCCGTGTTCAGGCCATCAGCTTTGTCGGCTCCACCCCGGTGGCAGAAAGCATTTACCGAACGGCTACCGCCAATGGCAAACGTGTGCAGGCACTGGGTGGTGCAAAAAACCATGCCGTCGTTATGCCGGATGCTGACCTCGACAACGCCGTCAGCGCCCTGATGGGTGCCGCCTACGGTTCCTGTGGAGAGCGCTGCATGGCTATCTCCGTAGCGGTGGCGGTTGGCGATGACGTGGCAGATCAGTTAGTCGCCAAACTGCAAGAACAGCTGGGCGTACTCCAAGTGGGGCCGGGCAGCGATAACAGCAACGACATGGGACCACTGATTACGGCCGAACACCTGGACCGGGTTCGTAGTTACGTTGACCTTGGTCTGCAAGAGGGGGCCGAACTGGTGGTGGATGGTCGCGGCCTGACTGTCCCTGGTAGTGAAAACGGATTTTTCCTGGGCGGTTGCCTGTTCGACAAAGTGACGCCAGAGATGCGTATTTATCGTGAGGAAATCTTTGGCCCGGTACTGTGCGTGGTGCGAGTGAACAGTCAGGAAGAGGCGATGGGACTGATCGATCGCCACGAATACGGCAACGGTACCTGTATCTTCACCCGCGACGGCGAAGCTGCACGCTATTTCACCGACCGTATTCAGGTGGGGATGGTAGGGGTCAATGTTCCGCTGCCGGTACCGGTGGCCAGCCACAGTTTTGGTGGCTGGAAGCGCTCCCTGTTCGGCGACCTTTATGCCTATGGCCCCGATGCTGTGCGTTTTTACACCCGCCGCAAAACCATCACTCAGCGCTGGCCTTCCAGCAGCGTGCGGGAAGGTGCCAAGTTTTCGTTCCCGTAAGGTATTTGGAGAATAAAAAAAGGGTCCACATGGCCCCTTTTTTTATGGCTGCCAGGACGGTAGTTACCAACGCATCATCCGCCGCACAATGCCGTCATTGCGGAAGGCGTGGTAAATCGCGCCGCTCACGTGCACGGCAATAATGCCCAGCAATGCCCAGGCCACCCAGATATGAATTTCGCCCCAGAACTCGTTCAGTTCCTCGCTGGGGGCCGCAATGCGAGGGAACTCAATGGTCCACCAGTAAACCGTATCCCAACGGGTGTGTGCCGATGACAGGTAACCGGTCACGCACACCGCCAGTATCAGCACATAAACGGCCACGTGGGCGGCGATGGCCGTTACGTTCATCCACGGCGTCATATCCGTCGAGTCAGGGGGTGCTGGCCGGTGTCGCAGGCGCACATACAGCAGCATAAAAACAACAATCACCAACGTGATGCCGATATTCTTATGCAGCTGGAAAGGGAACGCACGGAACTGTAATTCCCGCGAGGGCAGCGGCAGCCCCATCATCCACCAGCTTGAAATAAATAAGAAGAAAATCGAAACAGCCAGCAACCAGTGCAGGGTAACCGCCGTTCTGTTAAAGCCTTGTCTTTGCATAGCAGAGTCCGTTTTTTATCGTTGTGGCAGTGGGTCGTTTATTGCGCTTCGGCTTCCGTATGCCGGCCAGCCAACGCCCCGGCCACCAGCATAAGATGCAGAATAAACCACAGCAGAATTCCGCCCAGGTAAACATCGCGCAGGGTGGGGCCGGTATTCACCACAACAGCAAACTGCAATAAATCGATGGCGGCGAGGCCGCCGAATACCACTAATGCTGCCTTCGAAGCCCAGGGGGTGTAATTCACCAGCGCACCGCCGATGATGATGGAGCCAAACGCCAGCACTGTGCCAATGGCCGACAGGGTGATCTGTGCACTGGGGAACCAGTCCGGTGCCGACAGTGCAATGCCCCTCACATGTTGAATCAGGTACTCACACTCCGCCACGCTGATGCCTTCCTCTTCCAGCTCTTCTTCCGGGCAGTCGGGCTCTGGCATCACGCCATCTGCAGGCATATTGTTGGTGATCACCACCTGTTTCATCACCTCATTGCCATGCACGGCGGTCAGAAACACCCCGAGCATAATGGCCACTACCCCGAGGATACTGGCCCAGTGCGGCATAGAAGTTGAGTTGTTAGGGTTAGGCATGCAACACCTGTCCTTTTTTATAGTTAGTTAAGTTGCGCTTTCCATGGCCAAATCCCACGGCTGACAGGCTTTTCAGCTTTATATCTGTATATTTAACAGATTAGACAACACTAACAAGTTAGCACTATCAAAACGAGAAACAAACTGATCCTGACATCACCGCTGACCTTTGCTCACCAGATTATCCATGGCAGAAAAAAATAACAAGGCAGCGTTGATACCCTGATTAAGCCAAGTGTGAACTTCAGCCTGAAGCTTTCCAGCCAAAGCAGGTGGTCGTTGCGATCCAGAGCGATCGTTCATATGAATATTGATAGCTAAAGCTCTCAGACTTGCTTCGGCAATGGGAAGACCAGCTGTTTGACAACATCGTCCATAGAACGATCGCCATTGCCCGCTGCCTCGAGTTCGGCGGCGTCTAGAATCGACTGTTCATGTACGACCATTGAGTTTGCCAGCTGCTGGTATTCTGGAGGTGCCAACTCGGCGATCTGACGATAGCGTTGCACAAATGGTTTGACGACTGTTGCCAGATGCCCCATTGCAGCCTTCCAATCCATGCCTTCAAAAGTTTGATAGAAATCATTTCCCTGATTACGCGACTCATCAAGCTCAATGAGGTCGAGACCGAGCTGCATAAGAGCCGGCCGGAGGCGAGTCTTGGCTTCGGTCTCGAGTTGGAGCAACGTTCCAAGCTTGTACAGTTGGTCTGCACTACCGTAGCGCTCGAGCATTCGGGAAAACAATACCTCGCCGATCACCTCACCTTGGTACAGCTCAACTAACCCGACCTTGAATTGCTGTAATGACATTTGATGTATCCCTTCTGGTGTTAAATGTCGATCCAGTGGAGCCTGACACCATTCTTACGTGGCTTGAGGCTCTAACGCTGCATTCACCGGCTTGTCCGGTGCAACGCTTTGTTAGAAATTACTACTTCAGACTCTTCACTATTCTTATTTTCTCTTTTGATAACAGACGCCATCATTTTTACGGCTGAAGATCTCACATAGTCTGTTTTACCTTGACTTTTAAATTCACCCTTTTCGTTCATCAATATCTTTCTCATGCGGCCTTTCCTCCGTTTTCACGATACTGTTTGATTGAATGTAGGTATAGTTCTAGCTCGACTCGATCGGCAATTTCATCAAGTATTTTTTCACAGGCTCGACACTCTTCTTCGTCATATGGAGAGCATAAATTTTGGCCAAATACCGCAATCGTGAAAATATATACGTACTCTATGCCACTAACAGTAATTCGGACGGGCTTGCAAAATATAGAACCGACATTTGATTTAGATGATCTTTCAGATTCGAAAAATACACCTTCTTTTATGCCTTTCCTAATGTCTGGAATAAAAATGCTATCACCACTTTCAAAACAATAGGCTGCTGTAGATTTTCCAGCCATAAGATCCTTTGCTTTGGTGTGCTGCTTCTGGGTGTCACACTTTAGTTCATACCACCACTTATCGCCCTGTGGATTCCCCTGGATAATGGTTATTCCAATGTTTTTTGTATCAACTCCAAGTCCGTTGATAAGAAACGACTTGGTTCCATCTAGAACGTGCTCCAACTGATCCTTAGGTTGTGTGATAATCTTGAAAACATCACCGTTCAATTTTAAATGTTTGGCTTTGTTAAAAAATCTATCTCTTTTCTTTTTCACCAGCGTGTTAAAGAAAAGCAACATTGCCTCCATAAGTTTCGTATAGCGCTTTTCCACTTCCCCTTTTGCAGCTTCGGCTACAGCCTTAAAGAATAGTATTATTATGGTAAAGGATGCTAATAATGTGAAAATGAACTCATGTATTTCTTTCTTATCTTTGATCCACGACCAGTCCTCTCCCCATATATCAAGTGTGCCGTAATATAATCCGACCAATGAAGGGATAAACACCCCTAACGAAGGGTGACTGAGAAATTTGATAACTCTATTGTTAACAAATATTTTGTATAGAATTCGCTTCAATGACCTTTCCTTGAATTTTTAATATTTCTGACGCCAGTAATCAGGCGACCAAAAACCGCGCAGCGGTTTTTGGTCGCCATGGATTTTCTTGTTAGATGTTTTTCTCTGCTTCAAGCTTTTCATCATTTTCGGTGAGCCAGTTTTCTAGGCTTTCGAATTCCGCCGGCCACACGTTGTTGTACTCATCTTCGAATACCTTCAAGAGCTCTATCGTTAAGGCTTCTAGTCCTTCGCCATACAGTTTCTGCCATCTGTTTTCGAATACTGTTTCATACTCTTCCTCGTTCACATAAGAGTAGCCAAAGCAAACACCTTCGAAGTTGGGATGAGCGCTTTCACAGAGCTCGGCGTAGATGGCAAAGATTCCGGGATATTTCTTCTCGCACCATTTTTCAAGAATCGTATGCGTGACATTGATAGCAGCGTGGCTGGTACTTTCGTTTTTTGACCCAAGCATTAACTGCGTTGTAAGTGCTGAGAAATCGTTGAACGATTCGGAGCCCTCGATTACCAGCCGCATTTTCTGATTCAGGTAAATGAGTATGCCGGTTGTTTCGATCGTGCTGCGAAGCAAGATTCTCGCCCCTAAGACATGACCTGCATTCGAGAGCGCTACCATCTGATTGAGTAAATCGGTTGCGCGCCAGAAAGTGAGTTCCCTCAGAACTATTGCGCGGTAAGTGGCTTTCCATTTATGGGCTGTCGGATTTCTACTGTAGAGCCCGCCGAGCTCAATTTTCGGGCACAGGGACGTATTCCAAGCGTCCAATACTTTTGCAACCTTCTCCATGTCTGATCGTTACCCTATTTGCATCTAACAGTCTGTTAATGAGGCCTTCGGCCTCATAATCATTATTATCGGGGCGCCCTTATAATAAGTTATCGGGGCAATGCGGGATTTCTCTATCGCAATGATATTAAAGAAATAATTTTGACTACCCTGATTTTGGGTCTGCGTTATCAGGGCATTTTTCTGCTTGATATTAAAAAAAGACTGAGATGGGGTGAAAACTGTGTTGGGGGAAGTTGAATAGCCCACGATAGCGCTTCCTTTGCGTTCAATGCGTCCTTGTTTAGCGTCTGCACAGTATTCCATTGCAGGTGTTGAGTGGCAACCTCACAACAGGCCCAGCATAGGCTCAATGCGCACTAAATAACTTCGCTCTCACCGTCTCCCGGTATTTCATGGGCGAGGTGCCAAATTGGCGATGGAAGATTTTGCTGAACGCCGCCGCATCCTGGTAGCCGCAATGAACAGCAATTTCCGAGATCGATAAATTCGATTTCTGTAACAGCTCCCGTGCATTGTTAAGGCGGGTGCGCTGTAAATATTGCAGCGGGGTTTTGCCGAGGGCGTTTTTAAAGCGCCGGTCGAAGGTGCGCATGCTGAAGCCGAACTGTTTGGCCACGTCGCTGATTTTGATGGGCTTGCTGAAGTTGTCCTCGAACCAGATTTGCGCCTGCACCACCTGTTCGTCCGGGTGATATTCCACGTTGTCGGAAAAATAGCTGGTGGGTTCAAAGGAGCTGCGGATTTCGTGAAAGAAGTTGCGCTCCACTTGGGTGGCGGCGTGGCGACCGTAAAGACGAGCCACAAGGTGCACCATCAGTTCCGCCATGGCGTTCACACTGGCGGCGCAGTAGAGGTTGCCCGCCTGGGTGATGAAGTACTGGCGCTTCAGGTCCACCGCTGGGTAGTCCTTCTGGAACTGGTCAAAATAATGCCAGTGGGTGGTGGCGGGCTGGTTGTCCAGCAATCCCGCCTCCGCTAGAAAACAGACCCCGGTACCCACGGCGATCATCACTGCGCCCTGTTTTGCCTGCTGTTGCAGCCAGGGTACATAGGCGCGGTATTTTTTCAGGGCTGGTCGCGGGTTGCGCCACAGGGCGGGCAGACAGACGATATCGCAGTGTTCAATTTCGTCCACGGTGGCAAAGGGCTGAATGGCAAAACCGGAGGGGGAGTCCACCGGTTCCCGGTCGATGGACAGGGTGCAGGCAGCTATGGTTTTTGCCTCGGGGTTAATGGCGCGCTCGGCAGCCTCTGCGGTACGCAGCATTTCTACGGGAAGTGTAGCGCTGGTGCCGAGCAGGTTGTGGTACAGCAGAGTGCAAACCTGTAGAGGTTTTGGTTGATTAATGGGTTTTTTGGCCATAATGGGAAAATATATGGCCATAATGGACAAAAATCAATGACGGATGATTGATAGACTGCGTCAATCAATTGAATCATGCAGTTCTACAGGACCCGGTTTCCTATGCAAGCTTTACCCGTTATTGTCGGTTTTGGTGGCTACAATGCCGCCGGTCGCAGCTCTTCCCACCAGGCGTTTCGCCGCATGGTGCTGGATTCCCTTCCAGCACAAGAGCGTGAAGAAACCATTGCCGCGCTGGCCTGTCTGATGTCGCTGGTGAGCTGGGACGGTGAATGCTACCGGGATGGCGATGGCAATAGCCTCGACCTTGCTGCTGTAGCGGCCAAATATGCCGGACAGGTGCTCGACGGAACCCTGATCCGTCGTCTTGAAACTTCTCTCTATGATCCCGACCAGGTGCTGGCCCACAAACGTGTGAAGGTGCAGCCGGGTGACGATGGCCAGGTCAGTTTCAAGCTGGGTCGCCGCGATATGCCGGGAAAAGTCCCTGGCCACTGGCAGGTGGAACCCGAAAACGGCAGCTTCGAGGTGCGCAGCAAGGATAACGGTGAATTCCTGGTTCCTGTATACGATAGCCAGGCTGCTCAGGCCGCCGGTCAACTGCCTTCCGGTTTTGATCCTGCCGAACAATACAATTCCCGTTTTCATCCCCGTGGTCTGCAAATGGCCCTGCTCGGTGCCAGCGATGCGCTGCATTCCGTAGGCGTGCCCTGGGAAACCATTGCCGCTTCGGTGCACCCGGATGAAATTGGTGTGTACGGTTCCAGCGTGTTCGGTCAGTGTGGCCCCGAGGGTTTTGGTGGCCTGCTGCAAAACCGTCTCAAGGGTGAGCGCACTACCTCCAAGCAACTAGCGCTGGGTCTGAATACCATGCCAGCAGATTTCGTGAATGCGTATGTGCTGGGCAGTGTTGGCCACACCGAGGCCATCACCGGTGCTTGTGCGTCGTTTCTGTACGTGTTGCAGGCAGCGGTCAAGGATATTCGCAGTGGTCGCCGCCGGGTGGCCATCGTTGGCAATGCTGAAGCCAGCCTGACCCCGGAAATTTTCGAAGGCTTCACCAATATGGGTGCCCTGGGTACCGATGAGGGGCTCTGTAAGCTCGACGGCTCCAGTATTCCCAACTGGCGACGTGCCAGTCGCCCCTTTGGTGACAACTGCGGCTTTACCCTGGCGGAGGGCACCCAGTTTGTGGTGCTGATGGACGATGCCCTGGCGATGGAGCTGGGCGCCGATATTCACGGTGCGGTGTCCGATGTATTTATTAACGCCGATGGCCTGAAAAAATCTATTTCCGCCCCTGGTGCCGGTAACTACGTGTCATTTGCCAAGGCGGTGGCCTCCGCTGTGGCGGCCTTCGGAGAAGAGGCGGTTCGAGAGCACAGTTTTATACATGCCCACGGCTCCAGCACGCCCGCCAACCGGGTTACCGAGTCGGAAATATTTGATGCGGTGGCAGGGGCGTTTGGCGTATCCGATTGGCCGGTGGCCGCGGTGAAGTCCTATGTGGGCCACACCATTTCGTCCGCCAGCGGCGATCAGATGATGGCGGCGTTGGGCACCTTTAAATACCAGCTGATTCCCGGTATCAAAACCATTGATGCCGTCGCCGAGGATGTGCACCAGAAACATCTTAGCTATCCGCTGCAGGATCTGGATACCAGCGAGCGCGGCATGGAGCTGGCCTTTATCAACTCCAAGGGTTTCGGCGGCAACAATGCCACCGCGGTGGTGGTAGCACCCCAGAAAGTTGAGGCCATGCTGGCCCGCCGTTATGGCGATGCCATGGCGCAATACCAGAAACAGCGCGAAAAGACCCGTGAGGCCGCAGCTGACTATGCCGCCAGGGCGGATCGCGGTCAGCTGGACGTCATCTACCGCTTTGGCGAGCCAGTGATTGAGGAAAATGGCATCAAAATTACCCGTCAGGGCATGTCTGTGCCGGGTTATGAGCTTGATGTGGTGTTCGATCAGGCCAATCCCTGGCCGGATATGGCGTAACGCCGTCATTCAAAATCGGCTTGTTTGCTGGCCGCTGGCATCAGCGGCCGGGCTCAGCGGGCAATTCAATGTGACCCCGAGAGACTGGCGGGTCGGAATTTATTTTTTCCTGTTCTAGAATTGTCTTTTCACGTTCATATTTTTTTGTGAAAGTGGCGCCCCCCTGCGATTTGTCTCAGACTGCAGCGGGTAACAATTTTGCCGTTGTGGCTCGGGTTCGGAGACTGGTTTCTCCGGATGGTGGTACTACTCTTCTATCTGTTTTTCTGGGGGTACTTATCATGAACAGGATGATGACGTTTTTTCTGCCACTGCCGCCTGCCGGCGTGGACAACCCGGGGATACAGCATTGAATGCCCCCCAGCAAAAAGGGTGGAGCACAGCTGATTCAGCCATTCTCTACGGCGTCAACGATTGGGGTGCCGGTTATTTCGACCTGAATGACAGGGGCGAAATGTCGGTGCTGATTCCCCGCAAAAAGCGCCCCCTGAGCATATCCCTGATGGATATCGTCGCCGGTCTGGAAGATCGCGGCCATGCCATGCCCGTGCTGCTGCGCATTGAAAACCTGCTGGACGATCGCATCGCCTGCCTCAACGAGAGCTTTGCCGCGGCCATCAAACAGCAGGGCTATCGCGGCGAGTACCGCGGCGTGTTCCCCATCAAGGTGAACCAGCAGTGTCACGTGGTGGAGGAAATTGCCAAATACGGAGGTCAGTATCACCACGGCCTGGAGGCGGGCAGTAAGGCGGAGCTGATTATCGCCATGTCCCACTTGCGGGACCGCGAAGCCTGTATTGTCTGTAATGGCTACAAGGATGCGGAATTTATCGAACTGGGTTTGCACGCGCGCAAACTCGGCCTGAAATGCTTTTTCGTGATCGAGACACCCTCGGAACTCGCCATCATTCTGGAACAGAGCAAGCGACTCGGCATTGAGCCGCTGATCGGTGTGCGCGTGAAACTGGCTGCCAAGGTGGAAGGCCACTGGTTTGAAGACAGCGGTGAACGCTCGCTGTTTGGCCTGACTATTACCCAGCTGATTGAGGTGGTAGACCAGCTGCGCGAAGCGGACATGCTGCATTGCCTGCAATTGATGCACTATCACATCGGTTCACAGATCCCCAATATCCGCAATATTCGCGACGGGGTACAGGAAGCCTGCCGCTATTTTGTGGATCTGGTGAAGGAGGGTGCGCCCCTCAGTTACCTTGACCTCGGCGGTGGCTTGGCGGTGGATTACACCGGCGCCAACACCAACGAAACCCACAGCAAGAACTACTCTCTGGAAGAGTACTGTGTGGACATCGTCGAGACCATCAGCGAGGCGCTGGACAGTTATGATGTGCCTCACCCGACCATCATTACCGAGTCGGGCCGGGCTACGGTCGCCTATTCGTCCTTGCTACTGTTCAATATTCTCGATGTCAGCTATTTCAAATCCAACGGCCTGCCTGAGGCTCTGCCTGAGGATTGTGCGGAATCCCTGACCAACCTGTGGGCGACACTCGACCTGCTGGGTGAAGACAATGTTCAGGAGTGCTGCAACGACGCGGCCCACTACCGTGAGGAAATGCGCCGTATGTTCCGTCAGGGGCAGGCAACCTTGCGTGAGTTGGCACTGGCGGAAAATCTCTACCTGGAAATTCTGCAACGGACCCGTCAGCTGTTGCCGAAGTTACGGCGTATTCCTCCGGAACTGCAAAACCTCGACGAGGCACTAGCCGATATTTACTACGGTAATTTCAGTTTGTTCCAGTCGCTGCCGGATTCCTGGGCCATTGACCAGATTTTTCCGATCATGCCCATTCACCGACTGGATGAAGAGCCCAAAAACAAGGCTGTGATTGCCGACCTGACCTGTGATTCCGACGGCAAGCTGGACCTGTTTGCCAATGCCGACGGGGAAACCCGCACGCTGCCCCTGCACGATCTGAAAGAGGGTGAAGAATATTACCTGGGGGTTTTCCTGGTGGGTGCTTACCAGGAAACGTTGGGTGATTTGCACAACCTGTTTGGCGATACTCACGTGGTCAGTGTGCGCATTGATGGTGATGGCGACTTTGAGTTTGTGGAAGAAATCCAGGGCGACACTATCGGTGACGTACTCAGCTACGTAGAGTACAACCCCAAGGAGCTGTACGAGCAGTTCCGGGTGGGCGCTGAGGCGGCGGTCAAGTCCGGTAATATCAGTGTCACAGAACGTCGTAAGATGTTGCAGACGTTCAGTAATAGTCTGAACGGTTACACCTATTTCGAGCGAGATTAAAAGGGTGTTTTTTCGTGATTGCTTCCGTGCACTCACAAAAAATTCATCATTTTTAAATTAATCCATAGTTATTGAAGGAATCAGTTATGGCAAAAGTACTGATTATTGGTGCCGGCGGTGTCGGTGGCGTGGTAACCCACAAGTGTGCACAACTTCCCGAGGTGTTTGAGGAGATCGTGCTGGCCAGTCGCACCGAGGAAAAGTGCCGACATATCGCCGCACAACTGGATCGTCCCATTGAGACTGCCCAGGTGGATGCTGATAACGTGCCGGAGCTGGTGGCGCTGATTAATCGCGTCAAGCCGGACCTGGTGATCAACGTGGCGCTGCCCTACCAGGATCTGACCATTATGGACGCTTGCCTGGAAGCGGGCGTCAACTACCTGGATACGGCCAACTACGAGCCGCTGGATACCGCCAAGTTCGAGTACAGCTGGCAGTGGGCCTACCAGGACAAGTTCAAGGAAGCAGGGCTGATGGCACTGCTGGGTTCCGGTTTCGATCCCGGTGCCACCAACGTGTTCACGGCGTACATCGCCAAGCACTACTTCGATGAAATCCACACCCTGGACATCATCGACGTCAACGGCGGCGACCACGGTTACCCGTTTGCCACCAACTTCAATCCGGAAATCAATATCCGCGAAGTGACCGCCGAGTGCCGTCACTGGGAAAACGGTGAGTTTGTTACCACCCCGGCGATGTCCACCAAGCAGTCCTTTACCTGCCCGGACGGAGTGGGTACTTACAACATCTACCGCATGTACCACGAAGAGCTGGAGTCGCTGGTGAAAAATTTCCCCAGCCTGAAACGCGCCCAGTTCTGGATGAGCTTCGGCGAAAGCTACCTGAAGCACCTGGAAGTGCTGGGCAATGTGGGCATGACCGGCATCGAACCGGTGGAATTCAATGGCCAGCAGATTGTGCCGATTCAGTTCCTGAAGCGCCTGCTGCCCGACCCGGCCAGCCTCGGTCCGCGCACCAAGGGCAAAACCTGTATCGGTTGCGTGGTTACCGGCGTGAAAGATGGCAAACCGAAAACCGTGTACCTGTACAACATCTGCGATCACCAGGCATGTTATGCCGAGGTTCAGTCCCAGGCGATTTCCTACACCACCGGCGTACCGGCCATGATCGGTGCCAAGATGATGCTGGAAGGCAAGTGGCAACAGGCTGGTGTCTGGAACATGGAGCAGATGGACCCCGATCCGTTCATGGAAGACATGAACAAATATGGTCTGCCCTGGGCAGTAATCGAAGAACCCGGTTTCGACCTGGTCTGATTCGGAAAGAACCCATTGGCTAACAATCCCTTTGACGGCTTTGATGCCCGCCGCGTGCCTTCGCCCTGTTTTGTGGTGGACGAGGCCGCGGTGGAACGCAACCTGCAAATTCTTCACCGCGTGCAGGAGGAGAGTGGCGCCAAAGTGCTGGCGGCGCTAAAGGCATTTTCCATGTGGAGCCTGGCACCGCTGGTGTCGAAATACCTGTCTGGCACCTGTGCCAGTGGTCTGCACGAGGCGCGCCTGGGGCGTGAGGAGTACGGCGGAGAGGTGCATGTGTTCTCCGCGGCCTACACTGAACATGATCTGGCAGAAATCCTCAAGATCGCTGACCACGTGGTGTTCAACTCCTTCGGTCAGTGGCAGCGCTTTCAGCCGCTGTTGCAGCAGGCGAAACAGGAAAGACCGCATTTAAAGTCTGGTCTGCGGATTAACCCCCGCCACTCCGAGGGCGAGGTCGCCATTTACGATCCCTGTGCGCCCTGTTCGCGGCTGGGTATCCCTCTGTCGCAATTCGAGGGTGAGTCACTTGAGGGCATCAGCGGCCTGCATTTCCATACCCTCTGCGAACAGGATGTGGAGCCGTTGAAGCGCACGCTGGCAGCTGTTGAGGCGCAATTCGGCGACTTGCTGCATACCATGGAATGGGTCAATTTCGGCGGCGGCCACCACATTACCCGACCGGATTACCAGGTGGATGAGTTAATTGAGGTGGTGAAAGCGCTCAGCGCCAAATACGGGGTTCAGGTGTTCCTGGAGCCCGGAGAGGCGGTTGCTATTCATACCGGCGTGCTGGTCACCGAGGTGCTCGACCTGACCTGGAACGATATGGATCTGGCGATTCTCGATACCTCCGCCACCTGTCATATGCCGGACACCCTGGAAATGCCCTATCGACCCCATGTGCTGGGGGCGGGTCAGCCCGGAGAAAAGGCCCATACTTACCGTCTCGGTGGCATGACTTGCCTGGCGGGGGATGTCATTGACGATTACAGCTTTGACCAGCCCTTACAGGTGGGCCAGCGGCTAGTGTTTGATGACATGAGCCACTACACCATGGTGAAAACGAGTACCTTCAACGGCATTAACCTGCCCGCCATCGCCATCTGGAATTCCGAAACTGATGAATTGCGTGTGGTAAAGCAGTTCGGCTATGAAGATTTCAAACAACGGCTGAGTTAAGCTTGGTTGCACAGGCATTCAAAACAGCCCGGCGGGAAACCGTCGGGCTTTTATTGTGGTGTGAGATTGTGAGAGGTAGCGGACTTTCATCGGAGTTCTGATCAGGGCCATAGCCAGAATCAATAGGCCACGTTATTGCAATATGCGTCGCCGATGGCTACTTTTGAAGAACGTTAGCAGTATCAAATATTGGATAAAGGAGTTCGAGTATGGCCAACGAAGGTTACCATGAGCCCATTGATGAATTGAGTAATGAAACCCGGGATATGCACCGGGCTATCACCTCGCTGATGGAAGAGCTGGAGGCGGTGGACTGGTACAACCAGCGGGTTGATGCCTGCAAGGACCCGGAGCTGAAGGCCATCCTGGCACACAACCGCGACGAGGAAAAGGAACACGCGGCCATGGTGCTGGAGTGGATTCGACGCCGCGACCCCGCCTTTGATCACGAGCTGAAGGATTTCCTGTTTACCGAGAAACCCATCGCTCACGACTAGCCATTCTCACGGTTGGGGATCGCTTAACTGTCGATCCCCAGTGAGTCCCAAATCTCGTCTATTCTCGCTTTGACCTGTGAGTCCATGGTGATGGGTTTGCCCCATTCACGATTGGTTTCGCCGGGCATTTTGTTGGTGGCGTCGAAACCGATTTTGGAGCCGAGTCCGGATACCGGGGAGGCAAAATCCAGGTAGTCGATGGGGGTGTTGTCGATGATCACCGTGTCCCGCCGCGGGTCCATTCGCGTGGTCATGGCCCAGATCACATCATTCCAGTCACGGGCGTTGACATCATCGTCGGTGACCACCACAAACTTGGTGTACATGAACTGGCGCAGGAATGACCAGACCCCCATCATTACGCGCTTGGCATGACCGGGGTACTGCTTCTTCATGGTGACCACTGCCATGCGGTAGGAGCAGCCCTCCGGCGGCAAGTAGAAATCGACGATCTCCGGAAACTGCTTGCGCAGGATTGGCACGAAAACTTCATTCAGTGCCACGCCGAGAATGGCCGGCTCGTCCGGCGGCCTGCCGGTATAGGTGCTGTGGTAGATGGGATTCTTGCGGTGGGTGATGCGTTCCACAGTAAACACCGGGAACTGATCCACTTCGTTGTAGTAACCGGTATGGTCGCCAAACGGGCCCTCGTCGGCCATCTCGTCAGGATATAAATAACCCTCCAGAATAAACTCGGCGCTCGCAGGTACCTGCAGGTTACTGCCCAGACATTGGACCACTTCAGTGCGCTCACCGCGCAGCAGCCCGGCAAAGGCATATTCCGACAGGCTGTCCGGCACGGGCGTGACCGCACCGAGGATAGTGGCCGGGTCGGCACCCAGTGCCACTGCTACCGGGAACGGTTCTCCGGGATGTTTGAGTTGCCAATCGCGGAAATCCAGGGCGCCGCCTCGGTGGGACAACCAGCGCATAATCAGTTTGTTTTTGCCGATCACCTGCTGCCGGTAGATGCCCAGGTTCTGGCGCTCTTTTTCCGGTCCGCGGGTAATCACCAGCGGCCAGGTCACCAGTGGGCCTGCGTCTTCGGGCCAGCAGGTCTGGATTGGTAGTTTGCCCAGATCCACGTCATCCCCCTCAATAACCACTTGTTGACAGGGAGCTTTCTTAACCAGCTTGGCGGGCATGTTGAGGATAGGTTTGAATTGGTGACGTTTTTCCCAAAGGTCTTTCATGCCCTTGGGCGGATCGGGTTCCTTGAGGAATGCCAGCAATTCACCCACTTCCCTCAGCGCTGAAATGTTTTCCTGCCCCATTCCCATGGCCACCCGTTCGGGGGTGCCGAAGAGGTTGCCGAGCACAGGGATGTCAAAACCTTTGGGGTTTTCGAACAGCAGTGCCGGGCCGCCCGCGCGGAGGGTGCGGTCACAGATTTCTGTCATTTCCAGGTGGGGATCGATCTCGGCGCTGATGCGTTTCAGCTCGCCGCGTTGTTCCAGAAAATCGATAAATTCCCGCAGGTCGGAATACTTCATAGGGTCGCTCTTTTGCTCGGTGTGCCAAGTGTTACGGCATCGGCCAGCGAATGCAACAAGTGCGGGCGGACGCTGTGTTGGCAGATGCAAATGGATGGTATTGGAGTTACATTAACGCCATGGTTTATCCCGCCCTGATTCTGATCATTGCTGTGATTCATTTCGGCTTTGTGCTGTTTGTGATTGCCGGTGGCCTGCTGGCATTTCACTGGCCGTCGCTGATCTGGGGGCATTTCCTCTGCGCCGTTTACGGTGTTTCCATCATGCTGATTGGTTGGCGCTGCCCGCTGACTGAACTGGAGGTATGGTTGCGGCAGCAGAAGGGGGAATCCATCGTTGCTGGGGAATGGGAGTTTTTGCGCCACTACATCTGGTCGCATTTGGGGCTGGATGGTAATGAGTGGTTTATTACGGTAGCCCTGCTGTTGGCACTTTTGCTGTTTAATTTCCACGCCTATCAGGCTGTGGCGTTCTGGAGCTAGCCGTGGAAGGGTTGGGTAAAATTTTCCTGTTTAACTCCGCTGTGGTTGGCATTGCCGTGCTGATTCACTACGAGGCATTGTACCGACTGGCCCTGTTGCTGCCGAAGCTGGGTATTGCACCGCGCTTTCGGGTGTTGTGTGGCATCTGCGGGGCGTTTCTCGCCCACGTAGCGGAAATCTGGCTATTTGCCTTTGCCTATTACCTGTTGCTGCAGATCGGGGGATTCGGTTCCTTGGGTGGCAATTTTGACGGATCGATTCTCGACTGCAGCTATTTCTCTTTCAGCAACTACACCTCACTGGGCTACGGGGATATTGAGCCGTTCGGGCATATTCGTTTCCTGGCTGGATTGGAGGCCCTCACAGGGCTGATTCTGATCGGTTGGACAGCCTCTTTCATGTATATCGAGATGCAGAAATTCTGGGTGGCCGGTAAGGGCAGGCGCTAGCGTAGCCGTCTATTCAAAGACAATCGTCTTGTTGCCGTGCAGTAGTACCCTGTCTTCCAAATGATAGCGCAGGCCCTTGGCCAGCACGGTCTTCTCCACATCTTTACCCTTACGCACCAGGTCGGGAATGCTGTCGTGGTGACTGATGCGCACCACATCCTGTTCAATGATCGGGCCAGCATCCAGATCGCTGGTGACATAGTGACAGGTGGCGCCGATCAATTTAACACCGCGTTCCGCCGCCTGATGATAGGGCTTGGCCCCGACAAAGGCGGGCAGGAAGCTGTGGTGGATGTTGATGATTTGACCCGGATACCGGGCACACAGTGCCGGGGGCAGAATCTGCATGTAGCGGGCCAGCACAATTACATCGGCCTGGCTCTGTTCGATCAGCTGTTCCACCTCGCCGAAATGCTGTGCCTTGTTGTCCGGATCAACCGGCGTGTGGTGGTAGGGAATGTTGTGCCAGTTGACGTAACTGCGCAGGTCATCGTGGTTGGAGATGACGCAGGGTATATCAAACTGCATTTCCTTGCTGCGCCACCGATACAGCAGGTCCGACAGGCAGTGGGCCTGTTTGCTGGCCATCAACACAACGCGTTTTGGGGTACCGGTATCGGTCAGTCGCCATTGCATCTGGTACTGCTCGGCCAGCGGGGCAAAGCGTGCGCAGAGTTCCTCGGCATCGTATGGGAGCGAGTCCGCGGCAATCACCTGTCGCATGAAGAACCAGTTGCTCTCGGGATCGCAGTAATAGTTGGCCTCGGTGAGCAATCCGCCCTCCTGTGCCAGAAAGGTACTGACGGCAGCCACCAGACCAACGCGGTCAGGGCAGGAAATGATCAGGCGATAACTGTGCTCACTCATGGTTTGAGGGTGTCCGATAACGTGTCCATTCTTGAATATGACGGGTTGCCGTAGGCGACCCGGACTGGGATTATACTGTGGTTTTGATATCAAGTTTGACAAAGGGAATTGAGATGATAATCAGGCCTTGGATCGGGATTTTTCTGGCGATGGTTTTTCTGGGGTTTTCACCGGCTCAGGGGGAAATCTATTCCTGGAAAGATGCCAGTGGCCGTATGCACTTCAGTGATCAGAAGCCGGAAGATGTTTCCGCGCAATCCCTGGAGTTGAAGATCAACACCATTAACGCGCCCTCGGTATCCGAAAGTGACTTTCTCGATGCGAGAGAGCGAGGCAAGGTGGTGATGTACAGCGCCGTGTGGTGTGGTGTTTGCAAGAAAGCGCGGCGCTACTTCCAGCAGGAAGGTATTGCCTTTAACGAATACGATATCGAGACTTCTCGTAAGGGGCGCCGGGATTATGAGGCGCTCAATGGTCGAGGCGTACCCATTATTCTGGTGGGCAGCAAGCGGATGGACGGGTTCAGCACAAAACGTTTCATGTCTCTTTATGAGGGGAACAAGTCGCGCTGAAAGCAGTTACTTGATCAGCCGTAACACATCCCGGAACCGGGGATGATCGGCACTGCCCAACCACTCGAATAGCACCATTTCCGTGGAGACGATTTCCACGCCGTTAGCCGCCATACGCCGAATGGCGGCATCATGGTTTTTCGCTGTGCGTGAGCCAATGGCATCGCTGGTGACGAACACCTGTTTTCCCGCTTCCACCAGCCCGAAGACGGTTTGCAGTACACAGACGTGAGCTTCACAGCCTGTCACGATCAGTTGTTTGGCCGCCGGTATCGCCATGTCAGCTCCAAGGGCGCGGCAGGCGTCGAACGTCATTTTTTCAAGGACTGGTTCATCTGGCTGTAGGTCAAGGCGTTCATCGGTGCGACCCAGGCCCTTGGCATTGTGTTCCGTGAATAGGCGGGGAATATCCAGCAATCGGGATGCTTGCAGCAGCCGCTGAGTGTTCCGGATCACGGTATCAGCATTGTGGATTACGGGCATCAGACGGCTTTGAATATCCACAACCACAAGGGCGCAGTGGCGTGGATCGATAAGTTGCATGTGCTATCCCAAAGCAGCCTGGTTGGCCAGAGCAGTTGCGTAATCCTGCATCATGACCTCGGCGTTAGCGCTGAATATGCGGATGCGGCCAGTGTGGGCAAGTAACAGCAGTCCTGTGGCATGGGCAAACAGGCTGGCGGTAATTTCCCGGGCGTTGCTTTCAGAGGCTCCCAGGGCCAGTGCAGCATTGGTAATGGGCAGCAGGCTGTCATGCAGCTGCTTATTAAGCTCGAGATTGCGCTCCTTTCCCAGGCCTGTAGGTTTCATGCCACCGCGAAACAGGTAGAAGCCCAGGTCAAGATCCCCCGGGTTATCACGGTAGTAATGGAAAAAAGCCATGGCGGCGCTTTTCAGCCGTTCTGCGGGGTTGGCCTCGCGGGCGATCGCTTCTTCTGTGGCGCTGCGCAGGGCATTCAGGGATTGGGATAATAACTCTGCGTAAACAGCTTCCTTTGAGTCGAAGTGGAAATATAGCGCGGCCGGTGTGTATCCGGCAGCCTTGGCAATGGCTCTCAGGCTGGCTCCTTCAAGACCCTCCTGCTCAAAAACCAGACGTGCGGCGTTGAGGATAATATCCCGTTTCAGCTCTTTGGTAGCAGGGCGTCGTTTATTCAAATTCTTTCCTGGCCATGGGGTTTGGCCGAATAGGTTGGTGTGCTTGAACAAAAATTCTAACAGCGTTAGATTGTTCGTCAATTATTATTTCAGGGCATTTCATCATGTTGATGGATAGTACGGAATACCGGGATTCATTAAGGCGATATCAACCCAGGGTGTTCCTCAATGGGCAGCGCGTGGCCAGTGTCGCCGACGAACCTCTGTTGGCGCCGGGAGTGGCAGCCGTTGGGGTAACCTACGATTTCGCCCAGAAACTCCAATATGCCGAGCTGATGACGGCGACCCAGAAAACCTCCGGGAAGCTGGTAAACCGCATGCTGCATATCAGTGAGGACAGTAATGATCTGCTGAGTAAGCTGGAGGCGGTCAGGTTAGTCTGTGCAGAATCCGGCTGTGCCCAGCGCTATCTGTCCCACGATGCTTTGAACGCGCTCTACCAGTCTACCTGGCAGACGGATGAGACCCATGGCACTGATTACCATCAACGATTTTTAAGTTATTTGCACGATGTTCAGGATCAGGACCTGACCCTGGGTGTTGCCATGACGGATGCCAAGGGAGATCGCTCCCTCCGTCCGGGTCAGCAGGCCAACGCGGATGTGTATGTGCACATCAAAGAGCGTCGTGCAGATGGCATTGTGATCAGTGGCACTAAGGCGATTGTCACTGGTGCGCCCTACATGCACGAATTTCTGGTCATGCCCTGCCGCACCCACCGCACTGAGGATGCTGATTATGCTGTGGCCTGTGCGGTTCCGATCGATGCCACGGGGGTGACGATTGTTGCCCGTCCCGCTGGACGGCCCGGAGAGAGTGCGGCCAAGTTCTCCGCCAAATACGGGCAGTCCACCGGCGTGGTGATTTTTGAAGATGTGTTTGTTCCCCATGACCGGGTGTTTCTGGCCGGGGAGTGCGAGGAGGGCGGGTTTCTGACCACCAGCTACGCAACACATCATCGGCACTCCTGTATCGGTGCTCGGGCTGGGTTCGGCGACCTGCTGATCGGTGCCGGTGCGATGGTCACCGAGGCCAATGGGCTCGACCCCGATCGCCACGGCCATATCCGCGATGCAATGGTGGACCTGATTACCATCACAGAGGGTTTTTATGCTTGTGGCGTGGCTGCATCCGTTTATTGCCAGGAAGATCCAGCGGGCGTAGTTATGCCTGATGCCGTCTTTAGCAATATCGGCAAGTTACTGCTGGCCAATAAGATCTATGACATGCACCGCCTGGCCCACTACGTATCGGGTGGCATGATTGTCGCGCTACCGGGTCCCGACGAGGATCACAACCCGGAGACAGCCGCGTCCCTGGCAGCGGTACTGGGTGGGCGTCAGGATATTCCTGCGGATAAGCGCCTGGAAGTGGCGCGCTTTATCGAGGATCTGACCGCTTCTCACCAGGGAGGCTGGTACTCGGTGATCTCACTGCACGGGGGCGGTTCACCGGAGGCGATGAAGCGGGAGATCTGGCGCAACTATCCCACCTACGAGAAGCGGGAGTTGGTTGAGCGCCTGTTGGACCGGGGCGTGTTCGATGAAGGCAAACGCACTTCCCGGCAGCCGGGTCGATGCTGTGCCCGGGGTTGCCAGGCGCCGGAGAGCATGGCAAAGCCTTGATCCATAGAGGCCCGGATTGCAGCCCCGGCGGTTCTGCGGCATAGTACGCCGCAGTTAAACGGAGCCGGAAAATACCATGACAGACTACCTGATTGCGCCCTCTATCCTCTCAGCGGATTTTGCCCGGCTGGGTGAAGAGGTGGATGCGGTTCTGGCAGCCGGTGCCGATGTGGTGCACTTCGATGTGATGGATAATCACTACGTGCCCAACCTGACAATTGGCCCCATGGTGTGCAAGGCATTGCGCAATTACGGTGTCACCGCGCCCATAGACGTGCACCTGATGGTCGACCCGGTGGATCAGTTGATCGGTGACTTTGCCGATGCTGGTGCCAGTTGGATCACCTTTCACCCGGAAGCCTCACGCCACGTTGACCGTTCCCTGCAACTGATTCGTGATGCTGGCTGCAAGAGTGGGCTGGTTCTGAATCCTGCCACCAGCCTGGAGCAGGTCAAATATGTCCTCGACAAGATTGATGTGCTGTTGCTGATGTCCGTAAACCCGGGTTTCGGGGGGCAGAAGTTTATTCCGGCCACCCTCTGCAAGTTACGGGAAGCACGGGCATTGATTGATGCCAGTGGCCGCGATATCCGCCTGGAAATCGATGGCGGCGTCACTGCGGATAATATCCGCGAGATTGCCGATGCCGGTGCCGATACCTTTGTTGCCGGCTCGGCAATTTATGGCAAGGACGACTACAGCGCAGCCATAGGTGCAATGCGCACGGCCCTTGCTTAGGCTGCAAGGCCCCGAGTGCTTGACTTTGCAGCAACGGTTGAATGAATTAGAATGCGCCCTCTGACAATTGGAGGCTTTTGTGGCATTCGGTAATTGCCCATCTCTCATTTCTGCTCAACTCGGCTGGCGATGGCGCGGCTGCTGATCCCTGCTGCCTGAATGGCGGCCACTTTTTTGCCCCTTTTTTGTCTGAACAATCTGCGCTTGTAAGCGCAAGGGAAGAACCATGACCCCGAATGAATTTGCCGAGCTGGCCGAGCAGAACTATAACCGTATTCCTGTGATGCGAGAGGTGCTGGCCGACCTCGAAACTCCCCTGTCCTGTTACCTGAAGCTGGCCCGAGGGCCCTATTCCTACCTGTTCGAATCTGTCCAGGGCGGTGAAAAATGGGGGCGTTATTCCCTGATAGGTTTGCCAGCTTCCACTGTTCTCAAAGTCTATGGCGACCAGCTCACCATCGAGACCAACGGCGTGCAGCAGGAATGTCGGACCACCAGTGATCCGTTGCAGGATATCGAAGCGTTTCACGCCACCTACCGCATGCCTGAATTACCGCAGTTACCCCGTTTCACCGGAGGTCTGGTGGGTTATTTCGGTTATGACACGGTGCGCTACGTGGAGCCAAAGCTGAAAAACTCTACGCCACCTGACGAGTTGGGCAACCCGGATATCCTGCTGATGGTATCTGACGAGGTGGTCATTTTCGACAACCTGCTGGGCAAGCTGATACTGGTGGTACATGAAGATGCCAAGGCACCCAATGCCTGGTCTCGCGCCCAGGAGCGGCTCGACGACCTGGAAGCTAGGCTGAAATTGCCAGTGCCGGAAATGCCCGGACTCAACATGGCAGGCAGCGGTTTGCAGGAGTCCGCGTTTGTCTCCAGTTTTGGTGAGCAGAATTACAAGGATGCGGTGAATACCATCAAGGACTATGTTCTGGCGGGGGATGTGATGCAGGTTGTCCCTTCCCAGCGGCTGTCCATGGATTTTACTGCTGAACCGCTCAACCTTTACCGGGCTTTGCGCTGCCTGAACCCCTCGCCCTACCTGTATTTCCTGGATCTCGATGATTTTCATATTGCGGGGTCATCGCCGGAAATTCTGGCCCGCCTGGAAGACGGCGAAGTGACGGTTCGTCCCATTGCCGGGACCCGTCGCCGCGGCCATACCGAGGAAGAGGACAGGGCGCTGGAAGCCGAAATGCTGGCCGATCCCAAAGAAATTGCCGAGCATCTGATGCTGATTGACCTCGGTCGCAATGATGTCGGCCGGGTGGCGCTGACAGGTTCAGTGAAACTCACCGAGAAGATGTCGGTGGAGCGTTATTCTCACGTGATGCATATCATCTCTAATGTCACCGGGCAGGTGCCCCCGGAGACCAGTGCCATTGATGTGTTGCGGGCAACGCTGCCTGCAGGCACCTTGAGTGGTGCGCCCAAAATTCGCGCCATGGAAATTATCGACGAGCTGGAGCCGGTTAAGCGCGGTGTCTACGGTGGCGCCGTGGGCTATATCGGCTGGAACGGTAATATGGACACCGCCATTGCCATTCGCACTGCAGTGATCAAGGGCGGCAAGCTTTATGTGCAGGCCGGTGCCGGTATTGTGGCGGACTCGATTCCCGAACTTGAGTGGAAAGAGACCATGAATAAGGCGCGTGCCATATTCCGCGCTGCCGACTTGGTACTTTGAGGAGTTGTGCCGTGATATTGATGATTGATAACTACGACTCCTTTACCTACAACGTGGTGCAGTATCTGGGTGAGTTGCATGCTGAAGTAAAAGTAGTACGCAACGATGAGATCACTCTGGATCAGGTTGCCGCGCTGGCGCCAGAGAAAATTGTGATTTCTCCCGGACCCTGCACGCCCAATGAAGCCGGTATCTCCGTCGCGCTGGTGACGGAGTTTGCCGGGAAAATCCCTATGCTGGGTATCTGTCTTGGCCACCAGAGTATCGGTCAGGCCTTTGGAGCCAAAGTGGTACGCGCCCGACAGGTAATGCATGGCAAGACGTCGCCGGTCTATCACAATAATTCCGGCGTGTTTCGAGATCTGGCAAATCCCTTCGAGGCCACGCGATACCACTCACTGATCCTGGAGCGCGAGTCACTGCCGGACTGTTTCGAAGTCACCGCCTGGACGCAGGATGAAAACGGTGGTGTCGATGAAATTATGGGCGTGCGCCATCGCGACTTTGCGATTGAGGGCGTCCAGTTCCACCCGGAATCCATTCTTACCGAGCATGGCCATGACCTGCTGGAAAACTTTTTAAAGAGTTAAGCCATGAATATTCAACAGGCCATAGCGGCAGTTCTGCAAAGACAGGATCTCAGCATTGAAGATATGCGTGAGGTGATGCGGCAGATCATGACCGGTGACGCAACCGATGCTCAGATCGGTGGGTTTCTGGTGGGATTGCGCATGAAGGGTGAAACCGTTTCGGAAATAACCGCAGCGGCACAGGTTATGCGTGAACTGGCAGCACCCGTGAGTGTTGGTGGCGAACATCTGGTGGATATCGTTGGCACGGGTGGTGACAGCGCCGGTATTTTTAATGTATCCACCGCCAGCACCTTTGTGGCCGCAGCGGCAGGCGCCAGGGTTGCCAAGCATGGCAACCGATCGGTGAGCAGTAAAAGCGGTAGTGCCGATTTGCTGGAAGCAGCCGGTGTTTGTCTGGACTTGTCCCCGGCTGAAGTGGCGCGGTGCGTTGAAGAAGTGGGCGTCGGGTTTATGTTTGCGGTCAATCACCACAGCGCCATGAAGCACGCGATTGGCCCCCGTCGGGAGCTGGCTGCAAGGACACTCTTCAATTTGCTTGGACCGCTGACCAATCCGGCGCGTATTCCCAACATGCTGCTGGGTGTCTTTGACCGCGAGTGGGTAAGACCGGTTGCGGAAGTAATGCGTGAATTGGGTGCTGAGCATGTACTGGTGGTCCACTCGGCAGATGGCCTGGACGAGATCAGTATTGCTGCCGAGACATGGGTGGCAGAGCTTTTAAATGGAGAAATACTGGAATACACGGTTGTTCCGGAAGACTTCAATATTGCCCGTGGCCACTTGCAGGACTTGAAGGTGGTGGATGCGGACGAGAGCCTGGCCATGGTGAAGCGGGCGCTTTCCAAAGATGGTGGTACTGCGTCAGATATGGTGGCGCTAAACGCCGGAGCTGCACTCTATGCGGCAGGTGTCGCCACCAGCTTGGCAGAGGGCGTGGGTATGGCCCAGGACGCTATTGGTAGCGGTTTGGCGAAAGCCAAGCTGGATGATCTGGCAGCATTTTCGCGCTGCCTAAAAGAACTGGATACAGAATGATGAATTCCGCGATAAATACACCCACTGTGTTGAAAAAAATTCTTGAACGCAAGGCCGCGGAAGTTGCCCGGCGCAGCCAACAGGTTTCCCTGGAGCAGCTGCAGGAGCAGTGCCGTGACCCTCGTGAAATCAGGGGGTTCGCCTCTGCGCTGCAGTTCAAGATTGACCAGGGGCTGGCCGCTGTGATCGCCGAAGTAAAAAAGGCGTCACCCAGTAAAGGAGTGATTCGTGAGGATTTTGATCCGGTGGGAATTGCTCGCAGTTATGAAAAGGGAGGCGCTGCCTGCCTGTCCGTGCTGACAGAGGAAGAGTTTTTTCTGGGCTCCGACGAATACCTGAAAATGGCCCGTGAAGCCACACGTCTGCCGGTGTTACGTAAGGATTTTGTGATTGAGCCTTACCAGGTATACGAGTCCTATGTGTTGGGTGCCGACTGTATTCTGCTGATTGTGGCGGCCCTGGAGCAGTCTCAACTGGAAAGCCTGCATGACATCGCTCGGCAACTGGGATTGGACGTGTTGATCGAGGTGCACAACGCGCAGGAGCTTGACCGTGCCATGGTCATCGAAAACCCGATGATCGGTATCAACAACCGCAATCTGAATACGTTTCATACGACGCTGGATACCACCTTCAGTTTGCTGAGAAAAATTCCGGAAGATCGGATTGTGATTACCGAAAGTGGCATTCTCACCATTGATGATGTGGCAGCCATGCGCGGTCACAATGTCAATGCGTTCTTGGTGGGCGAGACGTTTATGCGTGCTGAAGAGCCCGGCCTGAAATTGGTAGAGATGTTTAATTGATAAGCAGGTCTCCCTGCTGCCGTTTGTTAACTATCAGTCAACCTTGTAGCCAGGGTTTGAATCGATTGTGAGCCCCGCGAATGCGGGGCTTTTTTGTGGGCCTGTGGCCGGGCTAACGCCGGTAGCTCGGAGAGAGCTACCAGGGTTGTGTGGGGTGCTGCTCCACGCCTTCCGGGATCTGGAACCAGTCCTGTTTTTCGCTGACCCATACGTGCAAAGTCGGTTGAATGTCACGAGTGTCCGCCAATGTGCTTGGTTTGAGTTTAAGGACTTCTGGCTGTTGCGGGTTGTAGTGGTAAATGCGATTGCCGCAGCCAGGACAAAACTCCGCACAATTGGTATTGCCGCTGTCCGCTGGTCTCTCCCAGTGTTTCAGTGGTCCGTGGAAGCGGATTGAGGATGCATTTACCATGGCTGTCAGACTAAAAGCGCTGGTAGAGAGTTTTTGACATTCGCGGCAATGACAGGCGATAACCCGCAGCGGAGGCACCAGTAGTTCATAGGTGATCAGCCCACATTGACATGAACCGCTGATGGGGTAATGAATACTTTGCATGGGAATTCCTTTTCAGTGAAGTCAGGTATTCTCATGATAAGAGTGGGCAAGAGAAGTGTACAAGCTGAAGGCAGGCAATAAAAAAGGCCTCATGGAGGCCTTCGGGTAAAACCACTATCCGGTCAGCGCGTACCGAAGACCACCATGGTTTTTCCTTTCACAGAAACTAGACCCTGATCTTCCAGGGTTTTCAACACCCGGCCTACCATTTCTCTTGAGCATCCGACAATGCGGCCAATTTCCTGGCGGGTGATTTTGATCTGCATGCCATCCGGGTGTGTCATGGCATCCGGTTCCTTGCAGAGGTCCAGTAGAGTGCGTGCTACGCGACCCGTCACATCGAGAAAAGCAAGGTCGCCCACTTTGCGGGTGGTATCCCTTAAGCGTTTCGCCATCTGAACGCCGATAGCGAACAGGAACTCTGGGTGCTCACGGGAAAGTTCCTGAAACTTGCTATAGTTGATTTCGCCAACTTCACATTCTGTTTTGGCGCGAATCCAGGCGCTGCGGTCCGGTTGCTGGAAGAGACCCATCTCGCCGAAAAAGTCCCCTTCGTTGAGGTAGGCAACAATCATTTCCCGGCCATCGTCATCTTCTATGAGTACGGTGACGGAGCCTTTAACAATATATGACAGCGTATCGCCTTCATCACCGGCATAGATGATGGTGCTTTTTGCCGGGTACTTGCGTCGGTGACAGTGAGCCAGAAATTCTTCCACGTTGGGAATGTGGGGGGTTATCGGTGCCGGTGCCAACTCGGGTTCCTCCCTTTTGTGACTTTTTTCAAATAATGCCCCCATTATGGGCACAAAGTCCTCTTTGGCCAAGTTGGTATTTGTCATGAGCTCTACTCCTCATTTGAGTGGCTAGTCGTACTGAATTGGCAATTCTAAAGGTAACTGGGTATCAATTATGTTAGGCTCTCGACACTTTTGAGCACGAGGACGACATGAAAACCAAGATTTCCTGGGGCGGAGACGCCAAATTCATCGCAGAGACGGAAAGCGGACATCAGCTCGTGATGGATGGTCCTCCAGATCATGGGGGCAAAAACCAGGGTGCTCGACCAATGGAGGTTGTGCTCAGTGGCATGGGGGGATGTTCCGCTTTTGATGTGGTGCATATCCTTAAAAAAAGCCGTCAGGATGTCGTCGGTTGCGTTGCTGAAATCGAGGCGGAAAGGGCAGATGAAGTGCCCTCAGTGTTTACTAAAATTCACATCCACTTTGTTGTGTCTGGCAGGAATCTTCGAGAAAACCAGGTGGCGAATGCTGTCAAACTGTCAGCCGAAAAGTATTGTTCAGCATCCATCATGCTCTCTCGCGGTGGTGTGGAAATCACCCACAGCCACAGTATTGAAGCGATCGACTAAATGCCATCAGGCAGCGATGCTGTCTTCCTCTCCCTTTCTAATAATTCGCAGACAAAAAAATGGGCAGCTTGCGAGCTGCCCAAAGGGATATTAAGAGGGGGTAGAAAGTGTCAACTAGGAGGTATAACCCTTGGCGTTGGTGCTTCTCCAAAACTCATCCAGCGCCAATGTATGGGTGCTACTCTAGTGATCCTCCTGTCATAATTAAAATGTATTATTTTTATTTTCCATATAATTTAAATTCATGTTCTTGTGTCGGGCGGCACTGGCGAAAAAAAAAGGCAGCTTGCGCTGCCTTGAAAAGATCTAGAGGGAGTAAGAGGTTTGAAGCCTGATCAACAGGAAAATCCGAGAGCTGGATTGCATTACCTGTCGGTCATGAAGGGCTAAAACCGCGGTTACCCGAATGGTGAGAGAGGGAGGGGGTAGACCCTAGAAATTCTCGGTTTCAGAACACCTTTGCTTCGATTCAAACTATAAATATCGACAATTCATTACTCAAATGTATTAATATAATGCCAGACATGAATTAGGGTAATTTATTGTGGTTACAAAACATCTGGCTCGAATGGATCTCAATTTGCTGGTTGCTCTTCAGGTGCTGATGGAGGAGCAAAGTGTTACCCGGGCTGCAGAGCGGCTTTACATCACTCAGCCTGCAATGAGTAAAACTTTGCAGCGACTGCGAGAGCTTTTTGATGATCCGCTCTTTATCCGAAGTGGTCGGGGTTTAATTCCTACACCGCGAGCCACAGAGCTGGCTGCCCAGTTGCCAACGGTTCTTTCCAGCGTTTCCCAGTTGGTGGAAAAAACGACGTTTGATCCCCAGGTTTACGATGGGGAGATGCGTATCATGACTGCAGAGTTTATAGCCGTGCAGGTCATTCCAACGCTGACGCGGCATGTGATAGCAGAGGCGCCTCACATGTCACTGACATTGACCAGCGAGGCTGGCGAGGAAGCCCGGGCGCTGGAAGATGGTAATCTGGATTTTGCTATCGAGATTGCTCGTCCCTACGGCAGTGAATTTCATGTTACCCCGCTGGGTAATTTTACCCCGGCGGTGTGGATGCGTACCGGTCACCCGCTTGCCGATAGGGAAAAACTGACACTGCGGGAAATGCTGGAATACCCCTTTATCCAGTATTACCTGCTGCTTTCGGGAGAGGTTTCCGCATCGGTGGAAAGTCGCTTTGACCGAGAGCTGGCCAAGTTAGGTCTATCCCGTAAAAAGACGTTGGTAACCACCCAGTTGATGACGGCCATGGATGCGTTGTGGCAAACCGACTGCCTGATGATGGCCACCATGCACGACCTGAAAATGGAAGGTGAGACCTATGGCATTGTTCGCAAGGCTTACCCCGAAGAACTGGAGTTTGATAACACGGTGCCTGTCGTGCTGGTACAGCATGCTCGCACAATCAAGTCGCCTGCCCACCAGTGGGTCAAGGACCAGATCATAGGCATTGTTCAGGAGATCAAGGAAAAGGCCAAGCAGGCCGCTCGGGCTCGCTAGATTCGGTAGCTGCTTTTGGTCATTGCCTTGGAAACCAAACTCATCAAGGTTTTCACTGGCGCTGGAAACGCAACGCCGCCAGCCTGCAGGGCGGCGTGCGCGTGTCTGGATTCGTCTTCCAGCATCTGGTCAACAATGGCGCGGCTCTTGCTGTCCTGGGGTGGCAGCTCCTGCAGATGGCTCTGTAAGTGTTTACAGACCTGATCCTCCGTGGCGGAGACAAAACCCAGACTTAACTTATCGCTGATCAGTCCCGCAGTGGCACCGATACCAAAGGAAAGTCCGTACCAGAGGGGGTTGAGTACGCTGGTATGGCTACCCAGTTGCTTGACCCTCTCTTCACACCAGGCTAAATGATCGATTTCCTCGTCCGCTGCCTGCTCCATGTCCTCGCGCACAGAAAGTAATTTTGCTGTGAGTGCCTGACCTTGATAGAGGGCCTGGGCGCAGACCTCTCCGGAATGATTGACTCGCATCAGCCCTGCAGCATGCTTTTTTTCAGCGTCACTCAACGGTTGTTCCGCATTACTGGCGGCGGGAGAGCTGCGCTCGGGTGACGGCGCATCTGCCACCAATGTTCTCAAGGCCTTGTCGGCCTGAATCAGTAATCCGTCAAAGAATGAGTGTCGTCTGGCGTTCATTGGTCTAATGTTCTGCTGGTTGGGAGGCAAGTATTGTAACAAACTTGTTGCAGCTGCAAGGGGGTGAGCATGATAGGCGCGACAATCGAAGAACTTGGCCACGGTATCTACTGTCTGGATGCCCATTACATCAAGGAGGGGGTGGCATGCTGCTACCTCCTGATTGAGGGATCCCAGGTGGCCATTATCGAGACGGGGACTGCTCATACTGTCGAAGCTATCCAGGCAGCACTGGGTTCTCTGGGATTGCCGCTGGATGCAGTGCGTTATGTGGTACCGACCCACGTGCATCTCGATCATGCCGGGGGTGCGGGGGTGCTGATGGCTCGGTGCAAAGAAGCTACATTAGTCGTTCATCCCAGAGGTGCCCGGCATTTGATAGATCCGAGTCGGCTGATTGAAGGGGTAAAAGCGGTTTACGGAGAAGATGCTTACAGTGAGCTCTATGGTGAACTGGTTCCTGTAAAGGAAGAGCGGGTTATTGTTGCAGAAGATGGTGCGGTCATTGAGCTGGGTGGGCGATCACTGCAAATTCGCCATACCCCCGGCCATGCCGAGCACCATTTTTGTGTCTGGGATACGCGCAGTCAGGGCTGGTTCACAGGCGACACCTTTGGCCTGAGTTACAACTTTGAAACCCTGGCTGACGAAAGACTTATTCTGCCAACCACAACCCCTGTTCAGTTTGATCCGGATAAACTGCTCGATTCACTGGATTTGTTGATGAGCTATGATCCCCGGCGTATGTATCTGACCCATTATGGTGTGCTGGAAGCTCCGGCAAACTATGTGCAAAGCCTGAAATATCAAATCAGGATCTGGAGCCAGATGGCATTAAACTTGGCGTTGGAAGATGACAGGGAACAAGCCATTGCCGAGAAATTGTCTGAATCGCTCAGGCAGCAAATTCTGGAACAATGGCCAAATGTCGACGCCACTGAAATTCTCAATGATCTGGCGATGGATATTGAGCTCAATGCCCAGGGCATTGAGGTGTGGTTAAAACGCAACGAACAATAGGAAAAAAGATATGCAGGATGCTCATGACCTGGGGGTGATTGTTGACGCTCGGGTGCCCCTGGTAGTACTGGAGACCCACGAAGAAACTCGCGCGATTGATTTGCTGTTACGGGTAGCGCGTCAGCGGGACAAACCGCTGTTTCAATGGACGCTAACCGACGGGCTGCGGCGAGCGGACTTTGGCTTGCAGCTGGCAGGCAACAGTCAGCATGCGGAACCTGAAGCTGTCTTGTCTTTTTTGAAAGAGCGGGCCGAACCGGGCTTTTACGTACTCTGTGACTTTCATCCCTGGTTAAGTGATGAGCCAAAAAATGTGCGCTTGCTGAAAGACATTGCGCTGCGCAACAGTGGTGGTCAGATTACCGTGATTCTGGTGAGTCATCGCCTGCAATTACCCCCGGAACTGTCCAGGCTTGGGGCGAGTTTTAGTATGTCCTTGCCCGGCGATGACCAGATTCATACCCTGATCCGCGATGAGGCGAAACTCTGGGCTCAGGGCAACGGTGGTCGCAAGGTCAAAACCGACAACGGTACGCTGCAAAAGCTGGTGGCCAACTTGAAGGGGTTAACCCAGAGCGAGGTTCGACATCTGGTACGCGGGGCTATTATTGACGACGGCGCCATTACTGAGTCAGATCTGCCGGAGGTGAATCGTGCCAAGTTTCAGCTGATGGACCTGGAAGGTGTGCTCAGCTACGAGTATGACACGGAAAAATTCGCATCTGTCGGTGGTATGGATAACCTGAAAGCGTGGCTGGAAGCGCGTCGGCAAGTGTTTGCCGGTGAGAATAATATGCCCGGGATTGAATCCCCGCGAGGTATTCTTCTGCTCGGTGTTCAGGGTGGCGGCAAGAGCCTGGCGGCCAAGGCGGTAGCCGGGTTGTGGCAGGTACCACTGTTGCGCCTCGACATGGGCGCGTTGTACAACAAATTCCATGGTGAGACCGAGCGCAACCTTAGGGAGTCTCTGGCGCTGGCCGAGAAAATGTCGCCCTGTGTGCTCTGGGTGGACGAAATTGAAAAAGGCGTGACAGGAGATAGTTCAGATTCGGGTACCTCCCAGCGTGTGTTGGGAACCTTGCTCACCTGGTTGGCGGAAAAACGTGAACCGGTGTTTGTGGTGGCGACAGGTAATGATATTTCTCGACTGCCACCGGAGCTGGTGCGCAAGGGCCGCTTTGATGAGCTGTTTTTTGTCGACCTGCCGGATAAGAGTACACGGGAAGATATTTTTGCCATTCACCTGGGCCGGCGGGAGCTGGACGCTGCCCAGTTCCAGTTGACGGCATTGGCGGCAGCTTCAGAGGGCTTCACCGGAGCAGAAATTGAGCAGGCCGTGGTATCGGGCCTTTATAGTGGTTTGGCGCAAAATGAGGTGCTTAATCAATCGCTCCTGCTGGCAGAGTTGGCAAAAACCAGTCCATTATCCATGGTTATGGCTGAAAAGCTGGCGCTGTTGCGGCACTGGGCAGAAGAGCGAAATCTGGTGCGTGCCTGACCGATAATGAACTATCAAATGTCGAAAGCTAGCCCATAAAAAAGCCCGGCATATGCCGGGCTTTTTTGTGTGAGGACAAGCATTAGTTGCTGCCCTGTTCCCGGGCCACGGCTCGGTAGCCAATATCCGTGCGGTAATACACCTTGTCCCAGCTGATCTGCTCGACCAGCTGGTAGGCGCGCTGTTGGGCACTGGTGACACTGTCCCCCAATCCGACGGCGCAGAGCACCCGGCCACCGTTGGTGGTCACCGCACCATCGATCATTTTGGTGCCCGCATGAAACACTTTCTGGTCACCAGACTCCTGATCTGGAAGACCGGAGATAATGTCGCCTTTGGGATAGCTGTTGGGGTATCCGCCAGCCGCCAGCACAACACCGACTGCAGCGCGCTGATCCCACTGGGTTTCACATTGGTTTAGAGTTTTGTCCAGTGCGGCATTGCACAGGGCCACCAGATCCGATTGCAGACGCATCATGATTGGCTGGGTCTCGGGGTCGCCAAAGCGGCAATTGTACTCAATGACCTTGGGGCTGCCATCGGGCATGATCATCAGCCCCGCGTAGAGGAAACCTGTGTAGCTGTTGCCTTCGGCTGCCATGCCGTCAACGGTTGGTCGAATAACTTCAGCCATGATGCGATCGTGGATTGCCGGGGTGACCACCGGTGCCGGTGAATAGGCGCCCATGCCGCCGGTATTGGGGCCCATGTCGCCGTTATCACGGGCTTTGTGGTCCTGGGAAGTAGCCATGGGCAGGATGTGCTCACCGTCCACAATAACAATAAAGCTGGCTTCCTCGCCGGCCAGAAATTCCTCAATCACCACCCGGTGACCCGCTTCGCCAAAGGCGTTGCCGGCCAACATATCGCGGACGGCATTTTCTGCTTCTTCCAGGGTCATGGCGACGATCACGCCTTTACCGGCAGCCAGCCCGTCTGCCTTAACCACGATTGGGGCACCTTTTTCCTGAAGATAGGCAAGTGCCGGCTCGATCTCGGTAAAGTTCTGGTAATCGGCAGTCGGGATGTGATGGCGGGCCAGGAAGTCCTTGGTGAACGCCTTGGAGCCCTCCAGTTGTGCGGCACCCTTGCTGGGCCCAAAAGCGCGCAGGCCCCGCTCGGCGAAGAAATCGACGATGCCATCTACCAGGGGTTGCTCCGGGCCGACGATGGTCAGGGCAATGTTATTTTGCTCGGCGAAATCGGCCAGAGCGGCAAAGTCATCGACGCCGATATCGATATTCTGCAGCCGGGGTTCCAGTGCTGTGCCGGCATTGCCGGGAGCAACGAAGACAGTTTTGACCCCTTCACTTTGAGCCGCTTTCCACGCCAGTGCGTGTTCCCGTCCACCAGAGCCGATGACCAGAATATTCATGGGAGATTCTCTTGCCTGAAATGAAAGCGGCGATTGTACCGGCAAGGCACAATCGCCGCAAAATCAAAGCCCTGAAATTATGTTTGGGGCGCTATTAGTGACGGAAGTGTCGCATGCCGGTGAAGACCATGGCCATGCCATGTTCGTCGGCTGCGGCAATCACTTCGTCATCGCGAATGGAGCCACCAGGCTGGATCACACAGCTGATACCCACCTTGGCAGCATTGTCGATGCCGTCCCGGAAGGGGAAGAAGGCATCGGAAGCCATCACTGCACCTTTCACTTCAAGGCCCGCATGTTCTGCCTTGATGGCGGCGATTCGGGCTGAGTTAACGCGACTCATCTGGCCAGCACCGACACCGATGGTCTGGTTGTTTTTGGCGTAAACAATGGCGTTGGACTTGACCATTTTTGCCACTTTCCAGGCAAACAGCAGATCGGTCAATTCCTCGTCTGTGGGTTTGCGTTCTGTAACCACCTTCAGGTCGGATGCCGTCACCATGCCGTTATCGCGATCCTGTACCAGCAGGCCGCCGTTGACACGTTTGAAATCAAAATCTTGAGGACGACGGTCGCCCCACTGGCCGCACTCCAATAGGCGAACATTTTTCTTGCTGCTGACAGCTTCTACCGCCGCTGCAGAGACGCTTGGCGCGATGATGACTTCCACGAACTGGCGTTCGCAGATGGCTTCAGCGGTGGCAGCGTCCAGCTCCCGGTTAAAGGCAATGATGCCGCCGAAGGCAGATTCCGGGTCAGTGGCAAACGCCAGGTCGTAGGCCGTGTTGATATCTACTGCAACAGCGACGCCGCAGGGATTGGCGTGTTTGACAATGACGCAGGCCGGGGCATCAAACTGCTTGACGCACTCCAGTGCTGCATCGGTGTCAGCGATATTGTTGTAGGACAGTTCTTTGCCCTGCAACTGGCGGGCAGTGGCAACACCGGTATCCGCTGGGTTGGCTTCGACGTAGAAAGCCGCTTTTTGGTGTGGGTTTTCACCGTAGCGCATTTCCTGGGTCTTCAGGAATTGCGTATTAAAGGTGTCGGGGAAGTCGCGCTTTTCGTTGGCCGTGTTTCTTGCGCCAAAGTGATTGGCAATCATACCGTCGTAGGCTGCGGTGTGCTCGAAGGCTTTTACCATCAGTCCGTAGCGGGTGTCATAGCTGAGCTGCCCGTTATTGCCCTGCATTTCGTCGAGCACGGCGCTGTAGTCGCTGGCGTTGACCACGATGGCGACATCTTTGTGGTTTTTCGCTGCGGAGCGAACCATGGTGGGGCCGCCGATATCAATATTTTCGATGGCGGTGGGCAGGTCGCAGTTGGGGCCTGCTACTGTGCTGGCAAAGGGGTACAGGTTTACCACCACCATGTCGATGGGCAGGATGCCGTGTTCATTCATCACCGCGTCGTCAGTGCCGCGACGGCCAAGAATGCCTCCGTGTACCTTGGGGTGCAGCGTTTTGACGCGGCCATCCATCATTTCCGGAAATCCGGTGTAGTCGGAGACTTCGCGAACAGGGATGCCGCTCTCGCTCAACAGACGGAAAGTGCCGCCGGTGGAAAGCAGTTCTACCCCCTGGTCAGCCAGGGCTCGTGCAAAATCGGCAATTCCAGTTTTATCGGAAACGCTGATCAGGGCGCGGGAAACTTTACGCAGGTCGCTCATCTCGTCCTCTATGTCTTACAGCAGGTTGTATTGTTTGAGTTTTTTTCTGAGGGTGCCGCGGTTAAGCCCAAGCATTTCCGCAGCCTTGCTCTGGTTGTTACGGGTGTAGGCCAGCACGGCTTCCAGCAGTGGTACTTCTACTTCGCTCAGCACCAGTTGGTAAAGGTCGTTGGTGGGTTGTCCATCCAGATGCAGAAAGTACTGTTCCAGGGCGTTAGCAACGCACTGGTGTAGAGATTCGTGTTGATGGCCGTTATCCAGAGATTCGGTGTTCATTTCCGCCTGGATAGTAAAGGTGTCAATGGCGCTCATGCGGCTGTATCCCATTCTTCTTGTCTCGTCAAAAAGAGTTTCAAACTTTGTTGTTGTTGGCTGGGCGTGTCCAGCAGATTGAAGTACTTCCGAAATGTCTCACCGCTCGGCAGGCTGTCAACGTACCAGCCTATGTGTTTGCGGGCAATGCGTGTGCCAAGATAGTCGCCATAATGTTCATGTATGGCTTGCAGATGTTCACTGATGACAGAGATCCGTTCCTCGGTGGTGGGAGCCGCCAGCAGTGTTCCGGTTTCCAGGTAGTGGTTAATTTCGCGGAACAGCCAGGGATTTCCCTGGGCGCCCCGGCCGATCATGACGGCGTCAGCACCGGTGTGCTCTAGCACTTGTCTGGCCTGCTCGGGAGAGCGGATATCGCCATTGGCAAACACGGGAATATCGACAGAGGCCACCACTTCGGCAATGGTGTCGTATTCCGCATCCCCTTTGAAGCGACAGGCGCGTGTGCGGCCGTGAACGGCAATTGCCTGGATACCGGAGTTCTCTGCGATTCTGGCGATTTGCACGGCATTGCGGGATTCAGTGTCCCAGCCCGTGCGAATCTTCAGTGTGACCGGGACCGGAACCGCATTGACCACGGCGCAGAGGATGTCTTCCACCAGGGCTTCATCCTTTAATAGCGCCGATCCTGCTGCGCGTTTGCAGACTTTTTTTGCCGGACAACCCATGTTGATGTCGATGATCTCGGCACCAAGTAGGAAGTTTTGCCGGGCGGCTTCCGCCATCATCTCAGGGATGCTGCCTGCGATCTGCACGGACTTCGGTGTCGGCTCATCTTCGTGGGGAAGGCGCTGCTGACTTTTTCGGGTATGCCAGAGGCTGGTGTCAGAAGTGACCATTTCCGATACGGTCATACCGGCACCCAGTTGCTTACACAGTTGGCGAAATGGCCGGTCAGTCACACCGGCCATGGGGGCCAGAATGGTGCGCGATGCCAGAACGTGATTGCCAATGGTAACCAAGTTGAGTTGCCTTTAAACGATGTCAAAAAAGGGGGGTGGCTATAATACCCGCACTTGAGATAAGGAATAAAGGCTATTCCTGGATGAATAATGAGTAACTGACGGCCTGCTCTCCCGGGTCGACCAGTGTTAGCCCCAATCGGACCGGTTGGTTCGGGGGCATCATTCTGACACTGGACATTTCGCCGGAGAGGTAGTCGGCAGGCTTCAGATGCCTCTGAGCCACAGCTTCTCCCTGCAGATCCTCAAAGCGAAGCAGAAGGTCCGGAAAGGGTTGGGCAAAGTCGGCATGGTTGATGATGACGGCGTCCACGGAGAGTGCGCCGGGTATCTCGGGTTTGCTGTAGACCAGTAAAGATTCACTACGGATCTTGTCAATGTCGCGGATGACCGGGACCGTGCAGCCGGTGAGTTCACAGTAGCGCAAAACCCAGGGCCGATAGTCTGGGTTTTTGCCCAGGACATCTGCATAGAAAAAACCATATTGGGCAACAATACACAGCGCGGCAAATAGGGAAAGAATACTCCATTGCCAGGGAAAGGGCTGATGCCGGGTTTGTGCCGCCGGAATATCTGTAGCAAGGGTTGCGTCAAAGCCTTCAGGTAACGCCACACTGAATTCGGCTTCGGCTTCGGCTTCGGCTTCGGCTTCGGCTTCGGCTTCGGCTTCGGCTTCGGCTTCGGCTTCGGCTTCGGCTTCGGCTTCGGCTTCGGCTTCGGCTTCGGCT